>Ga0307426_1000855_pt1 | contig 20777 bp, 18 predicted proteins | sample SalMarWE160340MG_FD_202165 | JGI IMG/M metagenome (GOLD analysis project Ga0307426, IMG submission 202165) | Salt marsh sediment microbial communities from the Plum Island Ecosystem LTER, Massachusetts, United States - WE1603-40 | ecosystem: Environmental > Aquatic > Marine > Intertidal zone >...
CCGTCGCCAATCATGAACCACTCTCGGTGGTGCAGGTGCATTTCCATGCCACTGTAAACATGCCCTCCCGAGGCGGTATTGATATAGGTTCCGTTGGTACTGGTATCGACAAAGACAAATTCGCCGTAACGGCAGAGTATCTTGGCATGGGAACGTGAAGCCGTTTCAGCGTTGACAACCAGTTTGCTGTTGTTGTCACGGCCGAAAACAAAAGGTGTCATCTCTTTCGTGATAACGATCTCTTTTCCGCAGAACTCCAAAATCAGTTCCGCATTTATTTCAGTTGCTGCTGTCATCTTTGCAGGGACGAAAACACTGGTTGCATCATCCATGGACCAGATAACTTCCATGGTGTTCAGGGGGTTGGATTTTCCTTTGACTTCAACTCGCCCGAATGGACGGCACAAGCTTTTTGTGTATTCGGGGAGTCCCTCAATGCTTTCAGCCGTTGTAACGGTCTGCCCACCTTTGGCCAGGGAGGCAATCCGTGCCGCAATATTGACCGTATCTCCATAAGGATGCCCTTTGTCCAGTTCAATGGAGCCCTTGTGAAAGCCGATGCGAACGTTGATCTTGTGTCCGTGTGATGTTTCTGTAGATTTAAAATATTTCTGTAAATCGCACGCACAATTGACCGCTTCCAAAGGGTTCTCAAAATAAGCCATGATTTCGTCACCGATTACTTCCACTACAAAACCGTTATTCTGTTTTATCTTTCTTGAGACCAAATTGAGGCTTTCAACAACACATTCGTGGGCAACTCTATCGCCGAGGGTCTCATAAAGATGTGTGCTTCCAGCAACATCTGTAAAGAAAATAACCAGTTCAGACGGTTTCTCTGCAGGGTTCCCTTTCGGTTTAAACCATGATTTCCCGAATATGTTGCTTAACACTGTAATAGTCCCATCCCTCAATCTAGCAGTGACAGATCGACCAAAAATAGCGTTTTCTTCTGCAGGCCGCAAGGTTTTTTTCCTTTTTTTGGTTAATTTACTGCAAAGCTGAAGGTCGATGTTGGAAGCGCCTGTCACCACAGATCTTGAGAATGAAATTTTTCTCTTGACAAATCGGAAAAGAGGCTTTATTGATATACCAATACCGACTAGTCGGTCAATGTTAAGCTTTTATATATTTGCTAGTTAGGTGTTAATGGATTATGTGACTGACCGGTCGGACGATAGGGAGATGTAAAAGAGTGGGAAGCCGTGAAGAACAAAAAAAGGAAAAAAGGGAGCGTATCCTGGCAGCTGCCGCCGATGTTTTCGGCAAGCGAGGATTTAACGGGACAGTCATGGCCGATATCGCTGCTGCAGCAAACATCGGAAAGGGGACCCTGTACGAGTACTTTGACAGCAAAGAGGCCCTTTTTTTCGGTGTATTCGAGTGGCTTTCGAATGTGATGACCCAGCGTGCCCGGGTAAGCCTCGGTGCCTTAACAGGATCAGCCAAAGAGCGGTTGATCGCTTTAGGAGAATCACTGTTCGAGGATTGGGCGGAGATGAAGATGTTTTTTTCTCTTGTTATGGAGTTCTGGGCCGCATCGGCTTCAGGATCTCCAAAGCTCCGTGAACGGTTGAAGGATCACTTTCACACAGTGTACAGTGCGTTTCGCGGGTTGGTTTCGCAATTGATTGGGGAAGGGATTGAACGGGGAGAATTCCAGCCCGATATCAACACGGAGGCCGTGGCATCGGTTCTGGTAGGGGCCTGGGACGCGCTGCTCCTTCAGGCGTGGTTTGATCCGGATTTTGACCCAGAGCGAACATTCAAAGGGTTCTTTCCGGTCCTGCTTCGCGGATTGTCAGGAAATGTTTCATGAAATTACAAATCGATTCGTTTAGGGGAATACCCATGGAAAAGAACATGTCATCACTGGTCAAGCGAATGAGTGTCCTATTACTCCTTTTGGTTTTCATTGTACCTGCCTCGCCTTGTTCAGCAATGCAAACCCTGAACGCCAAGGGAATCCTGGACAGGGTTGACGACCTTTTTCGAGGAAAATCGAGCAAAGGCATCATGACCATGAAGATCGTCACCGCCCACTGGACAAGGACCCTCAAGGTGGAATGGTGGAGTGAGGGCAAGGATAAATCGCTGATGCGGATTTTGAGGCCCAAGAAAGAGGAGGGAACCGCCACGCTGCGCGTTGGCAACGACATCTGGAACTACCTGCCCAAGGTGAACCGGGTTATCAAACTCCCGTCCTCAATGATGAGCGCTTCGTGGATGGGATCTCACTTCACCAATGATGATCTGGTGAAGGAAAGCCGAATGGCGGAAGATTATACCTTCGAGCTGACCTTCCGCGGCAAGCGGGATGGGCGGGAAATCCTGGAAGTCACCTGCCTCCCCAAGCCCGATGCACCGGTGGTGTGGGGCAAGGTCATGGTGGCGGTCAGGCCTGTTGATTACCTTCCACTCAAGATCCTGTACTACGATGAAGACATGAGTCTGGCGAGGACCATGTACTTTTCCCACATTGGACCACTGGGGAACCGGATCCTGCCCAGGGTCATGCGTATCGTGCCTGCAGATAAACCCGAGGAGATGACCGAAATCACGTATGAGCAAATGACCTTTGATCTTGATTTGCCGGCTGAAGTATTCTCCATTCGCTCACTGAGAAGATAAGACGATCATGAAAGCCTTACGTTATGCCTGGCGCAATATCTGGCGAAACCCACGCCGGACCATGATCACCGTTGCGGCCATCAGTCTCAATGTTGCCATACTCATCGCTTCATACGGCCTGATGGACGGTATGGTGAAACACCTGGTTTCAAACGTCACCAACATGGTAACAGGGGAGGTGCAGATCCATGCCCCCGGATATCTGGTTGATCATTCCATGTACAAGGTGGTGAAAGATCCGACCGGGATTATGGAACGATTGGGGAGCCGGGGTATCCACGGTTCGGCCAGAAGCTACGGTTATGGTCTGATAGCCAGCGGAAATAAGTCCGCGGGAGCGCTTTTCTGGGGTGTGGATCCGGACATGGAAAAAAAGTATTTTGATCTGGCCGACCACGTCGAAACTGGTCGGTATCTTAGTTCCATACCGAAAAAGGAGATCGTCGTTGGCAGAAAACTGGCCAGATCTTTGAATGCCAGAATCGGCTCGGAGGTGGTGCTGGTGGTCCAGGCAGCGGACGGATCACTGGGCAACGACCTGTTCACTGTGAGGGGTATCCTGAAGGCTGCGGGAGACCGAATTGATAGGAACGCGGCTATCATGCACCGGCAGGACTTCCAGGAACTCTTTGTTTCCGGTGGCCGGATCCACGAGATTGCCCTCAACACCAGGGGCGCGGTTCCACTGGCTGCGTTGGAACAGATTGCCACGGCGGCTGCACCGGGCACCGATGTCAAATCATGGCGTCAGCTCATGCCATCCCTGTCGGACATGGTCAACTTTTTCGATGCCGGAATGTGGCTTTTCGGCATGATCTTCTTCCTGGCGGCGGCCCTGGGCGTTATGAACACCATGCTCATGTCGACGTTTGAACGGATCAGGGAGTTTGGGATCCTGAAGGCACTCGGGACTTCACCGTGGCGTATCCTTGGCGACGTGGCCGCCGAATCCTTTGTCCTCAGCCTGGTATCGACTATCATCGGTGGAATTATCGGTGTCGGTCTCTCACTTTTCTTCATGCACAAGGGTCTGGACACCAGCATATTCGTCCCGGGAGATGCCGCTGTCAGCGTGTCAGGCATTGCCTTCGACCCGGTCTGGCGAGCCACCGTCAGCGTGAAGACCATCCTTTCCCCAATACTCATGATGTGTTTTATTTCTTTGATCGCTTCACTCTACCCTGCAGCCATAGCAGCCCGGCTGGATCCGATCAAAGCGATGACAAGGGTGTGAACGGAAGACATTGGAGATGAAGGAATGATCCTACGATTGGCATGGCGCAGTTTATGGCGAAACAAGAGAAGGACCGTGATCACGGTCTGCTCCATAGCCCTCGGTTTGACCTTTGCAATCTTTTTCATTGCTCTGGCCGAAGGAGCGTATGAACAGATGATAGAACAGATGGTGCGCATCCAGTCCGGCCACATTACCCTGGAGCATCCCGAGTACCGGCAAGCCCCCTCGGTGGACCTGTGGATAACCGTACCTCCTCAATTGAGGTCCGAGGTGGAAAAGTGGCCGGATGTGGAAGAGACAAAACTGGTGATCCTGGGACAGGGCATTGTCAAGTCGGGTGCCGGCAATATGGCAGCGGCCATCATGGGGGTCGAACCGTCTGTTGAAAAAGCCAGTTCCCCGGTGGCCAGGAATCTTATTACAGGAAAATACCTTGAGGCATCGGACAAGTCTCAGGTGGTGGTAGGCAGTGAAATGGCCGAGCGTTTGAAACTGGCAGTGGGAAAAAAGCTCGTTATTGCCACAAACGATGTAACTGGGACCCTGGTGGAAGAACTCTGCAGGGTGAAAGGAATCTTCCGGACCGGGTCAGAGGAAATTGACGCCTACTTCATCCAGATGCCCATTGACTTTGCCAGGCGACTCTTTCACCTGCCGCGGGAAGGCGCCACTCAGATGGGGGTGATCCTCAAGGACCCAGGCGCCCAAAAGCGCATCATGAAGCGGATCAAGGACCGGCTGGATGACCGGCCCATATCGGTTCTTTCCTGGCAGGAGGTAATGCCGGATGTTGCCACCTACATCAAGATGGACAAGGGATCGAACCTGATCTTTCAGGCCATTTTGATCTTCCTGATTCTCTTTACCATCTTTAATACCCTTTCCATGTCGGTCCTGGAAAGACAGCGTGAATTTGCCATGCTCCTGGCCGTGGGTACCACCGCCAGGCGGCTCAGGTTGCAGGTTTTTGCGGAGACCGTGTTTCTGGGTGTGATCGGTTGTGTCGCGGGTCTTTTTTTTGGTGGGCTGGCCGTGGTTTACGGCCACGTCTACGGCATCAACCTGAGCGCTATCATGGGAGAGAGCGTGAACATCTCAGGATTTGCCCTTTCCAGCAGGATGTATACCAAACTCTCGTTTGGCATCTTTTTCGGCTCTGCCGTCACCGTACTTACCGCGACCCTTTTGCTGGGCCTGATTCCTGTGCGGAGAGCCACCCGGATCAGCATTGTCGACACCTTGCGGTGACAAATACCGGATTTGTCGATGGGGGAGAATTGATCAAGGAGAAGAGCATGAATGAAATCATAGAAACCGAGGGCCTCACGAAAGACTACGGTCAGGACGGTGTTATCACCCGTGCTCTGCGTGGCGTCAATCTGACTCTCACAGCCGGGGAGTTTGCAGCCATGGCCGGGCCTTCCGGGTCGGGAAAGAGCACGCTCCTGAATATTATCGGCGGCCTGGACCGGCCCACTGCGGGGACAGCCCGTGTACAGGGGCAGGACCTCGCGAAGATGAGCGGTACCGATCTGAGCCGGATGCGCCGGGATTGTATCGGGTTCATCTTTCAGGCCTACAACCTCATCCCTGTGCTTACGGCCCTGGAAAACGCCGAATACGTCCTCATGCTCCAGGGTGTCCCTCCCCGGGAACGAGAGGAGCGGATCCGCGCTATCTTGAACGAGGTAGGGCTGGAAGGCATGGAAAACCGCTTTCCCCGAGAACTTTCGGGGGGGCAGCAACAGCGAGTCGCCATTGCCAGGGCCATTGCGTCGGAACCCGCGCTGGTCCTGGCGGATGAGCCCACGGCCAACGTGGATTCCAAGACAGCCAGAAGTCTTTTGGAACTCATGCGACGGCTCAACGAAGAAAAGGGAATCACTTTCCTTTTCTCGACCCATGATCAGGCGGTTATGAAACAGGCGAGGCGTCTCATCATCCTTCAAGATGGACAAATTATCCATGAGGACCACAGGGGAGAAGTGGCCGGCGTTGCCTGAAAAGAAAAAGGGAGTTCAGAACCGGTGTCTTCATCGCAATCCTCATGGGGACGCTGATCACCTCCCTGGCTCAAGGGGTTGTGGCACTGTGGTTGTTTGTTTGATTTTTTCAGGGAACGGAACCCAAAAGCCCGGGAGCTTGGAATCATGGGACTAAGACCCCGCCATAGACTTGTTCACCCTTACGCCATTCCATTGATTCTTCTATGGTTGTTTGTCTTATGGGGGTTGGAGAGTGCACAGGCGCTGGTAGGGGACACTGATGGCATGTTCGGCCTGGACGGCAGCTTTCGGATCATAGGTGGTTTAAGCCACAACTACGACACACCGGCATTGTTTGAAAAAGATACTGAAGAATATATACAATCCATCCTGAGGCTCACCGCAGCCGGACACCCGGCTCAGCGGGTGTCCTATGAGGCCCACCTGGTGACCGCCTTCACGTATGCTGGTGCACAGGGTGCGGGAGGCGGTTCAGGGTTCGGCAGCAACGGGGTAAAGACCAGGTATCGAGCCGTTGACACGTCCTGGGACTTTATTGACAATGAAGAAAACAGATCCGGAAGTGTCTGGCTGGATCGGTTTAACGTCAAGGTGAGCTTTCCCCGGGCGGATCTCATTATCGGCCGTCAAGCGATCACCTTCGGCAAGGCCTATTTCTGGAACCCGCTGGACCTGTATCTCCCTTTTGATCCAGCGCAGTTTGACCGGGATTACAAGGCTGGAGTAGACGCGGTTCGCCTGGATATTCCCCTAGGGCTTTTCTCGGGCCTCAACGTGATCTATGTCCTGGGTCGGGAACTGGACATCAATAATCAGTACGCGGAAGGTCGCACCCTGGATGCATCCTGGTTCGGTTCCTCCCTTCTGTTGAGGGGATTCACACACGTGTCAGGCTGGGACCTGGCCCTCCAGGGCGGCAAAGTTTACGGTGGATGGCATGTTGGGGGAGGGCTGGTGGGCGAGATGAAGTCCTTCCAGGTCCGGTTCGAGGCCGCCCGGTTCTGGGCGGATGACGGGCCCCTGCTGTCTTCGCCCAACCGTGCCCCGCTCCTGGAAGACAACCTGACCGCGGTTATGGGCGTCGGTCGCCACTGGCCCAATTCCCTGGACATTCAAGTAGGGTGCCTCTTTAATGGCGGCGGAGAATCAAACAATATTACTCTGGGCGTGGAGCGGGTTGGGCGCGGGGTCATTCTCCACGCCGGGCGGATTCTTGCGGGGATTACGGTTTCCTATGAGTTCACCCCGCTGATTGTGGGACAACTGGCAGTGCTTCAGTCCCAGACCGACGGGTCAACACAGATGCAGCCCACCCTGAGATGGTCCACGGGCGACAACTCCGAATTTCTCCTGGGGGCGAGCATTAACCGGGGCGATCGCCCCACCCTGGATCCAGTAAATGGTATCGTTTTTCAGAGCGAATTCGGGTCCTACCCCAATTACTTTTTTGCAGAATTCAAGGCCTATTTCTAGCCTGGATTCTGTGATGGAAACAGAGCAAACCTGTCAGCTGTACGTTTCAGCACAAGATCTCATCACCGGAAGCCTTCACAAAAGGCGTGGATGTTCATGCCCAGGTCGTTGTAGTTGTAGCCTCCTTCAAGGAGCGCATATCTCCTTCCCTGACAGTGCTTTTCTGAAAACGCCTTCATCATCGCACCAATTTCCCGGTACGCACCCGTCATGAGTTTCCCGCCCCAGTCGTCCACATATTCATCAAATCCTGCGGAAGCGGCAATGATATCAAAATCGCATGCTTCTTCCAGGACTGATCCAATCTCGAAAAGGTAGTCTTTCTCGTTTCCGCTTGATGGATTGAGGATTCTGATACCCTCATAATCTCCAAGGATATTGATGTTGCCGTCCCCCCGGTGCAGGTCGAAATCCAGGATAAAGGCCGTCTTGATTTTTCCATTCTCCATGAGTTTTAAGAGAGAAACGGCCATGTTGTTGAAGAAACAGAAGCCCCAGCAGCTGGTTGCGGAGGCGTGATGTCCGGGAGGTCGAATACAGCCGAAAGAAGGCTCCCCCGTAAAGGCAATCTCAGCTGCCTTTATGGCCCCCCCGGCCGCCAGGGTGGCCATATCGTAGAGAGTAGGAGATCCCTTTATGGTCTCAATATGCGCGTCGGAATGGGCCCTTTGAAGGTCCTCATGGCCAGCCGGTTCAGGGGTGATGAATGTGTAATGGGGGTATTTTTTCAGCTCCTGGATGATGGACTCCATGCGGCCGGGCGCGGCCGCCGGATCACCAGCATAAACACCATAAAAGGCCTCGTGAAAAATAATGTTCATTGGATAACCCTCCTGCATGAACTGGTGTCCTTATCATCACCGTAGTCGATGTCAGGAATTCGGGAGAAGAGTGTCACAACTGATTGAAATAATATGTTTTTATCCTCGGCAAAAGAGAATAGCAGATGGAACACGGGCCAACAGATCCACCAGGGGGTCCTTCAAGGCCTTTTGGCGCGGGAGGAACGATACCACAAGGGAATAGTCTTGCAGGTATTCAGCTGTTTTCACAGGCGTGTCTTGAACCACCAGGCTTTCTTTTGCATTCCATCCTTCTGCAGCAAGCATCCTTTCAGCTGACCTTAGAATTTCGTCCGGTTCCCTTCGGTTTGATGAGCTTGATGAGATTGCGGCTTCCCTTTTGTCTCTCAAGTTCACCCTGCCGGCACTTTGAAATCTATAGCGGAGGAGGTCAACTTCTATTTCCGTTTCCTTGAAAAATGTCAGAAACGTCGCAATCAAAGGCTGGAGTTCCGTTCCATTTTCCAGGATAAGCACAATTTTCCTTAAAGCAGCGAGGTTTTTCACCAGAAGGATCGAAGTGGGCGCTTCCCTGTAAAGCCTGGATCGAAGTTTCCTGGAGAAATAGGACGAATCGTAGGAATGCAGGAGCCCTTCAACAAAGAGGTCATAAGACCCCTCTTCCAGTTCACGGAGAAGCTCATCCTCACGGACACCTATCGACATCTTGGGAGGACTCAGCGTGGGACATGTGGCTCTTTCAGCATTGATGAGACGGGAGATTTCTACCTGGGCCGTTTCCAGCAGGCCCTTTTCCCATGTTCGGCGTACCCATCCCGTGCCGGGGCTGTGCCCTTCCTGCGCAGGTTCCACCACATGCATGGTCTGCAAAAGCACATCTGTCAATTTCGGTAGTTGACAGGTGAACCGGAGGGCGATGCTTGATGCGAGATCTGCATTTATGTGAATGAGTGTCTTGATCATATTCCTTCCGCCTGGTTGAAAATGAAGGTACAATTCGCCTGGGTCCGAAATTGCTGATGTGGCAAAAGAAGGCCCATCAAGAGAGGAAAGGATCAAGCCTAGCGTCGATGTCGTGCCTTCTTCTTGGCTTTCTTGACGGCCGCCTTGATTTCTCCAATCCTGAAGGGCTTCGCAATGAAGTCATAGGCCCCTTTGATCAGCGATTCCCTCGCGGTTTCCATGGTGGCGTAACCCGTGATGACAATCACCTCGCTCTCAGGGCATTTTTCTTTTACCCTTTCCAGGAATCCCATGCCGTCGACACCCTCCATCTTCAAGTCTGTAATAAAGATATCGAAGCATGTTTCGTTCACTCTGGTCAACGCGCTTGCACTGTCGGTAAAGACCTCTACCTCATATCCGTCGTCCTCCAGTTCCGGTTTCAGCCGATCCCCGACTATTGCTTCATCATCCAGAATACAGACTGTCGTCTTTTCCATTTTTCCCTCCTTCATTATGTTTCGACAGGTTTTTCTAATTGTTCCCTAAATTTCTGAAAGTAGTAGGCCACATCCTCATCATTCTTCATGAGGACGTCCAGCTGCCTCGCAAAGCCGATGAGCTTTCCAATGAGAAGGAGCTGATGCATCATCTGTTCTTCTGACAGATTAATCGCCCGTGCAATGACAAGATCGCCGTTCATTTTTACCTTGAAGCCGGCTTTTTCCAAAATATTTGCCAGCAGAGTGGCTCTTCTCGACCGACGGGTTATATCCGTCACCCCGCCGACAAATCGAAAAGAGATATTGTTGTTTTCCGGGGAAGATCCAATGGCCGCGTCTACCGCCGTGAAATGATAACCCAAAGGCAGGCTGAGGTTCACGTAGTTGGAGCCTAAGACTGCCAGGTTGACGCTGGGCAAGGCATTTCCCAGCAGTTCAGAGCTCTGTGTTCTTGTGAGGCTGGACATGAGGCCCTTGAAATCAACTGGGATCGGTTCCGTGTTCCAGACATTGGGTGAACTCAATCCCTGCCAGAGTGCCTTCATGGGTGTGGAAGTGATCTTTTCAGGTTCAACATACATTTCTTTACCGACCTCCTCTGCAAGACCACCGCCAATATCAATCAGCACAAGGTCCAAGGGTAGGTGTGATTTCAGCCGCTTCCCGCCCCGCCGGAGAAAAGATCGAGAGTCTTTGCCGGCCTGTACCAGTGCTTGAAAGGCCTTCTCATGAACAAATCGCATGACATCGTGAAAGGTCTGGCATCCTCTGGGGGTAAAGCCTGGATCAGCCGGATCTGTCAAGGACAGCGGAGCGATCTTCTTGAGTAATCTGCGCAGCAATTGGAACTCGCGTGTCGTTTCAAAGCTGGGCACATCAAGCAGTTGATGGTGAATGAGTTCCTGGATGAGGCCTTCATAGACGATGTTTTTTTCGGTATCTACCGTTACCTCCTGATTTGGAGCCAACAGCTCTGTGGCGACTTCAGCTCCCACAATGGTGGGGACCCTGAATTCCCGGGCCACAGTGGCCATGTGTCCTGTTACGGCTCCAACGTCCGTAATGATCGCGGTGGCCCGGGGTATGACCTTTGCCAGCCAGGGAGGGGAAAAGTGTGAAACCAGGACACCCCCCCTGGGAAAGTGGTTGAGATCCTGATCATTTTCCACGATCCACACCGGACCGGCGCCAATGCCACGATAAGCGATCATCCCCCTATTCTTGAAAAGGACACGGTGTCCTTCGGTTGCCCCCTTCAGTTTGGTATGTTGCATTCGTTTTGGTCGGGGCATGTTAAGCTGCCTCGCCTGGAGTATCCAGAGCTGCCCATCTTCATCCATGCTCCATTCCACGTCCAGGGGCCTTTTGAAGTATCTTTCCAAGATGAGGCCCACATCCATTATTGCGGAAATTTCCTTCGAGGTGAGGCATGGGTCACCACTGGGCTCACCTGTGCCTTTCTGAGAAGCGTCCTTTTCAGGAGGAGTCTCCATGGGGGACTTTGATCTGATCTGTTGCTCCACGATGGGGTAGGGCGGATTGCGCGAGATGCGGAACGTATCAACTCCTTCTTGTCCCTCCACGACGACTTTCCCGAGTCCCAAGCTTGCACTCAAGAGACTTTCAGCTCGTTCGGGCCTGTTGGGGTCGAGCGTAAACAAAACCCCCGACACATGACTTTTTATCATTTTCTGATAGAGGACAGGCATAGCCATTTCCAGCGATAGAACATTCATCCTTAACCGATACTCAAGGCTGGCCTGGTTGTAGAGACTTGCCAATACCTTCTTGTAATGGGATAATAATTCGTTGAATTGGACATTCAGAAAGGAATCATGAAGTCCGGCAAAACTCAAATCTCCATCTTCACCTACAGCGCTGCTGCGAACTGCAAAATAACAGCTCCCCGGCTTTCCACAGGAAAGCCGCTCCCCAGCGGCAAGAATCTGGCGCCTGAGTTCGGGGGGGATTTCTCCACCAAGTATCCTGAGCTGGGTGGCGTTGGAAACCGACTCGACAGATTTCTGTTCATCGCTGTACTCTTTGACGGCGCCTTCTATGGTCTCGAAGAGGTTATTATAGGCCATGTAATCCCTGAAGCCGCCAACGGTAACCGCGAAGCTATCAGGAACCTTGACTTCCGAGAGATTCAAGATCCTGGACAGGTTGCAAGCCTTATACCCGACCAGGTCTTCCATTCCGTCTTCTATTTCGTTCAAATCATATATTCTCTTGGCCCCGGGAATGACGATCTTTCCTGACAGTTCAATTTCCAGTTTTTTTGCCAGGTCTTCAATGACACCATAGAGCTCCAGATACTGGTTGTCCGTTATGTAGTTCAGGTCATAAGCACTGCTCCGAACAAGCTCTTGCAATTTCTTGACATTGTCAGAGAGGTATTTCTTATCAAATATAAACTCTCCTCCCATTTTTCCACCCATGTCTGCGATAAGCTCCATGGCGGCGTTGTTTTTTTTCAGTATGTTTTGAAACCAGACGAAGAGATCCGAAAAAGGCGCCTGATTCTCCTTTTTCCTCCCCAAGAGGTTTTTCAATACTGTAAATACGCCGCCAAGTTTCAACATCAATGGGCCCCTCCACCCCTAAAAACCAGCCCGATAACAGTTCCCACAAAAAGCGCAATGAGGACACACATTATACCGTAAAGAAGGCCTCTTTCATAAGCAAGTTCGCGGACGGTCTTAATGAAACCCGCTTCCTCCACCTTAAAGCTTTGGAGCGCGGTCTCTTCCACCTTGCCATCATGAATAACTCTGGACTGGATCCGGTATTCCCCGGGAACGGTGGAGGAAGGGAAAAAGAACTCTGTCTCAAAACGCTTCATTCCTTCTTTTGAGGGGAAATATCGTATGGCACTCTCCAGTTCTCCGTAAAGATGCTCAGATCGCTTGAGTTGAACAAATCTCGGGAAGACAACATCAAGGCTGACGCTTTCAGGCCTGATGATCAGTTTCTTCTCCAACTGTTCGATTCCAACGCCGAAAGAGGATAAGGTGGCGGGCCATTCCTTTCCCTCGGGCAGAAGCAGGAAATAGAGGAAAGGAGCCTTCTCCAATTCAAGCTTTCCCCGATTCATCCAAAATGGCCCGACCCGGCCCTTCATGTTGAACGTGCTTTGTTGCTCCGGCCCCTTGATTTCAATGACCATGTCCTGGTCCGAGGCGATCGAACCCGTCAAGGACATCTTTTGCCCGGAAAAAAAAGTGGTGATATCCAGGTGTGGAGGACTTATTTTGAGTACAGTCGCCTGTGCTGACGAGGCGGGACTGATGCCAAGAAAAATCATGCCGATGCCCAGCAGGGCAAGGAAGGGTTTTGTTGGATGCATTTTCTAATCACCTCCATAGTATGATAACAGAATATGGGGCTCCAGCAAAAGGCCGATGAGCATCTTGACCATAACAATCAGAACCAGAGACGCCAGGAGGATCTTCAACTGGTCCCCTTTCAGCCGCCTCCCCAGTTTGGTCCCTACCTGGGCACCGATCGCCGAACCGATCAGCAGGAGAAGGGCCAGAACAAAATCCACAGTGTGATTGGAATAGGACTGCATGATGGTGACATTGACGCAAGTGAAAAGGATCTGGAACAGGCTGGTACCCACAACCACGTGCATGGGCATCCTCAGCAAATAGACCATGACAGGCACCATAATGAAGCCTCCCCCCACGCCCATGATGGCGGCCAGTATTCCCACAAATCCTCCCAGAATAAGAGGGACGATCGGGGAGATAACGATCCCTGATTTGACGAAATTGGTCTTGAAAGGAAGGCGACGTATCAGCCTCGCATAAGCGGATTCCTTCTTGCTGGTCGGAGTGGCAACCTTTGCCTTTGTTAAGCGGAGGCCCTGCAGACTTTCCATGAACATGTAACTGCCCACGCCGCCGAGCATAATGACGTAAGTAACTTGAATCAGAAAATCTGCATTTCCCAACTGGCGCAGGAGCTTAATGATCTGAACCCCTGCCGTGCCCCCGATAACACCGCCTACCAGCAAGAGAAGGCCCATTTTAAAATCGACATTGCCCAATCGGTAATGGGCATACGTTCCTGATGCAGAGGCGGCCACAATCTGGTTGGAATCAGATGCTGCGGCAACGGTGGGGGGGATCCCGATCATAATAAGTAAGGGCGTCATGAGGAAGCCGCCCCCTACGCCAAACAGGCCCGAAAGCAATCCAACGAGAAACCCCAGACCAACAATGACAGGTAAAAGAACACTGTGATGCGCAATGGGTAGATAGATGAACCAGGACATGTCAACTCCTTCCATTCAAGTTCGAAAGCCTGTAACAGGAATAGTGGAAATAAAGGTCGTGAAAGAGAGAAAGATCTTTGTGGGCGGGTGCCACTTTTTTCTGTAATTTGTCAATTGGTTGTTCCCCTGGAGATAGGCAGAATAACGTCAAAGGTTGTTCCTTTTCCGGGCTTGCTTTTCACGGTGATCCGGCCGCCATGTTTCTTGATAATTCCATAACTGACCGATAGACCTAGGCCGGTCCCCTTGCCCACGTCTTTCGTAGTGAAGAAGGGATCAAAAATACGGGGCAGATCTTCCTCGGAGATACCCGTGCCGGTATCCCGAACCTCTACCTTTATCTTGTTATCCTTTTCGAGACTGGTGTGAACCGTCAGATCGCCACCGCCTGGCATTGCTTGGACGGCGTTCGTGATCAGGTTGAGAAAAACCTGCTGCAGTCCCTGGTGGTTTCCGTTGATCTTGGGCAAGTCATCGGCAATCTCATCATGCAGTTGCACCTTGGACAAGGTCATGTGATTACTGGTGATCTGGATCGTCTCTCTCAAAATCCTCACCAAATTCAATTCGTCATAGCTGGATGTTTCCGCCCGGGAGAACTCCAGGAGATTTTTGACAATCTCACTGGCCCGCAGTGCCTGGGTCAGGATGTCCTCCAACAGAACAGAACGCCTTTTCTCTGAAATTTTTCTCTTGCCGACGAGTGAGTCCACGGTCAAAACGATATTGTTGATGGGGTTGTTCAATTCATGAGCAACTCCGGAAACAAGGGTCCCCACGGAGGCGACTTTTCGGGAGTGGATGATCTGTTCCTCCCTGGCCTCCAGTTCTTTGGCCATCCGATTAAAAGCGATAATCAGATGGTCTACCTGGCTCTCATCGCTGCCCATGTGAGAAATGGGGCTGAAATCTCCCAGAGCGACCTTTTCCGTGGCCCTTTCTATCTTGGCAAGGGGTCTGACAACTTTTTTTATAATCAGTCTTGCTCCTGTTATAAACAGAAAAAACATGGCCCCCATGAAAACAAGGGGCCATCTCAAAGCGTTTTTTGCCTCATTTGCAATGTTTCTTCTTTCAGCCTTCAGCAGTATTTCCGCCGCATCCACCAGTTGCTTTCCCACGGACCTGATTTTTTCCTGTGTAGCCTTGCCAGGAGTATCGCTGGACTGCGCAGCATTCAGCATATTAATGAGCGCCGCATATTCTTTGAGTCCTTTTTCCAACTGGACGCATTCAATTCGGGCGGAGGATTTTCCTAAGAAAATCAATTTGGTGGAAAAAGATTTTGTCGCGAGGTCAAGGTAATACCTGGTGGATTCGAGGCCTTCCTCGTTATGGTACAGCAGGAAATTCTTTTCATACCGCCGCATCTCGAGGATCGTATTGTAAAGATCCTCGGTCAGTTCAAGGTGTCTAACACCCTCGTTCACGTTCGTCACGCCGAGGTAGAGCACGGGGAAATTGAGAAACAATATGAATATACCAAGATAGATAAAAAAATTGAGCTTGTATTGTAAATTCATTCGTCTTTTTAGCCTAGCCATATTTTACTAAATCCTGTTAAGTTAAAGCTACCTCAAGATAAGGACAGAAGATTCACTCCCCTGTATCAATTTACTCACTTTTCTCCTCGGAAATACCTTTTCAAGGATGGATTTTTTCCCCATCCAGAGGGCCATGAGGCCCCATTTGGCCTCCTGGGAGATGAATGCGTCCAGTGATGACAGCTCGACAATCTCGATCAACGGCTCAAGCCCCCTCGTCGTATAATACTGCAGGATAGCATCCATCTTTCTTTCTACTTCGATCTTGAGTTCGTCTCCTTCAGTCAATCCGACGATTTCGAGTTTTGCGTTATGAAGCGTGACCAATTGATTGATCATCTCCAGGGATTGCTGGCTCACCAGGTCATGGTCCAGGCAGCAGACTATTCTGTTTACCGTTTTTTCTTCCTTGGCCACAAGGACCGAACAGGTGGCATCATTGACGACCTTTTGGGGGATTCCACCCAGCCCTTCCCATTCACAGCCACTGGAATGATCGCATCCTATCACGATGAGATCCATTTCTTCTTCCTGGGCTTCGGCCAGAATCTCTTTGGCAGGATTCCCCATCCGTATCCGGGCCCTCAGGTTTTTCCTTGCGCTCTTGGCCACATACAGTTCTTCCCAGACACCCTTTCTCCTCTCAACCAGCTCATAACCAAAATCACGCTGAGTATAGGGACATTCCTCCTCCTTGAAATGACTGAGAAAAGTCTTCTGATAGTCTTGCAGGGCCTTGGGAAGAGGGTGTTCCATATTCCACTCCTGAGAAGAAACAGGAGAAGAGCTCTGAGAATGCCCTTTTGACAGGACGCCCAGTATGGTCACATTCGCCCATGTGTTCGCTGCCAGTTTGGCCACCACCTCGACCGAATTGGCACTATAAGGATTCCGGTCCACAGCAACGAGAATTCGCATGTTTTCCTCCCATGATTTCGTTCAAACTTACTGCCAGCATACAAGAACGGCTGACGGCACATGACTGAGCAATTCCAGCATGGAACTTTTTCTGGCAGTTTGCCTGGAAAGACAGGATACTACCAGGCCATACTCCTGCAGTGAGTCGACAATTCCAGCCGGTGCATCGCGGATCACTCTTGTTTTTTGAGGAGACCACCCCGTCTCCCCAAGCATCTGTTTGGCTGAGATAATAATTTTATCAACGTCTTCGACAGATGAAGTCTTCATGGCTTCGGCGCCCTCCTTGAAGCTCAGGCGGCCGGGTTTTTGAAGTTTGACGTGGAGAATGTCTAACTCCAGGTCTGCTCCCTCCAGGGTTCTAAAAAATCTTGGGATAAGAGACCAAAGGTCTGTGGTGTCTTCTATCAAGATGACAGCCTTCTTGATATCCCCCACGTTCTTGACTACGAGGATCGGGCATGAGATCTCCCTATAAAGCTTGGTTCCGAATCTTCCCAAGAAACCTGATTTATTGAAGGAGAAAAGACCTCCTTCAATAAAGAGATCATAAGGAGTGTGCTCGAGTTCGCGGAGTATTTCTGTTTCACGGGCGCCGACGCACATCTTGGGTTTTCGAAGAGTGGGACACGTGGGCTTTAGTTCGTTTATGAGTTGAGATATCTCCGCTCCCGCGGATACCAATAACCCCTTTTCCCAGGTACTTTTTACCCATCCGGTTCCGGGCGGCGTGTCTCCGTGTTCCGTGTCTTCAATATGGATGGTTTGGAGGTCCATGCCGGTTTGCTTTGCCAATCGACAGGCATACCTGAGGGCAATCCGGGATGCGAGTCTATTGTCGACAAAGATCAGTGCCCTAATCATATGCATACTCCTCTCTCGTAAGGGCCGCCGCTTTATTACTACGATGCATCGTCCTCATTCATGAGGGCTTCTGCCGCTTTGTTGATGGCCGCCCTCATTTCTCTCAGTTTGAAGGGCTTGGCAATGAAGTCAAATGCCCCCTTGGTCAGGGATTCACGTGCAACCTCAAGTGTGGCGTAGCCGGTAATCATGATTACCTTTGTCCGGCTGGAACCAGCCGATACTTTTTCAAGAACCTGGATGCCGTCCATTTCATCCATACGAATATCAGTGACCACAATATCGAATGTTTTCTCCGATATTCGTTCCAAGGCCTCATTGGGATCGACAAAGATCTCCACGTGATGTCCCTCTTTTTCAAGGGCCGGTTTCAGGCGTTCGCCGACGATGGGTTCATCATCCAAGACCAGAATATCGAGTGCATTTCCCATATCTTCTCCTCCTCAGGAACAAGTTGCAAATCGTTCGGCCGTTTCCAGACACGCTTCAAGCAATACTTGCTTCTGCGCTTGTTTCGGTGGAACCACTTGCAACGTGTAGGGTTTTTTGAATTTGCCTCCTTTGCCTATACGCACGGATCACAAAAAACAGAATGACCAGGCAGCCTGAAATGCCGCTGGCAAACAGGAAGAATTTGCTCACCAGGTTGAAATAAAGGTCCCATCGAGGATCAAGATTGAGGTAGCCCAACTGGCGCAGGTAGATGGGAATGGCGATAATACGGCTGAAGACGCACAGCAGGATAATGAGACAGGTCACCAGGCGAATGATCTTTTCATTGACCACTTTGACGCCATAAACCCCGAGGTAGATTCCAACGAGTGAACCCAGATAGAGAAGCAGGGTCAATCGGATATCCACGAATCCCTGGTAGGCATAACTTAATGCTCCGTATGCGCCCATGAACATTGCCAGGTAGAGTTCTGTTCCTGCTGCCACAGCAGTGGGCACACCGAAGACATAAATCATGGCGGGTACACCAATGAACCCCCCGACGCCGATGGTTCCTGCCAGGTATCCGGTGGCAATGCCGACGATGAGAATAACCCACAGGCTGACCTTTGTGTCCGCCACCTTGAAATGAATTATCGGGGGAAGGTTTAACCTGGCCAGAAAATCGGCTATTTTTGTGGAAGGACCTTCGCCTCCCCTGGCCTGACGGGAACTTTTTATCAAGTCACTGAGCATGGACAGGGCAACTCCCAAGAGGATGGTGGCAAAGACGATGCTGATATAGAGATTCGCACCCGCCCCTTTTGCCGCACCGTGGCCTGTTCCTCCACGGAAGAGTTTGCTGGCTATGAGGACCGCGAGTTGGATGCCGATGATTGCCGTCCCCAGGACAAAGAGGGCCAGCTTTTTGTCCACATTTCCTGCCTCGCCATGCTTTCTGGATCCCACCATGGCCTTGCCGAACTTGTGGGTGATGTTGCTGGCGACGGCCACCACACCCTCCACTCCGAGATTCATCATCCCCGGTGTCATGAAAAAGGCCCCGCCGCTCCCGATGAACCCGCTCAACACGCCGCCAATGAATCCTAATAAAACAACCTGCAAGCCGGTAGCCAGATTGATGTCCAGAAAGTGGACGACCAGATGATGCATTTTCGACCTCCTTCGTTTTAGTCAGATGCCCTGTGCCTTTCTGACTCATTCCATGGAAAATCGTCCCGCGTCTAATCAATCCCGATCAATTTCAAAAGCAACCCTGTCACCGTACTGTATCCATAGGCGACAAGAGGAACAAATAGGGCCACGCCGATTGATGCCAGCCATCTCCACTGGTCGTGAAGTTCTCCACCCAGGAAATTCATGATGGGGCCCTGAAAAGAAAAAACGAGGGCATAGACGCAAATGACCATCGCAGTAAAAACCAAGAGCCTCATCGCCTGTCTTTTGCCAAAAAGGAACCGTGCCTTCATTTCATCAGCCGTGATGACCGGCGCCTTCAGCCTTTCGTGGATGGCCAGTGAGAGCTCTCGCATCATGCGCATTCGGGCCTCATGACCTTTCTGAAGAAATAGATTTCCCAGGACGACCAGGGAACAGTTTGTTTCACCCCGTATCTTTTCAATGATGTCATCCTTTGATCCATAGATTGTTTCACCTCCGGCGGAACGGCCCATGGATACCAGCGCTTCCGTTGTTTGGGTAAGCCCGCTATCTTCCGCCTCAGACTCCATCCCGTCGTCTTCCACCCCGCCGTTGTAAGCATCTCGTTCTGATCTTCGATCAGGAACTTTCTCCCCTTTGGGTTGTTCTCCAGACAAGGCTTGAATGTGCTGGGAACCTGGAACAACCCGGAGGAGCTCTACGGCTGCACCCCACCGCCTTGACAGCTGGACAATTTCCTCAAAATTCTCGGAGTCAGGGCTGAAAGATTCCTGAACCCAGAGGATGTTGGTCTCTGCCATGGTGCACCTGGCTTCTTTGCATCCTTTGAGTTGCTTCAATACTTCCAGGATTGCCTCCGCACCTCCCTCTTGACGGGGCATATAGGTTACCGTAACCACGCGATCCACGGCTCGTATCCCCAGATCCAAATTTTGGGTCAGCTCATGGGTTGCGAGGAGTACTCTCGCCCTGGCGGTCAGGTCAATATTGTCCATTAACCTTAGGCTTGCAGGAGTTGGCTGGAAGTCCGGCAATTCGGCCATGCTGCATAGGGTTGCAGATATATTCGGGAGGCTGACATTATGGAGATTGACAAAGAGATCATATTGGCCAGGGTCCAGGCGCTCCACACCGTGGACATAACGTACCCATTTGTCAAAATCCTCGTCCAATTGGTTGAGGTAGACCTCGGCTTTTTCTCTCGGCAGCCTCAATTCCCTCATGGCATTCTCGATCCGCATTTCGCTGGGCGTCATCAATCCCACCCGGAGCCGATGCGTGACCGCGGGCAGGAGAAGATGACCTGCCCTTCCTTGATAGATGAGATTGCCTCCTTTGCCCTTTTCGCAAAGGATCGTCGTAATAAAGGCCAGGTAGAGGTCTTTTTCCTTGGCCAATCTTTCAGGTACCACAGGGGATTTGATGATGGAAGTCTCGAGGCGTCCCAATTTGATTCCATGTTCTCGTGCTTTTTCCACCAGCTCGGTCCTGCTCAGCGAAGGCCAACCCGTTTTTTTTGCCAGGCTTTGGGCAAGCTCTTCAGCGGTGCTGTGAGCTGCACTCGAAATCATAATGATAGACATACTGCGTTAACCTCCCTTTCAGAGATAGTTCACGTTGTTCTTTTCCTTCACCTGGATGATCTGAATAGGTACCCTTGTCCTGATCCGGACGAGGGCTTGGGCCATTTGATCATCTTCTCCAAGGACCACCAGCTCTATGGACTCCTTTCTTATGAAGTCCAGGACTTCCTTTCCCAATGCGCCGTAAGCAATGTGATGAGAAACGGTCAGGCCCTCCTGTGAAGCGGTGTTGACCAGGTCAAGGAGGACTTTTTCTTTTAACCGGCTACTTCCGTTGATCTCCTCCAGGTCTTCAATCTGCAGGATGAGAATCTTGGCCTTCATCCTTTCAGCAAGTGCAAGGGCATGGTAAATGCCTTTCAGGTCATTACCCTGTG
>Ga0307426_1000856_pt1 | contig 20759 bp, 16 predicted proteins | sample SalMarWE160340MG_FD_202165 | JGI IMG/M metagenome (GOLD analysis project Ga0307426, IMG submission 202165) | Salt marsh sediment microbial communities from the Plum Island Ecosystem LTER, Massachusetts, United States - WE1603-40 | ecosystem: Environmental > Aquatic > Marine > Intertidal zone >...
CGGTCTCCTCATTTGAATAGATTTCTACCACATTTGTGTGGGCTACTTGCATTGCAGCATTAGCTTCATCATCAAATATATCAACTAGTTCAGGTTGTTCGGCTACTATTTGTGGAAGTAAACATTTAAGTGCCAAGATATCATTGGTATCTACAGCTTTAACTTTATAGACTTCTCCAAATCCCCCACTACCAATCAAGTCTAGGATTTCATATTTTTCATTTATTATGTAACCCAAACTGAAAATCATCTTCTCTTGCTGATAAGTTTCTTGATTCTAGTATACTACGTGTTACTAATAAATCAATGAAACATTCACACTTTCGCATACAGCTTTCCAATCTCACAGATTTCTAACAAAAATTGTCGTATACTGCCAGCTAAACGTTGATAGAGTCGTATACCGGAAAATCAAAAATCCAAAAAGATTTCTAAGAAAAATATGGGGTAACAGGAGTGCCGGAGGAGGGAGTCGAACCCACACTCACCGTGAAGTGAACTGGATTTTGAGTCCAGCGCGTCTGCCAATTTCGCCACTCCGGCGGTTCGATAAAAAACTATAAAGGATTTCTCGTTTTTTTTCAATGAGAAGACAACTCATCCAAAATTCTTCCCCAGCTTGAAATCATGTGTGCAGACAGGGAATGGTGCGCCCATGCAATCCAGAGGCTTTTTCTTGAGGCGCGACAAGTCATAAGCTTGGTGGGCTGTCTCAGTTTTGAGATCATGGAATCTTATGACATGACAATGGCTATTGCATTCGATCGTCACTTCGAAAAAATGGGATTTACGATGCCCGGGCCAAATAAATGTACCGGGTACATTTTTTTTCGCCTATTCATAGCGGAGGGCCGTGGCTGGATTGGAGAGAGCGGCTCTGACCGAGTGAAAGCACACAGTGAACAGGGCGACGACGATAGCGAGGACACCCGAGAAGACAAAGATATCCCAGCCTATGCCTATACGGAAGGCAAAATTCCCCAGCCATCGGTTCATGGCATAAAAAGCGAGCGGCCAGGCCAGAATATTTGCGATCAGGACCAGCTTGGCAAACTCTTTGGAGAGCAGGACAATGATATTGTTCATCGAAGCGCCTAGCACTTTGCGGACACCTATTTCTTTCGTGCGCTGTTCAAGCGTAAAAGAAGCCAGTCCGAACAGGCCCAAACAGGCAATAAAAACGGCAAGCGCTCCAAAAATGATATAGACCTGCCGGGCCTTTTCTTCTTCGGCATACTTGTTCCTGAAATCATCATCCACAAAATGATAATCAAACGTGAATTCTCTGTCGGGAAATACCTGTTGACTGACTTCTCCTAATGTAGATTCCAAAAAGCTTAAAGTCGAGGGAACGTTTACCGGGAGGATCCGTGCAGTGACAAAAGCGAAAAACTGGGGCTCGCAGCTGAGAATGACCGGACTGATATCCTCCCTCATGCTTCCGCTGTGAAAATCCTTGACGACTCCGACGATCCGTCCCAGACGGTTATCTCGTGCGATATTGTAGATTCGCTTCCCGAGGCAGTCGTCCCCCCATCCGAGGCTTTGTGCCATCGTCTCATTGATGATGACCGCCTCTCCGGCATCTGTCGAAAATTCCGGGGAAAAGTCTCTTCCCAGGATTATTTCCATCTCGTAGGTTTTCACGAAGTCGAAATCGACCCAGTAATTCCTCGCTCTAACGGTTTCATCGTCGCTCCGGCCTTCGGGCAGATAGGCGTCGTAGCCCAGTTCCCCTCCAGGGATATTGGCCGAAAAAGAGACCGATGTGATGTTCGGATTTTTGAGGAGGCGATCTTTGAGCGCATCGAACCTCTGGGCATTCTCTTCCTCGCCGCGGCTGCCAAAGAATTGAACCACGAGAAGCTGTTCTTTGTTAAATCCCAGATCTTTGTTTTTCATATAATCCAGTTGTCTGATCATAGTCAGGATGCCCACGATCATGAAGATCGAGATGGCGAACTGGATAATGACCAGTATCTTTCGGAGCGAAGTGTTCTTTGATGCCGAGCTGAACCTGCCTTTCAATACCATCACAGGTTGGAATGTTGAAAGAATAAAAGCGGGAAAACTGCCGGCGATAAATCCTGTGAGGATAATGACCCCCAAAAAGCCGAGAAGAGCTGGCAATTTCAAAAGTTGAGTCGGCTCAAACTGCTTGCCTGAAAGAGAATTGAATAGAGGGAGTACAGTCATCACCAGCGCTACACCAAGAAATAGACTGATGAGGGAGACAGTGATGGACTCACTGAGAAATTGACGGACAAGCTGGTTTTTATTCGAGCCGAAGACCTTTCGCATTCCCACCTCGCGCGCCCGACCGGCGGATCGCGCTGTGGCGAGGTTGATGAAGTTAAAACACGCGATGATCAGCACCAGAAGGGCAATCCCAGAGAATAAATAGACGTTGTTGATATCTCCTGGAGTCCCGATCTCATACTCGTCGGTCGACCGGAGATGGATATCTTTCAATCGCATAAGGGGATATTGCCGGGTGGTCCCTCTCTGCTTGAACATCTCTCCCCACTTGGCTTCGTGGGTGGCCATGATCTTTTTTTCGACCTCATCGGGATCTGCATCTTCGTTGAGGAGAAGGTAGGCATAGACCTCGCAGAAATAAGGCGCTGCCAGAACCGGATGCGGGTTGCCTTCCTGATCTCGGATAAAGGTGGTCGGGATGATCCCGTTAAAGAGGAAATGGGAGTTTTTGGGGACGTTTTTGATGACTCCCGTTATTTGAATCGACCTATCTGGAGGAATGGTGATGGCTTTGCCGATGGGATTTTCCTCTCCAAAGAGACGCTGGGCGGTTTCCTGGGTGATGACGAGTGAATCCGGGTTGGCAAAGGCCTTGTCTTTATCCCCAGATATGAGTTCATAAGTAAAAATATCAAAAACGGCTGGATCAATGAAAAATACGTCAGGGATCTGAATGTTCTGGTCATCCAGCCGGCCCTGGAGCTCAAAAGAGTCGAAAATTCTGACTGCGGATTCGACTTCAGGGATGGCCTCGATTAGCTCCGGGGCGAGAGCAGGCGGAACAGTGGCGTAGTGGCGTGTGGTCGTGCCGATCGAGCTGACGGCGCCCACGCGATAGATGCGGTCGGCTTTTTCATGATAGTTATCGTAGCTCAGCTCATCCGCCACATAGAGCAAGATCAAGATGCAGCACGCCATTCCGATAGCCAGTCCGGATATGTTGATGAAAGAATAACCCTTGTGTTTCTTTAAGTTTCTCAGTGTTAATTTCAAGTAATTCCTTATCATGGCCGGTCTCCCATATATCCCAAAATAGACAAAAAGAGTATTTCTTATCTGTACATTTTCACTTTTTTCCTGCAAAAACCGTACCAATAGGACTTCCAGAGTCAAATGAACAATTCGTGATAAGGAGATTGGAAAGTTGTTTTACACGCGTACAATCGCTGTCCGTTATCGGACAATAAAAAGGGGCAGAAAAGGTGACAGTCCCCTTTTTACAGGGGTGAGCGGAAAAGGGGACAGTCCCCTTTTCTAGATTGACAGGGACTACTCACCCAAAAATTTGGAATCAATACTTTGGAGGGAATTGGCGACAGCCCTGATAAACATGCCATATTTCATGATCTTCATCATGTTGCCTTTAAGTTTAAAAGTGCCCCGGACAACACCCTGTATAAAATCCTTTTCCCCTTTAACAGCCGCTTTGTAATCTTCGTAAGAGCCTGTGCAGGTAAATCCCACTTCTACCTCTGATGGGTCGCTGATCAATCGCGCATCCGCGCACTCCCCTGCTTTGGCCTCTAAATAGACATAGGTCGTCTCGTCAAGACCGCCTTCGGGTGTGATCTCAAAAAGCCAGTTGCCATTAAAATCTGTGCCCCAGTCTTTTCCTGCATTTTTTGCAGCCTCGCTGCTGTTGATTGCATTTTTCCATTCTTGGCACCACTCATTCGAAGGGTATAAGACCGCCATTTTTGCCTCCTTGACTCAGATATCATTCATCATTATTGGTTTTTCCAATGTTTTACCAAAGTTTATAATCACAACGTCTCGAGGTCGTACCAATACCTGGCATTCTCGAGGGTCTTGAGCCCTTTGCCACCCATCCAAATCCCAATGACCTTTTGGTCTCTCCAGTGTTTCTCGATATCAAACTCTCGTGCATACCCGTAAGAACCCATAAAATCCATGGCACGACTGCATGCCCTCTCTACGCTGTTGCTGGCATAAAGAGCAAGGCCTCGAGTTTTCAGCAGAAATCTCTCGTCCCAGGGATCCCACCCATAAATATCAGGACGCGTGATTTCGCGCACATAGGTCCACATCCATGCCGAAGTCGATTCGATGAATATGGCAATCTCAGAGAGCATATCCGCAACAAGACTGTGCTCCTTTAACGGTTTTCCGGCGATATGTCTTTCTGTCGTCCATTTTTTTATGATCTCGTATACATTTTTCATGATTCCCACACACATGGCTGTGGATCCTACGTTGCCGATGGTTATGGCTTCTCTCCAGTATTTGAGGTCATCGCCGGGTCCGTGTAATCTGTATCTTTTGGGCACTCTGACATTTTCGAACCAGACATCTGAATTCATATCTGCAGACATCCCTGATTTCTGGTAGGGATTTCCGGCGGATACCCCTTCCGTATCCGCAGGCACCAAAATCAGGGCAAAATCATTTGGTTCAGTCGAGCCTTTATGTGTGATGCAAAGGACCACAAACAGATCAGCTGTTTCTCCTGAATTCGAGGGCCAGATTTTGTGGCCATTGACAATCCAATCCTCCCCATCAAGAGTTGCTGTTGTCTGAATAGTCTTCCCGTGCAATCGACCAAAGTTTTCGATGTCGGCGCCGCTTTGAGGCTCAGTCATAGCATGGCAGCTCATATACAGCTCTGGACCACAAAATTTTGGCCCGAACTCCCGGAGTAATTCCATATTCCTGTGGGGTTCAAATAGGATGGGCACCAAACCCCAGACAGAGCATACTACAGGCACACAAAAACCCGAATCGATACGCGCCAATTCCTCGCAGATGACTGTGACGCACGGAAATGGATCTGGAATATCTGTGCCTCCCACCTCGGCAGGAAAAAAGGCCGCATTTATTCCGAGATCCACAAGAACTTCCTTGAGAAGAGGTTCGACCAGTTTGTGTTCCGCCCAATCTTCATCCACATGTTGTCTGACAGGCATGTACCTTTTCTCACCCCAATCTCTTATGGCGTGGCCCATATCGGTCACAAAATCCGACACCCATTCCTTAGGGCGAATAAAATCATCTATAGTTGGCATAACGTCCTCCTGTTTTGATTTTTCTTTTTTGGACATACTCAAAGTTTTTCAGAAAAGAAATCCCCTTGAACACTTTGTAATGGAAATCAAAAAAAGAGAAATTATCACATATACCTTAAAAAATTAACGGCATAAGGTCAAGCTGTTCATAAATGTACCAGGTAAATTTTTAGCGGCCGAAGCGGGGATTGACGACGTTGCTGAAGACGGAGCCGAAGGTGTAACTCACGCCCACAGATATGTGGTAGTCATAGTCTGTGACAAGTTCTCGCCGCCGAAGCAAAATCTCATCGAGGGTGGCATCGCCCTTGGGTAAATTAAGCTGGTCGTGAATTCTCGAATAGCTGCCGAAGATATCCAGGTTGAGCCCCCGGACAAGACGGTATGAAATATGGCCCCACAAACTGACGCGATTCTTGGATACGTCATAAAAATAATGGGAACCGTCCACAGAGATGCTAGCATTTCCCCAGGGCTGCTTGACTTCCAAAGTGATATCCAGTGACTGTCCTAAAAGGCCTTCTGAAGTTTTATTATAAATCGTCTCTTCTCTATAGCTGTTGTGAAAATAATTCAAGCGATAGAGGAAGCGGAGCCGACGCCGGGTGGATTCATAGTAAGGGAAGAGATTATATTCAATAGCAGGAGCGACATTCAATTGGAGGTTCAAGTTGCTGTAAGTAGAGGACTCGAACTCTAACCACCCCCCTAAAGACCAGTGATCGCTCAGGCTTTTGACATAATAGCCTCCTGCTTCCTGACCCGATGTTGTGCTGACTATGGAATCACTGTCAATGTTGAACGTGTCTTCTTCGAATTCACCTTCAATTCTCAGCCGCAGTTTCATTTCCGGCGTGACTCTGTTGGCTGAAAAATTGGCTCGCACAGAGCGTTCACTCGTCGATTTTTCCCCACTGAGCGATCCCCTTATTCCCATGTTGAATATCCAGAAATTCCACTTATCATCAACAGCGGTAGGCGCCAAATCTTCTTTAAATACGATGGAAATGTGATCCGCGATGGGTGAATGCAGCACATAAGGGAAAAGGCCTCTTTTCAGGACCTCCACATACCCTTCTCGAATTTCGTCTCTCACATCTGTTCTGTTGGAGACATACTTCAGAGTATGGCGAATATCGCCATAGGCCTTCAGGCCGATAAATTCCATGGTGTATTCTTGAGCGCCACTCCCAGTATTTTGTGTTGTGATGAGGACATGGACATCCGCATCCTGCCTGTCCCGGACATAATTGACAAAAGTGATCTCTGTGCGGATGTAATCTCTGTCACACCCGCGGCAATCGATAAACACTTTTGGTGCGGACTGTTTCAGCTCTTTTTGATAGGCGAGATCATCTTCCTCACAGAAAAGAGAGAGGGGAGTAAAAGTGAGGGCTACACACAAAATTCCAAGCAGGATTATGCTTCGCTTCGTCACATCAATTCTCCTTTGTGCTCAAAGTAAGCAAGGACTCTCCTTTCCGTTCATAGTGCAATTCAATCCAAAGGTGGATTAAAAAAACGTTATATCCTAATACATACTTTGCAGAAATAAAAGAAATTTCTTGAATGAGTTTAGTCGAGAGGCCTTGTCATTTAACGAAAAAACGAAGGTTCGTTGGAATTTAGTTCCCTTCGGCACAAATTTTAACCGTAGCTTTTATTCTTAAGTTCGACACTGTAGAGTATTGCGACCCCATTGCGCTGGGTAATATGCTGCACTTTTGTGATTTTCGAAAAATCGTACACAATCTTCGAATTGTCGCGGTGGCTATTTTTGTTTACAATAGCACACCTATGGCAAAGATCGTTTTCTGGGATTGGACAGGCACTCTGGCAGATGAGGCCAGATTGGATGAAGCCGTCTGTCGAAGCCTGGAAGAAGACATTGCGGCGAAGAGGGGGATATCCTTTGCAGAGGCTGAGCAATTATTTAAAGAGCATCTCAAAGGGATTGAAAACTCCTGGAAGTGGCACGATTATGTCCAACACGGAAAACACTTTGGTATCGATTGGAAACACAGCCAAGAAATCAACCTGGATAAATTGGCTCTTGTTCCCCATGCAAGAGACATTCTGGAGTACGCGAAAGAGAAAGCATATCTAAACGTCCTTGTCACAAATGCGGTTAGAGAGGTTGTCCTGCTGAGGGTCAGACATGTCGGGCTCTGGGATGCGTTCGCTGCCGTCATCGGGAGCAGTGATGTGGAGGCCCTCAAAGCAGAGGGCAAACATTTTAAGCACGGATTAGAACGCCTGAACGGCGATCCCCGTCAATCATACTCCGTAGGTGATAATCCCATTCAGGATATTCAATCGGCACAGAAGCTCGGATTGAAGACAGTCTTTTGTGAATTCGGGAATAAGCTTGTGCACTATCATTCTGAGCACATCTCAGAGAATCATAAAGAAAGAATCGCTGCCGATCACAGAATCAAAAATCTGATGGATCTAAAAAATATCATATCATGATCGGAATGAATAAGATGAACACGATCGAGGCTTTGTGATGGCTGAGCCGTTATGCCCCTATTTTGGAAAGTGCGGGGGGTGCTCCTTCCAGGATGTCGATTATAAAGTCCAATTGGAAAATAAGAGAAATAAACTGTCACGGGCGTTGCGTTTTGAAGACATCCCAATATATTCGGGTGAAAAATATTTTTACAGGGAACGAATGGACATGGTCTTCCATCCCGGAGGATTGGGATTCAGAGAGAAGCGTTCGTGGCAGAGGATCGTGGATGTAGAGAAGTGTGTGATCTCCAATGAAGAGCTGAACACACACATAAGGGAGATAAGGAAATTTTTCCGAGATGTCGATTGCTTTGATCCCATAACTCGCGCTGGCACTTTCCGGTTTGCGGTGATAAGAACTCCCCCATTAGATTCAGCTGTATCCATTGTTTTGAATAAAGATTCGGATAAGTTGGACGAGACCAGAAATACAATCGAAGACTATTCGGCAGAGACAAGTGCCCGGAATGTGCTTGCCGCCTATGTCCCGCACAACAGTGGGTTGAGCATTTCAGAGGATTATGTTGTGGTCAAGGGCTCGGATAGGCTTTGTGAAAATTATCTGGGAAGGACCTTTCGCTACCACATCCAGGGATTTTTCCAGAACAATCATGTTATGGCTGAGAAGCTCCATAAGTACTGTCATGAGCTCCTCAAAACACATCCGACACAGAAGGCCCATCTTCTGGACCTCTACGGAGGTGTAGGAGCGTTCGGGATCATAAACGCAGGCCTTTTTCGAAATGTCACGATCTTGGAGAATTACGCTCCATCCATAGAGGATTGTCAAATCAACATCCAAGAGAACAATCTTATGAATGTGAAACCAATCCTGATGGATGCTAAACATCTGAAGATCCTGAAATTGCCTGAGCCTTTGTATACAATTTTAGACCCCCCAAGGAGTGGGATGAATCCACGGACGCTGAAGCGTTTGAACGAAATCAAACCGGAGCTGATTCTATTTATTTCCTGCAATATTAAATTGTTACGAAGAGAATTGCCTTACCTGAGCAATTACAAGATAAAGAGTGCCGTTCTCTTTGACCTCTTCCCGCAAACCCCACACCAGGAAGCCGTCATTGAGTTGGTACAGAATTGAGCTTTAGGGTCCGTTCCCCGAACGGACCGTTAGAAAACATTTCCTAACCTCTTGAAAAAAGACAGCGAGAATGCGAAAAAGGTGACAGGCCCCTTTTTGTTGTACCCCTGAAAAAAGGTGACAGTCTCCTTTTTTCAGCATACAAAATCTTACCGCAGATTGATTTTTTACGACTTTTCTGGCAAAATCTTTGCAAGTTCCGTGGACAAAAAAAAGAGAACCCTGCTCCAAGTCATCGAGAACTTCTCTCAGAAAAAAATCATCGTGTGGGGAGATATTATTCTCGATGAGTATCTCTACGGAACAACCCGCCGCATATCCAGAGAAGCACCCGTGCTCATCCTCTCCTACAAGCGTAAGGAATTTTCTCTGGGAGGAGCTGGGAACGCTCTCCTCAACCTGAAGGCGCTGGGAGCCAAGCCCCTTGCCACAGGTGTCCTGGGTCAAGATGACGCAGGAAACAAAATTTTAGAGATCTTGAAGCAGAATGGCTTATCCACTCGAAATCTCATCCTGGAAAAAGGCTACAGAACTCCTGTTAAGACTAGGATACTGGCCGGCGAAGAGACGACCCGAAAACAGCAAATCCTCCGGATTGATCAGGAGGCTGAAGTCCCGGACACACCTTCTCTCAAACAAAAGCTCCTCAAATGCCTCCGCGACCTCCGCAAAGACGCAGATGCCCTCCTCATATCTGACTACGATTATCACACTGTGAAAGAAGACATCTTTCGTCGAGCACTCCCCTTTTACAAAAAGACGAACATCCCCATTGCTTTGGATTCCCGCTTTCGACTGCTCAATTTTAAGGGAGTGACCGTGATCACCCCTAATGAACCGGAAATGGAAGAAGCGCTCCGTTTAAGGATCGATGACAACGTCCGGGTTATTACACAGGCCGGAAAAAGACTCCTCAAAGAATCAGATGCAGAAACAATCCTCCTCACCAGAGGTTCACAGGGGATGGTTCTGTTCACCAGGAAAAAGCCTCCTTTTTCTATTCCAATATTCGGCACGACAGATATCGTCGATGTCACCGGAGCGGGAGACACAGTCATCAGTGTCTTCACTCTTGCCCTGGCTTCTGGCGCCTCATACAAAGAGGCCGCCCAGCTTGCCAACTATGCTGGGGGGCTTGTGGTCATGAAAAAAGGCACATCCACAATCACTCCACATGAACTCAAAAAAGCCATCGAATCCGAACATTGAAAAAAAGACACGGCCTGACACATCTTAAAGCACTCATCGACAAAGAAAAAAAGAAGGGGAAACGTATAGTCCTCGCCAATGGCTGCTTCGACCTCATCCACGTGGGACACATCAGGTATCTGAAAGAATCCAGAGCTCTAGGAGACATCCTCGTTGTCGCACTCAACAGTGATACATCTGTACGCAAACTCAAAGGCAAAGGGAGGCCCATCCTGTCCGAAGAGGAGAGGGTGGAGATCATCTCTTCTTTTTATTTTGTCGATTACGTCATAGTCTTCAAAGAGCCGAACGTGGAAAAAATCCTTCTCACGCTCAAGCCTCATGTGCATGCCAAGGGCTCGGACTACACTGAAGAATCGGTTCCTGAGAGGGAAACGGTCTTGAGCTATGGGGGAGAAATCGCGATCACGGGGGGCCCCAAGGTCAAAAACACATCCGCAATTTTTCAGCGGATCGCCCAAAAACTGAAGATGAACGACACTCTATAGGCCTTTCCATGAACAATTTTCTGATCATCAAGCTAAGCTCTCTCGGAGATATCATCCACACGCTACCGGCGTTCTCGGCCCTTAGAGAAAATAATCCTGACGCAAAAATCGTTTGGACCGTCGAGGAGAACGGCAGAGAGATCTTGGATTGGGTGCCGGGGATAGACCGCGTTGTTGTGGTCAAGACCCGGGAATGGAAGATCAGTTCCTTGAAATCCTGGGCGGAGCTCAGGCGGATACGAACTGAGATCAAGAACAGAGATCAAACGGCCATTGATTTTCAAGGCCTGGTAAAATCCGGAATTTGTGCGTATCTCTCCCGGTCAAAAAGAAGGATCGGCTTCCACCGTAAAAACCTGAAGGAGCCCCTGGCCTCAATCTTTTACACCGACCAGCAAGACGAGCTGTCAGAGAAGGAGCACGTTATCCGAAAAAACTTGAGCCTCCTGTCCCTCGTCGGGATCGCGAATGAACATTTCGCTTTTCCATTAAAGATCCCCGATGATTTTTCACGATCGACATGGAAGAAACTGTCAGATCTGGGCTATCGGCCTGCAGACAGACTGATCGTCTTGAATGTAGGCGCAGCGTGGCCGACAAAAAGATGGCTTACAGAAAGATGGGCGGAACTTACCGAAATCCTCAAGAACAACCGAAAAGACATATTTTTTCTCCTTTTATGGGGAAATGATGAGGAAAAAACGATCGCAGAAGAAGTCCATAAAAACACGGCCATTAACTTGGCTCCTTTTTTAAACATCAAGGAGGTTATCGCACTTATAAAAGCTGCTGACCTGGTTGTCAGCGGAGATACTTTTGCCCTTCAGGTAGCGACAGCGCTCTCCCGGCCTGTTGTGGGGATCTTCGGCCCAACAAATCCAAAAAGAAACGGCCCCTTCAACCCCAACGATAGGGTGGCCTTTCACGAGATGGAGTGCAGCCACTGCTATCGAAGGAAATGCGCCACACTAGACTGCATAGATAAGATCACAGCCGAGGAAGTCGGAGAGATGTGTCTCGAGGTTCTGGAAAGCCATGAGTGAATTGCGATTCACAGATCTCCTCTGCAAATGGAGGGTGCGAGGTGGACTGGTCAGCGCCATCCTTGCCATTATATTTGCAAGACCTACAGTGTGCTCCCTGATCGGAGGAGCCGGGATAGCCGCGATCGGGATTACCATCAGAATTTGGGCATGCGGATACTTGAGAAAAGAAAAGGAGCTCACGACTTCCGGCCCTTACAGGTTCACCAGAAATCCTCTCTATCTGGGCAGTTTGATCTTGGGGATCAGCACTGTGGTAGCATGCAATTCCTGGTGGGTGTTCGCAATCTTTACGGCCAATTTCCTGATCTTCTACCCCGTCGTGATACGTGCGGAAAAGGAAAGGATGTCTCAATTTTTTCCAGAAGAATACAGAGAATACAGCAAAAAGGTCCCTCTCTTCTTCCCCTCTCTCAAGCCAAAGTTTCCCCGCAACCCAATCAACAGTTTCAGTTGGACGTTCTACAAACAGAATAGGGAAAATCGCGCTCTGATCGGCACCGCCATTTTTTATATCTGTCTTATCATAAAAATGATTGTATTCTAACGAATGGAAAAAGGTGACTGTCCCCTTTTTATGATATATTGGGATTATGCCGACAAAAGATCGGATAAAAAAAGCAAACCGCGTTCTCTCGCAACGCCAACCTGACCTTCGTGTAGCTCTGGAAGATGTGACGAACACCCATAACGCCAGCGCCGTGGTTAGGACTTGCGATGCTGCGGGTATCATGTATGTGGAGATCATCTCCGCAACCGGCGAGCCATTCCCCATCAACAGGGCGATCTCCACGCGCGCTGAAAAATGGCTGAAATTCAATTACCATACGTCCGCTTCCGAATGCCTCACCCACCTGAAAGGTAAAGGGTTCAAAATTGCCGCCACACATCTCGGCAAGGATGCTCTTCCTTACACGGCTCTGGACTATACTGAGCCTATGGTTATTGTATTCGGGAATGAATCGGAGGGGATCTCCGAAAAGTCCCTCGCCCTCTCTGACTACGTCATCAAGATCCCGATGGTCGGGATGGTCCAAAGCCTCAACCTTTCTGTTTCCGTGGGTATCATCCTGTATGAAGCAATGAAACAGCGGCAGGAAAAAGGATACTACACAGACTCCAGGCTCTCACCTGATAAATTTCAACTCTTCCTCAATAAATGGCTCAAACTCCCTCCGCATGATTAAATCAAAACCGGTTTTTTCCCTGTAGACGAAGAAAAAAAGGGGAGGCAGTCGCCTCCCCTATTGAGAATGGGCCACAAGAGCAGAATTACACTCTTATGCACCGATGCCGTTCATAAGCAGATCTGTAAAGCTCTCTAGCTTTGTCGATACTTTTTCGATAGGTTTCTGTGACCTTTTTGCTGTTGTCCTTCATTTCTTCAGCGAGTTTTTTACTGTTTTTTCCCATTTCCTCGCTGATCTTCCTGAAATTTTTTTGGGCCTCTTCATAATATTCCTCAGCATCTTCTTTGTATTTCTTCTGCGACTTTTTGTATTTGTCCTCTATACTCTCTCCGAATTTTCTCCATACATCAGCATATCTATCCCAATTATTGGAATAAAACTCAAACTCTCTTTCCTCTTCACCGATCTCGATGTCAACCTCTTGTTTCTTTTTATCTCTAAGGAATTCTATTTTGATCTTTTCTCCTTTGTCCTTGTCCTGGATCAACTTCTGCAAGGCGGTCACGCGTTCGACACGTTCTCCCTCTGCTTTTACGATCACATCACCAACTTTGATTCCGGCTTCCTCTGCGGGGCTGCCCTCAGAGACCTTAGCGACGAGAAGGCCTGTTCCCTCTTCGATGCCAAAATGCTCGGATAACTCGCGATTCAGCTCCTGCAAGTATATTCCGATGTAGTTCTGTTTTCCGCCGACCCAGCGAAAAAGCTTGGAGTCTTCATTCCTGGGCATGGGCACAGGTCTTACGCGCTCGGGAGCGAACAGCCGTGGGAATTTGAATTCGAATTCGCGCATAATATCCTTTTCTGAGTACTCTCCCAGCTTTACGTTCACATCCATCGGTTTACCGTCTCTTTCGACCTTTACAGTCATATCATCGCCGGGTGCGTGCATCCTGATCTCTTCAGCCAGCATCTCAGTGTTCGTGACTTTTTCTCCTTCAAACTCCAGGACAATGTCCCCCTCTTTAAGCTTCGCCAGCTCAGCAGGAGACTCTTTCTCCACATCCACAATCTCCACTCGACCATCCTCGTTTTCCGCGATGGAAACACCCAGCCAGCCCCGTTTCATCTTTCCTGTCTTTCTGATTTCGGTACAAACTCTATCGATCAGGTCCACAGGTACGGCAAGAGCCATTCCCGAAGACGGAGCCTCCGCTCTGTCGACAAAAATACCTTCTCGAATTCTTCCCGCCACATTCACCGATAAGCTGCTGTCGATATAAGCCCCGCGGATGAGGCCTACCATGCGGCCGCGGTCATCCACCACCGGACTTCCGCTCGCACCCCTGACAACCCACACATTCAACCGGAGCTTGTCCCTGGCGAGGGAGCTCACAATTCCTTGAGTGACTGCGGGTGTGTCATCGGGAGATATGCTGACGACTCCGATCCACGCACCGGGAGACAGGTCCTTGACCTCTCCTTTGGCGATGGGCGTCAGCTTCTTGGAATCTGCTTGGATCAATGCCAGATGGGTCACAGAATCCATACCTAAAAACTTCGCATCGATCCGCTCACCGCCTGAGGTAAACACATACAATTTTTCATCGTGGGGAGATATAAGGGCCGTGGTCACGATATATCCTTCCTCATCGATCACAACTCCCGTAGCCACTTTCCTCATGCCATTCCTTGCTTCAACCTTCACCACCGATGGGTAAACCTTTTTTGTGATCTTATCGATCTCTACATCTTTCGCCAAAGCCCGACTCGGAAGAGCGCCCAAGCTCAGACCTAAAACCGATATAAATAAAAGAAGGCCTAGGATCGCGTTCATTTTTTTAGTCATGTTCAAAAAACCTCCTAGTAGATAATCTTAGTATCGGTGTTCTCAGAGACATTCTCCAAAATATATATGGCAGGCGGTTGATCCTGTCCGGTCCGGATCTCACCGATGTAGTCGACCGCCTCTACGATAGGGATGTAATCTCTCACGCGACTCTGGCTCTGACGATCAAATACTGAAGGCGCAGGCTGCTGCTGTGTGCTCGAGACCTCAACCGGCCTCCTCTGCGGAAGCACAAAGAGGCCGACGATGACGAGCAGGACAGCCGCTGCGCTGAAGGCCCCGGCAACGGAAATACGCAATCGCGTATTTCTGACCGATGTTCTTTTCCTCATTGAGAGCTCTGCCATGACCTTTTGTTCAAAATTAGGGGGAGCTTCTACAGGTTCTATCTTTTTGAGGAGACTATCGAGTTCCATGTTCAACCTCCTTGGGCTTTACCAAAAAATCCAGGTTATGTTCATCCTTTTCCAATATATGTTTCAATTGTGCCCGTCCTCTGCTGATCCTGGCTTTGATCGTCCCCACAGGCCTTTTCATGATCTGTGCGATCTCTTCCTGAGAAAAACCCTCGATATCCTTGAGGACAATGGGAATTCTGTACCGAGGATGCAGGGTGTCTAAGGCTCTTTTGAGATTCTCTATAAGATAGGTCTCTCCCGGCTCGGCCGCAGCTCCGATCTGATCGCCTAAGTGGCTTTGCGTATCATCCAGCGAAACAGTGGATAATTTCCGTGTCTTCTTGAGCTCTGTCTTCGCCAGGTTGGAGGCGATGGTGTATATCCAGGAGGACAAAGGGGCTATGGGTTTATATTTGTTCGACTTGAAATAGACTCTCATAAATGTCTCTTGCGCAAGGTCAACAGCCCTTTGATAATCACCTGTGAGCTGTGTTAAAAAATTCACGATTCTGTGTTTGTATATGGATACGATCTTCTCAAAAGCCACTTCATCACCTTTTTGAACAAGGTGCATCAACTCCTGTTCCTCCATTCTCATCCTTTGAAACCCTTTTCCCTCTTAATTCGTTGCATTATGAATCCAAAATTTTGGAATTATTCTCAGATAAACCCATCACGCTCAAAAGAAAACTGCCACAATTGATTGAGCTCCTATTTTTTATTCATCCTCTCATTTACAATTTTCTCAAATTTATCTCTGAGCCGTGTCTGGACACTCGTCATGGGAACAACATTGCCGTTGATGATGACTTTAAGGACTCGCGAGCTCAGCTGAATCGGAGTATGATCCCACAATACAACATTCGCCAGTTTCCCCACCTCAAGAGACCCAACGAGGTTATCCACACCCAGGATTTTAGCGGGATTGATCGTTAATGCCCTTACAGCGTCATCCTCAGAAAGGCCGTGAGCAACTGATATACTCGCTGGAACCGGAATGTTACGCACCCGATGGCTGTTGACTCCAAAGCCTAAAATGTCAAAACAAAAAAGGACGCCTTTCTCCGAGAGAACAGCCGCCGTATGATAATTGATATCGTAAGGCTGCCACTTCTCGGGAATCGTCGTTGTCCCCGCCCAGATAACAGGAATCTTCTTCGCTGCAAGCTCATCGGCAAACTTCAGGATATCAGCGCTCGCATAGAGAATTCCTTTCAACTGATATTCTTTTATGATCTGGAGCGCATTCCGGATGGTCACCTCATTGGAAGTTATAAATACTGCAGGCATCCTTCCATTCACCACTGGAACGAGAGCTTCCAGAGCCAAATCTCTTTTGAATGGGGCGTACTCTGCTTTCCGCTCACTTTTGTCCTCTTCTCTCTCTCGAACTTCAATTTTTTCCGCATAGAGCAAGGCCTGATTCAGTTGATCTCTAATGAGAGCGGTGATCCCGGGGAGTGTTGTGGGATAATTGCCCGGCCTCTTTGGCCCGAACGTGACCTGCCCCTTGGCTCCCATGTTGAAGATTTGGGCCATGTCCCTCTTGATGACCATCTCTTCTGCAATGTTTCCGTATAGGTTAAGCACGACAGCCTTACCATTTATGATATTCATGCTCCCACTGGTTGTCATCACAGTAGTCACTCCGTCAATCCTGGTCACTTCTATCGTACTGTCCTCCGGATTTATTGCATCGAAGGGGTCGATCTGGGGAGTTATCACGCCAAGCTCGTTCACATCGTTTCCGGAACCTGGGTAACCCGTGACTCCAATGGCAGTCATGACAGCCACAAGACCCGGATACACACTTTTCCCTCCGGCATCGATCACGATTGTTTCAGGAGGGGTTTCAATATCGGTTCCGATCCTGGCGATCTTTCCACTCTGAATGAGCAAGCTGCCGTTTGGGATCACTTCACCCACAACCGGAACAATCCTCCCGTTTCTGATCAGGATCGACTCCTGCGACAGAGCCACATTTGCAAGAACAAAAACCAGGATCATCGCAAAGATCAAATGGACTCTTTTATTCATAGCTCCCTCCTTCTCTCTGAACGCTGTGTTTTGCATAATCGAAGTAGATCTTGCCCTCTATGATCGTCATCAGACATTTGGTCGTGGAATCCAGAGGATGTTTTTCGAACACGGCAATATCTCCATCCTTTCCAACTTCAATGCTCCCGATGCGGTTCTCCAGCTCAAGAGATCTGGCTGGGTTCAGGGTGATCATCTTTAGGACTTCCTCTTCAGGGATGTCGTTGTACTTAAGGACCTTGGCTGCGTTCCGGAAGAGATAACGCCCCTCATCCGCGCTGTCGGAATTGATCACGATGTTGACGCCGGCATCATACATGATCTTGAAACCATAGGGACACCCATCATACGCTTCCTCTTTGAATCCCCACCAATCAACCCATCCACCAAAAGAGACCCCTGCTTCAGCCATGATGTCTGCCACTTTGTAGCCATCCACACAATGTGACAACTGCATGAGATCGAGGCCGAATTCTTTACAAAAGTTGATGAGCCAGACGATTTCATCGGCCCTATATGTATGACAATCGACAGTGAGTTTTTTCTCCAGGGCCATCTTCAGAGTCTCCATCTTCAGGTCCTTCGTTGGAGGCTTGAGATCCTTCTCTCCAGCTTTTTTCTTTTTTTCATATTCATCCCACTGGGCTTTATATTCCTGGGCTTGGATAAACGCCTGTCTCATGACATAGGCCGTTCCCATTCGCGTGAAAGGCATTTTCCCCTTTTCTTGTCCGTAAAAACGTTTGGGATTTTCGCCTAATGCCAGCTTCAGTTGTTGCCGGACTCCTTTGACAATCATCTCCTCTGGCAGCACATTGGTTTTGAGCTTTATGGTGACATTGACACCTCCGATCACATTGGCACTGCCGTGCATAGTCTTCACTGTCGTCACACCTCCCGCTAACGTCGTCAGAATCTTGTGATCTTCAGGGTACAAGGCCTCTTTCATCCAAACTTGTGGAGTGACAGGATCGGTCATTTCATTGATATCGCCAGAACTTAGGGCAATATGAGTGTGGCTGTCTATGATCCCCGGCATTATGAACTTCCCCTTACAGTCAATCACGCGGACTCCAGGCGGAATCGTTATATCCTCACCGAAAGCAGCGATTTTGCCATTCTGGATAAGAACAGTCCCATTGGGAATAACACCTTGAGTGATTGTTAGAACAGTTCCTCCCTTGAGCGCTAAATCCTGGGACATGACATTCGCAGAGACGAATACCGCTGCAGCCAATAAAAAAACAAACCGTTTCTTCATGCTCATCTCCTTTTTATTTCAATTCGTCTTTACATATTAATGTTACGATATTATGTTTACAAGCCTATTTATGCGCGATAAAACAGGAATGAGATATGGATGAGGCAGAAAATGACCTCGCAGGGATACGATTAAAAAAGTGTGCTGCGTACGCTCTCAGACTGAGTGGAGTAAAACAGGACGCACAGCTAAATCTAATGCGTTCTTATCGTTTAGGGGGTTCTATGGGTTTTGTCACAAAGAGACTGATATCCCGGCTGATCAACAGCGCACGCAATTCGGGAAACTTCTCCTTGATCAGCTCATTGATCTTTTTTATGGTCCTCTCCAGCTCGTCTCTCAGGCGATAGACTGTGGATCGTTGTGCCTGCGTGGGCTGTGCGGTGGTCGCCTGAAGTTTTCCTGCAAGGTCCATAATCACATATTCCATACTGTTCCGGTCCTCTCTGAACGCACCCCGGATCTCCTTCAGCTCCTTAGCGATTTCCTCGATCTTGTTTATGACTTTATCCGGCAGGTCTTCTCTTCCCTTGAGAGCCTTTTCAATGCGCTTGATTTCTATATCCATCGCATCAACCGCGTTCCATCCCTCTGTGCAGGCCCTCTGCATATCGCTCACTGTCATGCTGAGTTCAAACCGTCTTTGCAGAGCATAGGGATTGGCTCTGATCCTGGGGTCCACCTCGACTGAAAGACTCTGCTGGATTTCCTGATCCCTAGCTACCAATTTGACAGTATATTCGCCAGGCAGAACAAAAACGCCCTTTTTTGGCTCAAAATACCCTGGGCGGGTTCCTTCCGGATCGAATGACAGCGGATAGCGAAGATCCCAGTTGATCCTGTTGAATCCCTTTCTGTCGGGCGCATTAATCTCTTGAATTACCGTTCCATTGGCATCGGCAATGATTATTTTCACGGTGGGAAGATTTTCCCCCTGATCATCTCCTCCTGAAGGCTTTTTCTCTGCGGCCTGTGCGGATCGCTGGCTCGGAGGGTCGCTCTTCAAGTAGTAAGTGAGTAGAGCACCGTAATCAGGATTGGGCCCAAAAAATTTAGACGCACCGGGATTTGGCAACTCCCTCAGCTCAAAGAACTGGATGGCTTTGCGGGGAGGAAAAAGATAGGCCTCAGAATCCAGGATCGTCTCACTGAGAGACTCCAACAGGGCAATGTCATCCAGCACAATGATCCCTCGCCCATGAGTGCCGAGAATCAGGTCATTCTCCTCACCGTTAACAACGATATCATCCACTGGCACTCGAGGTAAATCCCCACTCACAAATGCCCATTGAACGCCCCCGTTGATGGAGATGAAGAGGCCAGACTCTGTTCCGGCGAAAAGGAGTCTTGCATTCCAGGGATGTTCCCGGATCACGTTGACGACTATTCCATTGGGGATATTGTTTGAAATGTTTGTCCAGGTGGCGCCAAAATCGGTTGTCTTAAAAATATAGGGACTAAAATCATTGTCGCGATGCCCATCAAGAGTCACATATGCGGTTCCGGGTTTGTGGATGGAAGCCAAGACACAACTAACCCAGCGAGGTTCAGACAAGCGGAAGCGCGGCGTCAGATCCGTCCAAGAACTCCCGTTATCCCTTGTCATCTGCACATTTCCGTCATCTGTTCCAGCATAGATCAACCCCACCTGCAGTGGTGATTCAGAAAGAGAGGTCAGAGTTCCGTAGTGGGCGACACCATCGTCCCTTGACAGAGTATCGTCATTCCTTGACATTCCCATGATGGGCAGCTTTTTCCAATCCTGATTCTTGGTGAGATCAGGGCTTATGACTTGCCAGATGTGCCCTTTATTCGTGGTTTTAAACACTTTATTCCCGCCGTAATAGATGATATCGGGATTATGAGACGACATGATCAGGGGAGATTTCCACCCGAACCGGTATTCCTCATCCGTATTTTCAGGAGCTGGTTTGATGTATTTCTCTTCCCGAGTGTTCAGATCAATATAAATCAAACGCCCTCCCTGATTTTCGGCATAGAGCTCAGTCGGATCTTCCGGGTTGACAGCCACATGAAAGGCATCGCCATAGGCGACATTGATGACATCCTCATTGCCGATCCCCAGGCTGCTGAAGGTTTTATTGGGCAGCCCGTACACTCCGTGATCTTGAGCTCCTCCATAGATCCAATAAGGCTCCCCCTCCCTGTGATCGATGCCGATCGCATAGAACTGGGCGATGGGGAGATTGTCGATAAAATTCCAGGTCTTGCTCCCGTTATAAGACATGTAAAATCCCCCGTCTCCTCCCAACAAGAGATGGTCTGTATTATCGGGATCGATCCACAGGGCATGGTGGTCTACGTGAATCCTGTCTCCTGTATTCTCCCTGGAGAATGTCTTGCCGCCGTCTTTCGAGACATAGAGAGAGGTGCCCAACACCCAGATCTTATAGGGATTTGTAGGGTCAATGCGTATCTGGCTGTA
>Ga0307426_1000859_pt1 | contig 20694 bp, 13 predicted proteins | sample SalMarWE160340MG_FD_202165 | JGI IMG/M metagenome (GOLD analysis project Ga0307426, IMG submission 202165) | Salt marsh sediment microbial communities from the Plum Island Ecosystem LTER, Massachusetts, United States - WE1603-40 | ecosystem: Environmental > Aquatic > Marine > Intertidal zone >...
TGTCTCAAGCCGCTGAATTCCCTGAGCTCATCTTCGAGGTATTCGATCTTTTCCTCGACATTCTGAAGCGTATTGTAATTCTCGAAGGCAGCTAAATTGCCTCTTGCCGCGGCGCAGGATACGGGATTGCCCGCATAACTGTGACCGTGGAAGAAGGTCTTGAACTCCTCGTAGTCCCCGAGGAAGGCATCATAGACGTCCTGAGTAGTAATCGTGGCCGAGAGAGGGAGATATCCCCCGGTGAGTCCCTTACCCAGCACTAGTATATCGGGAGTCACGTCTTCGTGCTCGCAGGCAAACATTTTCCCGGTCCTTCCGAACCCGGTCGCAACTTCATCGAGTATTAAAAGCACGCCGTATTTATCACAGCTCTCCCGCACTTGTCCCAGATAGCCCGGAGGGGAGACTATCATACCGCCCGCCGCCTGTACGTACGGCTCAAAAATAACGGCGGCAATTTCCTCATGATGCTCTTTTAGTATTTCTTCGACTCCTCCGGCACAGGCAACGTCGCATGAGGGATACTCCTTGCCAAGAGGGCACCTGTAGCAGTAATAGGAAGGTGCCTTAAAAGCTTCGAATAACAGGGGCTTGAACGCGGAGTGAAATATATCGATCCCGCCTACGGAAACTGCACCCAACGTATCGCCGTGATAACCGTTCTCCAGGTATACGAATTTAGTTTTCTGAGGCTTATTTTTATGCTGCCAGTACTGAAAGCTCATCTTGAGCGCGACTTCAACAGCGCTCGCTCCGTCTCCGGAGTAAAAAACCTTCTTTAATCCGGGGGGACATATATCAATGAGCTCTTTGGCCAGCTCCGCGGCCGGAGGGTTTGTAACTCCCAGAAGCGTACTGTGTCCGAGCTTGTCTACCTGCTCCTTAATCGCGTTGTCTATTTCCGGTACTTTGTGACCGTGTATATTGACCCAGAGCGATGATACGCCGTCGATATACCTCCTTCCCTCGGAATCAATGAGATAAGCCCCATCTCCGCCTTCTATGACCACGGGGGCCCGCTCTTCGTACTCTTTCATCTGGGTAAAGGGGTGCCATACGAACTCTCGGTCATAGGTCCCTAATTTTTTGGTTCTGTCGGACATGATGATATACGGATTAAATTAAGGGTACTCCGAAAAGGAGGCGCATGTAAAGATTAGCCCTATGCAGATCTAATCAATAAACGTCTTTCCTGACAGGCATTTCGAGGTCGTCCAGCATTCTCAGATCCTCTTCGGGAGACCTTCCGGGTGTGGTTAGATAATTACCCAGAATCATCGCGTTAGCCCCCGCAAGGAGTCCCATCGCTTGAAGATCCCTGAGTGTGACCTCCCTGCCTCCTGCCGTCATCAGGATCTTATCCGGAAGTATGAGCCTGAATATTGATATGGTCTTCACCGCTTCAAAAGGGCTGACGGTGTTCAGCTTTTCAAACGGCGTGCCGGGCCTGGGATTTATAAAGTTGATCGGAACCCACGTGGGACCGAGCTCTCTCAATTCGAACGCCAGCTCTATTCTCTGCCTTACCGATTCTCCCATGCCGAGTATGCCCCCGCAGCAAAGATTCATACCCGTTTTCTTAACGAGAAGAGCTGTTTCAAGCCTGTCGTCGTAAGAATGAGTGCTGCATATGTTAGGGAAATAGCTTCTGCAAGTCTCGACGTTGTGGTTGTATCTCCAAACGCCGTGATCTTTAAGCTCGTATGCCTGTTCCTCCGAAAGTCGTCCGAGCGAACAGCCGACTTTGAGGTCGGTTTCCCGACACAGTAGGTCTACAGCTTCCAGTACCTTCTTGAAAATCCTGGGGTTCGGACCCTTCGCGCTTATTACGATACAGAAATCCATTGCCCCCATCTTTTCTGCTTGTTTGGCAGCGAGGAGTATCTTGTCAGCGGACATGAGCGGATGTGCGGTTACATCGGTATTGAAATGTATGGATTGCGAGCAAAATGAGCAGTCTTCAGGGCAATTTCCAGTTTGTGCGCTTATTATAGAGCGCAGAAATACTCCGTCACCTTTAAACTTTACTGTAACCTTTCTGGCGAGTGATATGAGGTCAGGAACCTCTGATTTGTGAAGCTCCGTAAGGCTTAGTGCCTCTTCAAAAGTTATAGGCTGCTCATGAACCAGTAGTTTTTCCGAAATCGTATCCAGTATAGAAATAACGCTTCTCCCCTAGTGTATTACGAGTTTTTTTAGATTACAGCAAGCGCAATTATTGTCAACAAGAGCTTCCGCAGTGTAAAGTGATTTATCCGGTTTTAGTTACACATATGTGGTTTGATTTTGATATGAATTTTCAAATCGTAGAGACAAACGCACATCAATGGGATAGAATATTTATAAGATGTGTGTAACACTATTTAGTGCTTGCCGAAAGACATAAATGTTAGTATGATGCAATCACTAGATAAAATATTATAAATATTGTGTAATGTAATATCTAACTGACAAGATATTAATTGCAATAGGAGGAAGTATAAAATGAAGGAGCAAGTATTGACTCTGGAAGAGGCTGCTCTCTACCTCAAAGTCGCCAAGCCTACGCTGTACAGATTACTCGAGGACGGCAAGATACCGGCATTCAAAGTCGGTAACCAGTGGAGGTTTACGAGGGAGTTAATAGATACATGGCTGTGGGATCAACTGCCGAAGAAGAAAAATGTTCTCGTAGTTGACGACGAAAAGCTCATATGCATGGACCTGCAGAAGATCATATCCTCACAGGGTCATGATGTTGTTACTACACAAAACGGTCTGGATGCGGTGAGACTGATCGAAGACCTGAGCTTCGACTTAGTCTTCCTCGACTTAATGCTCCCGGACTTAAGCGGCGTTGAGGTGTTAAAGGAAATTAAGAAAATGAAAAGTGAGCTGCCTGTCGTTCTCGTTACCGGCTATCCCGATAGCGAGGCAATGAATCACGCCCTTGAGCTGGGTCCTATATCTGTTTTGAAAAAGCCGTTTAACAGACAGCAAATTCGTGACATTTTGAAAATTCTGCTGGCTCCCTCAATAGCTCTTCAGAGAGCTACGAACGGGGAATAATTAATTTTTGCCTGTATAAAGAACCTAGCTTTTACATCGGTCTAATTTCCTGATGGCGGATAGACGTTGATCACGTTTTCCTGTAACAGAAGAGTTGTATCCGATATTACGTCAAGGGCCGTCAAATCGAAGAATACATCCCTGTATGGCTTATCAACCGATAATTGGATAGAATTTGAATGAATATTGTCTAAAAGGGAGGTATCCGACCTTGGCCGCCAAAATAAGAAAGTACGGATTGTTTATAAACGGTAAAGAGATTGATTCCGTATTGGGAAAAACTTATGTAAGGGAGAACCCGGCAACAGAAGCACCGTTTGCTGAAATTGCCGAGGCGCAATCCGAGGATGTGGACACCGCGGTCAAATCCGCAAGGAAAGCGTTTGAAACATGGTCTAAAATACCAGCCGCGGAACGCGTCAAGCTCATTCATAAAATTGCGGATCTCCTGGAGCAAAATAAAGAGAAATTAGCCCTGACAAACACACTCGAAACCGGAAAGCCCATACGGGAAAGCCGTTTGGTCGAGATCGGAGGCGCGATCAAAACTCTTCATTATTATGCAGGCGCGGGTACCAGACTAAACGGCGAGAGTATGTCCATTTCAGAGAGTCAGCTGACCGTAACTCTCCGAGAACCCATAGGTGTAGCAGGACAGATAATCCCCTGGAATTTCCCCTTGCTGCTATCGTTCTGGAAAATAGCTCCCGCACTGCTTGCGGGCTGTACGATCGTGCTCAAGCCCGCAGAACATACCCCGTGCGGTATACTCGAAGCGGCAAAGTTAATGAGCGAAGCGGGGCTTCCCGACGGAGTCTTTAACGTCGTACCGGGGTTGGGCGAAGTAGCGGGACAGTCGCTGGTGGAGCATCCAGATGTCAACAAGATAGCGTTTACGGGATCGACTAACGTGGGGAAAATCGTGATGAATACCGCTTCGCAAACAATAAAGAGGGTATCGCTCGAGCTGGGCGGGAAAGCACCCTGCCTTGTGTTCGAAGACGCGGATATAGGGAACACGATTGAAGCCACGCTCAGGGGAGGGTTCTTTAATCAGGGGGAGAACTGCACGGCGGTGACGCGTTTGCTCTTGCATGAAGATATATACGACAAATTTCTGCCGTCATTTATAGACAGGGTTAAAAAAATAAAAATCGGCGATCCGACAAAAGAAGATACGGAGCTTGGATCCGTAATCTCCAAGGAGCACTTCGAGAATGTGAAGCGGTACTTCAAGAAAGGGGTAGATGAAGGGGGACAGGTGCTCTCCGGAGGTGACCGGCCCAAGGAATTTAAGAAGGGCTATTTCTTCGAACCGACCGTGCTGGCAGACGTCGAGCCAACATCGACCGTCGCCTGCGAGGAGATATTCGGCCCCATTGTGGCAGTGATACCTTTCAAAACCGAGGAAGAGGCCGTACGCATCGCCAATGACACGGTTTACGGTCTCGCCGGAGGGATATGGACCCGGGATATCAACAGGGCACTCCGCGTAGCCAAAGCGGTCAAAGCAGGCTACCTGTGGGTAAACACATACGGAGGAATAGTTCCCGAAACTCCGTACGGTGGGTTTAAGCAGAGTGGAATAGGAAAGGAACTAGGAAAAGACGGTCTGGATATGTACCTCGAAACAAAAGCGGTAAATATCTATATTGGAGACAGAATCCCGGAATGGTATAAGGGATAACCGCCGAATTCCGGAAAGTACATCCCGGCACCTTTTATCCCGTATATCGAGTCCCCTGCTCAAAGCGAGAAAAGTAATTTACTAAAGAGTGTATTTAACCAATCTACGTACATCAAGGCAGGCGGGTTGATCCCATGAGGTAGCGGTCGCATTCCCTGGCAGCTCCGCGTCCTTCGTTTATGGCCCATACCACGAGGCTTTGCCCCCTTCTGGCATCGCCTGCGGCAAATACTCCCTCGACGCTTGTCATGTACTTATCGTATTCGGCCTTCGCATTCGACCTGTCGTCACGCTCTACATTCATCATATCCAGCAGAGTGTGCTCGGGGCCTAAAAATCCAAGCGCCAGGAGCACAAGCTGTGCGGGCCATACTTTCTGCGTGCCCGGAATCTCTCTGAACAATGGACGCCCGTTGTCGCCCGTATGCCATTCGATTTCCACGGTATGGAGCTCCTTGACATTGCCTTTGCCGTCTCCCACGAACTTTTTAGTCAGGACCTGATATTTTCTGGGGTCCTCTCCGAAAATCGACATAGCCTCTTCCTGTCCGTAGCTGAGTGTATATACCTTGGGCCACTGCGGCCATGGGTTGTCGGGCGCTCTGCTCAGCGGAGGCTTCGGCAGTATTTCAAATTGAAGGAGGCTCCTGCACCCGTGGCGCATGGATGTGGCAACACAGTCGGTACCGGTATCGCCTCCACCTAAAACGATTACGTCTCTATCTTTCGCAGATATGTATTGTCCGTCTTCCAGGTTGCTGTCCAGAAGGCTTTTTGTATTAGCCTTCAGGAATTCCATAGCCATATGGATTCCGCCGAGCTCTCTTCCCTCTACCGGCAGGTCCCTGGGCTTGGTAGCTCCTGTACAAATGACGACGGCATCGAATTCCTTCATAAGTTTGTCCGGAGGATAGTCCTTTCCGATCTCCGTATTGGTTACAAACTGAACGCCTTCTTCCTCAAGAAGCTTTACCCTCCGCTCAACAACTTTTTTATCCAGATGCGGATTGGGAATGCCGTACATGAGGAGGCCACCTATCCTGTCGTCTCTTTCATATACGGTGACGGTGTGCCCCGCTTTATTCAACTGCGCAGCACAAGCCAGTCCCGCGGGACCTGAGCCTATTACGGCCACCTTCTTGCCGGTTCTTACCGGAGGTATTTCCGGCTTGACCCATCCCTCTTCAAATGCTTTGTCTATTATAGTGCATTCTATCGTCTTGATCGTGACCGGCGGCTCGCTTATTCCGAGTACGCAGGAGCCCTCGCAGGGTGCGGGACAAATTCTGCCCGTGAATTCCGGAAAATTGTTCGTTTTATGGAGACGCTCAAGCGCTTCTTTCCATAGCCCCCTGTAAACCAGGTCATTCCACTCGGGAATGATGTTGTTCACGGGGCAGCCCGCGGTTAATCCGTTAATAATAGTCCCCGACTGGCAAAACGGTATACCGCAGTCCATGCACCGGGAGCCCTGTATTTTGAGCTTTTGCTCCGGCATATGTCCGTGGAATTCATTCCAATCTTTAATACGCTCTGAAGGCGAACGATCGGGTTCCAACTCTCTGTTATGTTCCATAAAACCTGTAGGATCACCCATTAAAACTTCCTCCAGTTAATAATTAAATCCGCTGTGCAGGATATTAACGTTATCTGTGTTGTGATTCAGAGGCAACTAATTACCGCTAACGCGGGCCAGATCTTTCTTATTCTCTTCGAACGCCGCCATAAGGGCTTCGTCCCCGCTGAGCCCGGTTTCCTGGACCTTCTTGATGGCTTCCAACATTCTCTTAAAGTCCTTTGGCATGATTCTCACGAATCTACCGGAATAATCATCCCAGCGTGCCAGGATTTCCTTACCCCTATCACTGTGAGTATATTCAACATGGCGTTTTATCATGTTCTTTATTTCATCGAGATCATCGTCTTTCACGGTTTCAATTTCCACCATATCCTGATTGCAGTGGATCGGGAAGTCGCCTGTTTCGTCGAGTACGTATGCTATACCTCCTGACATACCGGCGGCAAAATTTCTACCTGTCGGACCTAGCACTACGACGCGCCCGCCGGTCATATATTCGCAGCCATGGTCTCCTACGCCCTCCACTACGGCGTGGACACCGCTGTTTCTGACACAGAACCTCTCTCCGGCAACACCCCTTATGTACGCCTCTCCGCCAGTGGCCCCGTAGAATGCCACATTCCCGATAATAATATTCTCTTCGGGCTTAAACGTAGAGCCTTTTGGCGGATATACAATTATTTTACCCCCTGAAAGACCTTTACCTATATAATCGTTTGAGTCCCCTTCCAGTATCATAGTCATGAATTTAGGCACAAACGCTCCAAAGCTCTGACCTGCCGAGCCGTTGAAATGCAGCCTCACGGTTTCTTCCGGAAGGCCGTCCCGCCCGAACCGCCTCGTAAGCTCGCTGCCCAGTATCGTACCAACCGTCCTGTTTACGTTCTTAATTGGAATAATTGCTTCTACAGCTTCTCCGGATTCAAGCACAGGCTTGCATACTTCCATCAGCACCTTATTATCGAGCGCCTCGCCAAGACCGTGATCCTGTGCCATCTGACAGAATCTGCCCCAATCCGATGGAACGTCCGGCTGAAAGAGAATGTCCGAGAGGTCTATACCTTTGGCCTTCCAGTGATCAATGGCTTTGACCGTCTCGAGCTTGTCCGTCCTGCCGACCATCTCGTCGATCGTCCTGAATCCGAGCCGTGCCATGTATTCTCTTACTTCCTCGGCTATAAAGCGCATGAAATTAACTACATGTCCCGGGTCGCCGGCGAATTTCTTTCGCAGCTCCGGGTTTTGAGTAGCTACACCCACGGGACAGGTATCAAGATGGCAAACACGCATCATAATACACCCAAGCACAATGAGAGGAGCCGTGGAGAACCCGTACTCTTCCGCCCCCAAAAGCGCCGCGATAACAACATCACGCCCCGTCTTCATCTGCCCGTCGGTCTCGAGAACCACTCTGCTCCGGAGGTTGTTGATGAGTAGCGTCTGATTGGTTTCCGCCAACCCCAGCTCCCACGGAAGACCCGCGTGCTGGATGCTGGTCTGCGGTGACGCGCCCGTACCGCCGTCGTAACCGCTTATGAGAATGACATCCGCGTGCCCCTTTGCAACTCCGGCGGCGATAGTGCCCACGCCGACTTCAGACACGAGCTTTACGTTTATACGCGCCTTGTGGTTAGCGTTCTTTAAGTCATGGATCAGCTCCGCCAGGTCCTCGATGGAGTAGATATCATGATGAGGAGGCGGTGAAATGAGACCCACACCTGGGGTGGAAAGCCTTACCTTCGCTATCCACGGATAGACCTTCTTGCCCGGAAGCTGACCGCCCTCTCCGGGTTTTGCACCCTGAGCTATTTTAATCTGTATCTCCTCGGAATTGACCAGATACTCGCTCGTCACTCCGAATCTTCCGGACGCCACCTGCTTTATCGCGCTCTTCCTCGAATCCCCGTTCTCATCGGCAACATAACGGACAGGGTCTTCTCCGCCTTCACCGGTGTTGCTCTTACCACCTATCCTGTTCATCGCGATAGCTAGGCTTTCGTGAGCTTCCTTGCTTATGGCGCCGTACGACATCGCGCCAGTCTTGAAACGCCCGCAGATCGACTCCACCGATTCCACTTCGTCGATCGGTATGGGCTTGGGCTCGAACTTCAGTTCCATTAAGCCTCTCAGAGTGCACAGCTGTTTGGACTGATCGTCTACGAGAGATGAGAATCTCTTGAACGCCTCATAATCCCCCGTACGGCAGGCGTTCTGGAGCATATGGACGCTCCTCGGGTTAAAGGCGTGATGCTCTCCCCCCTGACGCCATTGATAAATTCCGCCCACATCGAGTGTGTCCGTTTCTACATCGCGGTCGGGGTATGCGGCTTCGTGTCTCATGCGGATTTCATCCGCAATCACTTCTATGCCGGCTCCCTTGATCCTGGTAGGTGTCCACGTGAAATATTTGTCTATAAATTCATGGTTCAGGCCTATTGCCTCGAATATCTGGGCGCCGTGATAGCTTTGAACCGCGGAAATCCCGATCTTTGACATAGTCTTTACTACGCCTTTGACTAAACTTTTGATGTAGTTCTTGACGGCGTCCTTCTTTTCTATTCCCTTGAGCATACCCTCATCGATCATGTCTCCCAGCACATCATACGCGAGATACGGGTTTATGGCGCTCATGCCGTAACCTATTAGCAGAGCAAAATGATGTACCTCGCGCGGCTCTCCGGACTCGAGTATAAGACCTACTTTCAAGCGGTTTCCGTTTCGTGTGAGGTGATGGTGCAGTCCCGAAGAAGCAAGAAGTGCGGGAATAGGTGTCTTTTCCCCGTTAAATCCCCTGTCGGACAGAATAATCAAATTTGCACCCTCAGAGATAGCTTCGTCCGCCTGATCGAATAAGTCGTCGAGGGCCTGCTCCAGACCCGCGCTTCCCTTTGATACGTCGAACAAAATCGGAAGGGTTACGGACCTGAAAGTTTCGTTATCGAGTCCTCTTATACGCTCAAGCTGCTTGTTCGTAAGTATGGGGCTGTCGAGCTCGATCATGCGGCAGTTCTCCGGCTGCGGGTCTAGAATATTCCGCTCCGCTCCTATCGTCACAGCCGTAGCCGTTATGAGCTCTTCTCTTATCGCGTCTATTGCGGGGTTCGTCACCTGAGCGAACAGCTGCTTGAAATACTCGTAAAGCATCCTTGGCTTACTCGAAAGAACCGCAACAGGGGTATCCTTACCCATCGAACCCAGGGGCTCGACGGCGTTTTGAGCCATGGGACCCATGATGATTCTTAAGTCCTCGAATGTGTATCCGAATACTCTTTGTTTGTGAAGAATCTGCTCGTGGGTATATTCCCTGGTCTTAACCTCGTAATCAGGATCAGGTATATCGGCAAGATTTATCAGATTGTCGTTCAACCATTGCCTGTAGGGCTTTTCGCCGGCGAGTTTGTTTTTCAGCTCTTCGTCCCCGACAATGCGCCCTTCTTCAGTATCTATCAAAAACATCCTGCCCGGTTGGAGCCTGCCTTTTTTCAGAATCCTATCCGCGGGCACTTCGAGCACCCCTACTTCGGATCCGAGAATGACCAGGTCGTCCTTTGTCACATAGTAACGTGAAGGACGCAGACCGTTTCGGTCGAGCACCGCACCAACTTTCTTGCCGTCTGTAAATCCGATAGACGCAGGGCCGTCCCACGGTTCCATGAGACAGCTATGGTATTCATAAAATGCCTTCTTTTCGTCACTCATCGTCTCGTGGTTGGACCACGGTTCGGGAATCATCATCATGACGGAGTGCTCTATAGGACGCCCGGCGAGCGTCAGAAATTCGACGCAGTTATCGAAGTTCGCCGAATCGCTACCATCCGGCTGAATGATGGGAAACGTCCTCTGTAAATCGTCACCGAAGAGTTCGGAGGACAAAACGGCCTCGCGTGCGCGCATCCAGTTTATGTTGCCTCTTAAAGTGTTTATCTCACCGTTGTGTATGACGTAACGATACGGATGGGATCTATCCCAGCTCGGAAAGGTGTTTGTGCTGAAGCGCGAATGAACAAGCGCTATCGCGGACTCCATATCCTCATCACCAAGGTCCGGGAAGTATTCCTCGAGCTGCCATGTAGTGAGCATACCTTTATAAACAACCGTCTTGTGCGAAAGACTGGTCACATAGAAATACTCTCCGCCTTCCATCCCGGAGAACCTGATCTCGTTTTCAGCGCGCTTCCTTATCACATAAAGCTTACGCTCAAATGCCATATCGTCGGTGACATCGGGACTTCGAGATATGAAAATCTGCTTCATATACGGCTCGCATTTTTTAGCCGTAAAACCCAGCGATGAATTGTTCGTGGGGACATCCCGCCACCCTATGACCGAGAGGCCCTCTTCAGCAATTATTTTTTCGAATTTATTTATACATTCCCTTCTCTCTCCGTCGTTTGGAGAAAGAAAAACCAGACCCGCACCGTATTCCTTGAAAGAGGGCAGCTTGAAGCCCGATTCCGCTGCAACTTTTTCGAAGAATTTGTGAGGCTTCTGTATGAGAATACCCGCGCCGTCACCTGTATTTTCTTCGCACCCGCATGCGCCTCTGTGCTGTAAATTCAGGAGAACGGTAAGAGCACTTTTGATAATACTGTAGGATTTATTACCTTTAATATTTACTACAAATCCTATACCGCACGAATCGTGCTCGAATTGAGGGTCATAGAGACCCTGCTTTGTCGGATATCCCACGGGCTTCATAAAAACACCTTCCTATGGCTTAAGTATTAATAAAGAAAATAATAGTTATATAAGGGATTGAACCCTTTTATGGCCGATTAACCCAACATAAATGTTAGATGAAAAATAGCACAAGTCAACACACTGCGGATAATGCTCCAAACCCACTAATGGATTATAACATAAATCAACACAATGCGCATTCAAACGCAGCTGCGAACTATTCTCCGTAGAGATTCGTGATGGGAAAGCGCCGGTCCTTACCAAAAGCCCTGGGAGTGATTTTTATTCCCGGAGGGGCCTGTCTCCGCTTGTATTCATTACTGTCCACCATACCGACCGCCTTTTTGACGACGGCCTCGTCGAACCCCAGCGAGACTATCTCCATGACGCTGAGGTCATCCTCAACATACGCCTTCAGGATAGGGTCGAGCACCTCATAAGGAGGAAGGGTATCGGTATCGAGCTGATCCGGCTTTAGCTCGGCGGAGGGAGGCTTTGTCAGGATCGGCTCCGGTATGATATTTTTCTTTTTCCAGGAATTATAGAATTTCGACAGACGGTACACCATTAATTTAGGCACGTCTTTGATTACCGCAAATCCCCCCGCCATGTCACCGTAAAGAGTGCAATATCCTACGCTCATCTCACTCTTGTTTCCCGTGGTGAGGACGAGCCATCCGAATTTGTTGGAAAGCGCCATAAGGATGTTACCCCTTATTCGCGCCTGAAGATTCTCTTCCGTTGCGTCCTCTTTAAGCCCGGAAAAGACATCCTTCAGCATATCCGTAAATACACCATATGCTTTCTCGATCCCGATATTTAGAAGCTCGATTCCAAGATTTGAAGCAAGTTTTTCTGAATCCTTAATGCTTCCGCTCGAGCTGTAAGCAGAAGGCATAACTACGCCTACGACATTCTTGCTGCCGAGCGCCTCACACGCGACAGCAGAGACCAGAGTCGAATCAATGCCGCCGCTAAGCCCTATTACGACTTTTCCGAACCCGTTTTTCAGGACGTAGTCTTTTGTTCCCAGAACCAGCGCTCTGAATATTTCTTCTTCTACAGAATGGAATTCCGCGATTTTGGCTTGTATTTCGCGCTTGCGACCCTTTTGATTCATTAAATCGCCTATTTCCATAATCTCGGCTCTCTCCGAGTGAATTCTGAGAGTGAGCTCTTCTTTTCTCCTTCTGGGATCATGAATGCGGGATCTGAAAACACGGTTAATGTTGATGTCCGAAACTACAGTATCTTCCTCAAACCCTTTTCCGCGGGCCAATATCTCGCCGCGCTCACCAACTATGACGCTGTGGCCGTCGAACACCAGCTCGTCCTGTCCGCCCACGAGGTTGCAGAAGGCTACAATGACAGAGTAATCTTTCGCTCTCGTGACGAGCATCTGCTCCCTGGCTTTCACCTTTGAGGAATAATACGGTGAGGAAGAAATATTAATTATTATTTGCGCCCCTCCCAATAAAGACTGTCTGCGGGTGGGATCGCCAGGATACCAGATGTCCTCACATATGTTGACCCCGAAGACTACATTTCCGAGCTTATAGACGGGTGCTCTCGTTCCTGACTGGAAATATCTGTTTTCATCAAATACTCCATAGTTGGGAAGAAAATGCTTCCGGTAAATGTCTATCAAATTTTTATCATGGATTATCGCGGCAGCGTTGTATATATCCTCGCGCCGATCCGCAAAACCGACAATAACGGTCAGCCCCTCAGAAGCCTTTCTGACCTCGTCGAGCGCCTTCAGGTTGTCTTCCACGAACTTGGGTTTCAGCAGGAGGTCCTCAGGCGGATAGCCGGTTATCGCCAGCTCCGGAAAGCATAATACGTCAATACCCGACTTGCGGGCTGATTTTACATGTTTGAGTATCTTTTTTAAATTTCCGCTGACGTCGCCTACCGAGACGTTTATCTGCGCTAGTGCGATTCTAACCTTATCCATGATTGTCGTTCACCTGAAATTATAATACTCAAAGTAGTGAAATAATCACAGAAGAATGCATTTACTGTTTTAGCCGGCTGGTATGAATAATACGTAACACGCTCGCAGGGCCGGATCATGCCAAGCCGACCGAAATATATACGACGTTTGCCAGGAAGTGAAATAATATACTTGCCCAAAGCGTTTCGGTTCTGAAATAAAGGTAACCCATCACAAGGGACGGAAAGAAAGTCAGTACAGCCTGTGAGCAAACCGCGATGTTGTGGCCGCCTCCGATACATAACGTGACAAAGTGGCCGAGGGCAAAAAGCAGGCTTACTATCACAATCCCCTTGATATCGTTGCCTAATTTGTATTGAAGATATCCTCTGAAAAAAACCTCCTCTGGTAAAGCGACGAGAAGGAGCTGCGTTAGAACGAACGAGTAAGAGAAGAAATTAAGCTCGAGCGAAAGTCCTTTATACATTCCGTATCCCACCAATACGGCTACGTACAACAGCAACAATACGACTGACGCTGCGAGACCGAACAATGCGCCCTTCGGGTCCCACCTGAGGTCTTTCATGTCGCTCTTCAGTATGAAAGGAATAGACAGCATCAGTACAGCCGATACAGTTATTACGTACGGCCAGGGGAGAATAAATCTCATTAGAAGGATGAGGGAAATCAGCAGTGCGTAAACGGCTAAGGGGAATAGACGTTTATGGGAAGCGTAGTCTCTTATCATCTAGAGGACTTGGACCGGAGATTTCTAATACTCAAGCGGTAACAATACATAAACGTTGATTACAGGTCAATAAAGCTTGTACCACCCGAATATATTGATAAACAGGACCCCCCAGACATTGACCAGCACGCTCAGAACTATCAAAAGCTTGTGATACCATTTTGGGCTGTCTCCGATTCCCTTGAGCGTGAGAATCAGCAGGAAAGGATAAAAATCCAGGGCATACCTGTAACCGAACTGGGACCACCCGGTACCGCTTTTTAAAAACACGACTATCATGACAAGCAAAATAGCGGACCAGCAAGCAATCGCCAGCCTGTTTTTGATACCGGCGAACAAGGCAAAAATAAACGCCGGGGTAGTTATCAGAATGGAAAGTCCGGCCTTGGACGGTATTACATACGGCCACCTCTCTACGAAGACAGGGGGCTGTAGCAAAAATTCATAGACATGGTAACGGATGTAAGAGATGCTCAACAACCCCTTGTCAAACCACGGTGACACGTTCTCCTTGGCGGGTGAAATTGAGTGAAGCAAATACGCAACGTCTAAAGGCGATCCGAATCTCAGGTAGTTGTAAAGGAAGTTAAGCAGCACGAAAGCCGAAACACCTATCCCGAACAGTACGATTGACCTGATGTTTATTCGTTTGAGTATCGGCTCGGTGGAACTGCGTGGATACAGCTCACCTGAGAGCATTATCACGAAAAAGGGGAAAGTCAGAATTGTCGTTAGCCTGGACCAGTAAGAAGCCCCCAGGAGAAGACCGACTAACAAGGCGCTACGTCCGCTTAGCGTCGCATATATTGCGAGTATCAAAAAAAAGAGAGATGTAACATGGGCAAAATACCACACGGAGCCGATTGACGCCGTGTACCAATATATGGTCCCGAACCCGAAGAGCACAGTCATCCAGATCTGCAGACTTAGACTACGGGTTAGCTTTCTCATTGTGATATAAACGATCGATACATTAAGAGCACCCAGCAGGATAGAAGCAAGCACGTTGTTAAGTTCCGTATCCCAAAAAGCGACAAACGGCATCAGCAGGACAGCGGGCATTGGGGGATAGATCACGTACGCCTTACCATTCCACTTGATCAGCTCTTCAAAATAAAACGGAGTATCCGTTACGTATAATCTTCCGTGGAGGAAGGCGTCCGCAAGATAATTAAAGTAATTAAAAGGGTTGGCTTCAGAAGGCTGTGTGAAAAAATAAATAAAAAATGCCGCCAAAAAAAAGAGCGCCGAAATCAACAGTACGTCATATTTTTTGATTCTCGATATAAAGAAATTCATTTAGCTTGTCTAGACGAATATTCAATAATCAGAAAAGTTAGATTAACATAGTATACGAACATTGATTTGCTGTACAAAACCCAGTATAAAATTTTGCCTCTGAGTGAAAAAACGCAGATATGAAACCAAAAGGCCCCAGCCTGGAATTAGTTGCAATAATCATTACCACTATCGTAGGGACATACTTTTTTGCCTACGTTGCCTATGTCATACTTCAAGACATGTATCCCGGCTCGTTCATTTCCATATGGAAAAGCTGGGACAGCACACATTATCTCGACATAGCACAGTACGGCTATTCGAGCACGTTAAAGAACGAAAGAAACCTGCAAATTGTATTCTTCCCACTATACCCTTATGTGGTCAGAGTCTTTTCTATTGTCTTCAGGGATTACCTTTTTTCGGCGCTTGCCGTATCGAACCTGGCGTACGCCGGCATAATCTTCTATCTCTACAAGCTCACAACACTCGATTATGACCATGAGCAAGCGATAAGGGCGGTGATATACATATCCGTTTTTCCAACGGCTTATATACTTCACGCTCCTTACACGGAGAGTCTTTTTCTGATGCTTACGGTAATGAGTTTTTACTATGCAAGGACCGGTAAGTGGGCCGTATCGGGTATTGTGGGCATGCTGGCATCGGCAACGAGAATTACGGGAATATTGCTTCTGCCCGTGCTGGTTATCGAATACCTGTCGCAGAATGATTACAAGATACGAAGAACTGGCAGGGACATTCTGTGGCTTGGAGTCATTTGCCTCGGGCTGGTGTTTTACCTTTACATTAATTACGCCGTGTTCGGCAATCCGCTCAAGTTTCTCGAATACCAGAAGGGTCATTGGTCAAAGGAACTGGCATTACCCATTAAGGGATTACTGGAAGCCTGGGGAGGCATATTCTGGCGTCCTCCGGCGGACGCTTTGCTTGGAGGGTGGGCTGAAATTATATTCGTACTATTAGGTCTTTTCCTCGTCGTCTACTCGTTCTTCAAGCTACGCCTCTCGTACAGCTTATACGCGCTTCTTACATGGCTGACTATCATATCGACTTCATTCTGGCTGAGCATACCAAGATATACTTTGTCGATTTTTCCCTTTTTTATAGCTATGTCCATTCTCGGAAGGCGGAAGGAAATCAACTATCTGATTACATTCATATCGCTTCTGTTTTATGCGCTGTTCCTCTCTCAATTCGTCAGAATCAGGTGGGGGTTTTGATTAAAATGCTAATTTTTTGGGCCGAGCCAGAAGAGAGCTGTGGGGTTAATCCGACGTTTCTGCAATATTCACAACTAAAGAGACTCACTTTCCGGCCCTCAGATCTTATATTAGAGATGAATGAAGCGACAGAGGGAATTAATTCATGAAGACAAGAGAAATAATAAAGGTTGCATTTCTGTTATTCTTAGGACTCGGTATTCGTCTTTTGATATCCAACAATCCCGGCTTTGCTGCGGATGTCATGCAACACAAATCATGGGCTGAATCTTTGTACGACCACGGCTTATCCAGCTTTTACGACAACACTCGCAGCAACCTGCCGCCGATGTTTACATATTTTCTTTACCTTATGAGCTTTCCCATGGAGAAGTACCCGGACTACGCATTCATGTTTTTAAAGCTCCCGGGAATGATTGTGGATGTTTTGATATCCATAACTATTTACATTGCCGTAAAAAAGAAATTCAATACGAGTGAAGTCATAAATAACGCCCCCATAATCTGCATGTCAATATTTCTGTTCAATCCCGCCGTCATTTTCGACTCAGCTGTTTGGGGAAAATGGGACGATGCTCTCGTCTCGTTTTTTTTACTGATCACTGTTTGTTACTACAATACATATAAAGCAGGAGTATTTTACGCTCTGGCGATTTACTCTAAACTTCAGGGATTGATATTTGCACCGATACTGTTCAGAGTAAGCAACCTCCACAGAGTTATAATTCCTTTTGTGATAACCGTCGCGGTTTTACTGACACCGTTGCGGGAGCAGCTTTTGTCAATGTATCACTATGTAAAGAGCTCTTTTGACCTGTTCCCCCATACTACAGTTAACGCGTATAATTTTTGGTGGTTGTTAAACTGGAACAACTGGACACTCGACTGGTGGCACTCACCGCTCGACTCGGATGTGTATTTCATAACTACTCCCAAGTATTACGGCATCCTGGTCTATTTGTTAATCGCAGCGCTACTTAACATATACCTGAGAAAATACAGATACAACTTCAGATCTCTTTGTTTCGCCTCTTTTTTCATATACCTAACGTTCTTTATGTTTTTTACACGCATGCATGAAAGGTACATGTACTATACTCTGCCTTTTCTTGCACTCCTGGCGGCTCTTGTGAACAACAGGAAGTATCTGTATGTGTACTTCTTATTGTCCATGACACTGTTCCTGAATATCTATATCATTTATGAACAGAATTATCCCCTCGTCTTTCAGAATCTCCACGAAATCGCGGCGCTCACGATAGGGATTGCTCTCGTCAATCTGGTTGTATTTTTCTATATGCTATTCGAGCTTTTAAGAGACCTTTACACTTCGAAATGGCAGAAAACAAGGTACAAGATCTTCGGATTCGCAATACCCCAAATCACGGAAAACCGATAATGCTGACTATACCGCCCGAGGAATAGTTACACGCTTATATAATACTCGCTACCGCATCATAATGTTGATATAATTAATTCGCACAGCCGGATATAAACAGGGTACTATGGAAACCACAATCGTCGTACCGACTTACAATGAGGCAGAGAATATAGCGATTCTGATCGAGCGTATATTCACGACATTCCACGAATCAAATTTGAATGGGAAAGTTATAGTCGTAGACGATAATTCGCCCGATGAAACATGGCGGGTCGTTCAAGGACTAAAGAGCAAATATAGCGGGCTGGATGTAATAAGAAGGCTGAATGAAAGTGGTCTCTCCTCGGCGGTAGTGGAGGGTTTTCGATCTTCAGGGAGCGAGATACTCGGAGTTATGGACGCGGACTTGAGTCATCCTACCGAAAAAATACCGGAGCTTGTAAGGCCCATAGTCTCAGGGGAGGCGGATTTTGTCATCGGCAGCAGGTACGTACGAGAAGGCGGGATTGGGGAATGGCCTTTTAAGAGGAAACTTTCCTCTAAACTGGCCACTCTTGCAGTTTACGGGCTAACAAAAGTAAATGATCCTATGTCGGGGTTTTTCTTCTTGAAACGCGAAGTGATAGACGGTGTTAAGCTTGACACAAAAGGTTTTAAAATCGGATTGGAGATACTCGTAAAAGGTAATTATAACAAGGTTGTCGAAGTGCCAATCGTGTTCCGCGATCGTCTCTACGGACAAACTAAATTATCGACCGGAGTTATAGTTGATTATCTGCATCAGGTCGGAAGACTTTATCTAAGCAAGCTGTCGTGATCGGATTGGCGTTCTGTTATATTTCTTGTCACAACTGGATATGTGGCGTTACATTAATTCTACAGTCTACTGTCGAGATCGGGAATACCCATGGAAATCAACAAATCAGGAGTTGAATCCAAAAAGTTCACCATATTCGCATTAATACTCATCTTTATAGTCTCATTCATCGTTTATGTATTGACGACGGACAGCAGCCCTACAACATACAACAGCTTTGTCCGTCTGGCGGACGCCTTTTTGAACGGACGGCTTTACCTACTCCATGACGTCCCGTGGATCGAGCTTGCGCCTTATGAAGGAAAATATTACATGGTCCCGCCCCCTATGCCGGCGGTTCTAATAATTCCGGTCGTTTGGGTATTCGGTCTTTCCACAAACCAGACCCTTATCTCCATCTTCTTCGGAAGCCTGAATGTATGTCTCGCTTTTCTTACGGCTAGGAGTCTCACCAAAAACAGGAGCGTACAAATCTGGTCCGCCGTTATGTTCGGATTCGGAACGATACACTGGTGGGTAGCGTCCGCCGGAGGGGTATGGACATTCTCACAGACCGTATCCATGACGTTTCTGTTCATAGCTATACTGCTGACGCTGAGCAGATTTCACTCGTTCTTGTCAGGAGCGGCTATTGGAGCGTCTTACTGGTGCCGTCTTCCCACGATATTGTCCATGCCCTTTTTTCTGGCGATGTATTCGGTTGGAGGTCATGATAAAGGGCAGAAGAAAGCCGCTACAGGTAAACTCCCACTGAAACCACTTATATGGCTATGCTTGGGTGCAGGCATATTCGTGATACTAAACGCCGTATACAACTATGTTAGGTTCGGTACTCCTTTTGACATTTCATATTATCTAATTCCCGGAATACTGGATGAAGTATGGTACCGGGAAGGAATATTCGACGTTTCATACATACCCCGGCATCTGAAAATTATTTTCCTCGGGATGCCGAGAATTATTGACGACTTCCCCTACGTCACACCCTCCTGGAACGGTATGGCAATATGGATTACCACACCGGCGTTTATTTATGCATTCTTTGCGGGCATAAAGAACAGACTCGCAGTTGGTTGCTGGCTTTCGATAGTGCTGATAGCGTTTGTCGACTTCTGTCACGGAACCTGGGGTTTCATGCAGTTCGGCTACAGATTTGCGACGGACTTCTATCCCTTTCTTTTTTTGCTCACTGTTAAAGGAATAGGGGACCATCTACGATGGCACCACAAGTTATTGATATTAATAGGCGTGCTCGTGAATCTGTGGGGAATGCTGTGGATATATAAATTCGGATGGGTGGGTTACTAGTCTATTTCTTGAATACCAGATACTTGTAACCAAAAAAATCCCACAGGATTACGAATATGAGTGACGCCAGCGCCGCTATGTTCGCCCAGAGCACAGGCGATATATTTCCCATCGGCCCAATTACGTTTACAAGAACTGAAGCGACAGCGACGTTTATTACAAAACCTATAAAAGATACAAACAAAAATTTGAAGAACTGCTTTCCCATGCCTTTTGTTTCTCTGTGCTCGAATGTCCAGAATTTATTCCATACGTAGCTGTTTGCGGCGGCGCATACGAACGAAATAGCTTTGAAGACGGAGAACATGTAACCCTTTTCTATGCCGGATGTAAGTATTAAAAAATTCAGAACCCCGAAATCGATAGCGGTGTTTGACACTCCAATAGGTATGAACTTCCCGAACTGGAAGAAGATATTGCGCTTGGTCCCCAGGTGAGATGCCGCATATACCCAGGCAATGACACAAATCGGAGAAAAAACGAGTAGGGACGGCCAGACCAGATCAAAAGGGAGATTCCGTATGTACTGCTCGCCTTTAAGCGTGGAAAAAATAGCGATCAGAAATAAAGATATGATAAATCCAAGTATGACCGATATAAATAAATCAGATTTCTTCATTGTGCATTTCCTGGTTCGATTGACTGTTTTTTATATGATTTTGAGAAATGTAACGGCATGGGATTATGAGAATTTCTTACTACCTCCACGTACTCAACCAGAAGTAACCTTCCACATTCTCCGATTTTAGAGGGACCGCGGCGAGAATCGGATAGAAGTAAACAAAAACGCCCGCCGCTACTAAAACATACAGACCAACAATCAATTTCCCCTTATTCGATTTCAACCAAAGCAGATTGAGAAAATATCCGCTTATCAGGAGTATAAATAGAAACGAGGGCATGAAGTGGTATATGAATGTTATTTTTCTCGGAGAGAGCGCCCACGGCAGCCAGTACGCAAATACGCTCACAACTGCAAAAACAAGCG
>Ga0307426_1000863_pt1 | contig 20612 bp, 23 predicted proteins | sample SalMarWE160340MG_FD_202165 | JGI IMG/M metagenome (GOLD analysis project Ga0307426, IMG submission 202165) | Salt marsh sediment microbial communities from the Plum Island Ecosystem LTER, Massachusetts, United States - WE1603-40 | ecosystem: Environmental > Aquatic > Marine > Intertidal zone >...
GGATGGTTTGAGAGTATTGGGGTAAAAACTGCATATATAGAGTCTGGATCACCATGGGAGAATGGATACAATGAGAGTTTTAATGGGAAGCTCAGGGATGAGTTACTAAACAGGGAGATATTTTACACATTGAAAGAAGCACAAATTCTTATAGAAGAGTGGAGAAGATACTACAACGAGGTAAGACCTCACAGCTCGCTTGGGTACAGACCTCCTGCTCCGCAGACTATAATATCGGTAAATAAAACCAAGGAATATGAAGAAAGATTTATGCCGACTCATTAGAGTAAAAATATGAAAATTCTAACTTAAAAAGAGGACCGTCTTCCGGGGGCTTGACAAACTATAGTTAGTTACACTATCTACAATATTAGCACATTGTGTCCGCCGCTCGCCGCTACTTCGAGTGCGCGCTTTACGTGCTCCTGCCCTTTCACTTCATGGAAATCCACGTCGTATGTTTTCGCTTTGGAGAATATCGAGTTTACGTCTATCTAAGTAGGTGCGATTTCCCTCTTGCCGGCGAAGAACTCGACCACGTCCTGAAGAGATTCTATCGCGAGAACTTCCAATCCCTCGACGACGGCTGCTTCCTCGGCGTTTTCCCTGGGCAGCATTATCCCTTTAAGTCTCGCGTCCCTCGCGCAAATGGAGGAAGAAAGCGCGCCCTTTACCGGTTTTCACTCTCCCGTCCAGTGACAACTCACCGAGTATCACGTAGCCGCCTATAAGTTCGTGATCGACGAGCCCCATTGCGGAGAGTATGCCGAGAGATATAGGGATGTCGAACGCGGAGCCTTCCTTTCTTATATCCGCTCTTATATCCGCCGGGGCGAGGTTTACCGTAATTCGTCTCTGCGGAAATTCGTACCCGCAGTTTTTTATGGCGGCCCTCACCCGTTCCTTACTCTCCTTTACCGCTCCTTCGGGCAGGCCGACTGTGTTGAACTGGGGGAAACCGAGGGCAATGTCCACTTCAACCTCAACGAGATACGCGTCCACTCCCATCACCGCGCTGCTTAGAACTTTCGAGATCATGGTTAGCGGCTTATTATAACCTGAAATGGTATTTATGTAAGAATTAGGTAATAAAAAAAAGTGTGTTAATATCGGTTCTTCGTTCCGGAAGGCAAACAGCAATGCACGTTAGCGGAATTATTTCCGCTTTTCACTTAAAACCGCGTCTTGAAATACAGGAACGGCGGTATGACGACGCTCGTGGTTTTCCTGTCCCCACTCGATATGACGAGCGGCAGGTCTTCAGCCTTCAATTTGTGTGATTCGTAGCTGGAGTCGGTTTTAGCTTCCGATTTAAGCTCGTTAATGATTGCCAGAGATGTATCATCCGGGTCCTCATCCTGTCCCTTGGATACAGCGTCGAACGGCTCTGTGCCTGGTTCTGATTTATTAACTGACGCGATATTCCGGCTTTGAGAGCTCACGGAATTCTCCCCAACCGGCTTATTGCGGCTGATTATATGTGCGGAGGAAGTCCCTGTCGAAGCTTTTGCCATTAGCTGCTCGTGCATCTTTTCACCGCTTTGAGCAAACGCAAAAGACGCAGCCGATAAAATTATTATTGTGACAATTATTAATGTTCTCACTCTAATTCTCCCTATGCATAATTTAGACACAGTTATGTGCCGATTGGATGCAGGAAATTTTGGGGGATAGTCAAATGTTTATTTCAATTTTCCTATCGGGTATGAATATTGGCTAAAAAATCGATGAGATATGGAATGGGTAAAGATACAAAGAGTTCCTGGGAAATAAGGAAAAACGCGGAGGCCTTTCTTGACAACGAGGGGGACGCAGTCCCTGGTGCGGAGCTGCAACTCGAAGTTATAGGGAAAATTGCGGAGCTGTGGTGCGGCGATCCGTTCGGGATCCTGGACCTCGGATGCGGAGACGGCGTTCTGGGGAGGTTTCTGCTTAATAAATTCCCTTCGGCTTCTGGGGTCTTGGTTGATATATCTGACGCGATGCTGGACGCGGCGCGGGATAAGCTGGGCGGGCGTCCTGATGCCGTCATACTGAAGGCCGACTTTTCCTCGCCCGATTGGCTCGGCTCCGTTTCTGCGCACAGGCCGTTTGATATTATTGTTTCGGGCTTTGCCATCCATCATCAGACAGACGAGCGAAAGAGAGAGATATACTCGGAAATCCACGATCTGCTTACGCCCGGTGGAGTTTTTCTCAACCTTGAACACGTTTCCTCCGCGACCCATGAGTGCGGGCGTCTCTTCGAGGAGTTCTACGCTGATTATCTTCACAGACACATGCTCCAATCCGACCCCGGCGCGACGAGAGAAGCGGCTCTGGAGATATACGGGAACAGGCCGGATAGGGACGAGGACAAAACAGCATCCGTCGAAGAGCAGTGCGGGTGGTTGAGGGCAATCGGCTTCGATGACGTCGACTGTTTTTTCAAGGTTTTTGAGATAGCCCTCTTCGGCGGGCGGAGAAAATGAATCAGCTGCGTGCCGCGTGAAGAATTACTGCCTGAAACTTCATATCCCGCTCATCGTTTCAGGCCTCTGTCATTGTTTAAGTAAAGTGGTATATTGTTCGGAAAAGGAGGTAGATAAAAACCGTGAATACAACCATAAAGCTGATAGGAATAGGAGTGTTGATAAGCATAGCGCTCGGCGCGTGGGCGGTATACGAGCTCACGTCCATGAAGACTGAGATAGCGTCCCTCAACAAGGACGTTACCGGAGTATTGAAAGAGGTTAAGCAAATGAAGGCGCGTCCTGTGCATAAGGCTCCGCCCGCACAGCCTGAGGAGCCTGAAAACGTCGAGGTGAGTATCGACGACGATCCCATAAAAGGAGATAAAGACGCACCTATAACGATAATTGAGTTCAGCGATTATCAGTGCCCTTTCTGCAAGAGGTTCTACGACCAGGTTTCATCCCAGATCGACGAAGAATACGTAAGCAAGGGAAAAGTGAGGATGGTTTTCAGGGACTATCCGCTGCCTTTCCACCAGAAGGCGCTCCCGGCCGCGGTAGCGGCGAACTGCGCGGGAGAGCAGGGTAAGTACTGGGAAGTGCACGACTTCTTCTTCGAGAATCCCGACAAGCTCGACACGGATAGCTTTCTCGCCTCCGCACAGGAATTGGGCCTCGACAAGGCCAAGCTGGAGAAGTGTATAAACGAAACGGTTAAAGAGCAGGAAGCGGAGATAAACAAGGATATGGAGGAAGGACAGAAATACGGAGTCAGGGGAACGCCCAGCTTCTTCATTGGCAAGACCGACGACGAAGGGAACATGGAGGGTATATACGTCAGAGGAGCTCAGCCTTACAGCGTATTCAAACAGCATATCGACGAGCTGCTCGAAGAGAACAATTAGAATGTCTGCAGGGCGTTCCGGGTATGGAACGCCTGTGTGTATAAGTTGTAAATCACATATATGAAACATCCGGCGTAATTTGTTCTCCGCCTGAATTCGGGATTGTGGAAGAGTCAGGTGTGCAGTAAGGTTTCAGCACTTATGACAAAGGATTCTAATACCGGTTCCGTTTCTAGACAAAATCCCGAACGGATAAACATCGGCACGGGGCTCGCGATTGCGGGTATGTGTCTGAGTATGTTCATTATAGCGAACGACATATCCGCCATGAACGTCGCGCTGCCGTCCATTGAAAAAGATTTCGATACCGACATCAGCACTGTGCAGTGGGTTATCAACGCCTATGCTCTCTTTACCGCCATGTCTCTCGTCGCGGGCGGCAGGCTCGCAGACATGTATGGCAGGAGAAAGGTGTTTTTTATCGGGACGGGGATATTTGCGTCGATGTCTTTTTTGGGCGGCATAGCACAGGACGTTTACTGGCTTATCGCTGCAAGGGCTCTCATGGGGATAGGCGGCTCCCTGATATGGCCTTCTGTTCTCGGGATAACGTTCGACCTGTTGCCGAAGAGTAAGGCCGGGCTTGCCGGCGGGTTAATCATCGGGGCCGCGGGACTCGGGCAGGCTGTGGGGCCGATCACGGGCGGGGTGCTTACGGAGCTTTTAAGTTGGCGGTGGATTCAATATATAAACGTACCGATTTCCGTCCTTGCGATTACGATAGCATGGATAGAGGTGAGGGAATCAGCGGCAGCACAGACGATAAAGAAGATAGATTACGCCGGTATTCTGACGCTTTCCGCCGGGCTTCTGTTGCTCCTGTTCGCGCTCGATCAAGCGAACTCGTGGGGTTGGACGGATTGGCGGATAATTCTCAGCTTCACTGCATCCGCCGTCTTTATAACCGCCTTTATCTTAATAGAGAGGGCAATGAAAGAAGATGCACTTACACCACCGGACGTGTTTAAAAACAAGAGGTTTCTGGCTTCCTGCGCCGCTGTCGCGTTTGTCATGCCCACGTTTTTTGTCTCCCTTCTTTATCTGCCGCAGCTCATGCAGAAGCTGCTCAAGTTCTCGGTACTGGATGCGGGACTCGGACTCCTGCCCATGATGATTTTGTACGCCTCTTTTTCATTCATTCAAGGCAAGCTATCTGAAAAGTTCAGCCAGAAAGCGGTCATCTCTCTGGGCGCGTTCTGCGTATGACAGGCGTATTTCTACTTTCCCGCATAGAGGCGGACTTTACCTATCTGTCCCTCGTGCCCGGTATGTGCGTTATTGGACTCGGACTGGGACTTTTTCTCTCCTCGAACGTAGCGGCGGCCGTTGCGTCTTTCGATCCCTCGAGATCGAGTCTCGCCGGGGGACTCGTGCTTATGTTCCAGATAGCCGGCGGTGCGCTCGGACTCGGGATCACAACAGCATACTTCGTAGCGTCTTCCCGCGTCGAGCTTAAATCGGAACTCGCCCGTGAAGGGATCAACTTATCCAGCGGTCAGCTGGAGACAGTACAGGGAGTATTGTCCGGCGCGGAGTCGGCGAAGGCACTCTTGAGCAGCTTCGGACGTGAGGCTGCCTCAACAATAATGGAGGCCGTTCCTGATGCGTTCGTGAGCGGAATCACGGACGGGTTTATGCTCGACACACTGCTCGGGCTGGCAGGATTCCTCGTGGCGCTCTTTTACGTCGCCGGGAGATTGAGGATGCGTAAATAGGACGCGGCTCGATTTATAAAACAACCCTTTAACGAAAAGCCGGAATTACCTTACTCGCGAACAATTGAAGGTATGGCTGAGCCCAGCTTGCCGGAAGCCCGGGAGGCACGATAAAGGAGTAGTAGTATGTGAGCGGCACTTCGTTTATGTAGGAGCGGATCATCTCTATACAGGTATCGACATCCACGACGTTGAAAAGCCCCAGCTCCTTGAGGTGCTCCCCGTCTCTTATATGAGGAAGAAGGGGCATCCCCGCCTTTTCGAACCATTCCGCGTAACTGTTAAGCTGATAGAGCACATGCTCTACGGCTTCGTTCCATGTCTTTTCGGGATCATCAGACGGTATAAGCCAGAAATAGCCTCCGCCGACAGTAGGATTTGTTGTTTCTTTGCCGAGGTTTTTTAGCTCGGTGACGTAGTGGTCGTATAGCTCCTTGATAGGCCCGGTCCCCAGAAATCCGTCTCCGTATCTGGCGGCTCGCCTGACCCCTGCCGGGCTGAACCCTCCGACGTATAGGGGAGGCCGGGGTTTCTGTACCGGCTCGGGCGCGAGCCTGGCGTTATAGACACTGTAGTACTTTCCCTCGTAAGTGAGTGTTTCACCTTCCCAGAGACGGCGTATGATTTCGAGCCCTTCGTTGCTTCTACCGCCCCTCTCTTTTCTTGAAATCCCGAAGCTTTCAAACTCCTCTACTACGTAGCCGTTACCGACTCCAAGCTGGAACCGGCCTTCCGACAATATGTCTATAGTCGCTCCGTCCTCCGCAACCCGGACTGGATTGTGAAGCGGTAAGAGCATAACGGCTGTGCCGATGCGGATAGTTTTTGTACGCGCCGCTATAGCCGCCGCTATGGGAATAACCGACGATGAAAAACCGTCCTCGTGGAAATGGTGCTCCTGAAGCCACACGTCCTCGAAGCCGTTCTGCTCGGCCCAGACGATCTGGTCCAGGGTTTCAGCGTAGATTTCGGCGTATGGTCGTCTCCATTCGGGCGGATTTCGAAAGTCGTACCAGAGACCGAAACGAAGCTTTGAGTCGTTGTTCATGTTTATTCACCCCCGGATGGTAAATCAGCATTGAAATGATATTGTCAATTGTGAGCGGCTCACTAATTCCATTATTTCACGAACAGTGAGTTTTTTCAAACAAAACATGTCCCGGCACAGCTTTTACCAGGGCGGCTAAGGCGATAGCAGGCAGATTGTATTATTCAGGTATAAAGCGGCGGTCTGTCGTTTACCGCCATATTGTGCTGGTCAGCTTAATTTCAGTATTTCTTCAGCGGGCCGTGCCAGAATTACCTTCGCACCCTTACGTACAATGGGCCGCTGGATGAGGTCGGGGTTCTTGACAAGGAGGTCTATGATTTCTGCATCGGTCAAATCTTTCTTCGACGGTCCCAGCTCCTTGTATATCTTTTCGTTCTTTCGAAGGAGCTCTCTTGGGGGAATGCCGAGCTTCCCGACGAGCTCCGTGAGTTCTTTTTTGCTGAGCGGCTTTTCGAAGTAGTTTATTGCGTCGTAGTCCGTCCCGTTCTCATTTAGAATTTTGATTGCTTTTCTGCAGGTCGTACAGGTGGGTTTTATATAGATTTTGAGTTTTTCCCGGCTCATGGAGTGAAATTATACACAAAATCACGGACTCCGCGACGGTATGGCTGAAAGCACAGAGGCAGTTTTTGTTGACATATAAATACAAATAACCTAAACTTAAAGCAACTTATAAACTGTACCACTGAAAATACAGAGCATAATGAAAGACCCCGACCCTTATTTGCGATGCTTTGATTCAGCTTGTCCTATCTTACTCGCCAGCAAACTAGCTTTATATACCGGGAATATCCAACTGAATAAAATCGTAGCCGGAATTTAATCGAAATGATAAACGAATTGAGCGCTCTTCGTCTGATTGAGGAGCAGTTTGAAAACGCATCAGAATGCGTCGAGGTCGGGATTGGCGACGACGCCGCCGCGGTAAACATCAAACAGGGGAGGCGTTTACTCGCTACGACCGATTGCCAGGTGGAGGACGTTCACTTTAAAAGATCCCATATATCGCCGAGCGCTCTGGCGCGCAAGGCGGTCGCAGTTTCCGTAAGCGACATAGGAGCGATGGGAGGCATCCCCAAGTTCATACTCGCATCGCTCGGTTTCCCCAAAGGCGAGGACGAAAGTCTGATAGACGAGCTGATTAAAGGGTTCAGGGCTTCCGAGGAAGAGTTTGGCGTAAGGCTAATCGGAGGAAATCTGAGCTCTTCAGACAAGCTGTTTCTGGATGTGACAGTGCTGGGAGAGGTCGAGCCGGAAAATATAGTAAGGAGGAGAGGAGCCGCTCCGGGTGATCTCATTTTCGTGAGCGGGACGCTCGGAGATTCGGCGCTTGGTATGAGCGTGCTCGGAAAGGGCGACGAATCAGAAGCGGGAGCGTATTTGATAAACAGACACATCACACCCGCGCCGCGGCTTAGGCTCGGCAGACTCGTTGCCGAGAAGAAACTCGCAACATCGATGATAGACGTAAGCGACGGACTACTGCTCGACCTTGAACGTGTCACGGTACATCAGGGAACGGGCGCGGAAATAGAGATCGGGAAAATCCCCGTATCGCGCCAGTATAAAGATCTGGTGACTGCATATTCAGAAGACCGCCACGAGTACGCTCTCAGCGGCGGCGAGGATTACGAGCTCCTTTTCACGACATCGCCCGGAAACAAGCGGGAGATCGAGTCAGTATCGGAAACGCTCGGCCTTCAAATAACTGAAATCGGACGTGTAACAAAGGAATCGGAACTCAGGGTTCTTGACGAGCGGGGAGAAGAAATCAGCCTGAAGCGGAGGGGATTCGTACACTTTAATAATTAAATGGAAAGCGTGCCTATAACTTACAATCTTATATTAATTGTGATTCTGCTTGCCCTGTCAGGCTTTTTCTGCCTGGCCGAAGGGTCGCTCTTTTCCCTCGGCAGGCACCAGAGAGAAAGGCTCAAGAGGGAGGGGAAGAAAAGTTCCGTACTGATCGAGAAGCTTTTAAAGGAGCCGATTAAGCTCATAACCACAATACTGTTTGCCGACGAAGTGGTCAACGTGGCTTATTCCAGTGTGATAGGTCTGACAGTAAAGGAATTACTCGATGAAGGTTTTTCGGAAGAGGCGATCACGCTTTTATCGGTAGCCATAGCTTCTCCGAGCCTGCTGCTACTGGGAGAGGTCGGACCTAAAACACTCGGCGTTAAGTATCCGAGGCTAATTGCTCAGGCCATATCATATCCTCTCCATGCTTTCCATGTAGTAATTACGCCTGTCAGGTGGGTGCTGCTCATTATATCGATGGCTTTCACGAGAGTACTGGGAGGCAAGATAGAGTATGAGCACTCAAAGGAATTCACGCCGGAAGAGGTGAAGGTACTCCTCGGAATGGGCAGTGAAGAAGGCGTTATAACCGAGATTGAGAAAAAGCTCGTCGGAAGCCTGTTCAAGCTTGAGGAAGTGCCGGCGTACAAAATAATGACGCCGAGCATAGACTGCTTCCTACTGCCAGTGAATCTTTCGAGGAAGGACGCCGTGTACGAAGTTAAGAAGCGGGGGTATTCCAGGACGCCCGTATATGATGGGGATAAGGACAATATAGTCGGCGTTCTTTATGCCAAGGATCTGTTGTCATTCGAAAAGGCAGGAAACGGGACCGTAAAGCAGTTTCTCAAGCCGCCATATTTCATACCGAGAACCAAAATGGCTTTCGATCTTTTAAAGGAGTTTCAGCAGGAGCGCAATCATATTGCTATCGTCGTGGACGAATACGGAAGGATGGACGGAATAGTGACTATGGAGGACATACTCGAAGAGCTCTTCGGTGAGATCGAGGACGAGCGGAGGGTTATCAAAAAACCGGAAGTGAGATGGGACGGCGAGTCCCTCATCATCCCGGGCAGCATGAAGATAGACGAATTCAACGATACGTTTCTCTTTACGGTGCTCAGGTTCGGAGGACTCGAGACCCTGGGCGACGACATAGAGCAATCGGTATTGCCGGCTGAGGAAGACCATGAGACGGTTGCTGGATTCATATTCGATATGTTCGGGAAATTTCCCGAAGAGGGTGAAAGCATCTCTTACGGCAGCCTGGTATTTCTGGTGAACAAGGTATCCGGTAAGAGGATTACGGAAATAAAAGCACAGAGAATGCAGGAGGAGGTGGCCGATGTCGCTTGAGATCGTAATCGCAATCATAGCATGTGCATTGCTGCTCCAGGCATTTTTCGCCGGATCTGAGATCGCACTTATATCCTGCGACAAGGTAAAGATGAAGGCCCTTGCAGACCAGGGGTCAAAGAGCGCAATGCTCGTAATGAGCGCTATCTCTCAGATCGAAAAATTTCTGAGCACTACGCTCGTGGGTATTAATCTTGCCCTTATTACAAGCACCATAATACTCACGTTTTATATACAGAATAAATACGGAACCGGCGGTGAGTTATATACCGTCCTGATCCTTTCCCCTCTCATCGTTATATTCGGGCAGGTCGTCCCCAAAGCCGTATTTCAGAAGAAGAGGAACACTATAATCCTCTGGGCCATATATCCCCTGTGGGTGGCTTCCAAAATCTTTTATCCGATTTTGATATTCGTAAACGTTTTTACGAAAAAGCTGCTAAACCTTATCGGGAGCACGGAGAATACATTCATAACAAGGGAAGAGCTTATCGACGTCATCGAGGGCGACGCCACGAAACCGACGGTGGATTACAAGGAAAGAATGATAAAGAGGATATTCAGGTTCTCGGAGACTACGGTTGACGAGATCATGATTCCACTTATTCACGTACGCGCTCTGAGCGAAAAGGCCAAGGTAGGCGACGCCATAAAGATGATAGAGGAGACGGGACATTCGAGGATACCTATATTCACGGAACGCGTGGACAACATTACAGGCATGCTGCATTCCTTTTATCTGCTGGGCGCTGACCCGAACGATGAGGTAAGGAACTTTACCCGCCAGCCGTTTTACGTGCCTGAATCGAAGCTGGTCGATGAGCTTCTGGACGAGATGAAGGAAGGGCGGGCCGGGATGGCCGTCGTCGTGGACGAATACGGAGGGGCGGTCGGCGTCATAGCGCTGGAGGACATACTCGAAGAGGTAGTGGGCGAAATAGAGGACGAGTACGACAAGGGCATCAGGCTCTGGAGAAAGGTGTCGGAAGATGAGTACCTGATCAATCCCAAGATAGAGATTGACGTAATTAACGACGACCTCGCGCTCGGCATCCCCGAGAGCGTCGACTATGAAACTCTGAGCGGATTCCTTCTATCCGAAGTGGGCTCCATTCCCAAAACCGGAGACAAGATTAAACTCAGAAACTACGTTTTTACGATAACGAAGGCAACCTCGCGTTCCGTCGACGAGGTCAAGCTGCTCATTAAAAAGAAGAAATAGCGTGCTCGGATTTGCTATAAATCCTTAACGCAGGAGAGAAGCTCAGTCTCCTTTTCCCGCATGATCTCTGTCTCTTTTTTCTTTTTATGGTCGTGCCCGAGCAGATGGAGAATTCCGTGCACTATCAGCTTCTTTATCTCTTCATGGAGAGTGTTGCCGTAAGACTCGCTATGTCTTCCCGCGGTGTCGAGTGAGATTATAACGTCGCCCAGGAGAGTGTAGTCGGGACCTTCCTCCCCTTGCGCGAAGGATAGGACGTCGGTCGTCCTGTCTATATTCCTGTAGGAGCGGTTCAGCTCCCTCATCTTCTCGTCGCTGATGAAGGAGACGCACAGCTCGGAGTTGTCGGGCACGCCCGCGTTTTTCAAAACTGTATTCGCGATTTTCCTGAGCCGCGACCTGTACTTCGCGTCCAGGCCGCCCGTTTCATCGACTACGGCGATTTTCATTAGCCTTTATTTTACTCGCGGGCGGCCGCTTGTGAAACAGATCGACAGTTTTAAAGAGGTTAAACGTAAGCCTTGGACAGTAACGTAATTTCTGATATGATTCTTAACCATCTATGAAGAAACGAAAAGCAAGCGTCGAAAGAGTAACGTCCGAAGTAAAGGTCAAAGTCGATATAAACCTCGACGGCAAGGGGAGCTTCGATATTGAAACGGGGATTCCGTTCTTTGACCACATGCTCGCGCAGCTTGCGAGACACGGGTACTTCGACCTGAAGGTTTCCGCTATAGGCGACCTCGAGGTGGATTTCCATCACACGGTGGAGGACGTGGGACTCGCGCTCGGGGATGCGTTTCTAAAAGCACTTGGCGATAAGAAGTCGATCGCCAGGTTCGGCGAAGCTTTCGTTCCGTTCGATGAGACGCTCGCGTTCGCTTCGGTGGATCTGAGCGGGAGACCGTATCTGGTATATAGGGCGAATGTGCCAAAGAGCAAGGTCGGTGAGTTCGATCTCGAGCTGGGAGAGGAGTTTTTCAAGTCCTTTTCCAACACGCTCATGTGCAACCTCCACATTGAGCTTAAATACGGCGACAACCTGCACCATATGATTGAAGCCATATTCAAGGCCGTCGGACGCGCACTCGACAAGGCATCGGCGATCGACTCCAGATCCGCCGATGTACCGTCCACGAAAGGGAAGCTCTGAGCCATGATTGCCATTGTCGATTACGGAATGGGAAATCTCAGGAGCGTGAGCAAGGCCTTTCAGAGCCAGGGATTTCCGGTAGCCGTCACAAACAATTCCGCTGACATTGAAGGGGCAAGCGGGCTTGTCCTTCCGGGGGTTGGCGCGTTCGGAGACTGTGTAAAACACCTGGGCGAGTTCGGGCTGATTGACCCGATAAAGGAATACATTGCATCCGGAAGACCGTTTCTTGGGATATGTCTCGGGCTTCAGGTCTTATTCGAGGAGAGCGAGGAGTCGCCCGGCGCGCACGGACTGGGCATTTTGAAAGGGAAAGTAGTACGTTTCCCCCGCTTCGAGAAGGAACATTTAAAAGTCCCGCACATGGGATGGAACCAGATAGAGACGAAGAAGAACGTACCGGTGCTCGAAGGGATACCAAACGACAGCTGGTTTTACTTCGTCCACTCTTATTACGCCGCGCCCGAGGATGAAGGCGTCATAGCGGTAACGTCTCACTACGGGTTCGATTTCACCGCGGCCGTCGCGACGGAAAATATATTCGCCTGCCAGTTCCACCCGGAGAAGAGCAGCACTCTCGGTCTCAGGATACTAAGTAACTTCGCTTCTCTCTGCGGCGAGAAGAAGCGAGCCGCGTCCTCTTAATTCACCGGATATTTTGTTCCGCTCTCTCCGCCTGCGGGGGCAGCTGCCGGAGCAGCGGCGGCACTGCCGTATATGGCTCTGTACGCTCCGTAGCTTCTGAGTATGCGCCTTATATAGTTCCTCGTTTCCCTGAAAGGTATTTCCTCGATGAACTCGTCTTTATCGAGGCCGTAGAACCGTGTCTTCCAATTGGCGGCCCTGTGCGGCCCGGCGTTGTAGCTCGCGAGCGCAAGCTCTACGTCTCCGTTGAACTTGTCCATGACCTGCTTCAGATAGAAGATGCCCATCTCTATGTTGATTCTCGGTATCGTGAGCATCTCGGTCGTAAATCCGTTGATTCCGATCTGTCTGGCGACGGTCCTCGCCGTGGGCGGTATGAGCTGCATGAGACCGACCGCGTCGGCCGGTGAAACGACGTCTTTCTGGAACCTGCTTTCTTCTCTTATAACGGAATAGACCAGGTACTCGTCGACCCCGTATTTCTTTGCATAAGGCGCTACAATATCCTTGTACCCGCGGGGAAATGAAAGACTGTTTGCCTGAGGCAGACCTATACCCTGTGCGACTTCTATCGAATTGTAATAATCGTTAACCTTGGAGTAGAGCAGGCTCACGGCGACGAATTCTTCCTGCGTGTTTGCAACGGCTTCCATCTTTTCGATTTCCAGGCGGGCGTCCTCGAGCAAGCCGAGCTGGATAAGAAACTCGGCTTTCTGCTTTCTTGCGGCCGCGGCGGGATTGAGCGACAGCGACTCCGGGTTCACGTTAGCGTACGCAGGAGTTATGCCCGTCTTTTTCTGAGCGAGGTATGTGTGATAAGTCGGGGGCGTAAGCGCGGCGAGCGCTTTATATTCGGCCATGGCTTGCTCGCTCATACCCTGTTTTTCGAGAGTCCTGGCCTTCCAGTATCTGGCGTTCGACGCGTTAAACGACGACGACGAATTGGTAAAAGCCGAGAAAGTGCCGAGCGCTTCCCGGTACATACCCTTTCTATAATAGATCCAGCCGAGATACCATGCGCCGTCCTCGGCGTATTTGTTCTTCGGATAAGTTCTTATTAGCAGGTCGTAGATCTTGATGGCTTGCTGATCGTTGTCGTTTATCTGGTAGAGTCTGGCGGCGTTGTAGAGGCCTTCTGGAGCCAGCTCGCTGGAGGGAAAGCTCGTATGTATCTGTGAATAAAGCGAAGAGGCTTGCGAGTCGAGCCCCTGCTTTGACTTTATCTTCGCCCTCCAGAAAAGAGATTCGGGGGAATTTATATTCTGAAGTATCGCTTCTGCATCGCTCAGCCGCTGGGAGTTGACCATAGCGATCGCCATTTTGGTTCTGGTATCGGTGCTTTTCGATGTGACTTTTTGGTAGTTTTGCACAGCCGAAGACCATCTTGAATTGCTATATAGTGTGTTTGCTCTCTGGAGGTAGTCTGACTCCGTCGGCGCGAACGGAATTCCCTGGGAAGCGCTTATACGGGATGCGGACTGCTGTGAAGTGCCCGCGTTCTTTGTGTCCGGATAATCGACCCACACCTGCTTGTAGACGCTCACGGCCTCCGAATATTTACCCTGCTGCTCGAGGGCTTGTCCGAGACTTTCCAGGTACGACGCCTTTAAGCCTCTGTCGCTCTCCTCGTTGTAGAGCGATCTGAATATCCTCTCGGCGTTCGCGCTGTCTCCGGTCTGTGCGTAGATATTACCGAGGCGGGCGAGGATTTTTTTCTTCAGCGCGCTGTCGGGATATTCGGTAAGTACCCGGTTAAACATGGCTGATGCGTTCTGCATGTCCCCGAGGTTTTCGTATCCCGCTCCCTGGTAGTAGATGACGTAGTCGGCTATGAGAGGAAGCTCTGTCTCGAGTCCTTTAAGCCTCGTAACTCCCTGCTCGAACTGTCCTAGCTTGATGAAACAGTAGCCTTTTTGAAACCTGTCAGTGGGGTCCGGCTTTGCCTGCAAGTAGATTTCGGACTGGCAGTTTATCTGCGCGAATGAACTCACGTGAAAGGCCATTAAGCTAGTGAGCATAACGATGACGAAGATCGGAACAGTGCGCGACCGACTTACCGTCGAGAATAATCCTGAATACTTATCTGTTGATTCCATCATCTACCTCCCTGTTTTTTGCGGATCGAGCAAATCCCTTAACCCCTCCCCGAATAGATTAAATGAAAATGCCGTAATGAAAATAGCGGCGCTCGGGAAAACAATTAAATGCGGGAATGTTCTGATGCCCTGCCACCCCGTGCTGGCCAGTGTGCCCCAGCTCGACTCTGGTGGAGCTATTCCAAGGCCGAGGAAGCTGAGAGTGGACTCGGCGAGTATGGCGTACGGGACTGAGAACGCGAGCGTTACCAGTATGGGGCTCAGTATGTTCGGTATTATGTGAACGCCGAGAATCCTGGAAGGAGACGCGCCTAATGACCTGGCTGACAGAATGTAATCCGCGCCCTTTAACTGCAGCACGCTGCCTCTCACAATTCTCGCAACCCTCATCCACGCCGTGAGACCGAGCGCGAGCACTATACCGAGCACCCCCCTCCCGATTACGAGAGTGATAAGTACTATAAGCAGAAGGTCGGGCAGTGAGTAGAAGATATCGACCAGCCTCATCATAAGCTCGTCCGATTTTCCGCCCGCGTATCCCGATATTGCTCCGTATACAGTCCCGATAATAAGAGCTATAAGGGCGGTACCGAGCGCTACTGAAATCGACACCCGCGCCCCGTAGATAACACGGCTCAGGAGGTCTCTTCCCTCCTGATCGGTTCCCATGAGGTGATCGCTGTAGGGCTTTGCGAGGGTGTTTCTAAAATCGGTCTGATCGTACTTGTAAGGGGCGATGTAGGGCGCGGCCACGGCCGTAAGGATAATGGCGACGATGATAAGCGCTGTGATTATTACCTGGGCTTTTATCAGCACGATTCAAACACCGGAAAACGTATTACTGATAATGTTAACAAGCGTTACGATAGAAACGAAATATTAATTCGCATAGAGGCCGATTTTCCAAGACAGGCATAGACGCATGGTATTGCCTTATTGACCGAAGCCCGCCGTCCCTGTGCTTTCCCTCCGGTAATCGGCTCGAACTACAGTCTTGATGCCGCCTCTCACGTTGAAGTCCCCGGTGACGTGCGCTCTTATCGGTTTACAGGCTTCCACTATATCATCCAGGATTTTATTCGTCACGTGCTCGTGGAACGCTCCCGTGTTTCTGTAGGAAAACATGTATAGCTTGAGCGACTTAAGCTCGATGCAGAGCTCGTCGGGGACGTATTTAATGTTAATTGTCGCGAAATCGGGTTGTCCCGTCTTGGGACAAACGCACGTAAACTCGGGACAGGTTATGTCTATCTCGTATTCCCTTCCGGGATACTGATTCTCGAACGTTTCGAGCTTTTGAGACGGGGAGTTTTCCATTGCGGATCCGTTTAAGAGTGAACCTCTATATCAATTTCATACTGCCCTTTGGATTTTTTAATTCTGCTGTCCTTGTAACCCTGCTTAATGAAAATCAATCCGTGTTTTGAGGCGTCCCTGATCGCCTTGTCCGCTTTTTTTCTGAGGTCCGTCTTGCTCTTGGCTTTGATCGTGAGTGTTTTTGCCGGCATAGCTTACAACTCCTTTGTATAAAAATTTCTGCTAATTCTATTTTATCAAATAGACTGACTGTATCAAGATACTTGACTGAAATGGTATTATTATAAATACTAAACGCTTCCACTGGGGCATAGTATAATGGCAGTACGTCGGTCTCTGGAACCGAAAGTCAAGGTTCGAATCCTTGTGCCCCAGCCATTCATTTTGATTCCAAATTTGGAGGTCCCCATGAGCGCGATTCTAATAGTTGACGCACAACTAAAGCCCGATAGCGTCGATTTCGCAGTGGCGTTCTTCGCGGAGATCGCGCCTGATACGAGGGCGTTTGAAGGCTGCGAGGCTGTGGACATATGCATTGATTCGGAGGACTCGGGCAGACTGGTTCTGGTAGAGAAGTGGGAATCTATGGATCACTACCACAGGTATCATAAATGGCGCGAAGAGACTGGGGTGCTCGACAGGATACGCTCTTTTCTCGCCGGACCTCCCCAAAGACGCGTTCTTAACGTAGCCGCCTGATTCACAAGTCTGTATTTCCACCAATTCATACCCATAGCATTCCGATGTTACGCAAAAGATTCTTGCGATTATCCACCTATAACATATACAGAGATTAAAGCCCTTGACCGCCAATCCTTGATCGTGATACGATAGGAATAGGGGTAAATACTTAACATCAATTACAAAAATTAATTAATATAATGGGAGGTAAGGTCATGAGATACATTATGCTTATTTGTACCGTTGTTTTGTTTGCTATTTCAGCGGGCGGGCTTTCGGCTCAAGATACAAGCGCAAACATGCCGGCCTGGAACATGAAAGGAAACCTGGTTATTACGGATACGTGCGGAATAAACTGTCCGTGTTTATTCGGGCTTGATCCGCACCACGGGCACTGCAAATTTGTAGGCGGCATGAAAATAAACGAAGGCAGCTACGGTGATACTTCGCTTGAAGGAGTCACGTGGGGAATGCTGGGAGAGTTCACTGGATCCGGAGAGAACCTGAAATTTATCTACACGGGATATTACATCGACGACAACGCCTCCGAGGAACAGCAGGCGGCTCTAAGGAGTATACTTTCCGCGGCTCCTTTCTCGCAGCTCGGCGAGCAGCTGGGCATTAAAGTCGTTAATGTTGACGTTGTAGTTCCGGATACAGCCACGGGAGAATACAAATTGAGCCTGGGTGATATGGGCGATATCGCGGTCATGCCTGTAACGGGAAATGATAAAACCTCGCCTCAGAAAATTGAGAATCCGGTATATCCCTTCCCTGCGGAGGAGATAATTATCGGAAGCGCCACCGGGAAGTTCAGCGATCACGGCAAGGATATAAATCTTAAAAACAACAGCGGTGAAATAAGCGTTATAGAGCTTTCGGGCGGAGGAAGCTGACACGATAGATATTCACAATTTAAGGCGTGAACAATTGGTATTGGTTATTCCGGTATGCCTGTAATACAGAGAGTCGTCAGTTTTTTATTTGGGGTTTTCATAATCATTGTGGGATATCATTTTCATGATGGTATCCCTAAAGTCGGCGCGACCGGGGAGGCGGTAAATATCGGGGGCAAGTTTTATCCCACGAGTCTCGTGCTCTGGATATTCTGGATAGTAACATTGGGTGTTGCTGGACTTTATTTCCTGTACGCGCTTAGGCCAATCAAGGAGAACAACAAAAATAACACGTAATATATGTTCAAGTTTGCCGGCACTTATATAGCGTGAAGTAATTTGACCATCAATTTTCCTAACAGAGATGTTTTTCTTGGGAAGAAGTGAAAAATCCGTCGGTTCGAATTTTGCTCAATAATCCCAGCCCCTATTTATAATATTATATCCCGCTGTTTTATCCATTTTCATGCATAGGGCGCCGATGTTCTTTCATACCAGAGCTCCGATTCTTTTTCCGGCGCTGTCCCGTTAGGTCTTTCCCCTCGTATCAAAATCATATTAGTCCTTTTTACAATGTTAAATTGTGCTAATTTTCAAAAATCTCAAAAATTCGGCTATGAATCTAGTATATAAAGAACGGTTTGATATAACATAATAGATGTGTATCGGTAAATTCACGAGGGAGCCGCAAATGAAAAAGAAAAAGGACAAAAGCGTCGCATGTCAGATATGCGGAGAGCAAAAGAGGTTATACGACGTCGTCCCTGCCGATTTAATACGCGAGCCGGTCTTGCATATAATTCAGCAACATTATCCGGATTGGAAACCAGACGTATATATATGTATGAAGGACCTGAATAAGTTCAGGGCTCAATACATAAAAAATGTTATCGAGACGGATAAGGGTGAGCTGACGGACCTTGAAGAGGAAGTTCTAAACAGAATGAGGGAGCATGAAATTCTTTCCGAGAATTTAAATATCGAGTTTGACCGGCAGTTGACGCGTGGTGAGAGGCTGGCAGATCATATTGCCGGTTTTGGAGGAAGCTGGCTATTTATAATAATTTTCTCCGGTGTCATTTTTATCTGGGTAGCCGTCAACACATGGGTGATTATCAGCAGGCCCTTCGATCCATACCCTTATATTCTGCTGAATCTCGTGCTCTCATGCCTGGCAGCCATACAGGCGCCGGTCATTATGATGAGCCAGAACAGGCAGGAAGACAGGGATCGTATCCGCGCGGAGAACGATTATAGAATCAATTTGAAAGCAGAGCTCGAGATAAGACATCTTCACGAGAAGATGGACCATTTGCTCATGAAGCAGTGGGAAAGGCTCCTAGAGATACAGGAAGTTCAGATAGACATCATGGAGGAACTCTCCGACAGGCGGACGCGATAACTTATCTAGAACAGTTCAAACGGTAGTCAACAACATCCGAGTTCTATTTCCAACACGTTACATTATGATGAGGTAGCTACGCTCTCTTAAGCCTTTACTCAAATTGGCTCCATCAGTTTCCCGTATATACCGATTGTCAAAGGATTGGTTTGTGTCTAAATGAAAGCGGCTATATCTTTAGGAAAAGATAAAGGCGTTATAGATAGAAGTTGAAATATTTATATGGACGCCGGAAGGAGGATGTTCATGATAGATTCTCGACTAAACAAGAATCTACTCTTGCTTGGAAACGCGAGGCTGCTCAGCTGGATTATTCTCGCGATATTACCGTTTCAAATTACGGGAGGCTGCTCGTCAGGCGGCGGCAGCCAGGAGAATTTCGTCCTCTACACGCCGAGCTCATCTACCGAGACCTATCTTATCGACAGTTCCGGCAATGTTGTTTACCAATGGCCGAGTGAGTACTACGCCGGCCAGTCGGCCTTTCTTCAGGAGGACGGAAGCATCATACGCACCGGATCGATCAACAATATCGATCCCGATAATCGCTTCGTCAAGGGCTATACCGACGGAGGCAATACCACGTTTCAGGTAGGAGGAATTATTGAGCGTATATCAAAAGACGGCGATGTTCTTTGGACGTTCGAACACTACAGCGACGACTACGCTCCACACCACGTTGTAACGGTTTTGCCTAACGGAAATCTGCTGATGCCCCTCTGGAGGTATTACACCGAGGAGGAGTGTATCGCTCTCGGACGGAATCCGAACCGCCTCACCTCCGGCGGATTGTGGATCGATTCCATAATCGAGGTGCGGCCCACCGGGGATAACGGCGGCGAGATTGTCTGGGAGTGGAACGCCGCCGACCACCTCATTCAGAACTTCGATCCGACGAAAGCAAATTTCGGCAGTCTTGCGGAAAATACCGGACGTATAGACATCAACTACGGAAGCGGCCTGAACATACCGGAGGATTTCATGCACGTGAACTCGGCATTCTATATAGAGGAGCTCGATCAGATCGTATTCACAACATATCACTACAGCGAGCTCTGGGTGATCGACCACTCCACAACGACGGAGGAGGCCGCGGAGAGTACAGGAGGCCGTTACGGCCGGGGCGGAGAACTGCTATACAGGTGGGGCAACCCGTATGTATACGGCAGGGGCGACGCTGACGCGTTTCTTCTGTCCGCCGTTCACGATCCGAAATGGGTCGCCGAGGACGGCACCTTTATAATGTACGACAACAATATTGCCGACCCGACCAGAGGGCTCGAGGGCGGCAACAGCATGGTAGTGGAAATCGAGCCTCCGATGACGCCTGACGGAAATTACGTCCCGGGGGCGGACGGCGTGTACGGACCGGAAGAGACTTTTCTTGCGGCTGACCTCGGGGTGGCGGCGAGCTCCGTGGGAACCGCTCAGCGTCTTTTGGACGGGGGCACTCTCTCGTGTGACTGCACTAACAGCCTGGCGATATGGCTGGACCCGGACGGGAACGTAACCTCGACCGATTACCTCTATGACGATGCCATGGAAGACGCCGAGACCGACCAGGTATTCCGTCTCGTGAACTACACTGGGGATTATGAGGGGATACGTGCACTCCACCTCCCTTAGCCTTATGGGAGAATAACACAAGCGAAGTGTGTATACCTGCTTAATTTCTCGAGCCTCACGACAGGAACTGCGGGAGTCTGAGGACGGTACAAGCTAACTCCAAAGCCTCTTAGTATTTCGTTTGAACCATTTCACTCTATGCTGTTACTCACCTTACAAAATAGCCTGTAAGGGAGAGCAGCAAGATGAGTAATTTATCCGGTCGTAAAACTCTTTCTCTTGTAATACTTGCATTACTTTTCATAAGTGCATCAAGTGCTATGGCTCGCGAGGCGGAGACGGCTGAAAGAC
>Ga0307426_1000864_pt1 | contig 20609 bp, 16 predicted proteins | sample SalMarWE160340MG_FD_202165 | JGI IMG/M metagenome (GOLD analysis project Ga0307426, IMG submission 202165) | Salt marsh sediment microbial communities from the Plum Island Ecosystem LTER, Massachusetts, United States - WE1603-40 | ecosystem: Environmental > Aquatic > Marine > Intertidal zone >...
CCCCGAGCATATAATATCAATAATTTTTATAAAAAATTTAAGTTTTTTTCCTCACAGGCCGATAAAGATTCTGAATATTATGATGTCGGCTTAGATGCTTGCTGGGCATTAAATTTGCAGTTGTTTAGCATGCTGCTCCCCCGACACACCACATCGAGAAGCGGAAATAAGCCGCCGGCAAGTGCGTCTTATCTAAATTTATCAGGGAGGATTGATCATGCCAGTTTATCAATGGGTGGGCAAAAACAGAAAGGACGAAGTCCAAAAAGGCGAAATCGAGGCTGTCAGCGAAGAGGCTGTCAAGTCTCAACTGATACGCCAGCGGATAACACCCACCAGAATCAAGAAAAAGCCCAAAGATCTTTTAGAAGGTGTCACATTTCTTCAGCCGAAAGTCAAAGAGCGCGACATTATTCTTTTCGCCAGGCAGTTTTCTACGATGATCGACGCCGGTCTGCCCATCATTCAGTGTCTCGACATTCTTTTCAGTCAGCAGGCCAACGCCACCTTTAAAAAGATGCTCAAGGATATCAAGGAGTCGGTCGAAGGGGGTGCAACTCTGGCCGAAGCCTTAAAGAAATTCCCCAAACAATTTGATGATCTTTTCGTGAATATGATTGCCGCCGGTGAAGCCGGTGGTATCCTCGATGCAATTTTGAGAAGGCTGGCGGCTTATATGGAAAAAGCTGCCAGACTCAAATCCCAGGTGAAAGGGGCCATGACCTATCCCATCGTCACCTTGATCATCGCAGTGGTCGTTTTAGCCGTTATTTTGGTCTTTGTTATTCCGGTCTTCCAGGAGATGTTTGCTGATTTTGGCGGTCAGCTGCCGGTTCCCACCCAGATTGTGGTGGGGATGAGCGAAATGGTTAAAAGCAAAATTCTGTACATCATCATTGGCCTTGTTCTCTTTGTTATTGCATACAAAAAGTTTGTCAGCACTCAAAGAGGTCGCGATGTCGTGGACGACTTGCTGTTAAAAATTCCGGTGTTCGGCGAACTCTTGCGCAAGGTTGCCGTTGCCAAATTTACCCGTACCATGGGGACCATGCTGGCCAGCGGTGTGGCTATATTGGAAGCACTTGATATCGTGGCTAAAACAGCAGGAAACCGTACGGTCGAAAAAGCGATCTATAACGTCCGCACGGGAATTGCCGAAGGACGCACCATGGCGGACCCGTTGACAGAAAGCGGGGTGTTCCCGCCGATGGTCTGCCAGATGATCGGTGTCGGCGAGTCAACCGGCGCGCTGGATGCCATGCTTGAAAAAATTGCCGATTTTTATGATGAGGAAGTTGATCAGGCCGTCGATAACCTGACCTCATTGATTGAACCTTTTATGCTGGTATTTTTGGGTGTGACCATCGGCGGTTTGGTGGTTGCCATGTATCTTCCGATATTTAAAATGGCCGGTGCCATTGGGTAGCCGTGCACGACATAAACCGGAAAAAAATGCCGCAGGATGGATTTGCGGCATTTTTTTTCTGATAGTTTCGATAAAGAGCTGCCGTCGCCAGGCTCTGCCCCTTTTTCTCACCTGACTGCTTAATCCGATTGAAATATGGTTGTTTTTCTAGTAAAAAAGACTTACTGCGATCCACCGGGCTCTCACCAGCAGCGAATTTTTACTGCTGCATTTGCCGCCGGAGGATTCAGCTAAACCATCAGGCTTTCGGCCATCCTTTAAACGGGATATTTTGTCACTGCCATGGCCGAGCGGCGCTTTCTCCGATTGGCACAATTTCGACTGGAATTAAAGGAAAATATGGCTCGCACGTCATCGGTACCCGAAGGGGATATCAAAGAAAAGTTGAAGTGGCTGATGCTTTTTCGGATTCTTTTTTCGACCCTGCTGCTGGGCTCCACAATTATCTTGCAATTCGGCGAATCACCGCCTCCCATGGGTCCGCCGCTTATCATTTTGTACGGTCTTATAGCCACCATTTATTTTCTATCAATATTGTATGCGCTGGGATTACACTACATCAGGCGCCTTCTGCTGTTTGCCTATGTGCAGGTTTTAATCGATACTTTGTTCGTAACAGTGGTTTTTTTTGTTACGGGCAATTATGCCAGTATTTTCTCCTTTCTGTATCTGGTGATAATCATTTATTCCAGCATATTGCTTCCCGCCCGGGGGACGATTGTCGTCGCGGCCGTTTGCAGTATCCAGTTCGGCATCATGGTGGATCTTGAGTACTATGGCGTAATATTGCCCTTCGGGACAGAAGACGTGCGGCTGGCATCTGCCTACACCTGGAATCAGGTTATATATAAAATTTTGATAACCATGACTGCCTGTTTCGCTGTTGCTTTTCTCAGCAGCTTTTTATCCGAGCAGGTTCGCAGGACCAGGAAAGAACTGCGAATCATGGAGGATCACGTAAAGCGGGTTGAGAAAATGGCAGCCATCGGCGAGATGGCTGCCGGCCTGGCGCATGAGATCAAAAATCCCCTCGCTTCCCTGACAAGTTCCATCCAGCTCCTGCGCGATGATATCCGCTATGATGCGGACCACGACCGGCTGATGCAAATTATTTTGCGGGAGGCCGATCGGTTAAGCTCTTTGGTCACCAATTTTTTGCTGTACGCACGGCCGCCGGCCGGCAAAACCGAGGCCATTGAACTCGACAAAATATTAATTGATACCACGGAACTGTTTGAGAAAGATGCCAACCACGATGGGCGCATCAGCACGAACAAATATATTCAACCCAATATTTGGATTGCCATGGATCCTGTGCATCTGCGTCAGATTCTCTGGAATTTATTGATAAATGCATCTGAAGCCATTGAGGGTGAAGGGGTAATCCATATTGAAATGCATGCGTCAAAGAACAAACAGGCCGTTATCAAAATCACCGATAATGGCCGCGGCATGTCCCAGGAGGACCTCAAGCACATTTTTGATCCTTTTTTTACCACCAAACCTTCCGGCACCGGCCTCGGCCTTTCGATCGTCCACCGCATTCTCGAGGCCTACGATTCCCTGCTGGATGTCCAAAGTGAAATAGATAAAGGGACGACCTTTCTCCTGCAATTCAAACAGATCGATCGGCCAACTTCAGCTTGACAGCTATTCGCAAATAGGCTACCAAATACAATTTAAATTTAAACCGTATCCCGGTCGGCCTGTCCATGACATTTCATCGGCAGGTTGGTTCAGGCAATTATATTATGAAACGGACCGGGCTGCCCAACATCTAAGCGACTGTCGATGAATATGGAAAAAACAAGCGAGCTGCTGCAAAAGCGCAAAGAAAAAATTGAAGAATTAAAGAAAAACAATGTCAACCCTTTTCCCAATGGATTTCGGGTTTCACATACCATACGTGATATTCGCAGTGTGATTGAAAAATCACCGCAGACCCTGACCGAGGGCGAACCGGCTTTTATTACGGCCGGACGTATGATGGCGATCAACAATTTCGGCAAAAGCACCTTCATCCGGTTCAGGGACCGGACCGGACAGCTTCAGGCATATGTCCGAAAAGACCGCATCGGCGACGCGGCTTACCGTCTATTCAAACAGCTTGATATCGGTGATTTTGTAGGGCTAAAGGGGGGCGTATTCCAAACCCGGACGGGTGAATGGACGCTGCTGGTAAATGAACTGGTGCTGCTCTGCAAGGCGACGCGCCTTCTGCCCGAGAAATTTCACGGCCTGCGGGATCCGGAAAAAAGATACCGTCAGCGCTATATTGATTTGATGATGAATGCCGACGTGCGGGAAATTTTTTTAAGACGCAGTCGGATAATTCAACTTATCCGGGATTTTTTTCTCAGCCGCGATTTTGTCGAAGTTGAAACTCCTATGATGCAGCCGATTCCCGGCGGTGCGGAAGCCACCCCGTTTAAAACCCATCATAACGCTCTGGATATGGACCTATACCTGCGCATCGCGCCGGAGTTATATTTGAAGCGTCTGGTTGTCGGAGGTTTTGAGAGAGTTTTTGAAATCAACCGCAATTTCAGAAATGAAGGTGTGTCCACCCAGCACAATCCGGAATTCACCATGCTTGAATTCTATCAGGCCTATGCCACCTATTCCGATCTGATGGACTTAACCGAAAAATTGATTACGGGGGTTGCCGAGGCCCTCAACGGATCGGCAAGAATCAGCTACCAGGGTGAGACCATCGATATCTCCGGCCAATGGCGCCGTATGTCGCTTTTTTCGGCGCTGGTGGAACTTGGCGGCATCGACCAACACCTTCTGAATGATAAAGAAGGCCTGCTGGAATTTGCAGCCCGCAACGACGTTCAGGTAACCAAAACCGGTCAGCTGGGCAAAGTCATCACCAAACTGTTTGATGCGCTGGTGGAACCTAAACTGATTCAGCCCACATTTATTACCGGCTACCCGACGGAAGTTTCTCCTCTATCCCGGCGCAGTGATCAGGAGCCCGAACTCACCGAACGGTTTGAACTTTTTATCGCCGGCCGTGAACTCGCCAACGGTTTTTCGGAACTCAATGACCCGGTTGACCAGTATGAGCGGTTTGTCCAGCAGGTTCAGGGTAGAGAGGCCGGCGACGAGGAAGCTCATCGAATGGATGATGATTATATAGAGGCGCTGGAATATGGCATGCCTCCGACAGCCGGCGAAGGTATCGGAATTGATAGACTGGTCATGCTGCTTACCGATGCGGCCTCCATTCGGGAGGTTATTCTCTTTCCCCATATGAAACCGGTGGCGAATTGAGAGATTCAGGATTTGGAATTTGGGATTTCGAATTGAGGATTGAAAGGACCTGAGGACGGAAGACGGATAAAATGGAAGGCGGAAGTCGGAATGAGGAAGGCGGTAGGCCCAAAGCAGAGTACAGAGAACGGAAAACGGAGCCTTGTCCGTCTAAATATTAAATACTAGCATCATCCTATAACCAGCAACGAATTAGCGATAACCACACCATGGGATTTGAAATTTTCATTGGCCGCCGGTATCTCAGGGCCAAACAAAAGCAGGCATTTATATCCTTAATTACGATTCTCTCCGTTGCCGGAGTGGCGGTGGGCGTTATGGCCTTGATCGTTGTCATTGCGGTCATGACCGGCTTCGAAGCGGATCTGAAGAGCCGTATTCTGGGTGGTCAACCGCAGGTGATGATCATGCGCCACGGCGGCGCCTTTAAAAATTATCGCCAGATCCTCCAGGAGGTGGAAAAAACGCCCGGCGTTGAGGCGGCCACCCCGTTTATTTACGCTCAGATCATGCTGCGCTCCAAAAATGGTGCTTCCGGAGCCGTGTTACGGGGAATCGATCCCGACTCTGCCGGCCGGGTGATGAAGACCCTGCAGCATCTGAATCTGCCCAGTTCCGTCGAAGAAAATTCCTCTCCCGGCTCATCCCCTGATATTCCCGGCATTGTTTTGGGTCGTGAATTGGCAAAAAACCTCGGGGTTATTGAAGGAGATGTGATCTATTTAATTTCCCCACGGGGTATGATATCGCCCATAGGGCATGTTCCGGCCATGAAACAGTTTAAGGTATCCGGATTCTTTGAGTCAGGCATGTATGAGTACGACCAGACCTTTGCCTACATCAACATCAAAGATGCTCAGAAGATCATGCGCATAGGGGATTCCGTCACCGGACTTGATGTCCGGGTAGCTGATATATACCACGCACGGGCTGTTGCCCAGCGGATCACCGACAAACTCGGTTTTCCTTATTGGGCGCGGGATTGGATGCAGATGAATCGCAATCTTTTTAAGGCCCTGAAACTGGAAAGAAGGGTAATGTTCATCATTTTATCCCTCATTGTTCTGGTTGCAGCCTTTAACATCGCCAGCAGTCTGATCATGATGGTAATGGGAAAAACCAAGGACATTGCCATCCTAAAGGCCATGGGAGCCACCGAACGCAGCATTAGAAAAATATTTGTTTTCAACGGCATGGTCATCGGCACCTTCGGCACCCTCATCGGGTTGGGCCTGGGACTTGTGATATGCACCGTACTCAAACATTATAATATTCACGAACTGACGGGAGATATCTATTATTTTACAACGACCCTGCCGGTGAAGCTTGAAATTCAAGATGTTATTTCAATCATTGTCGCAGCTCTGTTGATTTGTTTTCTTGCGACGCTGTATCCTGCGCGACAGGCAGCCAAATTAAATCCGGTCGAGGCGATCCGGTACGGGTAAATATAGATTGTATTCATTTATGCGATTTCCCGGTTTGTTCGTTATAGGGCAACAATGCAGATAGAGAATAAAGAAAACGGTTCCGGATTTTCAGCGAGCTTTATAATCGTCCGCAGCCTGTGTAAAGAATTTTCCAACGGCGGCGCCAGCATCAATATTTTAAAAGAGCTCAACTTTGATCTGGCGGCCGGTGAAACAGTTGCCATCGTGGGGGCTTCCGGAATCGGAAAATCAACCCTGCTTCATATCATCGGTACCCTGGACAGACCCGACAGCGGAAAATTGCTGTTCGAAGGTGAGGATGTTTTTTCATATGACGATCTGAAGCTGGCGCAGTTTCGTAACGAGTCGATTGGATTTGTTTTTCAATTTCACCATCTTTTGCCCGAATTCAGTTCGGTTGAAAATACGATGATGCCGGCATTGATCAAGGGCACAAGCAAACAAGAAGCGACTCAAGCGGCGGAGGACATTCTCGTCAGGGTCGGACTGAAAGATAGACTGCATTACCGGGTGGGAAAATTGTCGGGCGGTGAACAGCAACGCGTTGCTCTTGCCAGGGCGTTGGTTTTAAAGCCGGTGCTGCTGCTGGCGGATGAACCCACCGGAAATCTGGACAAATCCAACAGCCAACACATACACTCCCTTCTGATGGAGCTAAATGAGGAATTCTCAATGACCCTGGTTGTGGTTACCCATAATATGGAGCTTGCATCTTTGATGTCCCGCAGGGTAACGATTGCTGATGGAAAACTGGCACCGGTGCCGTAAGCTGGTCGGACCGACAGCAACTGCCATTCCGCCCTTTCCTTGTTTCAATTTATAAGGCTTTTATGATCAAACGTGCTTGGTGGATCCTTTTTTTATTAACTGGCCTGCTAATTGAGGTCGCATCTGCGCAACAGTCCGTCAGGGTTGTCATATTGCCTTTTGAAATATATGCTCAGCAGGATTTATCATATTTACAAAAGGAAATTCCTAAGGTTATCAAAACCCAGCTTGAGCAGGAAGGCGCCAATGTGCTTGTTCTGGATCGAACGTCCCTTGAATCACGCAACATTCGAATCGACCACATGGAAGACATTCGGCAGCTCCGCATTGATATCGGTGCCCAATATATTCTCTGGGGAAGTTTGACCTGGATCGGTCAGAATTTTAGCCTGGATGCAAAGCTGCTCTCCTCAAAGGAGGTTGAAAAGCCGGATCTGTTCTCGGTTGAAGGTGAAGGTGTCGAGAATTTGCCGGGCACCCTGAAAAATCTGGTGGACGAGCTTGGATTAAAGCTTTTCAAACGGCAGAAGATTGTCAAGGTTTTGATCAAAGGCAATGATCGCATAGAAGAGGATGCCATCAGAAGAGTTCTAAAAATTAAATCAGGCGACGTTTTTAACGAAAAAAATATCAACGATGAATTAAAAGCCATTTATAAAATGGGTTATTTTGATGACATACGGGTGGAAGCCCAAACGGTTGCAAATGGTAAAATCATTACATTCGTGGTTAAGGAAAAGCCCACCGTGCGCAACATAAGCATAGAAGGCAACACCTGGGTCTATGATGACGATGAAATCAAGGATGAGTTAACCCTTCGCAAGGGATCGATTCTCAACATCAATACCATTCAAAATGACATACGCCGGATTGAAGAGCTTTACAAAGAAAAAAATTACCACAACGTCAAGGTCAGTTTCAAAGTCTATCCCAAAGAAAACAACTTGGCGGACGTGGAGTACGTCATCGAAGAGGGCAAGAAGTTTCAAATTAAAAAGATTGAATTCATCGGGAACACGGCCTATTCCAGCAGCAAACTAAAAGGCGTCATGGACACTTCTGAAAAGGGCCTTCTTTCCTTCCTCACCAGTTCCGGTGATCTCAATCAGGAAAAACTGAGCCAGGATACCGCCAAGCTGACGGCTTTTTATCAGAATAACGGCTATGTCCAGGCCCGGGTCGGAGAGCCGGAAGTCACTTTCGAAGACGACGGCATTGTTATTACCATCCGCCTCGTAGAGGGACCCCGGTTCAAGGTGGGCAAGGTCTCCATGGCCGGTGACTTGATTCTTCCGGAGGAGCAGCTGCTGGAAAAAATCAAAATTACCGGGGAAGAATATTATGACCGCGAAACGCTGCGGCTGGATGTGATCGAACTGACAGATATTTATTCGGATGAAGGATATGCCTATGCCGATATTTCACCCAGCATTGATCAGGATGCCGAAAATTTAACCGTCAATATTACATTTGATATCAACAAAGGCAAGCAGGTATATTTTGAAGAAATTACCATCAGCGGCAACTCAAAGACCCGGGATAAGGTCATTCGCCGTCAGCTGCAGGTTTATGAACAGGAACTTTACAGCGGCCGACGCTTGAAACGCAGTGTTAGAAATCTATATCGGCTCGATTTTTTTGAGGATATCAAGGTTAATACCGTTAAAGGCAGTGACGAAGATAAAATGCGACTGCTCATCGATGTAAAAGAAAAAGATACGGGAGCCTTCAGTTTCGGCGCCGGATTCGGCAATGTTGAAAACTTATTTTTGACCGCCTCAATCTCGGAGCGTAACCTGTTCGGCCGCGGTCAGGTTCTGGCGCTTAAAGGTCAGGTGGGGACCAAGACGCAGCGATACACGTTGAGCTTCACAGAGCCATGGCTGTTTGATATACCGCTGTCAGCGGGTGCCGATGTCTATAGCTGGAATTATAGTTATCCGGACTACGACAAGGACAGTTTAGGCGGCCAGTTGCGGTTGGGTTACCCGATATTTGATTACACCCGGGCGAATCTCAGCTACAACTATGATATCGCAAATATCAAGAATATAAGTGATGATGCCTCGAATTCCATTAAAAGCGATGCCGGGGAAAACATTAAAAGCAGTGTCACAAGTCTTATAAAATATGATTCCAGGGATCAGCTTTTTCATCCCACCGAGGGCTCTTTGGACAGCATAGAATATGAGTTTGCCGGCCTCGGCGGCAATGTCGGTTTTAATAAAATTATTGGAGAAACCGGCTGGTATTACCCCTTGTTATGGCAGACCGTCGGTGTGCTGCACGGCAGGGCCGGCTGGGTCAAGGAGCTCCAGGGCAAGACCCTGCCGGACTACGAAAAATTCTATATGGTGGGCATCGACGCGCTGCGCGGATTTGAGCGCGATGACCTGTGTCCCAGAGACGATTCGGGCGCCTGTATCGGTGGTAATAAATTTGTCCAGTTTAACGCCGAGATCCGCTTTCCTATTGCACCGAAGCTCGGTGCTTACGGGGTTTTCTTTTTTGACACCGGGGATATTTACACCAATGATGAACAAATCGATCTCGGCAACCTGAGAGAAAGTGCCGGCTGCGGTTTCCGCTGGCTTTCACACATGGGACCGGTTCGCCTGGAATACGGCTGGATTCTGGACCCCGAACCAACAGACCATGGCGCGGGGTCCTGGGAATTTTCCATGGCCTCGGCCTTTTAGGTCTATGGACAGGGTCGGATCGCGCCTGGGCCGTCGCCGGAGATATTTGACCTGAAAATCATGTTTTTAGTTGCAAACCAGATGTATTTTCAGCAATTATAGGATGTCCAGAAAAGGGGGATATTATGAGAATAGTTAAATTTGGCTTGGCCGTATCAATTTTGTTTCTATTATATCTCAGCAGTTTTTCTTTCGCTGCCGATGTCGCCAAAATAGGGGTTCTTGATTTACAGAAAATTCTTGAAACTTCCGTCGCCGGAAAAAAAATCCAGAATGAACTGAAAGTCCAGAAAGATAAAATGGAGTCGGATTTGAAGCAAAGGGGCGCTGATATTGAAAATATCAGCAAACGCCTCGAGCGCGAGTCTATGGTGATGAGCAAGGATATGCGCGAAGAAAAGGAACGGGAGCAGCGCATCAAGATCAATGATTTTAAAACACTGCAAAAAAAATATCGCTCCGAGTTGCAAAAACTCGAGACCCAATTAATGAACGAACTGCAAGACGATCTGAAGAACCTTGTCGAGACCATCGGGAAGAAAGAAGGCTATCTGATCATTATTAATAAATTAGGTGTGCTTTACGCGCCGGGTTCGATTGATATCACCGATAATGTGATCAAGCAGCTCGACGCCGTGACAGCCAAAAAGAAAAAGAAATAGCAAGGCAGCGGACATAACGTGGTGGTTACATGAAGGTTTCCTTATCCCAAATTGCCGGGCTGGTGCAGGGCAATATAATCGGCGATTCTGAAGCAATGATCTGCGGCGCTGCGCCCTTTGAGCATGCCGGAGACCAGGATCTCACCGTGGCCGGCAACGCCAAATTCTTAAAAAAAATTGACAGCTGCACTGCCGCGGCGATTATTGTGCCGCTGAACATCGAGGCCCCGGGGCACAATCTTGTCCAGGTGGACAATCCCATGGTGGCCTTTGCCAAGGTGCTGCAATTCTTCCACCCACCGGTTCAACCGCCGGAAGGGATTCACCCCCGTGCTGAGATCGGCCGGGAGTTTAAACACGGCCGGGGCGTTTCGATCGGACCGATGGTGGTGATCGGCAATCACGTTACCCTCGGCCGGCAGGTTTGGCTGCATCCGGGAGTGGTCATTGGAGATGACGTCGCCGTTGGCAATGACGTCGTTATCTATCCTAATGTGACCATAGGGGAGCGAACCATCATCGGCAGCCGGGTGATCATTCATTCCGGTACGGTGATCGGAAGCGACGGTTTTGGATTCGCGCCGGATGGAAAAACCTATCACAAGCTGCCCCACACGGGCATTGTTCAAATCGAAGACGATGTTGAAATCGGGGCCAATAATGCCATCGACCGGGGCACCTTCGGCAAGACCCATATCGGTCGGGGTGTTAAAACAGACAACCTGGTTCATGTTGCTCATAATGTGACAATCGGAGAAAATACCGTCCTTGTTGCGCAGGTCGGAATTTCGGGCAGTGTCACTATCGGAAGAAATGCCATTCTGGCCGGACAGGCCGGGATCGCCGGACACCTGACCATCGGCGACAATACGACGGTCGGTCCTCAAACCGGTGTGGGCAAACCGGTGCTGGCCGGTGAGATTGTATCCGGCGGTATCCCCGAGATGCCGCATCGATTATGGTTGCGGGTTGTGCGAACGATTCCCAAACTGCCGGAAATCAACAAGCGGCTGGCAAGTTTGGAAAAAATAGTCAAAAACCTTAAAGACAAATTGGGTTAAAAAATGGACGCAGAATATGACATTGAAAAAATCATGGAAGTGTTGCCGCACCGCTATCCCTTTTTACTGGTGGATCGGGTCGTCAGTCTGGTACCCGATGACAAAATAGTGGCCCTGAAAAATGTTACCATTAATGAACCTTTTTTTCAGGGACATTTTCCGGGTAAGCCGGTTATGCCCGGTGTGTTAATCATTGAAGCCATGGCTCAGGTCGGCGGAATCCTTGCCTATGAGACCGGCCCTGCTGAAAAACGCAACCGGCTTATTTATTTTATGGGCATGGACAAAGTCAGATTTCGTAAAATGGTCGTTCCGGGCGACCAGATCTTATTTGAGGCCAAAATTTTGAAATTCAGGTCAAAGGTGGCCAAAATGTCCGGCACAGCCACTGTCGACGGTCAATTAGTCGCCGAGGCCGAGCTGATGGCATCCTTTGGAGATAATATATGATACATCCGACTGCGATTGTTGGCTCGAAAGCTGAAATTGAGGCAGATGTTGAGATCGGTCCATACTCGGTCATCAGTGATAACGTTTCGATTGGATCCGGAACCGTCATCGGCCCCCATGTTATTGTGGATCGCTATGTGTCCATTGGACCGGACTGTCAGATCTTTCAATATGCTTCGGTGGGAACCCAACCCCAGGCAGTCAAATTCAAAGGTGAAAAGACCTTTGTCAAAATTGGGCGCGGCACGGTGGTGCGCGAGTTTGTAACCATCAATCGCGGGACCGAGTTCGGCACGGGGGTCACTGAAATCGGGGAAGAGAACCTGCTGATGGCTTACTGCCATGTGGCCCATGACTGCCGGACGGGCCGCAAAGTGATTCTGGCCAACAATGCGACCTTGGGCGGACACATCACGATCGGGGATTACGTTACGGTGGGCGGACTGGTAGCGATTCACCAGTTTGTGAGAATCGGGGAATACGCTTATGTCGGCGGAAAAAGCGGAGTGCCCAAAGACATCCCCCCGTATGTGATCGCCGCCGGCGACCGGGCCAAACTGCACGGCCTCAATCAGGTGGGACTCAAGCGTCATGGGTTTTCCGAAACCACCGTAAAGGCCCTAAAGAAGGTCTACCGAATTTTTTTTCGTATCGGGATCACACTCAACGAGGCCATTGAAAGAGCCCAGGCCGAAGTGGATCATTTACCGGAAGTAATTAATTTCATTAATTTCATAAAAACTTCTCAACGGGGTATCACCCGCTGATCCCATACCTTGTGAGCTGACTGATATTTTGACCCTGGGGAGCGAGCGTTCCCCTTTGTCATTTAAAATGAGAAAAACAACTGAATTTCAAGGCGTGGGAGTAAGCGGTCAGCGGACAAAAGTGTCGAAGGAGTGCAGGCCTAAATGGATAAAATTCGTGTGGCAGTGATAGGTGTCGGCTATCTTGGTAAATTTCACGCTCAGAAGTATTCTGCCATGGATAACGTGCAATTGGTAGGCGTGGCCGATATCGATCGGTCCCGGGCCGCAGAAGTCGCCGCCGGGTTGGGTACCCGGGCCTTTGCCGACTATCGTGACCTTTTAGGCTGCGTTGATGCCGTCAGCATTGTGGTGCCGACCGAGTCGCATTATGCCATCGGGCTTGACTTTTTGCAGCACGATGTGGATGTGCTGATTGAAAAGCCAATGACGAGCGCGCTTGAGCAGGCGGACGCCCTGATAGACCTTGCGGATTCAAGCGGGCGCATTCTGCAGATCGGTCACCTGGAGCGGTTTAATCCGGCCGTGCTGGCGCTTAAAGATATTGTCGACCATCCGATGTTTATCGAAGCCCACCGGTTAAGTACTTTCAAAGACCGCTGTACCGATGTCAGTGTGGTGCTGGACTTAATGATTCATGATATTGATATCATTATGAACGTGGTCAAATCCGAAATTAAAAGCATCCATGCAGCGGGGACGCCGGTTATTTGCAAACAGGCCGATATCGCCAATGTGCGGCTGCAGTTTGAGAACGGGTGTGTGGCCAATGTTACGGCCAGCAGGATTTCTACCAAGAATCAAAGAAAAATCAGATTGTTCCAGAAAAATGCCTATATATCAGTGGATTTTGCCAGTCGCGAAATTGTTCTCATCCGCCGCAACGAAAATCATTCCAACGGCGTGGTTCCCGGTGCGGATATCCAGCAGTTGTCTTTTAGCGAGGCCGACGTGCTGGAAGATGAATTGGTATCCTTTATCCAGACTGTTCACACCCGCAAGCCGCCGATAGTTTCCGGCCGGTCCGGACGCAAGGCGCTGGCCGTGGCCCTGAACATAATGGATCAGATTGACGCGGCCATTAAGCGGTATTTGCCTTAGCAGGCCCTTAACGACGCTGCATCGACAAATTGTCGATGTTACCGAATGGTTTGAATTTTTAGCAGGTTTCAGGTCTCAGTTTTCATGTGTCAGTTATTTAGTGCAAGGCACTTGGTAGGGGGTATAAAATTGAAGCTATGATTTAAAAGGCGCAGGGCATAAGGCAAAACAAATTTTGACACCTCTAATTAGACCCCGCAGGTCGATGTCTTCATTTCGATCAAACTGGAAACCAGGGCGACCAGCAGCTGACACCCGAAACCCAAAAATATGAACCCGAATTCAAATCATCCCTGTGTGGCCATCATCGCCGGTGAAGCATCGGGCGACCAGCACGGAGCCAATCTGGTCAGCGCCATGCAAAAGAAACAGCCGGACATATCATTTTGCGGCATTGGCGGACCCGCCCTCAGGCAGGCCGGGGTGCGCATTGTCGCTGATGCCGCCGAATTGACAGTGGTGGGAATTACCGAAGTGTTCTCAAAAATTCCCGCCATCATAAAAGGGATGAGAAGCATCAAAAGAATTTTAAAAAGCCTAAACCCCGATCTTCTCATACTAATTGATTTTCCCGATTTTAACCTTCATATGGCCGCGGTCGCCAGGAAGCTGGGCATTCCCGTGTTGTACTATATCAGCCCGCAGATATGGGCCTGGCGGCGGGGTCGGGTTAGGAAAATAAAAAAGCGCGTCGATCATATGGCCGTCATCCTGCCCTTTGAGGTTCAGTTCTACCGGCAGCACAATGTCTCGGTGACCTTCGTCGGACATCCCCTGCTGGACACCCGCCTGCCGGCAGTTGAGCAAGCCTTAAAGAGCGGTAACCCGAAGCATCCTGTCATCGGCCTGGTACCGGGATCCCGCGCAAGTGAGATCATCAGACTTCTTCCCAATATGATGGATGCGGCCGATATTTTGCGGCAGCGGTTAAAACGTGTTACATTTATAATTTCGCAGGCGGTTACCGTCAAACGGGCGCTGCTGGATTCCATCATTGAAAAATTTCCGGGATGGGTCGATGTTGAAGTGATATCAGACGGGGTGGAAAAGGTGTTTGAGCGCTGTGATGCCATCATTGCGGCCTCTGGAACCGTAACCCTCCAGGCAGCCATGCACGCCACTCCCATGGTCATCATCTATAAAGTGTCCCCGCTGAGCAGCTGGCTGGCAAGGGCATTGGTCCGGGTACCGCACGTCGGGTTGGTAAATCTGGTTGCCGGCCGGCGTCTTGTGCCTGAATTGCTGCAGCATCAGGCCACCGGCGCCAACATCGCCCGCACGGTGGAAGGCCTGCTGCAGAATGCGGAGAAATTAAATCAACTAAGGCATGAGTTAATCGCCTTGCGGGATGTGCTTGGCCGACCCGGGGCTTCGGACAGGGTGGCGGAACTGGCGCTGGATATGATCAAGCCCGCAGGGCCATTAATCTGACAATATGTTGGATACCTATCAATTATATTCATCTTGTTGAATAACAAATAGAAATGGCCATCTTAAAACGACCTAAACTGACTGCGCGGCATACCGAACTGCTGACATTTGTCAAAGACAGCTGGTTCAAACTGGCGCTGTCGGCCGGAGCCTCCGCCGTCGAGGCAGGTATGACTGCACTGTCGGCATACCTGGTAAAGCCGGTGGTGGAAAAAATATTTGAACAAAAAAATGCCCAGATGCTGATGCTGATTCCGCTGATGGTGATCGTGGTTTTTGTTGTAAAAGGCCTTGCCGCCTACGTGTCCTATTATCTTTTAAATCATGCCGGCCAAAGCGTCATCATGCGCCTGAGAAATCGACTTTACAATTATATGCAGGATCTTCCACTGGCCTTTTTTCAGCGGGAAAAGACCGGAGATCTGATGTCCCGCATCACAAACGATGTTGCCATTATTGCCTCCATGTTCACCTCTGCAATTACCGGCTCTATCAGGGACTGTTTTGAAATCATCGGGCTGCTGTCGGTAACTTTCTACCTGATTCCCAAACTGGCCGTCTACGCCTTCCTTGTCTTGCCGCTTGCCGCTTTTCCCATCTTTCATTTCGGGCGCAGGGTTCGGCGGGTGCGACTGGGGGTCCAGGAGACCATCGCTGATCTGAATTCCTTTTTGCATGAAACCCTATTCGGCAACAAAATCGTCAAGGCCTTCGGCATGGAAAATTACGAAAAAAGGCGGTTTGCCGAAAAATCCCGCAAAATTTTCAGGCTCGAAATGAAGGAAGCCAAAGTCAGGGCAATGTCCTCGCCGATGATGGAACTTTTGGGCGGTTTGGGGATCGCGTTTATCATCTGGTACGGCGGCAGGCATGTTATCGCCGGTACTTACTCGTTCGGAACGTTTATGTCATTTTTAACATCGGTGGCTTTAATGTATAAGCCGCTTAAAAGTTTAAGCAAAGTGAACAATTCCATCCAGCGGGGTATGGCTGCCATCGAACGTATCTTCGAGATTCTTGATCAAAAATCAGATATCATTGAAGCACCGTCAGCGGTTCAAATCCAGCCGGGACCGCACCGGATCACGTTCGACAATGTGGCCTTCAAATATGACACCGCCATGGTGCTCAAAAACATCAACCTGACTGTTGAAACCGGTGAGATACTCGCACTGGTAGGTATGAGCGGCGGCGGCAAAACCTCGCTGGTAAACCTGATCCCCCGCTTTTATGATGTCACGGAAGGTTCCATTTTGGTCGACGATGTTGATATCCGGCAGGCCTCGATCACTTCCCTGCGCCGACAGATCGCCATCGTAACGCAGGAACCCATCCTGTTCAATGATACCGTCCGCAACAATATTGCCTACGGTACGCCTGACGCCTCGGAACAGCAGATCATTCAAGCGGCGAAAGACGCCTACGCCTATGATTTTATCACGGGCTTTGCCGACGGGTTCCAAACGTCGATCGGCGAGCTTGGCGGACGACTTTCCGGCGGCCAGAAACAGCGCATCTGCATTGCCCGGGCGCTTTTAAAGGATGCCCCGATATTGATCCTGGATGAAGCAACCTCATCGCTTGATTCCGAGTCTGAAGCCCTGGTTCAACAGGCGCTGGGAAATTTGATGAAAGGCCGCACAACCTTCATAATTGCCCACCGGTTATCTACCATCGGCTATGCGCACCGCATCCTGGTTATCGTCGACGGACGAATTGTGGAAGAGGGCTTACACGAACAGCTGCTGGCCCGTCGGGGGGAGTACTATAAACTTTACCAGCTGCAGTTTTCCGCATGAAACTGATGTCAATCACCAATCGGTACATTTTGAAAGAGATGTTGCCGCCTTTTTGCATCAATGTACTGGTATTTTCCTTTCTGTTCATTATGACCAAGATGGTCGAAATCACCAATTGGATCGTCAACTACAATCTCAATGTCTGGTCGGTGCTGGCCCTTATCGCGTGCATGATGCCCTTGTTTTTGATGTTTATTTTTCCTATGTCTGTCATGATGACAATATTGCTGACCTTTTTGCGGCTGTCCAGCGACAATGAAATTGTTGCTTTGAAGTCCTGTGGTTTAAGCATTTACGGATTACTGCCGCCGGTATTGATTTCCGGTATAGCGGGTTGTCTTTTAACCGGATTTATGACCCTGTACGGGGTGCCGCAGGCCAAAACCGCCCTGGCAGACATGGCTATGAAGATGGCGGCATCCAATATCGATATCGGTTTGAAGGAGAGGACCTTCAACGACGCCTTTAAAGACGTCATGCTGTATGTCAACCGGATTGACCTGAAAAGCAAGAAATTGATCGATGTTTTCATCGAAGACAAACGCCGGCCGGATGTCATCAGTACAGTGGTTGCTCCGGAAGGACGCCTGTACAGCGAACCTGAAAAATTTATGTATCATCTGATATTGTTCAACGGAACGATTCACCAGACCAACCGCAAAGACCGTGCGGCGAATTCGATCAGCTTCAAAACCTATAAATTGAGTCTTGATCTGCAAAAAGAATTCGCCAGTGTTGAAACGAGACATAAAGGCAGGCAGGAGATGAGCATCGCCGAGTTGCGCAGGTTTATGGAAGAACGTCCGGAAAAAGATGAAGATTATTATGATGCCCAGATCATTTTGCATCGACGTTTTTCGATTCCGGTTGCCTGCCTGGCGCTATCCTTGATTGCCTTTCCGCTGGGGATTCAGTCTAAAACAACCAAGCGTTCCTATGGATTAATTTTGTGTCTTTTCTTTTTTTTGCTCTATTATCTCATGTTGACGGCCGGATATGCCTTCGGCGAGAATGGGGCCTATCCGCCTGTGATCGGCATGTGGTTGCCGAACTTTGTCATGGCCGGGCTTGGACTTTTCTTCCTCTTTCAAACGGCCAGAGAACGCAATTTAATGATAGAGCTCCTGTTTAAGCGCATTCAAAAGTTTTTCGCCCGGTTTGGTCGATATAATTAGTTATTGGTTATTAGTTAATGTCCATCCTCGATCGGTATTTAATAAAAGAAATTCTAAAGCATTTCCTCATCGTTCTGGTCGCGGCTGCGGGTATATATCTGGCAGTTGATTTTTTTGAAAACATCGACAAATTTATGGAAGCCGGTTTGCCGATTTCTAGGATGATCGAGTTTCTCCAGCTTAAGATACCTCTGATTACGGTCCAGATAACGCCGGTCGGCATCCTGATGGCTGTTCTGATTACCTTCGGCCTGATGAACAAAAACAACGAAATCATTGCGTTGAAAAGCAGCGGTATGAGTATATATTATTTCATCAGACCGATTTTTGCCATCGGTCTTTTTTTTACCATATTTCTCTTTTTATTATCCGAGATTGTGGTACCGCTTACTATCGGCAGGGCTAACGAGATCTACCGCGTTGAAGTAAAAAAATACACCCAGACCAGGAGCCAAAAGGATATCTGGTTAAAAAGTCGCCGCTGCATCGCCTTTATTTCCTATTTCAACCCCCGGGATAAGACCATTTCCGGCATCGCTCTCAATTATTTTGATGACCGCTTCAGGCTCACCCGGCGCATCGATGCGGCCAAAGGCGTCTTTCAGGAGGGACATTGGGTTTTTAATGATATCATGGAGCAGGTGCTGAATCCAAAAACCGGATCCTATGACGTTAATTTTCATAAAAGTAAAATCGAAGACATTGACCTCTTGCCGGAAGATCTTCAACGGGTTGCCAAAAAGTCTGAAGAAATGGACTTCATGGAGCTGCTGCATTACATCCGTGACGTTGAAGCCGAAGGCTACGATGCCAACCCTTACCGGGTGGATCTGTACGGCAAATTTGCTTTACCGCTGTCCTGCCTGATCGTATGCATTATCGGCGCCGGCATTGCAGTCCGCAAAATAAGCAAGCACGGCCTTTCGGTGAATATCGCCCTGGGAATGGTGGTGGTCTTCCTTTACTGGATAAGTTACAGTTTTTGCGTATCGCTTGGTTATGGGGGAGTGCTGCCGCCTTTTATTGCCGCCTGGGTGTCAAACTTTATTTTTGCCTGCTTTGCATTATTTAGTCTTTTAAATGCTGAATAAAATGTTGTGGTTTAAAAAAAAAGTCGAATCCGTCATGAACAGCGAGCGTCAAGCCCCGGCTGTATCGCTGGCGTCGGCGCTTTATACGCTATCTTTATTCTATGGTGCCGGGCAGAGGCTCAGGCAGCTGGGTTACCGGCAAAATATAATACCTACCAGGAAACTGCCGTGCAGGGTCATTTGTGTCGGCAACATTGCCGTGGGCGGTACCGGGAAAACTCCCATGGCGATGTATGTGGCCGAAAAGATTAAACAGTTCGGATACAAGCCGGCAATTGTCAGCCGGGGGTACCGGGGCGGAGCCCAAAACCGCGGTGGTGTCGTCAGCGACGGCCGATCGATTTACATGGGACCGGAGCAGGCCGGCGATGAACCATACATGATTGCCGGACGTCTCAAAGACGTACCGGTTATTGTCGGCAAGGACCGTTTTGCAGCCGGCATGCTGGCCTGGAATAAGTTTAAACCGGATGTGATCGTGCTCGATGACGGGTTTCAGCATCTAAGGCTTCAGCGAGATGTCGATCTTGTCCTGCTGGATCACCTGCATCCCTTCGGCAATATGCACCTGCTGCCAAGGGGCATCTTAAGGGAACCGATTTCAGCACTGGCGCGAGGCTCAGCCTGTATTCTCACCAGATACCGGGCCGATACGGCCGGCAGCGCTGCATCCTCGATTGAGTTGATAAGAAAGCATTCGCCGCAACTGCCTGTATTTACATCGACCTATCTCCCTTACTGCTACGGCATCAGAAGCGGGGCGCATATTTCGATGGATGGAAATACGGATTACTTAGCACCGGAAGCTGTCCAAAGATCGATTGGTACCAAGATCTTCGGTTTCTCCGGCATCGCCCGTAACCACGATTTTCAAGACACGGTAAAAGATCTCGGCTTTCAGATTGCGGGATTTTTTGAGTTTTCCGACCATCACCGCTACACGGCGCATGATTTGACTCATATTCTTGCGGCAGCTGAAAAAGCCGACGCCCAGTGCCTGATAACAACTGAAAAGGATCTGGTCCGAATACCGCCTGAAAATCCGTTTCACATTGATCTTATCGTCGTTGGAGTGCGGGTATCTTTTGGCGACGGCGAGGAGGAATTTATGACCTTTCTTAAAGAGCAGCTATCACAGATCAAAATCACAAATTCCAAATAACAAATCCCCGGCCCGGACCGATGTAACGCCTGAAGTATTTATCGCATCCATGCTCAAGCCAGAAAGGATAAAGATATATACCAAGCACGTCGCACCAGGGCGGACACAAACAAATCACAATGACCAAAATTCCAAATCTCAAACAGTATTTTGTAGGGCGTCTATTACCTTAATCCTTCCTGCAAAGCGGGGGGTCTAAACTTCGCTCAGCAGTCCGGCAGGCGGGGATTCATCCTTTACTTTGCCAACAGCATCATTATCTTACTTGCGTTTGTGACCCCTATTAA
>Ga0307426_1000865_pt1 | contig 20607 bp, 15 predicted proteins | sample SalMarWE160340MG_FD_202165 | JGI IMG/M metagenome (GOLD analysis project Ga0307426, IMG submission 202165) | Salt marsh sediment microbial communities from the Plum Island Ecosystem LTER, Massachusetts, United States - WE1603-40 | ecosystem: Environmental > Aquatic > Marine > Intertidal zone >...
CAATATATAAATGACATTTTCACTCTCCGCCATGAACATCAATACATATTTCAATTCGGAAATAAATTGCATTTAGGTACTGAATTCCGTCGCGACATATTGTACCACACCGATTTTCACATCGCATCGCTATCGATGGGGAAAACTGTTCGGGATAATCTCGGAATATTTTTTATCGATGAACAAAATTTCAACCTTTCGTCCCTGATACTTATCGACAACGCCGTTTCATCAGGGTCGCTGCGTTTCGATCATGTGGCAACGTTTAAAGATTCGACTTCATTTCGTGATTCCGTTAAAGCCAACAGCCTCGACAGCTGGTCCCCAAAGATTAATGTCGCATTAATTAAGGGAAACAAGATTTCATATATTTTACGTGCCGCCTACGGAAAATCGCTCCGCCTGCCGTCGATAAATTCTCTCTTCTGGATGGGTGATCCGCGTCGCGCGCACGGTAATCCGGGTTTGAAGCCGGAACGCTCCGAACATTCCGAAGCCGGCTTCGAAATTAAGGGGGAACTGGGTCCGATAGACCTAAAGGGCGGTATGACATATTTTCACTCATTTATCAAGGACCTGGTCGACTGGACCTATTCGGTCGGCGTCTGGCAGCCGGTCAACATTAATAGAGCGCAAATAACCGGACATGAAGATTTTGTCGAATTGAATTTGTTTAATAATAACCTTTCGGTCAAATACCAAAACACGATAACAACTGCCTTGAATAAGTCTGATGGACATACAACCTACAATATGCGGCTGGTTTTGTATCCTCATTATATTCAAAATCTTTCGGCTGCGTTACGATATAAATTATGGGAAACCACGCTGTCAATCCCCCTGATCGAGTCCTCTATAAGTTTCAAGACAATAATAAGCAGCAAATATTCGATTCGATGGGTTGACGACGTTTATGTCAAGAAATCCAATACCAAATATTATCCGGGATATCGCCTCGATGATTTTTATATGGGATTGAAATTAAATATCGCCGCCTTATGGAACGTTGATTTTAATTATAAATTATACAATGTCAGAGACGTCTCTTACATCCTGATGGCGCTTTATCCCATGCCGGGAAGAGAATGGAACCTGGGTATGAAATTGACCTACGGTATCCCTGATGCCGATTAGAAAAATATTTTTCGGAGAGCCAACATGAAGACGATTAAGGTTATAAAAACGGAATCTATGACTTCATGTATAATGATCTTATTCGCAATGTTGTTAGTCCCGCCAATAAGTACATCCGCCGGCGATCCGATCGCTTATGTGCTGAACACCAACGGTGAAACATTATCGAAAATCAATTTATCGACCGGTGTCGTTACGAATAATTTACTTACTATCGGCTCCGATATTTGGTGTTATCCGAATCAAATGGTTGTCCGGGATACGCTGATGTATGTGACTGTCTCCGGTACTGATGAAATTCAGGTCATAAATCTTAAAACTGAAAAAACGGCGTACTATATCAATACCGGCGTTTATACCAACCCGTACTGGATTGATTTTGCCGAAGATCCTTATCTGTATGTTACCTTGTTGATGACCGGGACAGTTGCCAAAATAAATTACCTGACCGGCGCGATAGTCACCGAAGTTCCGGTCGGCAAAAGTCCCGAGGGGATAAAAATCGTCGGAGACAAGGCATACATTGCCTGCAGCGGATTTGACTGGGACACCTATCAGTACGATCCCGGCCGGGTTGCCGTATACGACATTACGGGCGATTCGGTTATTGAATATATCGGCCTCGGATTGAATCCCCAGTATTTGCAGCTTGATAATTCCGGCCGGATACATGTCGTTTGTACCGGTGACTACACCACGATCTGGGGATCGGCGTACATCATCGATACCGACTTTGACTCCGTCGTTGACAGCATTTATCTGGGCGGGACACCGGGCCAAATCAGCATCGGACCGGATAATATCGCCTACATTGCGTCGGCCGGATGGTCCGAAAGCGGTTATGTTTTTACGTACAACACCGCGACCGGGGAAGTTTACCATGACAACAGCAATCCGCTTACGGTCGATCTCAATTGTTTGACGGCGATTGCCTATCAGGATTCGACCTGTTTTACGGGGAGCTTCACCGATTATGTAAATGTAATCGATTCGGCCGGCAGTTATCTGGCGAGTTATGCTGTCGGTGACGGGCCTGTTCATATCGCCTTTAATTATCTCCCCGGCGATGTTAACGGCGACTTTGCTGTAAATATTTTTGATGTTACCTATCTGATAGATTGGTTGTATCTTAGCGGTGAAATACCACGCTGGCCGAAATGGCGAGCCAATGTCAATAGCGACAATGCGTATAACCTCTTTGATATAACTCATTTGATTGCCTATCTATATTTGGACGGGCCGCCGCCGAAAATCGGGCCTGACTGGCTGCGTTAAAAAAAATGAATCTTTTTTGAACCGGCTTACGTCAAATCAACAGGCACCGCCGTAAATTTAAACCCTCACACATAGACGCGAAGGCAGCGATGTATCCATGCTCCTGAGCCCTTACGACAGGATGATCCTCGCTGCCTTTGCATATTATTTTGAATAACCGGTAATATTAGAATACATTAAGCAACAATTTTACAAAACAGGCTGGAATTATCGATTTCGATTATTTGACAGGTATAACCAGATTCCGAGGTCAATCTCCGAAAATCTTCTGCAGTGACGGTCGTCGCCCTGAAACCGTCTTTGCAAATTATGATACCGTCGCCGGTTCTATCATAATCAATTTTACCGAGAAGACCTTCGTCCGCTTGACGTTGAAACCATTCTAATCTATCATCCCAGAAATTTTCCGAATAGCTCGAAAAAAGCACAACTCCGCCGCGGCGAGTCACTCTCACCGCTTCTTTAATAAGTTCAGTCTGATTTACTTTAAACGCCGAAATCCCGTTTTGAATACAGACGGTTACATTAAATGTATTGCCGGCAAATCCCGTCAAAACGGCATCCATACAGGCCAGCAAATAATTCTCGTTGATCAATTCATCGGATGCCAGTCTAAGACTGGCCAACGATGTATCAATACCTATTGTCAATCGAGCCTTCTTGCATAACCTTTTTATCACCCGGCCATAGCCGCAGCCGGTTTCGAGGACAATATCTTCGGGCGAAATATTATCCAGCACAAAATCGATTTCGGCCTCCAGATATTGCCTTATACGCGGTGTCGCGATTTCGTACACCCGCTTCAATTTTTCGGCCGATAATTTGTCAGAGTAGTACCGATCCATTTATCACATCTCATATAAATGATTCGTCTGACAAGATAAGGATTTATTATGAAATCCGAGTGAAGAATTTATAAGTCAAATATTTTTCTGAAATCCCCATATGTTCAACACCGCCGCAAATCCGGCACAACCTGATCGAAAGGAACTGATCTGTGCAGATGAAAAGAAACTGTGATAAAAGTTGCAACGGGTCCTGATTCCGGCTTTACCGGAATTGTGACCTGCCGCGAATTGTCAATAATATCAATCAGACCGATCAGACATTACGGTGCCGATTCACGCCTCCGATTAATCGCGGACAGGAACCGTCACAATATTGTAATTATGTCACAGTCTCAGAATATCTATGCTGCCGAAATAATTATGAGCCATCCCCCTTATTTTTTCGCCCATAGGCCGTTTACATTATTCTCCGAATCGGTAAAGATGGCGAAATACCCCATTTCCGGGCTGATTTCCGTTTTGCCTTTGACTGTTTTGCCGCCGGCCGTATCGACTTTCTTAAGAGTATTTTCGATATCTTCGACCTCGATATAAAACAAGATGCCGGAATCGGAAACCTTAAGTTGTTTGGAAAAACCACCGCCGGGACCGTCTTTCACCCTAAAAACAGCATAATCCATCTCCGGAATTATCTGCGTTTCCCAGCCGAAAACGTCCCCGTAAAATTTCTTCGCCTTTTCGAAATCAGTGCACGGGATTTCAACATGACAGATACCACCCATGACAATTTCCTTTCATCTAAAAGTTACAGATTATAGACTATATACGTCGCTAAATCCGATTTAATTTAGAAATTCGACTGAATCTGTCAATCACATATCGAAAAATGTCGCGATAAATTATGATTATCCCGCTGAATCAGATATCCAGATTGCGCACGTAGCGGGCGTTTTCCTGGATGAAATCGCGACGCGGCTCGACCGCGTCACCCATCAGAATCGTAAACAGACGATCCGCCTCGGCGGCGTCCTCCATCGTCACCTGAAGAAGCGTCCGTGTTTCCGGATCCATCGTCGTCCGCCAGAGTTGCTCGGGATTCATCTCTCCCAGACCTTTGTATCGCTGCACCGAAACGCCGTTACCGCCGAACTGCGCGATGATACGTTCGCGCTCCTCCTCGGAGTAGGCGTACTGTTCCTTTTTACCCTTATAGATGCGATACAACGGCGGTTGCGCAATATAAACATTACCCTGCGCAAAAAGTTCTTTCATGTGGCGGAACAAAAATGTCAGAATCAATGTCCGGATGTGGGCCCCATCGACGTCAGCATCGGTCATGATAATAATCTTGCTGTACCGAAGCGAACCGATATCGAACTCATCGGAGCCGATGCCGGTTCCGACCGCCGTGATCAGCGCCCGGATTTCATCGTTTGAGAGAACCCGATCGATTCGCGCTTTTTCGACATTAAGGATTTTTCCCTTAAGCGGCAATATTGCCTGGAATCTTCGATCCCGACCCTGCTTGGCCGAACCGCCGGCTGAGTCACCCTCGACGATATACAGCTCGCACGATTCCGGATCGGTCAACGAACAATCGGCCAGTTTACCGGGCAGAGCGGCATGATCCAGGGCGGTCTTGCGACGAGTCAATTCACGGGCCTTGCGCGCCGCCTCGCGCGAACGGGCCGCCGAAATTATTTTTTCGGCAATCTTTTTTGCAACCGGCGGATTCTCTTCAAAAAAGTCACCGAGGAGTTCATTGGTGATCGATTCGACAATGCCGCGTACTTCCGAATTGCCCAGTTTTGTTTTTGTCTGACCCTCGAACTGCGGATTAGGGACTTTAACCGAGATTATGGCGGTCAATCCCTCACGTGCATCCTCCCCCATTAAACCCAGACCGTTTTTTCCATTCTTGGCGTTTTTGAGCAAGTTGTTTTTGGATATGTAGTAATTAATGGTCCGTGTCAGAGCGGTTCGAAAACCGGTCAGATGCGTTCCACCTTCGATAGTATTTATATTGTTGACGTATGAAAACAGGTTTTCGTTATAACCGTCATTGTACTGAATGGCGACCTCGACATCGACACTTTCCTTTTCTTTCTGATAATAAATCGGTTTTTTGAAAAGGACGTTCTTATTTTCGTTGAGATATTCCGCAAAGGACGATATCCCGCCATTATATTGAAATTCGATTTTTTTATCATCATGATGATCAATAAGCGTAATTTTCAATCCTCGATTCAAAAAAGCCAACTCACGAAGGCGTGAAGCGAGAATGTCGAATTTAAATTTAATCTTGGGGAATATCTCCGAGTCGGGAAGAAAACAGGTTTTGGTTCCGGTCTGTTTACGCGTGCCGGCCTGTTTTACTTCGGTGGTGGCGGTACCGCGTTTGTACTCCTGACGATAGACTTCACCGTCACGACACACTTCGACCCAGCACCATTCGGACAGAGCATTGACAACCGAAACCCCGACACCATGCAAACCACCGGAGACTTTATAAGTGGCATGGTCGAATTTGCCGCCCGCATGAAGCATGGTCATAACTACTTCCAGCGCCGATTTTTTCTGCGTAGGATGCATGTCCGTGGGTATCCCGCGACCATTATCGGTGACGGTGATTGTTTCATCCTCACCCAACTCGACCCTGATGGTATTGCAGAATCCGGCCATGGCCTCATCGATTGAATTATCGACAACCTCAAAAACGAGATGGTGCAGACCACGCTGACCGACATCACCGATGTACATCGCCGGCCGCCGCCTGACCGCCTCGAGACCTTTTAATACCTGGATCGTTTTCGCATCATATTGTTTCACTGGATTTTCTTCTTCCACTACGGTTGTACTGTCTTTCATCGAAGCGTTTATCCTTTCAAATCATGAAATAAAGTGGATTTTCCTGACCGCATTTCCGCCGGGGATAATATGAATTTTATCCAATATTTCATCGACCTCGAGCGATAACTGCTGCCGCCAGCCGTCGTCGGGAACCGATACCAACAGTGTATCGTCCGAAAATCTGACGGCTCTGGATACCTCGGCTATTTTTTTGCCGACAATTTCAGGCCAACCGGTTACTGCTCGCCAGCCGCCGAGATCGTGCAGCAATCCGTACCCGGCCAGAATTTTATTCATCAGCGGACCGACCTTTGCGGCTTTCTCCAGAGCCGAATATTCCCTGTGCAAAACGGTCTTATCCATACTGATAAGATAGCACAATTTTAACGCAATTGCAAGGGAAAAACAGCATCCTATCTTATTTGTGGATAGCAGCTTACAAGAAGATTCAAAAATATGATTCGGCGGAAAAAGTAAGGTTCTTTTACCAGTTTTTTTCGACCGGTTTAAGCTGTTTTTTTCGCGGAAATCGGGGATTGGGAATGAAGAAATCCGGTCCCTCGCGACGAATCAATCTGACCGTCAAATCCTGACAGGCCTGACAGCGACGGATCAAATTTCGGTGTTCTTTCTTGATTAATCTTTTATTCCTGTGTTCCGGTGCGAAAACCTGATGATTCACTATCTTATAACCCTTGCTCGGATCTTTTTCATCGACCCAGACAACACCGGCAATAACTGTCCGCGTGCCCGGTTCATAAACGGTTGCACCGGGACATTCGATAAATATCTTGTCCTCGTCGAGTGATGCATCCTCGGGGAACGGATTAACCGTTTCTGATTCGGCGTCCGGTTTGACCGGTTCCCGGTGCAAATCATCGGATTTTTTCGAAGTACTTTTTTTGGATTTTCGTTTTTTTGCCATAATATTATCCCCTGGCAATTAGAACGATTGAAAAGAAAGCCACCGTCACCGGCAGGATGTATACAAATGAGAAAGGCAGAAAATAAGTGGCTATGAAAGTCACCGCCACCGAAGGAACGGCGACATATCGAACAACATCAAAAGACAATTTGAGTGTTTTGGACAAAATCAACCCGATTATACCGGCCAGCAGTAAACCGGCGGCAATCAGACCGGGCGTCCCGAACTGTCCTTCGATAAAGAGTTTTATCTGGGTCAGGAAATTACCGGAGTCGCCCATCTGGGTCGAAGCCTGTCTTATCAATTCATTAGTTACGTCCATCACCTTAATAATCCTCCAACGGTTCGATTGTCAGGGATGACTCGCCGACATGAGTCAATCCTTTCATGCGCTGAGTCAGGAAATTCTGAGAGGAAATCCAGTTATGCGAAATTGCGAGCACCTCATTATAATCCACATCTGATTCCCAGTCAAGGATGATGCTGTCGATGTCCTTTCCCTCAACGGTGACCTTATCCATCGTCAGTGTGAATTTGACTTTCATAACGTACCGCCCTTTCAGTTTTTGCATTCGCTTAGTGGATTTTGCAAGCGGGATGCCGCGAAAATACGGTGTCCCCGCAATCGGAGCTATCATATTGAAGGACAGCGAGATAATTTACGAAATGTTCAGACTTTGGACATTATCGTCTGAAAAGGTCGTCTTCGGTGATAAAAAAAGTATGGCGAACAAACCATAATGGATGGGATAAGTTAAACCCCGGCCAAAACTTATGACCGGGGTTTTTCGTATTGCGAATCTCTGCTGGCCGTTTAGGCAATGTGCTGGCAAAGTCTAAATAATCCCATTATCCCCCCTTCAAATGAGCAGGCTTGAGAAGATATTTGAACATGGTGCATACATTGATAATGTCTCAATTCCGGACAGGTGCTAATGTCCTTATTTGGAACCTGCCGATTTAAAGAGTCAATGGGTAACGGTCGCCGGGAGATCAAGGAGCGTAACTATCCCGTCGAACCGTTATCTCGGTTAACTTCCCATAGGCATGCTTCCTCCATATTCAGGTTCACGTCGTACCGTAAGGGCCGGGCTACAGCGCTCCCAGTAATTCCTGGAGACAATGCTCCACAGGGCTTTGAGGGGCCTTAGCGATTTAGTGAGGTTATTGTGAGGATATCTTAAATTCAATATAATCATACCCCTCCATTGTGTCAAGAAATTTTTGAAACTAATTTCCAGCTGCTGTGAGCGTTGCTTTGACGATACTGCGGCAAACCATAATAAATATCATTTTTCGTATAAAAAATGAGGGCCGATTAAAATAAACCGACCCGTTTCATATTCGTTTTATGGTTCTGGTTACGGACAATCCGGCGGCGGACCACCCAGGTACAGATAGGAAATTAAGTGCGTGATATCGAAAATATTCAGCATTCCGTCATTATTAACGTCGGCGACATCGGGCGACTCGGGCGGCGGACCCGACAGATACAGATAGCTGATTAAAAATGTCACATCAAAAATATTGACAGCGCCGTCATTATTGACATCACCGCATATTTCAGGAACGAAAAAGTATTGCGTAGCATTTAATTGTCGGTTGTACCGCCACATCGGGCAGAAATTGTTATCCGGTTTGTACTCGATTTCCGGGAAATTGGCAAATGTTAAAATCGATTGATCCGAAGGATATACGACATCCAGCTTACCGTCTTTATTAATGTCACCATAAACTGGCGAATGCATGGCGGCATCTTCGTACTGGTTTGAGACGACCAGCGGATACCTGTTTATATACTCAGCATATCGATCGAAGGCCAAAATTCGTTCGACCATCGGCGTGAAGAACAAACCGGCTCCGCTGGCGACGGCAATATTGGCCAAACCATCCGAATTACAGTCGACAATTAACGGCGCCGATAAACAAGCCTGCTCGGGAGTTATAGCAAAAAGACCGTCGGAACTGCTGGTATCGCCAAGAAACGAGACACCGTCAATATGCCAGACGTGCAGATAACCGTACTCCAAATCATTGTGAATCATGACATATTCCAGAGTACTATCGCCATCCAGATCCCCGAAGACCGGATGCCCCGAGGCCAGAACGCGCGCGTCTATACCGAGATCGTGCGGCCAGCCTTCCTTCAGTACCAGCCCCTCATCGTAGGCAAAGGCCCGGTAATTGTACGTCACGTCAGGCGGAATTGCGAAATAACCGCTGACAATTAACTCCAGCTTACCGTCGCCATCAATATCCACCGCGGTCATTTCCATCTGATAGCTGAACATTGTCAGGCCGTTCCATTCGACTGCAACCGAGCGGACCCATTGCCCGCAAGTATCAAACTGAGCCAGATCAGGACCGTAGCAGTAGATTTCATCAATGCCATCACCATCAAGGTCGGCCGGGAAACATTTTTTATAGACATTTGGCGGAGGAAAACCGCACCCCCATTCGGTGCCGTCTGCATTATAAATGAAATGATAGCCGGAGCGCGTATTTGAAACCGCCCCCGGGTAGTAATGTATTTCATCTATTCCATCGCCGTTGATATCCTTTAAATATACTTTCGGTATTCGGTTTTCATCGCCCGGAATAAAATAAATCCAGCTGTCCGGCGTTTCCGGCAGCGCCACAAAGAAGGGTTCGCCCTGTGACGGAAACCCGTATAGAGAGCCGCTTCCACCGACCACAACGAAATCGTCGTAATTATCATTATCGAGTCGTCCGACCGCCGGAGGAATACGGAAATCGTCGACCGGCAGATTGGGAATATTCGATGTCATGACGTTGCCGTCGAGATCGATAAACTTCATACCGATCGAGGTTCCCATAAGGATTTCATTGACACCATCCTGATTCACATCGGCGTAATTGGCAAGCGGCGCCAGCGTCCCGCCAAGCTGCGTCATCCATCCATTCGGGGGCGTGAATACGGAGCCGATCGTAACCATCACCGTGTCGGCCAACTCGAGACCGGTCGTCGAATAAACCGAGACCCGCAATGAATAGTCTCCCGTCAGTAACGAGATAGTATTCCAGTCGGCCAGGTCATTTTCAAAAATGGGAATCGAATTATTGGCTATTAAATTCCAGCCGTCCGGTTCGGCACCGAACCCGTATTGGACAAGAGAATGATCGAAATCCTCACAAAATGCCGAGCCGACAATGCTTACAACTCCGCCCACCGACTGACCCTCAGACGGCCACTGGATTTGTGCCAGAGGTCGATCCGTTACGTACACACGAACCTGCGCCATATTAGTTTCATTGACACGGAGCCTTACCGTATAAATACCGGCGCTGTCGCCCGGTAAGGTCCCTAACAGACCATCGGTAACGGAAGATGACGAATTCACGAGCTGTACGAATTCCACGGGATCATCACCATAACCATATTCCAATATATAATAGCTGAGATCATCACCGTCGGCCGAACCATAGATATCGGTCGCGCCGGAAACGACACTGAATCTTACCGGCGATGTTATAATTGCGCTCGTATTCGGCGTGGCGGCCAGAGCTGCCGCAAGATTGACACGGCCGTAGCCGGAATATTGATCCCAGCCGGGCATACTGGCACCGGTGCCGTACGGATCGACGAAATCGTCAGCCGTTAATTGCAGAATCGATTGCGCTGCATCGGGAATCAGACCGGGTGACACCGCCCGCACGTATCCGGCCACAGCCACCACGTGCGGTCCCGACATGCTTGTTCCCGAAGCCAGATAGTAATTGCTATCGATAATGTGGACATTTGGTTCCTTATATTTGGCATACATATCGGTATTGGCGGCCCGCAGCGATAAAACCGATTGACCCGGCGCACAAAGATTGACGGCATCATTATAACTCGACCAGTCGGTGATATGATCATCGCTGTTGCCGGCGCTGACGGCGATTGTCGACGGATAACCGGCCGGGTAGGCCGTGCGGTTATCGCCATAGTTGCCGGCCGAGGCAACCAGGATGACTCCGCGCGCACGAGCGTAATCGAGAGCCTGCTCTAAAACAGGCGTCGGCCAGCAGGCGCCCCAGCTCATGTTAATTACATCGGCACCGTTATCCGCCGCATAGATAATTCCCAGGGCGGCATTTAAAACAGAAAAATCATAGAATATTTTAATCGCCATTATTCGTGCATCGGGCGTAATCCCCGCAACTCCAAAACCGTTGTTTGTTATCGCACTGACTATGCCGGCGCAGTGCGTCCCGTGCCCATAGTCATCGATCGGGGCGTTACTTCCTCTGGCGGGATCGGAGGCGACAAAGTTCCATCCGTAAGTGTCATCGATATACCCGTTGTGATCGTCGTCGACCTCATTATCCGCTATTTCACCCGGATTATTCCATATATGCGCGGCCAGGTCGGGATGATCTTTATCGACACCGGTATCAATGATGGCAATGACGACCGTATACGTATTATCGGGAGGATTTTCCATCGTTTCCAGCGCATCGATATCGGCATCGGCCGTACCGGACGTATCGATCAGGGTATCATTATAATCACCCTCTCTGCGATAAACATGATAATATAATTGCCCGGTATTATTCAGCGCCCACTGGTGAATAAAAAGTGAATCGTCGGGGACATCATATAATTCGAGCGGGTAATTCGGATGGGCATATTCGACAAAATCCAGATTTTCGAATTCGTGTGCCATCATGGCGATATTTGCAATATTTTCGGGATATAAAAGATAAACTCCCTTAAGAGGATTGTCCTCCGCACAAACAGCCGTCTCGGCTAATACTTTTTGCTGCCTCTTAACAGAATATTCTTGATTTATGGCGTTCAGCTCCGGTTTATTGGTCAGAGCTATACCATTCTTATCATAATCCCAATTCAATCGCATGTCGGGCGTAAATTTAACGACCAGAGTCGTCGGTTTTTCCGACGACTGATCGACGCTCCGATCCGGATCCCATAAGGCGTTAATATTTGGCGATAATATTAAAATGGATAAAACCATCAACGCCACCACGCAAAATAGACGACACATAAGACCTACTCCTGTGTTTTTAAATTGTATGTTGCTGTGCTAGCGTTAACAGTTTATCACTCGTAAATATACTAAAATAGCGCATTTTGTCAAGCCTTTATTATCTTTCTCGGCAGTATCCGATGTCGAATTGAATCGAATTAATCTGCCAATTCACGTCGAAGCTCCATTATTCCTTTATTGATTCCATAAATCATAACACGCAAATTCATTGCATTATTGACAAAATCGAATAAAATCATATATTTGGAATAACGGAAAACCGCCCGGTTACAGAGTCGGTTTCCAGAATGTGCATGGGCAAAATGAAAAAACCACATTCGTGATTAAAAGACATGAAAAATTCGATATTTCTAATGACATTAATAATCATTCTGCCGATGATTTTATTAGCCGAGGATATTACCATCTTAAAGGTGGTTGCCGGAGAGTATAATATTCTTAATCGAGACGACGGCCAAGTTATCGAAATGGAAAATTTCGGCTATCTTTCAGAACCGGGCAAACCCAGACTTCCGGCGAAAAATTTCTTGATCGGCCTGCCCCCGGGTGCGTTGGTCCGATCGGTCGAAGTAATAAATGATAAAACGGCCCAATTGCCCGGCACATATAATATACTGCCATCTCCGCCGATTCTGCCGGTCGGCCGGGATCTGCAAAATCAAAAACTTGCTGATAAGATGTTGAATGAGTGGAAAACAAACAGGGCGACGGTTTATTCCCGGGACGAGTATTATCCTGAGATACGGGGCAAACTCAACGACTTTGGTTCCATACGGAAATATTCTTATGTTTCGGTTGCGTTTTATCCCTTCAGTTACAACCCGCAATCCGGTCAACTGCTTTATTATAATGAAGCCGATATTATCATTAAATACACTCTGCCTTCCCCCGGAAGCTCCGAGGCGCGACTGTTTGAAGAATTAAAACACGACACTTTGGCCGATAATACCGTTTCAGGGCTATTGGCCAATTATTATCAAGTGATAGAATCTTATAAACCTGCATCAGGGTCGATCGGCTTAAAAGCCAATTATGATTATATTATTATAGCCGATGCCTCACTGAACAACGCTATTGCCGCATCAGATTTTTTAAGCTGGAAAGCAGTTCTGGACTACAAAATAAAAATCTTATTCACGACCGATCCGGAAATCACGACTCAGCCGGGAAATGATTTGGCTGAAGAAATCCGTAATTTTCTTCGAGCTAACTATGTTTCATGGGGTATTGAGTATGTTCTTTTTGTTGGTAATACAACCGATGTTCCCATGCGTTTGTGCTACCCGGATCCAACCAACCATACTTATAATCCGACCCAGCCCTTTGACTGTGGCGGCGCTGTCCCCACCGACCATTACTACGCCGATCTATCATATCCCGATAGTTCTTCGTGGGATTCCGACCGTGACGGCTATTATGGCGAATACGGCCAGGACAATCCTGATTTCGCGGCCGAAGTCTATGTCGGTCGGATTCCGACCAGCGATTCCGCCCGAATCGTATATACTTTGAATAAACTCGTGGCATTCGAGCAGGATACCGGTCCCTGGAAAAACCAGGCCTTACAGCCCGGTGCCATATTATTTTTCGAAAATCAGAATTTTAGTGGCTATCCCTTTATCGATGGGGCGCGTGTATGCGATGCCATCGAAACCGATTTTATGAGCGGCTGGACGGTAAGTCGCTACAGCGAGCAGAGCGGGATAGTCGTTTCCGATTATGCCTGGCCTGCTCTGACACTGGCATCATTCACCGATGATTGGCGCACCGGCCAGTACGGAATTGTCAACTGGAGCGGTCATGGTTCGGCAGAAGGCGTTTATCGTACGTTATGGACATGGGACGATGGCGATGGTATCCCGGAATCGGGCGGTCCTTACGAATTACAATCGCAGCCATTTATTTCTATCACTGCTGATTTGGAGGACGATTATCCCTCCATCGTTTTTGCCGTTTCATGTTTGGTCGGGTATCCGGAACCGAATATTCAGGGTAATCTGGGTATCGACCTATTAACCAAGCCCGAGTTTGGTGCCGCCGCGGCAATTGTAAGCGCAACCCGACCGGCCGCGATTTCGGCCGAGGGTCCGGCCGGTGGAGGCGGTGGCGCCGAAATGATGTGTTATCAATTCAATCATTATATGCTCGACGGTCCCGATGGCCCTGAGAAGATCGGTAACGCCTTTTATAATGGTACATTCGATTGCCATTTCAATACGCCGCTTAATCATTTGTACGAATTCCAAAACATGTTCAATTATAATGTATACGGCGACCCCTCGATGGTACGCACCGGTCTCAGCGCACCCGTTTGCGGAGATTGCGATAACAACGACAATATCAATATCTTCGATATTACAATGCTGATAAATTATCTTTATAACGATGGCGCCGCACCGGTATCGATGTGGTCAGCTGACCCCGATGGCAATGATCAGATAAATATATTTGATATTACTTATTTAATAACCTACCTGTACTTAGACGGCCCCGAGCCAACCTGTCGGTAGATATTTACAAACATAATTGCCCGATAATTTCAGAATCTTGAATCAAAAAAGCCCCATTCAAATGAATAGGGCTTCATTGTATAGATGCATGAACGAATCAGATATTTACGGGCAGTCAGGAGGCGGGCCGCCCAGATAGAGATGAGCAATCAAATACGTAATATCAAAAATATTCAAATTGCCGTCATGGTTAACATCGGCCGATTCAATTGGATCCGGAGCCGGGCCACCCAGGTACAGGTTCGATATAATAAAAGTAATATCGAAGATATTTATATTGCTGTCGCCATTGGCGTCTCCGCATATATACGGCTCGCCGGTCGAAGCGGTCGCAAAGAGCGTATCATTATTTACATTCACATCACCGGCTGAAATAGTCGATACATTTATGTTATATATCTTGTCGGCTTCGGAACCAACCGTCCAGGATGCAAAACCGACATTGGTCGAGTCGCCTCCGGCCAGACCGGAAACATTGACCGTATCGGCATACACGATACTGGCATCGAGTTCAATTTCCACGGCCACATCGAAACTCGACGCCGACGTACGATAGTTGCGTACCGTCACGGTCGGCGTAATCGAAGCGCTCGGGGTAACAAAGGCCGGAATATCCATGGCCGTCGGGCCGACGTCCGGACTCGGGTTTCCCAGAGCGTACACGGCCCCTTCCATACCCCCGAAATATATGACACCGTCACCCTTGATGGCTACCGACGATTCGATATCTCCGTCGGCTTTATATGTCCATAAAATAGTTCCATCAGGATTAAAGGCATACAGTGTCGAGTCACGCGAACCGATATATATCGTCCCGTCCCCGCCGATGGCGGGCGAAGCATCGACGACCCCGTTGGTCTTATATTTCCATTTCAACGTCGGATGACTTCCGTCATCACGCAGCGCATAAAAGCAACTGTCGTACGATCCAAAATAGATTGTACCGTCGGGTCCGATACCGGGCGATGACTCCACGCCGTCACCGACGACATAAAGCCATTTAAAAGAGCCGTCGGGATTAAGGGCGTAAAAGGAGGTATCGATATGGATCGGATCGTACGAGTGTCCCGCAGCACCATATTGATCGGCTCCGAAGTATATTGTCCCATCCGGTCCGATGGCCGGAGAGCAGTCTATCAAATGTCCATCATAAAATGTCCCGATTGAATATGTCCATTCGTGGGTAAAACCGGTGTCCAGATCATTATAGGCGTACAGAGTATGATCCTTCGAACCGACAATTATATGGCCGTCATCGTCAAGTATGGGCGATGAAAATACACACCAGCCGACCTGGTCTTCCCATTTCGGGTTGCCGTAGGCATCGACGGCGGCGAATTTAAAATTCAGAGCCCCGAAATAAGCCGTGCCGTCATTTGATATCAGAGGCGAATTCATAATCCAGTGGCCTATATTATAATTCCATTTTTCTTTAGCATACGTAACCGAGTCTTCGATGGCATAAAAATGTTGGTCGAATGAACCGAAGTAGATATCTCCGTTTAGGTCGACAGCCGGGGACGAAAATATACCGCCGCCCACTTTAAATTTCCATTTAAGCGTTCCGTCCGGATTCAAAGCATAGAGAGAGGAATCAGTTTGTGATAAATAAAACCATCCCGAGCCGACATAAACGGTTCCATCCGGACCGATTGCCGGTGACGAGGCAACGCCATCATTGGTGGGATATTTCCACTGCAAATCCGGCTGACCCGGGCCGGTGTATGGTGAAGCTCCGGTATGTTTGACATCGTGTCTGAACATGGGCCAGGGGCTGTCTTGATTTACCTGGGCCTGCACTCCCACTGCCATCAGGCAAATCATAAGAGTCATTCCTATCGCAAAACAATTGCGCCTCATGGACTCCTCCTATGAGTAATTAAGGTTTATAATGAGATGGTCCAATTCTTCCCTGCTTCGATAAATATTTAAACAATAAATCCTAATAATAATACGAAACGGGGAATCGATCCGTTTGTCAAATGTGGACTGCCGCAACCTATTTTTGCCTTTTCGCAATCCCTTTTACGGCTTGATTTTAAAATGTGTACTTTATTGTAATGTTTTAATGACATTATTTAATATTCGCCTTATATTTCCCGGGTTGCCAAGCGCTCGTGGATTTTAAGGTTGTATTCCGGTTCGCTTTCTCGGGAAGCAGGCTTATTATTTCTTCGATATTGTAAATCATCGGAATATCATCAGGCATCGGATCCGGGTAATCTCGTTTGCCGCAGTATTTGAGGATCGGCTGCATGCCGACCGCGCGCGAACCCAGAGCATCCATATTATAGCGATCGCCAACGTACATTATCTCGAATGGCGAAAATCTCATCAGGCGAATGCCTTCCTCGAATATTTTTCGATGCGGTTTACGCCGACCAAACTCCGACGAGAAAATCGTAAAATCAAAAAAAGATTTCAAACCGAATCGTTCCATATCATCTTCAATCAAATATCCGGGGAAATTGGTATTGGATATTATCCCCATCTTATAACCACAATCCCTTAGCAGTTTCAATGTATCGATGCTGCCTTTATTAACGTACATTACATCGCGTCCCGGCGCATAAAACGATTTTATGAAAATTTGCGCGAGCTCTTCGGGATTATTTGATTCATATTCATTGAATAAGTCTTCCAGCACATCGGTAATCTTCCAGCCTTTCATGGCTTCAAATGCCGAGCGCCGATACTCCTCTTTTATAAATTCAAAACTGGAATCGAATTGCTCAAACGGAGGCAATTGTACGTTAATGTTCGACAGTCTGTTATATGCCGCCTTTTTCGCTTTCAGATTAATTTCAGGCCAATTCGGATTTCTATATTCGACCAGAGTAAATCCGAGATCGAAGACAACACCTTTAATATTTTGCAGATTTATTTTATGCATCCCGTCATAAATATATTTCTAATACAACCATTCGGCATAAACCGTTTCCCCCGATATAACGGATGTTTTTCCGACCTCCAGCATTATGAAACCATTGATACCTTTAACCGATGAAAGTCGGCCGGAATTCTGTCCTTTAACCGGATAGGCTATTACACCCTCAGAACTTTCTTCCAGTCGCGCTCCCAGTAAACCGAAACGGGTACCGTTGAATGTAACATTGTCGGCCATCCTGGCATGCGTCGAGCGGGGCCGATACGGAGTCGCCATCATCCTGGCTATAATTCTTTTGACAAAAAGATGATATCCCGTGATGACACTTACCGGATTACCCGGCAATCCCACCAGCCAGCAGTTTCTGATTTTCGCCACCAAAACCGGTTTCCCCGGTTTTATTTTGACTTTGTGGAACAATATTTCACCATCGAGTTTTTTGACAACATCGGGGATATAATCAAAATCACCCATCGAGACGCCGCCACTTGTGATCAATAAATCATATTTATCAAGACAATTTTTTATTATCGTTTCCAGCTGCTCCGTTCTATCGGGAATAATGTCCGCAATTAAATCAACCGGGAAACTGTTCCCGCCGAACATCGATTTAAGTACAAATGAATTGGCATCATATCTCCGACCCTGTTTCAATTTTTCGCCGGGAGCGATTATTTCCGAACCGGTGGATAATAGAGCAATTCTCGGATGCGGTATAACTTCAACCTCGACAAGACCGATCGATGCCAGGACACCGACATCGACGGCGGTCATGACCGTTCCCTTTTCAAATAGAACTTCCCCTTCCTTGACATCATCACCACGGGCGCGGACATATTCGCCTTTCGACGTTTTATTCCCGATGACCGTTCTATCATTTTCTATAGAAATATCTTCGATTTTCATGACTGTATCGGCTCCGGGCGGCAACGGCGCACCGGTCATTATTTTGACCGCGTATCCGGGAAGCAGCTTTTCGGAACCGGCATCGCCCGCAGCAATTATCGACTGTATCGGCATTCTCCACGGCCCGACACCGTTTAAGTCATCATAACGAAGAGCTATTCCATCCACTATCGAACAGTCGAAATCGGGGACATTTATAGGTGACCTTATATCCGCGGTGAGTACACAGCCGACCGTTTTCAATATCGGCAGTCTAACCGGAGGCAGCGATTTGACCGCTTCGTCGATTTTAGCTCTTGCTTCTTCCAGAGTTATCATTTAATTCACGACCTCTATTCGATCGCCCTCTCGGATATCCCCGCCGGTGAGGACCCGGCCGAAAACACCCTCACGGGGCATAATGCAATCGCCGACGGTTTCTTTGATAATACAGCTATGATGACATTTCTTGCCGATCTGCGTGATTTCAATCTCAACCGAATCGCCGATACAAACCAAAGTTCCGATTTTAATTTTAGTGAAATCAACGCCGAGCGTAGTAATGTTTTCGGCAAAATCACCCGGATTGATCTCCAGGTCGGGATGTCTGACCTTCTCGAAGCTTTCGAACGGCAGCAGACTGATCGGTCGCCCTGACAATCCGTGTGCATCGCCGTCAATACCGCCCCATACAGTGACTTTCGCTGCCCTGACATTATGCTTTTTTGTACCCTTCCTGGGCGCGATTGAAATACGAAAGACAGAACCCGGTTTTTTATTGTCATTCATTTTGCCGGCACTCTTTCCACTAAATCGATCTTTTTCACAAGATTCGATGCCTCAGCTCTGGTCGGTCGGGACAATCTACGAAGTATTATTGCCACTATCACTCCAATTAAGAATCCAAAGGCCACGTTCGCCGCCACGGAAACTCCGGCGGTCAGGATCATAACCATGAAATTTTGCTTTTGTGTCTGATCACGACAGACGACAGCCAGTTCCAGGCCGCTGAAAACCAGTAAGACACCCAGGATACTCAAAGGAAATCGGGTCATAATGACCATCAAGGAGCCGCCGAATAAGACGGCCAGAGACATCTTCGCCAATCCCAGAAAAACCACACTACCACCGGTTCGCGCCCCGAAACGATACTGCGCCGCCAGGCCACCGGCGCCGTGGCACATCGGCATTCCCCCCAGCGGGCACGCGATTAAATTCATCAACGCCACGCTCAGTGTCACTTTACGCGGTTGGAGCGCACGGTCGGGGAACAAATCTCGTGACAAAACGCTGACTGCGACAATCGAATTAAGGACCGTCAATGGAAGCTGTGGAATGGTTCCGCGCCAGAATCCGGTTAAAAAATCCGACGCTGTGAAATTACGGAGCCAGGGAAGTTCCCATCCAAGCGATAACTTTGTAAATATCGACGGATTCGAAATAAACAACAAAACGATCCCACCGAATAATACAACGAGCGCACTGGGAAATTTGCGCGAATTGATGGTCGCCAAAATCAGCAAAAAACAAAGTACGCCGGTCACGATGGAATCGGCGGCCAGCCAGTTGCCGACCCCGATAATCATGGCCGCACCTTTCATTAATAGTTTCAGCCCTATCGCAAGTTGTATCCCGCGGACGATTGATCTGGGGATATAACGATGAATAACATCAATCAACCCGGTCAAAGCCAGAATCAGCAATACAATCCCGGCACCGATACCCGCCGCGAGAATCGTGTTTTCGTCGAGCCCCTCGGCAATGGCCACGGCGGCAATCGATTTCATCGGTTGTACCGGAATGGGAATACCAAATATTAAACCCGAGGCAAAATTCATTGCTCCCGCAAAAAACAAAAGATGCCCGAAATTCAGACCGCATCGATTAACCATTGCCACAGCCAGTGGCAGAAATGTCCCCATATCGCCCAGTGATCCTGAAATTTCCTGGCGATCGAAGCGAAGATTAAATCTGTTTAACAAATTTGTCACTTGTTCGCCTTGCGGCGCCAGTCACCGCTTTTGCCACCCTGCTTGCTTTCCAGCCTGACCTGTTCAATAATTATTCCCTTATCGATACTCTTACTCATATCATAAATCGTCAGCGCTGCGACGCTCGCAGCCGTCAGAGCTTCCATCTCGACGCCGGTCTTATAACTTGTTTTGGCCGTCGCCGTAAGAATCACAGAAGGCGGTTTTTCCTCAAGCTGAATATTGATTTCTATGGAAGACAATGGAAGCGTATGGCATAGTGGAATCAATTGACCGGTCTTTTTAGCAGCTGTTATCCCGGCAACCCGCGCCACCGCCAAGGCGTCACCTTTGGCCAAGGTATTGTCTTT
>Ga0307426_1000866_pt1 | contig 20588 bp, 19 predicted proteins | sample SalMarWE160340MG_FD_202165 | JGI IMG/M metagenome (GOLD analysis project Ga0307426, IMG submission 202165) | Salt marsh sediment microbial communities from the Plum Island Ecosystem LTER, Massachusetts, United States - WE1603-40 | ecosystem: Environmental > Aquatic > Marine > Intertidal zone >...
GCCCTTTGTCCTGGCCTCGGCTTTTCTGGAAAATGCCCTGTTGATTCCGGCGGCGGGGATGTTCGTACTTTTCGCAGTTGGGATGCAACCCATTGAAAACAGCCTGCTCGCCTTTCTGACTCCCGTTCGCTGGCGCTCGATGAGCTACGGAATCAAGTTCACGCTGACCTTCGGCGCAGGTTCTTTTGCCGTGAAGATCGTTGGTGCGGTGCAGAGCAGCTACGGAATCAGCAGCGTCATCATTCTGGTAGCCGGTTTCCTGGCGATGGTAATCCTCTGTGTCGGTGTGTTTCTGCTGCTGAGTCGGGGTCAAGAGATCCGCCATTGAAGGCACTGCAGGCCGGGTGGCATTGACGGAGAAAGATCGGTTATAATACGAGAAGGCTGTTGCGTCGATGAACCCAAAACTCATGGTGTTGCTGCTTCTGATTTCGATCCCCACTGCTGTTTTCTGTCTGGATTTTACCGTTGACTACGTTTATGGAACAGTCGAGGTGCAGACGGACAGTCGCTGGCAGCCTGCTGAGATAGGAACGGCTGTTTCCGGAGACTCATCGCTGCGTGTCGGTCCCGGGGCGGTAGCCGAACTGTCCTCCGGGAGCATACGGATCACCATCGGCGAAGCGGGTACGTACTTCGTGTCCGAGCTGACAAGCAGCTCCCGCCAGGTTTCTTCCTGGGGCATAGTGCAAATGGTTCGAAGCAAAATCCGCAACCTCTTCCGGGGCCTTCCGCAAAATGAGAGCAGTGCCATGGGTATCCGCGCCGGGACGGCAGAGGGGACGGAGGATATCGGCTTCGATTGGATGGATGAGGAGGAGGAAGCGGCGGATGAGGGTAAGTCCCTGCTGGAAGAGGAGCGATACGAGGAGGCGGTCGAGTACTTCAAGGAGGCCCTCGAGCTGACGGACGAGCGCAGCCGTTCTCTGTACCTCTTCTACATAGGGTATGCCTACGCCATGGCCGGCAGGACCGGGCTGTCCCTGCGCTATTTGAATGAGAGCGAGCCCTCCCATCTGACGGCTCACTACGGCGACTACGTGCTGCTCAAGGGACAGTTGCTCCTGGAGGGGCAGGCCTACCAGGCTGCCCTGGAGCTGTTTGATCCGTTTCTGCAACGTTTCCCGGATCACGAGAATAGTCAAACCATCTGCTTCCTGTCGGCGTTCTGCAACCAACAGCTGGGACGGAAGGCTGAGGCTGAGGTGATGCTTCGGAAGGCGTACACCCTCGACCCGTCGTCGGAAATCGGCCGGAGAGCCGAATCGATGCTGGATTCCCTGTAATTCCGGGCAACGGTTGCCCGACGGTGAATTCCACAAGTACGGGGGAGATGACTCTTTGAAGAAGATTTTGATAGTTGATGACGATCCCGATCTTCAGGAGGGACAGAAGGTCTTTCTGGAAGGTCAAGGTTATGAGGTGCTGACGGCCGGTGGGGCGGGGGAGGGTTTGGAAGTCCTGAAACGGGAGATCCCAAACCTGATTCTGGTCGATCTGATGATGGAACACTACGACGCCGGATTCGTGTTCTGCGCCAAGGTGCGGGAGAACCCGGATCTGGCTGATGTTCCGATCATCATGCAGACCGGCGCTCGCGACAAGTTGGGCTTCACTCCCGAATCTTACGACGAGAAAGCCCGAAGCTGGATGAAAGCCGACCAGATCCTCACAAAACCGGTACCGCTGGAGGATCTGCTGAAAACAATCCAACAGTACCTGGTGGGGTGAAGCTCATGGAAGAAACCTTGAGGGTCCTCGTCGTGGACGATGAGGAAGGCATGCGGGAAGGTATGCGTCGGGTACTGGAGAGAAACAGCTATCAGGTGGATCTGGCCGAAAACGGTGAGGAAGCAATCAAGCTCCTCAAGGCCAACTCCTACGATCTGGCTCTAATCGATTTGAAGATGCCCGGAATCGACGGTTTCGAGGTGACCCGCTACATAAACGAGAGCCTCGGGCGGCAGACCGTGATCGTTATCGTCTCCGCCCTGGCCACGGTTGAGGCAGCCATGGAAGTCACGCGCCAGGGTGCCTTCGACTTCCTGGTAAAACCCTTTGTCCCAAAAGATTTGAAACAGGTTGTGGATCGGGCGGTCAGGCAGCGCAGATTGATTCTCGAACGGGAGAAGTACCTGACAGAGCTGGCCAGCGAACGCAACCTGTCCCGCCAGCTGATCAACTCGATGCACGAGGGCGTTATCGTTCTGAATATCAACCGCGAGCCGGTGTTGATGAACCCGAAGGCGGAGAGTTTTCTCTCGGTTCGCTACCACCCGCTGTTGACCCTGAAGGAGCTCTCCCTGAGTGAGGAAATTCAGAAAAATATCGCTGAGATTCTCGATTCCGAATCTCCCCGGGACGAGGTGAAAATCCGCTGGGAACAGATGGGGGAACGGATGCTGGAGGTTCGGGTGAATCCCTATCTGCGGGACGGGGAAAATGCAGGAGCTATTGTCATTCTGGACGATGTCACCCGGCAATGGCAGGTGGAGCAGGACAAGATCCGCTTCATATCGATGGTGGCTCATGAGCTGAAAAGTCCGATTGCCGCGATCATCAACTATATCAACATCATCTTGACCGGGATGTTTGACAATCAGGTGGAGAAAATCCACGAAATGATGGAACGCAGCAAGATCCGGGGAGAAGCTCTTCTGGACCTGATTCGGGATCTGCTGTTCCTCAATCAGAGTGACGCGGGCAAGGTCGAAAAATCGATCGAAAGGCTCGAGCTCAAGACGATTCTTCGGGACCAGCTGGAATTTTTTCAAACTCAGGCCGATCGCTCCGGCATAACCTTGACCCTGGAAACGGCGGACGGGGAGTATCCGGTCCGAATGGATCGGAAGGACCTGGATCGCATCTACATGAACCTGATTTCAAACGGAATCAAGTACAACCGGGAGAGGGGGAAGCTCACGCTCGTCATGCAGCAGGACGACGCGTCGGTGGTCGTGAAGGTCTGCGATACGGGGATCGGGATGAGTGAAGAGGAGATGAAGGGCCTGTTCGAAGAGTTCTACAGGGTCAAGAATCCCCATACCTCCGGCATCCCCGGTACCGGCCTGGGATTGGCCACGGTAAAGCGGATCATCGGCGAGTACAACGGATCGATCCAGGTTGACTCCGAGCTCGGCAAGGGCAGTACTTTTACAGTGACTGTCCCCCGCGCTTAGCTCGTCTGCGACTCGCCGCTCCCGATCTCCCGGCTATTCGCCGGCTATCCCTGTTGAAGGGCGAGCCGGGGCATCCTGCCTCTGGACATGCTTTTGCTTCCGCCTCGTTGATCGATGGTTTGCTGCATGATGGAGCGGATCTTGCGGCTCATTTCCGTCGCCTCTCGCTTCGGGGATCGGTCCTCTGTTCCATCGGGATAAACAGGTTCTCCGACCACGACGGTAACCCGAGGGGGAATGCGGAGGGTGCGGCCGGCGAAGTGAAAGGATTCCCGCCCCAGCCAGCGCCGCCGATTGAGAACCGTGGTTATCGGCACGACGGGCAGCCGCAGCCGGCAGGCCAGGTAGAAGGCTCCCAGCCGGAATTCCTCGATCTCTTGATTCCAGAGGTAGCATTCCCCCTCGGGAAAGACGTGCACGAAGGGCAGATCCCGGAGGTCCGTGCGTAGCGCAGTCTCCAGGATCCGTACGGCACCGGAGCTGGCGGGTATCGGGATGGCTCCGAGCAGGCGCACAAAGGTGCCGAGCAGCGGGATGCAGGCGGTCTCCTCCAGCATGGTAAAATAGGTACGCCGAGGCCGAAGCACGTGGGCGATGATTCCCGGGTCCAGCACCAGGGTATGATTGCTCACCAACAAACCGGAGGTTACCCGCTTCAGCCGCTCTCTTTCTTCGATTCTCAGGCGGAAGATCAGCCGGTTCACCAGAAGTACCGCCAGAAGGGTGAAGTGAAACATCAATTTGGCCGGGATAAAGGAGGAGCCGTAGGCTGAGATTCTGTTTCCTCTTTTATATGCCATGGCTATTTGAAGACTCTTCCCTTCCACTCGATCCCCAGGTTTGTGGCTGCCCTGCCGAAGCTCTTCCAGGCCATGTAGAGCAGATGCACAAAAGTCAGGGGGTAGAGCAGAGGCACCCACCACTTTTGACCGCGGTCGTAGAGCGTCAGCGACCAGGCCAGAACAAAGGTAAGCACACTGAAGACCGAGAAGCGGAGCAGGGGATTGCCCGTGTGCATCTCGATAGGAACCAGAACCAGGGGGAGCACGATGAACGCCACCAGGACGGAGGCCACCGAGGCGAAAAAAACCGGCTGGTTCTTGAAGAAATCATAGATGTTCTTGCCGATTCCCTCGAAGGAGTTCCGGTATCCTTGGTACATCCGGCAGCTCACGTGTTCGCGGATGTCGAGGAACACAGTCCGAAATCCGGCCTTCTTCACCGCCCGGGCCACGAACACATCCTCGCTGATCTGCTCGGCTACCGAGGAATACCCGCCAATCGCTTCGAAAGTGCTCCGCCGGAACATCACCATTTGGCCCACGGCCATGGTGAGCATGCTGGAATTGGATCGGGGAATGAGCCAAAACGGCATGACGATCGCGCTCATGATATAGGTGGTGGGAACGATGAGTGCCTCGCCGAATGATTGTAGTTCCTGTTGGACGTAGCCGGAGAGAAAATCGGCGGTGTGTTCAACGATGTTGGTGACGGCCCAGGCCAGGCTTTCGTGGGAGTGAACCGTATCGGCATCGGTAAACAGCAGATAGTCTCCGCTGGCGTAGTGGGAGAGCAGCTGCATGGCATGGGTTTTGCCGCACCAACCCCGAGGCAGAGGGGTGCCTCTGACCGCCTGCAGGCGGCAGGGGAAACGGCGGGCGTACTCGGCAATGATCTGCCAGGTCCGATCTTCCGAGCAGTCGTCCAGCACGATGATTTCGTAACTTGGATAGCTCTGATCCAGCAGGGAATCCAGGCAGCGGCGGATGTTCGCCTCCTCGTTACGGGCCGGGATGAGCACCGACACCTTACCGCGATCCGTCGCTATGGGTTTATAGCCGCTCGAACGCAGCCAGAGGATATTGGCCAGTGACAAACACAGGATGGCCAGAGTTCCGAGAGCTGTCAGGAGGTGAAGGAGGAAAATGATTCGGAAGGAGAGGAAGGGCAACATTTAATACCTAGTCATCCTATGCATAGATTGACTATGTAAATTTAGTACGGATCGCTCCCCCTTGTCAACATCCGTGGGGGCGCCGGGGGCGCCGTGTCACGGCAGCGCCGGGGGCGCTATTCCTTGTGCTTGTTCTCCAGCTGCTCGATTTTGCGCTTCAGAGCGTTGATCTCCGTGGTTACCCACTTGCGCTGGCGGCTGATCTGCCGGTGGGTGTATAAAGTGCGCAGCACCGTAATCGGTATGTAGGAGAAGAGGGCGATCAGGATCTTGTTGGCCATGGAGATGAAATCCCGTTCATGGGTCTCCGGATCCAGGCCGATCCAGGCGAATTTGAAAAAGTCCAGTCGAATCCCCTGGGTTATGAAGTCTGAGACTCGAATCAGCAGCGGCGGAAAGAGTCGAATCAGAAAAACCCCGCCTACCAGGAGCACTGCCACGATGTTGAAAACCGCCAGGACCCGTATGTACATCTTCTTGAACTGGCTGGCTTTCAATCCCCGAGCGATGAGCAGGAGGATCCAGCAGAGAACTATCAGGATGTCGTACACAGCCAGCCCGATCAGATCCAGGCGTATCACCTGAATCCGCTGCCAGCCTGCCAGGGCAAGCAGCAGAAAATAGCTGCTTGGTGAAGCGATGAGGTAGAAACGCTTTCCCGTATAGTCTTCCAGGCGGGAACGATCCGACCAGGTCAGATAGGTCCAAACCGACCAGGCGATTGTCAGGATAGCTGTACCGATATAGAGGGCCATTTCCATGACGTGTTTTCCCCGCTATGATAATCTTTAGTGTAATGGAAAAGGAGCGCATTTGCCATCTCGGTTTGCTTTTTGAACAAAATTTGGTATCTTTAGGTAAGCATACTATATAGTAAAATTACTATATTATAAATGACTTGGAATGAGGAGGAGCGACTATGGCGATGATCAGTGACAAGGATAAGAAGGCAGTCGGCGATCGGCTGACCAAATTGACAGGTCCGGTCAAGCTGGTTATTTTCACTCAGGAGATGGAGTGCCAGTTCTGCAAGGAAACCCGGGAATTGGCCGAAGAGGTGGCCGCCCTCTCCGACAAGATCTCCGTCGAGGTAAAAGACTTCTTGAAGGCGGATGCCGAAGCCAAGAAGCTCGGCGTCGACAAGATCCCCGCCATCGCAGTGTTGGGCGACGAAGACAAGGACTATGGGATTCGCTTCTATGGAATCCCGGCCGGCTACGAGTTCATGTCTCTTTTAGAGAGTATCGAGATCGTCTCCAAGGGTGAGTCCGGCCTTTCAGCGAACGGAAAGGAGAAGATCAAGGGATTGGGCAAGCCGGTGCACCTGCAGGTGTTCGTCACCCCGACATGCCCTTACTGCCCCCGGGCGGTGGTGCAGGCCTTCCGCCTGGCCGTGGAGTCTCCCAACGTCACAGCCTCCATGGTGGAAGCTACCGAGTTCCCCCACCTGGCCAACAAGTACCAGGTATCCGGTGTGCCCCACACGGTGATCGGAGACAGCCCCCAGCCCATGATCGGCGCCTACCCCGAGGCTGCCGCTCTGGATCTGATCCTCAACGCCGTGGCTTGAGGGTACCGCCGGCCGTTCCGCCTGCCCGGCATCACCGACGCGGCGGTTTTGACGTCCGCCTAACCCGGCGGTACTTGCGTTTTTTTCGCCGCTGGAACATTGACAGGACGATAAAAGCGGGGTATAAATTTCGTGCAGTCCGGGAGTGTGACAGCTCGTCCTGCTTCCGGGAGCGAGGGCGATTAACTCAGTGGGAGAGTGCTACCTTCACACGGTAGAAGTCACTGGTTCAAATCCAGTATCGCCCAACTAAATCCCTACTTCGTAGGGAGATAGGAACCTACCGGACAACCGGCGGTTCCGTGTAGTCCAACTCTGACCCGGACTCTGACCTTGAGAGCCGGCAACAGGGAGGCCGCATGGAACGCCGGAAACAGCCCTATTCCATTCACAAGCGCCCCGCTACCAAGTGCCGCCAGATCTACTATGTCAAGTTTCGTGACGCCGCCGGTGCCTATCTCAAGTTCCAGAGATCCGGCTTCTGCAGCCTACACGAGACTGGCGACTATCATACAACCTGTGTTTGCAGGACTGTCAGAAGAGGTGGTACAAACATAGGGAGCAGGTCAGTTGCATCTGCGACCTTGATCTGCTGAGGGTGAGGAGGCAACTCTTGTATATTTTTCGACGCTTGTCGTTTGGCCCGCCCCAAATCGACTGTTTGGATGGAAACATATTGCCACTATTTCCTTAGAGGTTGCCGCACCCGGGAGGTAGGCCGATGAAGTACACCCCGATATTGACCGTGCAGCTTGGGCTCCTCCGGGTCATGGGTGGATTCAGTATGAGAGACGCCTTCGCTTTTGTGGGATCAATCGGTGGTCGGTGCGCCTCATCGACGCCGATGGCAGCAGGGCCCAGGTTCCTTCACCGGCGGCTTGCAGATCGGGGAGCACTACCGTCGTTCACAGGGCCCTGACTTAACCCCGTTGATGCCTGTTCTGCAACCGGAACTCCTTGGGAGTAAGTCCCTCCCGCTTCTTGAACAAGTAGCTCAGGTAGTTCGGCTCGTTGTACCCCACGTCAAACGCGATCGTGACGATCTTCTCGTCGGTGGACGCAAGCATCACCTTGACCTTCTCCATTCGCACATTGGTGAGATGATCGATAAAGGTAACTGACATCTCCTGGGAAAAGATCGTGCTGAAGTGGGCGGGGCTCAGAGCCACGTGGGCGGCGACGGTATTCAGGGAGATGTCGGGGCTGTTGTAGTTCGCCTCAATGTACTCGCAGGCGCGGCGCACCAGTTTCACATGATGGCTGCTGTTGCCGCGGTCCCGCAGTTCGATGGTCTTCAGGCAGATCCGGGTAGCGAGCCCGGCAAACTCCTCGGCGGACATCGCGGACTGGAAAACCTGCCTGGGGTCCACGAAATGCCCGGCAATCTCGTTGGGGTCCGCGTCCGGATTGAAATTGCGGATGATCCGAATGGCGGTATTGGTGAGATCCATGAGGATATAGTAGCGGTACAGCACTCCCTGCATCTCGTCGGTATCGAGGTTCCTTGTGAACTCCTCGACGATGGCGGGTACGTCCTCCGCGATCGCAAATTTGAGCCTGTTTTCGATGTTGACGTTGAAGAACGTGCCGGCGGGGGCAGCGACAGAGCCCTGTATCCGGCCGATGTCGCCGGCGCAGTATATCCGGCCCCGGTTGGTCTGCCCGAACGTCTTCAATAGTATTCTCGCCTCGTGGAAGGCGTCGTGGATGCCGCTGATGCGCGGGGTCACACTGCTGATGCTGACGGTGAGAAGCGTATCGCCATCGTCCTCTAATTCATGCTTGAGCGTCTGCGCCATATGGTAGGCCTTTTCGGTGACATCGATATCGGCGTTTCCCTTGATGATCAGCACCACATGATCCACGCCGCTCAGGAAATACAGCACGTCGGGGTCTTCCACCAGCATGAACTTTACCTTGGAAGCGATCACCTGGCGGTTGGGGGGCCCGCCCTTTCCCTCCAAAAGGCAGATCAGCACCGCGTACCGCTTGCCCAGGACGTTGATCCCAATCTCGTCCGCCCGACGGAGCGCCTCGTCGGCGACGATCTCTCCGCTGCAGAGCTGCTCCAATAGGGAGCTTACAAGGGCATTTTTCATCGTTTCTTCGTCGGGTGTTTCCTTCAGGAAGGAAATGCTGTGCCGCTTGTGCTCCGCAATCTGTTCGCTGGCTTTGTGCAGGGCACCGAGGAGATCCATGCTCGCTACGGGCTTGAGGAGGTACTGGTCCACGCCGACGCCGATCGCCTGCTGGGCGAGCTTGAAATCATCGTACCCGCTCACGATGATGATCCTCAGCCAGGGAATGATAGCCTTGGCGTGGCGCGCGAGCGTCAGCCCGTCCATGAATGGCATCTTGATGTCGGTGATCAGGATATCGGGCTTCAGGTCACGTATGATGGCGAGTGCCAGCTCCCCGTCCCCCGCTTCCCCGATGCATGCATAGGGCTCGGCGCTGTTCTCGATGGTATTGCGTATGTTCTGGCGAATCAGCGGCTCATCCTCTACCAGGAAGACCGTATGCATGCTTCACCCACCTTCCGATGGCGGCGCCGACTCCTGCGCCGAGATGAGGGACCCGATCCTGGGCAGCCGCAGGGTGACCTTGCTCCCCTTTTTGTATTCGCTTTCCACCGTGAGACCGTTGTCGATCTCATAGTAGAGCTGGATGCGTTTGTACACGTTGTAAAGCCCGAAACCCATCTCGAGATTGGACACATCGTAGTGGGACAGGTTTTCTCGAAGCCTTTCCAGCTCCTCCTTCTCCATCCCCCGGCCGTTGTCCTCTACCGTGAAGACGAGGCAATTGCCTTGCGATTGGCCCTTCAGCCGGATCAGCCCGCAGCGACGGGTTTCTTTGATCCCATGGTAGATCGCGTTCTCGACCAAGGGCTGAAGCAGGATCTTGAGCATGGATTCCCGGAGAATATCCTCAGCGATATCGATCTCGTACTCGAGAATGGCGCTGTACCGCATCTTCTGTATGGCGAGGTAGCTCTCCACGTGGGATTTCTCCTCCGCCACGGAGGCCCAGTCACGGCCCTTGTTCAACGAGAGTCGAAAGAATTTGGAAAGCGCCAACGTCGTGGTGACCACATCCGCATTCTGGCCGTCCTCCGCCAGCGCGAGGATGGTATCGAGCGTATTGTACATGAAGTGAGGGGCGATCTGCGCCTGCAGCGCCTTCATTTCCGCCTTCAGCAGATTCTGCTGCTTCTGCATATTCTGCTCGATGAGCTCGCCCAGCTTCTCTACCATGATATTGAGGCTGTCGGTCAGCTCGTCGAGCTCGCTGATCTCGGGCTTCTCTACCCGGATGGACAAATCCCCCTGGGCGATCCTGGATGCCATGGTTTTCAGGCGGTAGATCGGATCGTTGATGCTGCGGTTCAGTTGCCTGTAGTTCCGGAAAAGGAACGCGAGTATGGACGCATAAAGCGCGACGTGGAAAACTATCATCAGGTTCTGGGATCGCTGTATCCTAGTGTTCTGGATATGGGCGATCTCCGTCTCCGCTGCCACGAATTTCTGGATGACATCGTAGAGCAGCTCGCTCACCGACCTGATCTCCCCCAGGATCTCCTCATTGTCATGGACGGGCCGGCTGTATGCGATATTGTCGCCAATCTTGTCCACGTAGCTTCTGATAGTGTCCAGCGTGTTGCGCGCGACCGTGATCAGGTAGCTGTCGTCCTTGCTTCTGGCGTTTTTCTCCAGCCCGTCGAGGCGGCTTTTTATGCTGGCAATGAGCTCGTACTGCGTATTGTCCCCGAACCTGGTCTTGCCCGCCACCACATTCCATATCGTGATGTAGATCTCGTTCTGCAGCCCGTTGGAGAGGCTGTTGGCGCTGTAGACGTTTTCGATGATCCGCTCGTACTGGTTGAGCGTGAAATTGTAGTACAGCGTGTTGATCAAGAAAGGCACGAGGGCAGCCAGGATGATGACGATATTCGTCACCCGCAATGTCTTACGTATGCTGTTGGTGCGCACTTTTCTCATGTTCTTCGCGCCGATCGTATACGCCCCCCGGTCATGCCGTTGGCATCAATACCCTCTGTTCGCAATCGTGGAAAAATCACTGTATTCGTCGAACACCGTCTCCTCGATATAGACGTGCTTCGGTACCTTCTCACCGGCCACGATCTTCTTGGCGATTTCCATCACCTGGGGACCGCTGTTGGGGTTGCACTCGATGACGCAATTCACGACGCCTTCCTTGAGATAGTCGATGATGCGCTGGGTCGCGTCCACCGAGATGATCGCGATATCCTTGCCGGGCGCGATCCCTGCTTCCTTCATCACCTCGATCGCGCCGAAGGTCATGTCGTCATTGTGGGAATAGAGGACGTCAATGTCCTTCGGATCGTAGCGTTTGAGCACCTGCTGCATGATCTCCCTGCCCTTGCTGAGCATGAAGTCGCCGCTCTCGCTGAAGATCACGTGGAATTTGGGATAGGCGGAGATGACATCCCTGAATCCCTGGTAGCGTCCGATGGCCGGGGTGGAGTCCACTGTTCCGACGATCTCCACGATATTGATCGGGCGGCTGGTATTCTGGTACTTCTTGACGAGGAATTCTCCGGCGCGGCGTCCCTCCAGATCGAAATCGGAGCAGAGCGCGCTCGTATACAGGCTGTCGTCCGCCGTATCGATCATCCGGTCCACGATGATCACCGGGATGCCGGCGGCCTTGGCCTCCCCCAGCACCGTGTCCCAGCCCGTCTCCACCAGCGGAGAAAACGCGATCACGTCCGCCTTGTACGCGATGAAGGAACGTATCGCCTTGATCTGGTTTTCGGGATCCTGCCAGGCGTCTTCGAACATGATCTTGATGCCCGCCTGTTTGGCGGCTTTGTTGATTGAATAGCTGTTCTGTGTACGCCAGGTACTCTCGTCCCCGAGCTGGGAATACCCCAGGACAATGGGGCTCGCTTCGGGCTTGCCGCGGCGGCTGGCGCCACAGCTACAGACCATCAAAGCGCAGAGTATGAAGAGAAGGCCCCGGATCAATCGATTCATTCAGGCGCCCCCCTGCACTCTACTACAAAGAGAGAAAACATTAAATGCAAAAAAGCCCATATTTCCGCGTCGAAAAAAAACAAAGCATTTCAAGAAAAAACTAGAGGAAGAGATGCTCACGTATCCGGCTTTCAAAAAAGATCGCAACAAGAGCGAAAGGATGTGCGTAGCGCCGGACCATCGTTTCCGGTATACACATGACAGAGACATTGGTCTCACATTCTAATCAGATAGAGGAGAAGAGATGAAGACATCACGTAAAACCGTCGGCATTCTGTGGGTGTTCGCGCTGCTCATGCTGACGCCGGCCCTCATCTTCGCCGGTGGGAAGCAGGAGGCGGCAAAAACGGGCGCGCTGATCAAGGTCGGCATCGTGAATCTGCCGCCGGAGGAATCCGGCTACCGGCAGGCCAATGTTGAAGACATGAACAAGGTCTTCTCAAAGGCGAACGGCTACGACGCAAAGCAGACCAACACCATGGACAACAGCGAGCAAATTGCGGCGGCGCAAGGGTACATCCGAGATGGCGTGGACTATCTCCTGATCTCGGCCGCAAACGCGTCCGGTTGGGACAACGTTCTGAAGTCTGCCAAGTCCGCAGGCGTTACGGTTATTCTCTTTGACCGTGCGATTGATACGGATCCCTCGAACTATAAAGCAGCACTTCTCTCGGATATGGCTTATGAGGGTAATACGGCAGTAGAATGGGTGTTGAAACAGGATTTGGGCAAACCCAAAGTAATCCTCATTCGTGGTCAGTTGGGTTCCGCGGCTGAAATAGGTCGCAGCGCCGCAGTGCTCAAAGCCGCAAAAGAAGGTAAACTCACCATTGTGGCCGATGGAACGGGTGGAGACAGTTGGAGTCTTGAGGAAGCCCGCAAAGTGGTTGAAGCCGCAATTGCTGCAAACAAAGATTTCAACGTCATCTACGCGGAGAACGACGGTATGGCGCAAGGCGCTGTTCAGGCGCTCGAGGCGGCCGGTATCAGCCATGGCAAGAACGGCAAGGTTAAGATCATTGGTTTTGACTTTAACCGTTTTGCACTTCGGAACGTACAGGAAGGTTACTGGGACGCCGACATGCAGTGCAGTCCACGTCAGGCAGCCGAGATTTCTGACTGGATTAAAAGTGGTAATCTCCCCAGCGGAAACGTCTATCAGAAAGAAATTCTCTTTGATACTGCCACGATAACCGACGAAGACGTCACCAAATGGGGGATAAATGCCGATCCTGGCAAGGGTGTGATAACAAGGTAGTTGGTTTTTTGGTAAGATTTCACAATCGCTAGGTTGTGTTACGCGGTGCGGTGTGCGGATCTCATCCGGTATACCGCACCGCGATTAGTTTGTGTGGTACCCGAAGGAGGCCTTTGATTGCGGTCGGAGAACGTGCTTGAAATGGAGGGCATATGCAAAGCCTTTCCAGGGGTCAGAGCTCTGCATAACGTAGACTTCGCGCTGCGAAAGGGTGAGATCCATGCCCTTATGGGCGAAAACGGAGCGGGCAAGTCCACACTGATAAAGGTCATAACCGGTGTTTACGAAAAGGACGCCGGTCGGATTGCTTTAAATGGAAGGCCGATCCACTTCAGGTCGCCGAAGGAAGCGCAAAACGGGGGAATCGGCACAGTTTATCAGGAAATAGCGCTTTGCCCCAATCTGACCGTCGCGGAGAATATGTTTGTAGGTCGCGGCCGATACGCTTTCGTTCAATGGAAGCGGATCAACGAAAAAACGACACGACTGCTGAGCTCCCTCGGTATTCCAGCGAGGCCTACCCAACAGCTTTCAAGCTGTTCGCTTGCGGTCCAGCAGATGATTGCGATTGCCCGCGCGGTCGATATGGACTGCAGGATTCTCATCCTAGACGAGCCGACGTCCTCACTTGCCGAAGACGAGGTAAGAAAGCTCTTCGAGCTCATGCGCGAACTGAAATCGAGGGGCGTGGGGATCATCTTCATAACCCACTTTATCGAGCAGGTATATGAAATCAGCGACAGGATTACGGTGCTTCGCAATGGAGAATTGATCGGCGAATACGAAGCTTCTTCGCTTCCCCAAATCGAACTTGTCTCGAAGATGATGGGAAAGGCGCTGGGTGATGTCGCAAAGATGAGAAAACTTGAGCCGCTTGCACCCGACAGCGGTGTGCCAGTTTTCGAGGCGACGGCGCTTTCGAGCGACGCCGGGGTAAGGCCCTTCAACTTCACCATACAAAAAGGCGAGGTGAACGGGTTCACCGGGCTGCTCGGCTCCGGGCGCAGCGAAAGTGCTCGCGCAATCTTCGCCGCCGACAAGGTGACGGGCGGTGAAGTCAAGATGAACGGTAGGAGAGTGAAGATCAGTACGCCCCTGCACGCCATGAAACAGGGAATCGGCTATCTACCAGAGGACCGCAAGGGCGACGGAATTATCGCCGAGCTCTCGGTGCGCGACAACATCATTCTGGCCTTGCAGGTCATGAAAGGCTTTCTTAGGCCTTTTTCGCGGAAACAGGCTGAAGGCTTTTCCGACCAGTACATCCAGAGTCTGAACATCAAGACCCCGTCCACCAACACGCCAGTCAGATCTCTTTCTGGCGGCAACCAGCAGAAGGTCATTCTAGCCCGCTGGCTGCTCACGCACCCCGAGTACCTGATCCTCGATGAACCCACACGGGGAATCGATGTCGGAACTAAGGTGGAGATACAAAAACTTGTGCTTAAGCTCGCCGAAGACGGAGTCAGCGTGACATTCATATCTTCGGAAATTGAGGAAATGCTTCGAACCTGTTCTCGATTGATCGTCATGAAGGACCGTGAAATTGTCGGGGAACTCAGTGGAATGAATTTGACGGAACAAGATGTCATGCATGTGATAGCCCAGGGAGGAGAGTGAATATGCGCAGGTTGAAAGCACAGGTATCTCATCTATTCCTCCCTCTGTCGGTTCTGGTGCTCCTCATTGTGATTAATCTGATAAAGGGCGCCGATTACTTCAGCATCACCGTGGTAAACGGAGCATTGTACGGGAACATACCGAATATCCTATTCGGCGCCTCGGAGTTGGTTATTCTGTCAATAGGTATGACCTTGGTTACTGCGTCCTCACAAGGGCAGGACATAAGCGTGGGTGTGGCCGCCACCATTACTTCCTCCGTATTTGTCCTGTTCGTCCTAAATGCCGGTAATGCCACGTTGTTGACCATAGTGGCGGGTTTCCTCGTAAGCTGCGTGGCCGGGTTAGTCATCGGCGTATTCAACGGTACCCTGGTTTCGGTATTCAAGGTTCAGCCAATGGTTGCGACCCTCATACTGTTCACGGGGGGCAGGTCCATCGCCTTTATGATTGACGGCAAATTATCTCCCATACTGGCGAACGATATATCGAATCAAATCGGCACCGTAATACCGGGAGTGCCAATACAGACTCCAATAATCCTGACCGCCGTCTTCATCGCGCTCGTTGCAGTGTTACTCAAGACCACGAACCTCAGGCTCTATACGGAGTCTGTGGGAATCAACCCAAGTGCTGCGCGTCTGAACGGTATCGACCCGAAAAAGATTATATTCTTGACCTTTTTGATTATGGGAGTCTGTACCGCGGTCGCAGGTTTCATCGCAGTTAACAAGGCGGGGCGCCACGACAGCGTCAATCTGCTCAAGTTGATCATGATGGACGCGATTCTCGCCGTAGCAATAGGCGGAAACGCGCTGAGCGGCGGAAAGTTCAGCATCACCGGTTCTATTATCGGCGCGTACACTATAGAGGTGCTGAACAGGACCCTGCTCAGGCTGGAGGTAGAAACCGAGACGATTAAGGCCTTCAAGGCTGTGTTCATTATCATTCTCATGGTAGTTGCATCGCCTGTGGTCGGGGATTTTGCCGCGAAAGCCCTAAGATGGGTGCGATTCAGGGTGGATAGCGGCACCGTACCAGAGACAGGTGCACCAGAGGCTGCGGCGGCTTCCGACCCTGACACTCCCGCGAAGAAGGAGGTGTAGGGTGCGATCTTTGAATGCAGCCAAACCAAAAGATGCACTATCGAATTCGAATCTTCTGTTTCTCATCGCCGCAGTCATATTTGTACTGATGTACGGGTTTGCCGTTCTACGTTATCCGGGCAGTTTCCTGCAGTTTCAGACCTTCTTTGACCTGTTCAGCCTGAACGCTCCGCTCATCATCCTCACGCTGGGTATGAGCATCGTCATGATCGGAGGCGGCATCGACATTTCCATCGGCGCGGTGACAGGCCTGGTAACCATGGCCTGTGCCGTATTGCTGGAATCGGGAATGGGGAGCGTTTGGGGTGCCATCCTTCTTGCGCTGGGCATAGGTATCGCGTTTGGCCTCTTGCAGGGATGTCTCATTGCCTATCTTGAAATACAACCATTTATCATAACGCTGGCAGGGTTATTCTTAGCGAGTGGACTGCTGACGACAATCCACAAAGATCCGATCAACGTGACCATGGCTGATTTCGTTTCCTTGCGGGATTTTAAAATAGTGATTCCTTGGCTTGGCACGGAAAACAGGCTGGGCAATTTCATCCCGTGTGAAATCAAACCAGGCGCCGTAGTTGTGGTGGTCCTTGTTGTCCTCCTCGCCGCCCTTATGAAGTGGTCGCGTTTCGGGCGCAATGTCTACGCCATTGGCGGCAATAGTCAGAGCGCTATGATGCTCGGTATCAACGTAAAGAGAACGATATTCTACACATACCTGCTAAGCGGATTGCTGGCCGGTATCGCGGGCTTTGTGTTCATCATGACAACAGGAGCTGGCAATGTCGGAAACGCGGCGGGATTCGAATTGAAAGCAATAGCCGCGTCTATAATAGGCGGCACGCTGCTCAACGGCGGCGTGGGGAACCTGCTTGGCTCGCCAATAGGCGCACTGACCCTTCTGATAATCAACGAACTGATCCGTGCGGCGGGTGTCCAATCAAACTTTCAAGCGATAGTAAGCGGGCTCTTGCTGTATCTCTTCATTGTGCTGCAAAGCGTCGTTATGTCGTTGCGTGGCAGGAGGAAATTCAGAATTGCTCTACCGCCCTGGCTGCAACCGCCCTGGCTGCAGGGCAAGAAAAAGGCCGAGAACCAAGGGTAGCCGAAAGGGCCTTGGGGTTGAGGATAATCACGGCCGAGGTGGCGAGAAAGGTCCTCCCGAGCCGCAAGTACTGATCGCTCCCGGCGCGGTGGCCTGCGGGGGGCCCATTCCAGCGCCGTTTCGCCGGTCTCCCCCGCGGCGGGAAGAGTCGAAAAGTGCACAGACTGGAGATGAGGATATTTCGACAAGATTTCAAAAGACATAGACGACTCGGCCAGGATCGACGGCTGCACCATCCTGCAGCGCCTCATATTCGTCGTACTTCCGGTCGCGGCACCGGGGATCATGGTGGCCGCCTTCTTCTCCTTTGTGGTTTCCTGGGGGGATTACCTGATCGTATCCATTATCAGCCAAAGCCAGCGGACGGCCACGGTCACCCTTGCCATCCAGCGGCTGTCCTCGGCCCTGCTCATTCGCGGGGGTCAGGTCGCTGCAGCCACTGTCCTGACGATCGTGCCCACGATAATTCTCTTCTATTTCGTGCAGAACCGTCTGGTGGAAGGACTGACCGCCGGAGCCATTAAAGAGGAATAGTACGGGGTGGGGGGATGAGTCTCCACTGTGAACCAACAAAAAAATGAAAAAGAGGAATACAATGAAAAAATTGGATACGCTGGAAGCCTGGTTTTTTACAGGCAGCCAGACACTATATGGTAAAAAGACCTTGCTTCAGGTAGAGAAGGATTCGAAGGCCATCGCAAGGGCATTGTCCGATTCTTCCCTTATTCCCGTCAAGGTAGCATTCAAGCCGGTATTAACGAGCCCGGAAGGAATCCTTGAAATGTGCCGGGATGCGAACCGGGATACGAACTGTATCGGGGTGATCGCTTGGATGCACACCTTCTCTCCCGCTAAAATGTGGATTGCCGGGCTGAAGGCTCTGCAAAAGCCGCTACTGCACCTTCATTCCCAGTTCAACCGCGACATTCCCTGGGAAAGCATCGATATGGATTTCATGAACCTGAATCAATCGGCGCACGGTGGACGGGAGTTCGGGTTCATGGTGAGCCGTTTGCGTCTGCCAAGGAAAGTGGTGGTGGGATACTGGCAGGATCCTGGGGTGCAGGAGCGCGTGGCCGTCTGGACGCGAGCGGCCGCTGCGTGGCATGACGCCCAGGGGGCCAGAATCGCCCGTTTCGGCGACAACATGAGGGAGGTGGCCGTAACGGAAGGCGACAAGGTGGAAGCTTAAATCCGCTTCGGGTATTCCGTCAACGGCTACTCCCTGGGTGAGTTGGTCGATGCGGTCGCCAGAGTGCCCGAGAATGAAGTCGAGGGACTGCTGAAGAAGTACGACGAATCATACCTTGTCGCGGAAACCCTGAAATCCGAGGGGGCACAGCACCGGCAACTGCGAGAATCAGCTCGTATCGAGCTGGGCATCGAATCGTTCCTTCGGGAAGGCGACTTCAAAGCCTTCACCACGTGTTTCGAGAACCTGCATGGCTTGTCTCAGTTGCCCGGGCTGGCGGTGCAGCGCCTCATGGCCGCCGGGTACGGCTTCGGAGCCGAGGGGGATTGGAAGACGGCCGCACTGGTTCGGGCGATGAAGGTCATGAGCCAAGGCCTGAACGGCGGAACCTCGTTCATGGAAGACTACACATATCACCTCAGTGAAGGAGCCATGAAGGTCTTGGGAGCCCACATGCTCGAGGTATGTGCTTCCCTGGCAGGCACCAAACCCTCTCTGGAAATACATCCACTGTCAATCGGCAACAGGGAGGATCCGGCTCGCCTGGTTTTCAATGTGCCAACCGGTCCGGGACTAAACGCAACGATCGTGGACATGGGAAACCGTTTTCGCATGGTGGTCAATGAAGTGGAGGTTGTTGAGCCCGACGCCCCGCTGCCCAGATTGCCGGTGGCACGGGCACTTTGGGTGCCCCATCCGGATCTCAAGACCGCAGCGGCTGCCTGGATACTGGCCGGTGGAGCCCATCATGCATCATTCAGCAAAGCGGTCAAAACAGAGCATCTGGAGGATTTCGCCGACATGGCCGGGATCGAGTTCCTGCTCACCGACGGAGTCACGAGGATTCGGGAGTTCAAAAGAGAGCTACGCTGGAACGAATTGTACCCTGTTCAAGGAATTGCCCGGCAGCTCAGTTTGGAAAAAACCGTCCTGTCCCTCGGGTAGAATCTCGGCGTTACTCAGGTCTACCTGATGTGGTTTCTCGAAGCTGTTCACAGCATTCAAATCATCACCCGTTAGTATTTCATGGGCAACAGGTTTATTTTTTTCGTACCCTCTGAACACGAGTTCCGTCGTAAGCGGATTTTCGCCGCAGTTGAGAACGAATACGTTCAATGATTTCCTCTCGGGATCATCAACCGGCGCTACCTGCAGTTGGGGAACGTCGCCGTATTTGATCGTATGAAACTCCGGGCAGAGTACCCGGGGCTCCCGCACGGTGCCGCGCCCGTATATGGAAACATGCTGGAACGGATAGTAAATCGCTTGCCGGACTGACCTGCCCCCCGGCTCGGTCAAGATGAGCGCTATCACATTCACCCACTGGGCCAAACAGGCGATCCTTACCCGGTCGGCATTTTGCAGCAGCGTGCAGAGCAACCCGCCGCACATCAGAGCATCGAGAAAGGTGTAGCGCTCTTCGATCAACTCCGGCCCGGTCTGCCACGGCTGGCTGTGAAATATCCCCCGCTTATGATACCAGATCACTGCTGTCCAACTGTTAGGAATATGATATTTCGTAATTGTATAAATAGCAAGTATATAGAGGCTAATTTGGCTTTTATCGATTTGAAATAGATTTTATACTTCTGCCACTCTCTCACAACAAAACGACGGGGTGGCCGATGAATCATGGACAAACGGTCTTTTCACAGATCATGGATTTTGTTCCGATGTATGAGTTCAGAAAATGTGTGCAGCGATATCGGGGAAACTACAAAGTACAGAGTTTCTCCTGTTGGAATCAGTTTCTATGCATGGCCTTCGCTCAACTCACTTACCGGGAGAGCCTTCGAGATATTGAATCCTGTCTTAATTCCATGCCAAGCAAACTTTATCACATGGGTTTCCAGGGTACTGTTTCACGCAGCACCGTCGCCTACGCAAATGAAACTCGCGACTGGAGGATCTATGCCGAGTTTGCCCAGGTACTGATTCATATTGCCAGGGGTCTGTACAAGGACGATGAGTTTGGAGTCGAACTCGACAATACCGTCTATGCTCTGGATTCAACAACGATCGATCTTTGCCTGTCTCTGTTTCCCTGGGCTCACTTCCGCAGGCAAAAAGGAGCCATCAAACTGCATACCCTACTGGACCTGCGTGGCAATTTACCTTCGTACATACAAATAACGGACGGCAAAGTGCATGATGTAAACATCCTGGATGATCTGATCCCCGAACCGGGCTCCTTCTATATTTTGGATCGTGGGTACGTTGACTTCGCACGGCTCTATAGGCTGACGCAATTCTGTGCCTTCTTCGTCACCCGTGGGAAAACCAGCCTCAAGTGTCGTAGACTACATTCGCACCCGGTTGACAGATCCGTTGGTCTGCGATGCGATCAGACCATCGTATTGACAGGTTATACCTCCTCTAAAGGATATCCGGACAAACTGCGACGTACGCGATATTTCGATGGGGAAACGGAGAAACTCTTAACCTTCTTGTCGAACAATTTCTTTATCCCGGCGCTGACCATCGCCCAGCTGTACAAATGCCGCTGGCAGGTCGAATTGTTTTTTCGCTGGATCAAGCAACATTTGAGGATCAAAGCTTTCTATGGGACTTCTAAGAATGCCGTGA
>Ga0307426_1000868_pt1 | contig 20576 bp, 18 predicted proteins | sample SalMarWE160340MG_FD_202165 | JGI IMG/M metagenome (GOLD analysis project Ga0307426, IMG submission 202165) | Salt marsh sediment microbial communities from the Plum Island Ecosystem LTER, Massachusetts, United States - WE1603-40 | ecosystem: Environmental > Aquatic > Marine > Intertidal zone >...
AAGCTGGATTTCCCGGACAAGCACGACTTTGGTTTTGCCGAAAGAGTTGATTGTGTGACTTTTTGCTAGATTACGAATCTGGCCAATTTTCATTGTCTTATCTCCTAAAGGATAGGATGTTAAAAACGGATGGGTGCGGTCCGACGAAGCAATGCCTGTGTCGGATACTCGAAAACCGTTATTGGATAATCGATGCTTAAGTATACTACTTAATCCGTTGGCTCTCAACATAATTTTTACTATCTTATGAGTCTTTTCCGCATAACTTTTAGCGCCAGAAATGTAAAAAAGAAAATAAATAAAATTAAATAACCAATGCTTGTAATCGGACCCGTTTCCTTTATTCCAAGACTGAACCAGCGGGCCAGTTCAGTCAGATGATAAAGCGGAAACGCCAGCGCCAAAGGCCGGATCCACTGCGGCAGGTTGGATACCGGGAAAAAGGTACCGCTGAACAAAAACATAGGCGTAATAAAGAGAAAAATCGGCAGATTAGACATGTCTATGCTCGGAATGATCCCCGTGAAGAACATGCCGATGGCGCCGAAGGCCAACCCACCCAAAAAAGCCATGGGTATGAGCAAGAGGCCCTGCGGGAGGTGGATAAATCCCAGCAGGGCCAGGAGACGGTGAGCATTATTGCTGCGGCCCCGGCTGCCTTGGTTGCGCTCCAGACGATTTCCGCAATAATGATTTCTTCCAGTGACAGCGGCGTTGCCAGAATTGCATCGAACGTTTTCTGATAGTACATGCGTACAAAAGAGGCATAGGTTGTTTCAAAGAATGAATTCGACATGACCGCCGTTGCAATCAGCGCCGGTGCAATAAAGCTGGTATAGGACAATTCGGCCCCTCCGTAATGAACCTGCCCGATCAGCCCACTGAAGCCGAGGCCGAAGGCCAGGATATAAAAGAGCGGCTCCAACAAGGGCGTGATGAAATTTACCTTCCAGATTCTGCGGTAAACAACCAGATTTCTGTTCCAGACCTTAAAAAAACGCCAGGACAAATATGTGGGGGGCTTCATTCTCTAAGCTGCCTTCCGGTCAAACGAAGAAATACATCTTCCAGAGTACTATTGCGATAAGTGCAAGTACCGGTGCAGAATCTGTCCCTGATGGTTTTGTCGAGATCGGAACCTTCCGGACTATACAAAACCATGCGCCGGCCAAGATCGTCATGCTCAATATGATGGGTGCTCACATACTCGCGCAACTCCTGGCGCGGAGCTTCAACCTCGACCACATTTCTGCCGGCATAGCGCGCAATCAGTTCCTGTGGGCGGCCCTCGACCATTATGTTGCCGTGGTCAACGATGACCAGACGATCGCAGAGTCTTGTCGCCTCTTCCATGTTGTGCGTTGTTATTAGAGCGGTCAGCCCTTTTTCCTTCAGGGTTTCAAGCTTCTCCCATACTTGATGTTTGGATTGCGGATCAAGGCCGGTGGTGGGTTCATCCAGAATAAGCAGGTCCGGTTGATTGATCAATGCCCTGGCTAAAATAAGCCGGCGGGCCATGCCGCCGGACAGCTCCAAAACTTTGGCATTCTTCTTATGGGAGAGCGCGAAAAAATCAAGGAGCTGCCTGCCGCGTTCGAAAGCTTCTTTTTTGGGAATGGAGAAATATCCTGCAAATACGTGCAGATTTTGCTCCACCGTCAAGTCCGGATCCAGCGTGTTGTCCTGTTGGCAAACCCCGATGCGGGCTTTGATCTGCCGCCAGTCCCGGCTGATATCCATTCCGAATATGCGAATACTTCCTTCGGTTGAAGGCAAAAACCCGTATAGCATCCGGATGGTCGTCGTCTTGCCTGCGCCATTGGGCCCCAGCAGCCCAAAAAACTCGGCCCTCTCTACGCCAAAGGATATCGCGTCCACGGCGACCAGCCCGTTGAATCGCTTATGCAGATTTTGGACTTCAATAACTTTCATCATCAGATGCTTTTCCAAATTCAAAAACAAGAGGGTCAAAGGTTGAGCCGTAAATTACGATGGGTCCCAATATTCGTGGGTAAGTTAAGGTGAACAATAAGTCGGCTTTATCCAAAGTTCAAGAATTTTGCTTGTTTTCGCCTGAAATAAACGATCATCCCGCCCCTAATGCATTATCACTTTGAAAAAAGCCGACCCCTTAAATTCTAAAAAAGTCATCACATTTTACTTTTTAATCGAACGATCTTTTGATAGTTAATACCTGAAAAAAGACCAAAAGCCTTTCCGATACGGACCGCAAAGCTTTGGCCGACTTTATTCTGATCCATAAAAACTGAATTTATTACCTGAATTTTGCACGTAAATCTCATGTCAACCGCTCCATCCGAACTGCCAAAGCTACGCAGCAAACGGGCTCTAAGGTCAGGTAAACATCTTATGGGGAGGGAAAAATTTTGAGGCGGCGTCTTTATACTTTCTTGGCATTGTTTATTTTTTTATCAGGTTGTGCCTACACACCTCAACCGGTGCTGGCTCCCTATTTGGGTAACGACACGCCGGCCGGCCGGTGTGCGGATTTTTTCGCCGCTTTGGATCAAGCGGTGAGGGAAACCGGAATACGGGATGCGGGAGAATTCCGGTTGAAAAATCACCCCTATCTGCGGGTAAATCGATTTTTAGCCTCATTTTTCACCGAGATCGATGATAGGGCCGCTTTTGACGATTGGGTAAAACGACTGCAGTTGCTTGATCAAAAAGCCCGGTTTCTTGAAATTGACAACCTGCCGCCAAAAAGTCTCAAAAATTTGTATGCTAAAACCGGAGAGACAGACATCCGGCACAAAGTCGTTCAATGTGGTGAGATTCTCAAAACGATCGATTTTAAAGACTCGGATCAGCGCCGAAAATTTAGGGTCGATGTAAAAGTTTTTGATGATTACATACTGTTGAGAAGAATCTTGGGGCTATATCCCATCACCAGCATGTTTGTATCTTCAGGAATATACCGATATCAAAGCGAAGTTCATAAATCTTTCAGCAATCAACCGCCCCTTGGCTGGCAGAAAATACGCTATGTTCCTGCTGATTCATATGATTCACAGGCTTCTGCCTTTGATATCCTTCAACTATCCGGCCGGGACGCAATCGGCATTCCTGAATATTCGTCAAAAGATCAACAGATTTTATTTGATTTTTTTGCCCCGATCTGGGAAGTGCAAACAGCGGGAGATTTTGATGGTATCGGCACTCCTTTCTGGACGGCTGATAAAACTCCGGCCATTGATACGAACCGGCCGGTTAGTTTTCAGCGCCTTTCTTTCGCACGCTTTAAAGGAAAAATTTTAACGCAGCTTAATTATATTGTCTGGTTTCCGGCGCGTCCCAAAGAACACGCATTTGATATATTTGGCGGGTCTTTCGACGGCCTGATCTATCGGGTTACACTGGATGCTGACGGACAGCCGCTATTGTACGAGACCGTTCACAACTGCGGATGCTACCACAAGTTTTACCCGACGGACCGCTTGCAGGCTGTGAAAAAGATCGACTATGCCGAAAAGCCGCTGGTGCTGAAAGCACCTCCGGGCGATCCGAATTCGGCGCGAATGGTGGTCGCCTTGGAAACCCGCACCCACTATGTGAAACGTCTTTACACTTTACCACGGGAGATGACGACCGAGGCTGTCAGCTATTCATTTGCCGATTACGATCAGCTGCGCAGCCTCAAATATGCGGAGCATGAGCATCGAAGTTTTTTTAGAGAAGACAGCATTGTCAACGGAAGTGAGCGTCTGGAGCGTTACATATTATGGCCGACCGGGGTGCTCTCCCCCGGTGCCATGCGTCAGTGGGGGCGACATTCAGTTGCTTTTGTCGGCAAACGTCATTTTGATGATCCGAATCTTATTGAAAAGATTTTTCAACGAGTTGATTTGCATTAACATCAAGCTGAATTCATTCAATATCACAAACTCCCGGCCCAAAAACTGCCGGGCGTTGTCACGCGCGTTGAACTTTAAGGTGATAAATAGTAAAAAATGGCAGGGTGCAGTTCGTCGATAAGGCAAATTGCAGGAGCGAAAAACCAATCATGAAAGCATCGCAATCGAAAATCATCATCTGCAATATTTGCGGCAAGACCAAAGCCAGGTCCATGATGATGCCGGCAGCACTTGTCAGAAGTGCCGTGACGGAACAGATTAAGACATCTTTTCCGGACTGGAAACCGGAGGGCTATATATGCCTCAGTGATCTGAATCAATTTCGCATGCAATATATTCAAAACCTGCTTGAATCTGAAAAAGGAGAACTGACGACATTGGACCATGAGGTTCTGGAGAGTATTCAGCGGCACGAAACGCTTTCCAGCAACGTCGATGCCGAGTTTGATAAAGACCTGACCCTGGGCCAGAAAATGGCCGACGGGCTGGCTTCATTATCGATCTGCTCTCCGAACTTACGCGCCTGCGGGATAAAGAGAAAACAACTTGAATAAAGGAGATCCAACGATGAATTGGTTTAACGTCATCCTCGGTATGCTTCTGCTTTTACAGGTTCAAGGTTGTGTCGAAGTACCGATCACCCATCGCAAGGGATTGCATCTGGTGCCGGAAACAGAACTGCTGAGCATGAGCCTGCAGCAGTATGACGACGTGCTGAAAAAAAGCAAGCTGTCCACCGACACCCGCAACGTGGAAATGGTGCGCCGGACCGGCAATCGGATCGCCAAAGCCGCAGAGGCATTCTTAGCCGAAACCGGTCAACAGGATAAAATAAAAAACTACAAATGGCAGTTCAATCTGATCCAAGACGATAAAACCGTCAATGCCTGGGTCATGCCGGGCGGCAAGGCCGCTGTTTACACAGGAATCCTGCCTTATACGCAAAATGAAACCGGTCTGGCCGTGGTGTTGGGCCATGAGGTGGGCCATGCGCTGGCCGATCATGGCAACGAACGTATGAGTGAGGCACTCATTGCCAACATGGGCGGTATGGCGCTTTCGGTTGCCTTTTCCCGGCAGCCGCAGCAGACTCAACAGCTGTTCATGACGGTATACGGCGTGGGGGCCAACGTGGGATTTTTGCTGCCTTACAGCCGGCTGCATGAGAGTGAAGCCGATCGCATCGGTTTGACGCTCATGGCTCGCGCGGGCTATGATCCCCGAGAGGCAATACCGTTTTGGGAAAGAATGAGCAAACAGGAAGGAGCATCGCGGCCCCCGGAATTTTTATCCACCCACCCGGCACCGGAAACGCGAATCGCTGATATTAAGAAATACATCCCGGAAGCGTTGCCTTATTATGATAAATCGAAGAAATAGAGACAAACGCAAAGTCAGAGAAAGAAGATATTAGGATAGGACCCAATTCGGTGATGACCCCGATAGATTTTGAAGAAAGGAGGTGGTTATGAAAATTGTACTACCCACCGCTGGCTCTGTGCCCGATCAGAGGACGGCGGACTATGTTATCAATATCGCCAAAAGACTTAATGCGCAGCTGGTTGTTGTGCGGGCCCTTAGCGAGAAAGAAACAGAGGCGGAAGGAGAACAAAGCCTGCGCCTGTTTGTTGAAAATGGCAAAAGAGAGAACGTGTCGATAAATATCATTCTAAGGCGCGGGGATATTGCCTCTGTCATCATTGAGATTGCCCAAGAAAAGTCGGTGGATCTAATCATTCTGGGTGGCAGCCATGGCGAGATCATCGCTGAATGGCTGAACGCAAAAGCGACGGAAAAAACGGATATTCCAGTTCTTTTAATTCCCAAATGGGTGCCGGCTGCAGACAGATCATCGCCGAATGGCTGAGGGTGCGCCGGAGCGGAAGTTGCAAGAGACGATAATCATCTTGCAGGTCATTGCCACGACGACAAATAGTGAAACGTTCGATGTTTTTTTGAATTGATCATACGTGCCGACGCCTTGTACTGTGAACAAATTTAGGAAGGAACCCGAGCATGGCATCATCCCCAGCACCCACCCCGCCGGAAACTGAGGTTTCATTTGCCCGCGACCTCGGTCTTTTTGATGCCACCATGATCGGCATCGGGGCCATGATCGGCGCCGGTATTTTTGTGCTCACAGGCATCGCCGCCGGTGAAGCGGGACCTGGAGCGCTGCTGGCATTTGCCCTCAACGGTCTGGTAACCCTGCTGACAGCACTCGCATATGCCGAACTGGCCTCGGTCTATCCTAAATCAGGCGGCGGCTATGCCTTTATCACCAAAGCATTCCCGGGTCCGGCGGGGTTTGCCTCAGGCTGGATGCTGTGGTTTTGCTACATCATTGCGTGTGCGCTTTATGCCCTTGGATTCGGCAGCTATTTCTGGGAATTTATTCAAAGATACTTCCCCCCGATCGCCAATCTGGTCTTCAACCTCGCAGGTCACAAAGCCCCGGCCCTGATGATGACCGCTTTGGTGAGCATCATTTTCATTCTCGTCAATATGCGGGGCACGGCCGTAACCGGCAACGTCGAAAATATCATCACCACTGCCAAGATAATTATTCTGGGCATATTTATCGCGTATGGGCTCAAGCGAATTTTTCAAATTCCCAGCGAAGCGGCGGCAAGCTTCACGCCCTTTCTGCCGAACGGCGCCGGAGGTGTGGTCATTGCCATGGGATTGACATTTATCGCCTTTGAAGGCTATGACCTGATCGCAACGGTCGCCGAGGAGATCAAAGCACCCGAAAAAACCATTCCCCTGGCTACATTGATTTCCCTTTCCGTCACCGTCTTCATCTATCTGATGATCCTGGTGGTCTGCATCGGGGCCATTCAACCCGAGTCGGGCAAATCCTGGCAGTTTCTGGGCCAGTATCAGGAAACGGCGATTGCCAGGGCGGCTGAGAACTTCATGCCGTCAATTGGTGTGGTGCTGATTATCTTCGGGGGGCTGCTTTCCACGATATCCGCTTTGAACGCAACCATTCTGGCGTCCTCACGGGTGGCCTTTTCCATGAGCCGCGACAAAATGTTGCCGGTGTCCCTCAGTACGATCCATGCCCAGCGTCGCACACCGCATATCGCCATTGCGGTCACCGGAGCGATTGTACTCGTCATGGCCTTGCTTTTCCCGATTCAGGTCATCGGTTCCGCTGCCAGTGTTATGTTTTTGCTGACATTTACCCTGGTCAATCTTTCACTCATTGCCCTGCGCCGCAAGTTTCCTGAACTAAAAGGCGGATTTCGCGTGCCGTTATACCCGGCGACGCCGATTGCCGCCATCGTCCTCAACATGTTTCTGGCGATCTATCAGTTCAATTTTGATCCCCGGGCGTGGTATATCACCATTGCTTGGATCATCGTCGGTCTGTTTATTTATTTTATGTACTTTGAAAAAGTCACGGCGGCCGATATGCCCCAGGTACTCGAAGTCCAACAGTCGAAAAGTACAAACGCCTATCCGTATCGGATCCTGGTTCCACTGTACAACCCCGACCATGTGATTCCTCTGATGAAACTGGCAATTCCTCTTGCCAAAGCCCACCAGGGCGAAATCATTGTGCTTGGCGTCATCGATGTTCCGATCAACCTTCCGCCCCATGAAGGTATGCGATTTGTCCATCACAAAACGCCGCTTTTGAGAAAAGCGATCGAGTACGGCAACGGGCAGGGGGTCGAAACCCGCTCGGCGATCCGCATTGCGCATCAGGTGTGGGATGGCATTCTCCATACGGCCGAAACAGAAAAGGCAGCGCTTGTTCTGATGGGCTGGAAAGGATACACCACGACCCGCGACCGGATTATGGGCGAAGTCACCGATAAAGTTGTGAGGTATGCCCCCTGCGATCTTATCACCGTAAAACTGATGGGAGATCGTCCTACCCGGCGCGTATTAATCACAACGGCCGGCGGTCCTCATGCAACCCTTGCGGCTGAATATGTCGGGATTTTCCACGACGCGCAAGGATACGAGGTGACATGCTGCTATGTGGTGGAACCCAATGCCGGCCAAGACGATCGCGAAGCAGCCCGGCAATGGATTCAAAAGACCATCCGTCTCACCAATCTTGAAGGCAAAGCCGATGTGCGGCTCCTGGAAGGCAAAAAAGTGGCGACAACCCTGGTCCGCGCGGCGGCGGATTACGATTTGATCGCCCTGGGGGCATCCCGGGAAGGGGTCTTCTCAAATGTTCTGTTCGGTGAAATTCCCGAAAAAGTCGCCCGTTACTCCCATACACCGGTAATGATCGTGCAGCGCTACGAAGGTCCGGTCAAATCGCTTGTAAAAAGGGTGTTGGGTTAAAGATATCATATTTGATGCTGCACATCTGAGCTGCGGATATGAATGTCCCTTTGCGGAAAGGGAATCTCGATGCCGGCCTTTCTGAATTCTTCAAAGATCTCAAAATAAAGCACACTGCGCACATTTCGCCGCGGCGTTACCCTAACATCTATCCATATCAGCAGCTCAAAATCGATCGAACTGTCACCATATTGTATAAATCTAACCACCGGTTTCTGGAATTTCGCAACCATCGGCTCTTTTTCTGCAACCTCCAGTAATATCTTCTCAACCTGCTGGGGGTCGGAGCGATATGAGACCCCCACCGGCAGATCAATGCGGATCATAGGAGACGACAGCGAATAATTCACAATCGTGTTCGAAATAAGGTTGGAGTTTGGAACAAGGTATTCTATATTGTCTCTGGTTCTTATCTTGGTGGCACGCAGATAGATATCCGTGACTATGCCCAGCCCTTTTTCCAGTTCAATCCAGTCGCCTTTTCTGATTTTGCCCCCGAATATGATCGTAAAACCGCTGATGATATTGGCAGCTATATGCTGCAGTCCCAGGCCGATTCCGATGCCGGCGGCACCGGCAAAAACCAGCAGAAAGCGAAGATCAAGCCCCACAACTTTCAAGGAAATCAAACCACCGATGGCAATTAAGGTATATTTAAATGAGGTATTCAGGGCATACCCCAAACCGGGGTCGATTCCAAGGGAAGGGTAAATTTTATAGTCCAGATACGCCTGCAGCAGACGTGCGCCATAAATAAATGCCAGCAGGATGATAACCGCCTTGAGCATCAACCATAAAGTTACCTGGGTCGTGCCCAGTTCTACTACCGGAAACGAAATAACGCGTACAACCAGATCCATCAGCCCCAGAAGGTTCAAGACAATGCCGGTTGTTGCCAATACGGTGGCGTATGACAGCATGGTTCTGAATGATTGGAAAAGAAATTGCGCGGCTTCATCTGAAACATCTCTACCGGCGTACCATTTCTGCAGCCATTCTCTTATCTTGTGGTAAGCCAGCATAATCAAAATGTACGCACCGCCTGAAGACCATATCTTTATCAAAACAACCCGGCCCAATTGCTTGTAACCGATGCACCATAGGAGTGCCGTGATGAAAGACAGAATAATAAAGGGGTAATAGAATCTGTTCAGAATGCGAACAAAACTCTGGTAAGTTCGATAGGGCAGATCCGGCAAAAATGACATAAGGGCGGTTTTCATCAGATGAAACAAAAACAGGATCACCACAATCGAAACTGCGATCGCAAATTTCAGCAGTTCGATCACATCGGGTGGAATCTGAAAGGCTTCCGCGCCCTGGATTACGGCAGAACCGACCAGACCATACAGCAGGGCCAAACGCGCCAGTTGAAAGATTTTTTTCCCGTAGCGGGCGGTTGCCTGAAAAAGGTTTTGAGTCAGTGACTCACGCAAGAGGCTGACGACCAGGGAACCGATAGCCCAGAGAATCATTAATTTCCCGGTTAGCTGAAACCAGGCCGCCCGGTAGTGGATCATGGCATTGATCAGGGAATAAGCGGCGAGCAGAATCAGCGGTATCAAGGCGGAGACCAATACCTTGAGGACTGAAAGGCAAAATGGATAGATGGTCTGCGGGATTTTCGGCCGCAGCGGCTGCACCTTTTTTTCGATCTGTGCCAGGATCCGTTTCCTTCCCAGCAGGCTGTAAAACACGGCTGCCAAAAAGATAAATACGATGCAGGACCCCGCCACCCCGAGCACACGGCTTTGCTCCATAATCTGCTGAATAAATTCCGGGAGTTTAAGCGGCAGGCCAACGGCCCATTTATACAGATACTCGATCGTATTCCAATCCCAGCCGATCGGCGTACGTTCAAATAGCGAGCTGGCCCGGTTGGCGATCTCGGTTTTAACACTTGCCGCTTTTTGGGCGATGGTCGTGCCGACATCGTCGGGAAGGGATATCGCGGGTTGTTTTTGATTTTCAGGAGCCGGCTGCTGAGCGGCGGCATATAAAGCAGACATCCACAGCAGTAAAACAATAAAAACGAGCATAAGACAGCGGGGTTTTTGGGTTAACATATTAATTTCCCGGCGATAAGGATTTTTAAATTTGTCATGTTAAGCGATCTAACTGCGCCTGATTGAGCGCGATTTTAGCTTTAGCCAGCCTTTTGTAGTACGCTTTGGTTTTAGCGGTATTACCTTTCGCTACAGCTTTCATTAAGTCCCCTTCCAACTCGGCTACCTCAAGCAGTTTATAGTAATCCAATGATTCTTTGAAATGCGCCAGGACAATTAGACCGGTCAGCAAGGGATGATTGTTGGTTACATTGGCATCTTTGAATTGCATACCGTGTTCGAGTTCAACCTCGAGTCCGCAGCAAAACGCCTTAGGCTCAATTTTAATACTTTTCGGATTCAGTTCAGTCAGGATCACCTTAGCCTCTTTAACAGATACTTTCGGTTCTTTCTTTTTCGTCCAGTCGCTGATTTTGAGCTCTTTGCAAACTTGCTTTACTTCATTGACGCTTACGTATTGAGGAATTTTCATAATGTCCTTCCTTTGGTTATGAAGATCGGATAGATGGTTTAATTAACAGTTCGCGTAAGGAGGTTATATGCCAAAAAAATTATTAATGTCAAACCGAATAAAAAATTCCGGTCATTTCATCTCGCCTATAATGGTTTCAGCGATTTGAGCATAATTGCCTCCGAAATGATGGGCCCCGGGTAGCGCGACTTTTTTAAAATTGTTTCCCTGAAGATTGGGGCAGAGACTGTCCGTTTCCTGCTCCCCGTAGATACAAAGCAGGCGGGAACTATCCAGTTGGGCGATCTCCGGCATTGTGGGAAGCGCCGTTTTTGAGATAGACCCAAGCCAGCTGCTGAGATGAAACTCAAATGCTTTACATAGTCCCTGGTTTTCTCGGCGTCGCACACCTGGTCGATGGTTCCCTGCAAAGCAACCCAGGGGACGGCTAACCGGGTTGCCGGCAGAAAACTCCATCCCTTGCCCTGGGACCCCTTCGTCCACTCCAGCCCGCTGCCCCGGCAGAAAGGTTTTGACAGAGCGATATCCGGACAAAAACCCAGGCTGATGGCACCCCGGAAGGTATTCGAAGGTGCCTGGACGATGGCAGCATAAACCAGCGTGGCACCGGAGGAGTACCCGATCAACACCGGTGTGATGTACTGGGGAAAGCCGAGTTTTTTCTGGACAAATTTGCTCAACAGTTCGAAATCCACCGCCGGATAGACACAGGACTCGGAAGAATTTTCGAGTTGTTTCAGATAGTAGGTGATGTCGATCCCCACAACAAGTGCATCAAGCGCCGCGAGTTCGCGGGCCATGTCGACCACCCCCAGGTTCCAGCCGCCGTCCCCGGAGACAAACAGCACCAAATGGGCCGGGTGAGCGGATGGATGATACAAAGCAATCTTGCCGAAACGCCCGAATTGGGCGGTGGTTTCCTCCGCCCGAATGCCGGAGGCAATGTTGAGCACAAAAAATCCAGCGATAAAAAAGACGACTGCGCGATTCATTTTGTCACGACTCCTTTCATGCCCCCCGAGATGAGCGTTGCTAAATTGGCGAAAATTTGAGGCAGCGCCAGACCTCCGTGCGATGCCAGATATTTCGGCCGCCATTCGGGGTCGAATTTTTCTTTGTACTGACGCAGCCCCTTGAAATTGTAAAAGTGCTCCCCGTGACGGAAGACAAAGGCGCCCAGACGATTCCACAACGGTGCCAACGCCCGGTTCTCAAGGCCTGAAAACGGCGCCATACCCAGGTTGAACCAGCGGTAGCCCTGCCCTTTTCCCCACAGCATCAAACAAATGAAAAGATACTCCATGACACCCTCGGCGGCCTCGGGCAGATAACGCATCAGATCAAGGGACAGCTCCTCCAGCTGCACCGCAGTCCATAAATTGGCAAATGCCTCGATGCGCTCATTTCGAATCACCAAAGCCACCGGACAGCGCCGGATATAATCCGGTTGAAAGAATCCCAGGGAAAACCCCTTTTCCCGGGTGCTTTTCTCCGTCAGCCAGGCATCGGAAATGTTTTTCAACTCCTCCAGATGGGCCGGCACTGATTCCGGGGGCATCACCTCAAAGCGATACCCTTCTTTTTCAAATTTCCGTTTGGTATACCGCAGCCCTCTGCGGGCACCACCCTTCAGCGAAAAGGCCGCCAGCGCGACGCGGGCTTCTTCTCCGAGTTTCAATAAAGAAAGTCCCAGATCCAGATACAGATGCAGACATTCTTGCCCGATCTCATAAAATACCGTTCGACCGCCGTAGCGATCGGATAGTTCCCGAAACTTCCAGATGAGATCGGGCCAGCGCAAATCGGGGCCGACCGGGTCTCCCATCGCAATCCAGCTGCGACCTTCCACAGCATGCATAATAAATGCATCGCCCTCCGGACTGAACAAAAAACGCTTGTCACCGAGCAAGGCCAGATGGGCGGACACCGCCGTCGAGTTGCACACAATCGGATAGGCTTTTTCAAGTTCCTGCCGGCCGGATTCTGTGGGCTGCGGCGGTGTCGGCCGCAAGAGCCGCGCGACTGCGAAAAACAAGCCGAGAACGACAACCCCGACAGTGGCCCGTAAAAATCGAGAGGCATCACCGCCAAAGGCAAAACGCCACCACAGACTGTCGGCATATTCTACGTGGCGATAGGAATAAAAACCGAGCCAGACAGAACCGCCTATAATAATGAAGATGGCCGCAATCCAGCCGGCGTTAAACGGCTGGCTGAACAAAGATGCCTTGCGATAGAAATACCGGCGCGTCGGCCAGATCGCAACCAGAATTAAAAGCAGTGCAATGGCCTCTTCGAAATCGAAGCCTTTGGCCAGTGAAGCGACAATGCCGGCCATCAACAGGCCGATGGTTAAATGATAGGCGGCATCGAGTCGACGCTGTAACCCGCGACCCAGCAACAGCAATCCCATACCGGCGACACTGCCGATAAAGTGCGAAAGCTCTAAAAAAGGCAGCGGAACCAGCTTTTTTAAAAAAATGATGCGCGGCGCAACGACCGGCGTCGTGCCGGAAAACAGCAAAATGGCACCGCCGATGAAGGCCGCAAATGCAAACACCTGAGGAACCATCGGCGACACCCAGCGTTCAAAAAGCCGCACGAAGATGCCGAGACGTTCCTGTTTGCGTAAAATCTCCTGCAGCCCGAGCAATAGCGCGGCGGTGATCAACGGCAGCCAGTAATACAAGGCGCGATAGACCAGCAGGGCACCGAAGATTTGATTCGCCGGCACCCTGGCGGACAGCATCAGCACGATCACCGTTTCGAACACGCCAAGTCCCCCCGGGACTTGACTGACAAGTCCGGCTAACTGGGCCAGCAGGTAGACGGCCAAAAATTCCGGGTAGGACATCGCGGTGCCGGGAACCAGCAGCACAAACAAAACAAGGCTTGCCAGCATCCAGTCCAGCGCCGCAAGGATGAGTTGAGAAACGAACAGACGGGCGGATGGCAGCTGAATTTCCCATCCTCGAATCGTGATGGCAGTTTTTTTGATCGTCGTTGCAATCCCAAAAGCCAATACGACGGCCAGCATGACAATTCCGATTACGTGCAGGGAAGCCAGCGGCAGATGGATTGCTGCGGGAATCGTCAGGGGTTCGATCAGAAATACCGCACCCCCGATGGTAAAAAATCCGAGCCACAGCGTCAGGGTGCAAAAGGCGACCACCTGAGTAATCTGCAAGGTCGACAGCCCCCAGGCCGAATACAGCCGATACCGCACGGAAGCCCCGGCAATCATGGACATCCCGATATTGTTGCTGAAGGCATAGCCGATGAAAGATGCCAGCGCGACCTTTGGATATGCCAGTTGATGCCGGATATAACGCAAAGCAAGCGCATCATAACCGGTCATCACGGTGTAGCTCAGTATGGTCAGCCCGGCAGCCACCCCCAAACCTCCGGCTGGAACCGATGCCAGGGCTTTGAGAATATCCCTCAGATGATAATTCCGCAGCTCACTGTGCAGGAGCCAAACAGCAGCTGTGAAAAGAACGATACTGAAGCCGGGACCCAAAATCCTGCGCCATAGGGGTTTCATGGTGATTCCTGCAGTATGATTGCCGGATAGTCCAAAACAGGCAATTTTTCTGATGGAACACAAGTTGCCTTAGGGTTCATGAAAAATAAATTCACAAAAGAGGGGCAAAAAGACGTCCTACTCCCTCTATGAGTCCGAGTGGTCTCCTTTGCCGTTGTTTCCTGATTGAGCAGTCTCCCATTAACTCTTGTATCCAGGTTTCGAGCTGCCTGACCGCATCCGAATCGTAAATACACAGGGCAATCTCATAGTTTAACAACATACTTCGCATGTCCATGTTGGCCGATCCTACGATTGCAAGCCTATCATCTACCAGGATTGATTTCGCGTGCAACATGCGTGGCTTGTAAAGCCATACGCCGGCCCCGGCTTCCTGAACCCGTGTCAAGTAGCCCTCGCGCACCAGATCGGCCAGACGATGATTGGAGGTCTGAGGTATAATGATGGATACGTCAACATTGCGACCGCTTGCGATGCATAAGGCCTCCAACATCAGCTCATCCGGTACAAAGTACGGCGTCACAACCCGGATGCGTCGTTTTGCCCTGAAAATCGAGGTCAAAATCGCGTTGCGAAGTGAATCGTTACGAACATCCGGTCCGCTTGCAACCAATTGGTTGACGCCGTTGGAATCCGATTTTAGTGCCTGAATGGTGTTCGAATGATGACCAAGTGCTTCCTTGCTCGCAAACTTCCAATCCGACCCAAAAATGTCGGTTAAATGATCGACGACCGGGCCTTGAACCAACAGCGAAAGATCCTGCCAGCGGACTATGGATTCTTGCGGCCCCATATATTCCGAAGCAAGGTTCATTCCACCAATGACAGCAGTCTGATTGTCGCAGATGATCATTTTGCGATGATTGCGTAAATTGGCTCGCCCCCGGAAAGGCCAATGAATCATCGGCATAAAGAAGGCAGCCCGCCCGCCGGCTTTTAAAAGCGGCAACAGAAAATTCTTTGATATTCTCACCGATCCCAAGGCATCTAAAAGGAGACAAATTTTTAGACCTTGCGAAGCTTTCCGCGCAAGGGCGCGCACAATGGCACTGCCGGTTTCATCTTTTCCCAATATGAACGTCGCGATATAAACGGAGTGGCGGGCATTCTCAATAAGGTTTAGAATCGTTTCAAAAGCTTGTTTACCCTCCGGCATGAACGTGATGCAGTTGTCCGCTGATGGCGGGAAAATACCATTGCCGGGCTCAAACAAATACCCTTTGCGGATATAAGTATCGCAGCAAGGTTTTGACTGATCTTGTGAAAGCTTCGGTTTTGTCTCGGCCTTGCTGATCATCTTGCGCCCGCCAAAAACAATGTAAAGCGGCACTCCCAGGTAGGGGATAAAAATGATGGCCATCAGCCAGGCAAGCGTGCTGGTTGGCGATCTTCGCTCCCTTAAGATATGGGACAAAAAAGCCAGTGCCAGAATAAATCCAATGGATGGCAAAAGGTGTATAAGTAACCAATTAAAAATCATACTTATTTCCTGAAGAGCAATACACTTAATAACCTGAAGTTTGCACGTATTCTTGCCAGCAATGCAAAAATGTGTATATCTGTAAATTCTGCCAAGCGAGGGTTGCTGTGAAAAATTCAGGTATCCGTTATTCTTTTAAGTCTGTTTTGCGGGCAACTGAAGGGGGTCATAGACTTTTTGCGATAAATTTAGCCCGCTGTCTGCGGCGACGGTAAAAATGGAAAATCCATATCAATAAACCAACAATTGCGACACTGCCCATAACATAAACCTCGTAAGATTTAAGCTTGCCGATAAAAACTTCCAGGGCATGACCGAAAAGGTCGCCGCCGGATGCGACGGCTACCGCCCAGACCAGCGCGCCGGCGGCATTGAGCGAAATGAACTTTTTGAAAGAAACGGGGCTCATTCCAATGACAAAGGGGGCAACCGTGCGCAATCCGTAAAGAAACCGAAAAGACAGGATCATCGGTGTTTCAAATCGGTTCATCATCTTGTGAATTTTTTCCGCTTTCTCCTTCCAGGCCGGGCGCCTGGACAGAACCGCCTGACTGTGTTTGCGCCCCAAATAAAAAAAGAGCTGATCGCCGCCAAGACTGCCCATAAAAGCGGCTAAAATCACCCAGCTCAGTACCAGATAACCTTGGTGGGCTGCCAGACCTGCCAACACCAGGATGGTTTCTCCTTCTAAAAATGTGCCGATTAAAATTGCGGCATATCCATAATTTTCAATTATACTTGGCAGGTCCATTTTCAGTTTAGCCCCGCAGCTCTGCTTGCGCCTGCCGGCAGCCGACTTTCACTGTTGCAGCTGGACGCCGACTTCGATGATTTGAAAGAAACCCCCGCCTAACTTTTCAGTTTTTACTTTGTCAAAACTCGGCACCCCGGGGGACGTCTTCAGTTTTGAAGTGCAGGATGGCGACATCGGAATGAATAATTTTATTGGCTTGTATATCTTTTTTTGGCCGCGCGCGCAACCGCTTCTCGATTGAAATATTCATTTAAATCCGTTGCGGGCTCAGTTAGTTAATACCTGAATTTTGCACAATTAGACCGCAACCGCCGTTGCGGGCAGGGTGTTTTGATGGGTAACATTGAAAATGACTGCCAGGATCGCGACTATTTTTTGAGCTGGTTTGGGAAAAAGAAAAGTGTGGCGCGCGCAAATAGCAATCATCTGCCTGGCTATTTATATTATGCAACTGCAGCGGCTAACCGAACAATTCGTCGGTAAGGGCAATCGAGATTTTGGGTCCGAAGTCGGGCGCCCACTTTACTACTTGACTTTAATAAAATTTCAGCGAATAAGTTGATGCAGCGACCGGAGTTTAGAATCGTCACAGGACCGGGTGTATTGTGCAGAGCATTCCGCATCATCAGGAGACAGGCATATGACAAACAAGCATAAAATCGTAATTGCTGAGGACCACCGGCTGTTTCGAGAGGGATTGAAATCCATGTTAGCCGCCCAGCAGAATTTGGATGTCATCGCAGAAGCCGAAGACGGCCTGGAGGCCATTCGCTGTGTTCGCAAGTCGCAACCCGACCTTTTGCTGCTGGATCTTTCCATGCCGCGATTGAGCGGTATATCGGTGATGAAAGACGTCAAAGCCGAGTTTCCGCAAGTGAAAATTCTGGCCCTGACAATCCATGAATCCGATCAGTACGTGCTGGAAGCGTTCGAGGCCGGAGCCGACGGGTATTGCATCAAGGACGCCAGTCGGGAGGAACTGATGCTGGCCATTAAGAGTGTGCTCAAGGGGCGTCGCTACATCAGCCCGATCATTGCCGGCAACGTTATGGAAGGCTATCTCGAAGAACGGAAAAAGCTCAAAAAAAATACCGCCTGGGATACGATCACCCAACGGGAGCGGGAGGTGCTCAAGCTTCTGGGCGAGGGTTATCTAAACAAGGAGATCGGCGAATTACTCAGCATCAGTGTCAAAACAGTCGAGAAACACCGGGCCAACATCATGAACAAGCTCGACCTGCACAATGCATCGGCCCTGACGACTTATGCCATCGAAAAAGGCCTGGTGACAAGCAAGTCCTGAATTATGACGCCGGCTATAATTACTTCATGCTCCGTATTCTGACATCCACTACTGGGGTGTCTTTCATCAATTCCACCAGTTTCGACGTGTCGGTATCGCCGTAATGATACGGATAGAGGATTTTCGGCTTGAACGCCTTGGCGGCATCGGCCACCATCTCCGGTGTCATGGTATACGGCAGGTTCATAGGTAAAAAAGCGCAGTCGATATTTTGCAGCTGCTTCATTTCGGGAATGTTTTCCGTGTCGCCCGCTATATAAACTCTTTTTTCGTGGAAAGTGATCACGTATCCGTTGCCGATGCCCCTGGGATGGTAAGGAACGCCTTCGGCGCGCATGTGGACCAGATTGTAGGCCGGCACCGCCTCAATTTGCAGACCGCCCACGGTTTCCACATCGCCGTTCTTCATGACAATGCCATCTTTTATCTTGCTTGCACAGGTTTCGGTTAAAATCACAATCGTTTTCGGCGTGCGGACGTCTGCCAGCGCCTTTTGATCAAGATGGTCGCCATGTTCGTGGGTTATCAGAATTAATTGGGCCTTGGGCAGCTTGGCGTAATCGGCCAGGCGGCTGAAGGGATCGACATAAATTACCAGGCCCCTGTAATTGAACATCAGGGAGCCGTGCCCGATGAAAGTAATCTCCAAATCGCCCATGGCGGTACTAAGAATATCTCTTCCAAAATTGTCCTGCGCTGCAACGCCAAAGGCCATGAGACCTGCGAAAAGCGAAACCAAGAAAAGCATTTTTTGCATATTATACCTCCTTTTTTTCTGGCTGCCGCGGTATGACTGTTGATACAATACGTGCAGCCATTGGTCACGCTGACGGCAATGTAAATCATTTCTTTGTTTTTTGGTTTCTTTTAATCTTTTAATTGGTTATCACAAATCAAAAATTTTAAAAAGCCCTCTTTGCTCTTTTACTTAAATGGGTTCCGTACCCTGTAATGGCAGTAATTTTATTTGTTGGCAGGCAGCACCCTAGATGGCAGATGTTAGGCAAGGAACAGAAGGAAGAAAAGGCAGCGCTCCCTGCCGTTACCATCTCCCGGGATCCCGGCAGCGGCGGTCGCATCATAGCGGCAAAACTTGCGGAAAAATTAGGCTTTCACGTATTTTACCGTTTATCAAGGCCCCGTGAACGACGTCGGAGCCTTCCGGGAGCATTTTGGCGATCTTGTCGGCGCGCAGCAGGTACCCCATCGCCTCGTCCCAGTCGCCCAGCTGGAATATATAGAGCAGCCAGAGGAAGTGCGCATTATGCAGGTCGAATAAATCGGCGAATAAATCGGTTGAAAACGTGGCCTCCGCGCGCAGGAGTCCCTGGCGGTGATATTCAACGGCCTTCATCCGCCGGACATTCACATCCGGCGAGATCGCCCGGCAGCTGTTGCCGAGACCCCAGTAGACCCGCCGCATCTCGTCGAGGGTGCCGAGCTGCTCGCAGAGCGCGAAGCATTGCTGTTGGTGGGCGAACGCCCCGTCAAGGTCCATCCGGTCGTAGAGGAACCAGCCAAACCGGAAGTGAATCCGGGCCAGCCGCTCCCGATCGCCGATGCGTTCGGCGAGCTTCAGAATCTCTTCCAGAATGCGCCACCCTTCCTCGTAGCGTCCGAGCAGCCAGACCATGTCCACCTGCTCGAGGCGCAGGTCGATCCGTTGCCGCTCCCGCTCTGCGGTTGACGGGAGCCGGTCAAGACACAGCATGAGGTCATCGTAGTAGCGGGTGGCCTCTTCCGCGGCGAAACGGGAAACAGCCCTTTTAGCGGCGGCCGTGGAGGACATCTTCGGAGGACTCGGCGATGGGCTGCAGCAGCATCAGGGGCACGTCCTTGCCGATGACGGAGGCGGCCTGGAGCAGCCGCTTGTCTTCGGGCAGCAGCCGGTCGATGCGGGCGGCCAGGATCGCCTGAGCCGTCGCCGGGATCTCAATATTGTCAAGCGCCTTGACCAGCCGATAGCTTCCGCGCTCGCCCGCTAGAACTTTGGTCTCGACCAGGGTCCGTACACTCTCTTCGAGAAACAAGGGGTTGCCTTCGGTGCGTTCGATCAAAAGGCGTTTGTGCGGCTGGAGGCCGGCATCGCTGCCGAGCTGGGTCTCCAGAAGCTCCTCGGCGTTCTCGGGCGGCAGCGGGTCGATGCGAAGCTGGCGGTAGTAGGTCTTGCCGCTCCAGCCATGCTGATACTCGGGGCGGTAGTTGAACATCAGCAGCAGCGGCGCCATCGGGAGGCTGTCCACCAGGCTGTCGAGCAGCGCCTGGGTCTCGGCATCGATCCAGTGCAGATCCTCGCACACGATCAGAAGAGGCTGCTCCTGGCTTTCGCGGAACAGCAGGCGCTTCACACCGTCGAGAGCGAGCTGGCGGCGATGGGGCGGATCGAGCCGCTCCCACTGGGGATCATTGACGGGTACGTCCAGCAGCCACAGGAAAGCCCGCAGCCAGGGCTCGAGGGCCCGGTCCAGGGAGAGGAGCTTTCCGGTCACCTTCTCTCGAATCAGCCGCGCTTCGTCCCGGTCCTCGATCCGGAAGTACTCCTTGAGCAGTTCGATGATGGGCAGATACAAATTCGTCTTGCCGTAGGAAGCAGAAGCGCTTTCCAGGATAAGCCAACCGTTGAGTCGCTGGGAATGGGTGAACTACAGGAACAGGCGGGACTTGCCCACCCCGGCTTCGCCCACCACGGCCACGACCTGGCCGTGGCCGGCCCGCGCCTTGTCCAGGGCCTGCCCGAGGATCTCTAATTCCGCCTTGCGACCGACGAACCG
>Ga0307426_1000872_pt1 | contig 20561 bp, 14 predicted proteins | sample SalMarWE160340MG_FD_202165 | JGI IMG/M metagenome (GOLD analysis project Ga0307426, IMG submission 202165) | Salt marsh sediment microbial communities from the Plum Island Ecosystem LTER, Massachusetts, United States - WE1603-40 | ecosystem: Environmental > Aquatic > Marine > Intertidal zone >...
CCTGCGCAGCCGGCAGGATAAGCTCGAACTAACATATGTCAGAAAAGACGGTTCACAATTTCCGGTCGAAATGACCATCAACGGCCTTGTGGGGCCGGAGGGCGATATCAGCGGCATCCTGTGCATCGCTATGGATATTGCCGAAAAAAAGCGCTCCGAAAAAGCGCTCAGGGAAAGCGAGCGCAAATATCGACTTCTGATCCGTAACCTTCCCAACTGCGTTTATAAAGGATATCTGGATGGATCGATTGATTTTTTTGACGATAAGATTGAGCTGATTACCGGCTTCAGCAAAGAAGAATTTTTATCCCGCCGCAAGACCTGGTACGACCTCGTTTATCACGAAGACCTGCAGTATGCCAAACAGAAATTTAAGCAGGCCCTGCAAACCGACAATTCCTACATCAGGGAATATCGTTTTTTATCCAAAAGCGGCGATATCATTTGGGTGCAGGACGGCGGCCAAATCGTATACGGGGAAAACGGTGAGATTGAATTCATCAGCGGCGCTTTTCTTGATATTACGGAACGCAAGCTCGCCGAAAAGGCCGTGCATGAATCCGAGGAAAAATACCGTTCCATTTTTAACAGCGGTCCCAATCCGATTTTTGTTCTCGATCGCACAACGCTTGAAATTTTAGATGCCAACCCAATGGCCGAGGAGACGTATGGCTACAGCAAAGAAGAAATGCGGGGCCGATCCTTTTCTTGCCTGGGGCCCATCGACGAAATAAATGCGAGACTGACCGAATTTGACCAGGATAGCTGGCCGGAAGCCTGTGTGGTGGGCTCCAAAGTTCAGCATTACAAAAAGGGTAATGTTCCTTTTTATGTCAGGGTCACCGCCTGTTCGATCCGATATAAAAATGGCGATGCCGTGATTCTCGCCACCACCGATCTTACCGAAATGCTGGAGAAAGAGGCCCAGCTGCAGCAGGCCAGCAAGATGACGACGCTCGGGGAAATGTCGGCCGGAATCGCGCATGAATTGAATCAGCCGTTGAATGTCATCAAAATGGGCAGCGACTATTTAAGCATGATGGTTGAAGACCGCCGAAAAATTGCTGAAAATGATCTGATCGAAGTCGCCCATCAAATTAGCGACCAGGTGGATAGAGCTGTTGAGATAATCAACCGTCTGCGCGAATTCGGCCGCAAACCGGATTTTGCTAAAAAAAAGGTTGATTTAAACCGGGCCGTCAGAGTGATTTACGGCATCGTCAACCAGCAGCTTGCTTTGCAAAATATTAAATTAAATCTCGATCTGGCGGAAAACCTGCCGCCCATTCTGGCTCACAATACGCGCATCGAGCAGGTGATTTTCAACCTGGTAACCAATGCGCAGGATGCGATCAATCAGAAAAGGGAGGCCGGGTCGGCCGCCGAGGCGCATGCGATTGCGATTCGCTCCTTTACCGCAGACGATTCGGCCTTACTGGTCGTAACCGATACCGGCGCCGGTATTCCGGCGGATGTCAGGGACAAGGTTTTTGAACCGTTTTTTACTACCAAGGAAGTCGGCCGGGGAATGGGGCTGGGCCTTTCCATAACCTATGGTATCGTAAGAGATTACAACGGACAGATCGATATTCAAAGTGAGGATGGTGTCGGTTCTTCGATCCGACTGACGTTTCCCAGTGTCGCTGACACCTGACACCTCTTCAATATCAAAAAAGCTGCCAAGAGTGACAATATATGGTCGATACGGCGCAATAAGCACTTACAAGGGAGCCGACATGGTTAAGATCCTGGTCATCGACGACGAAAAACCGACGCTGTCTATGTTTCGGCTGTTTTTAGAGGCCTGGGGGTATTTGGTCCTGACGGCCGAAAACGGAACGGAGGGTCTTGAAATCTTTAGGAAAGAAAAACCGGCCATCGTGATTACCGATATAAAAATGCCCGGCATCGACGGATTGGCCGTGTTGCAGCGCATATTAGATATTGATCCCAGGGCCCTGGTTATTGTAATTACAGGTCATGGAGATACCGATTTGGCTCAACAGGCACTGGAGAACAATGCGGTCGACTTTATCCATAAGCCCATAAAAAAAGAAGCGCTTGATGCCGCCCTGAGAAAGGCCAGGGAAAGACTTGACCTGACGCAGTACACCGACAGCCGGTAAGCCAGCCGGCGGGAAAGGAACCTTACGATGTGTCTTGCCATTCCATCCAAGATCATAAAAATTGACAACAGTATGGCCGTCATTGATGTTGACGGGGTAAAGCGGGAAGCCAGTCTGCTGCTGCTGGAGGATGCCGGCGTCGGCGATTATGTCATCGTGCATGCCGGATTTGCCATTCATAAAATAGATGAAGAAGCCGCCCTGGAGACGCTGAAGTTGTTAAAGGAGGCGGCCGCACTGGTCGAGCAAAGAGGAGGTGAATCCAACTAGTGATTCGTTTTTTGGGCCAGGCAATTTTTGAAATTTATGGGGATCGTAAAAATATGATAGGCGTCATGTAAAATTCGAATTTCGAATTTGCCCGTCGGTATCAGATAGGTCCAATTGTTAAATCAAGCAACGCTTCTTCCTGCCTAAAAATAACTGAAATAGCGAGACGGGCCGCTTTTTTTTACCATGACAGATAATCGTATTGCCAAACGTTTGAAAGTCAACGGGATTGTTCAAGGCGTCGGCTTCAGGCCTTTTGTTTTTCAGCTGGCTGAAAAATACGGACTCAAAGGCGAAGTTGCCAACACTTCATCCGGTGTTTCCATTCACGTTGAAGGACTTGCCGAGCATATCGCCTCTTTTGAGGAAGATCTTGCCGCCAAAACCCCACCGCTGGCTTACGTTGTCGAATTTACCCGTCAACCGGAATCCGTTAAAAATTACGCCGGTTTTGCAATTGTTAAAAGTCAAGGCGAATCTGAAATTTCCACCTTGATCTCACCGGACGTTTCGGTCTGCGACGATTGCCGGGCGGAACTATTCGATCCCGGTGACCGGCGCTATCAATATCCGTTTATCAACTGCACCAATTGCGGACCCCGCTATACCATCATCGACGATATTCCCTATGATCGGCCGAAAACTTCCATGCGGCACTTTAAAATGTGTGTGGCCTGTCAGGCCGAATACGATGATCCCGCCAACCGGCGCTTTCATGCCCAACCCAATGCCTGTGCTGAATGCGGGCCCCGGGTTACCCTTTACGACAATCTGAAAAAAGAGATCGGCCGCAAGGATCCCATCGTGCAAGCAGCCGAACTGCTGAAAAAAGGCTTCATTCTGGCGATCAAGGGTCTCGGCGGATATCATCTGGCGGCGGATGCCACCAACTCCGAAGCCGTCGGGCGTCTGCGCAGCCGGAAAATCCGCGAGGAAAAGCCCTTGGCTGTCATGTCCTATGACCTTGCGACAATTCGCCGGTATGCCGAAGTGGACCCTGCGGCGGAAATATTGCTTTCTTCGATCCAGCGACCGATCGTTCTTTTGAAAAAAAAGACACCGGGCTTGATTTGCGAAGAAGTTGCACCCCGCAATAAGTATTTCGGTGTCATGCTTCCTTACACCCCGCTGCATTACCTGCTGTTAGCGCATGAATTTACGGCTTTGGTGATGACCAGCGGCAATTTGAGTGAAGAGCCCATTGCCATCGACAACGAAGAGGCCTTCAACCGGCTGGCCGGTATTGCCGACTATTTCTTAATCCACAACCGCGACATCTATCTGCGCAGTGATGACTCCATTGTCAGGCACGCGGCCGGGACCAGGCGATTCATCCGACGTTCCAGGGGTTTTGTACCCATACCGGTTTTTTTGCAAAACAAGGTGCCGCAAATTCTGGCGTGCGGGGCCGAGCTCAAAAATACGATCTGTCTAACCAAGCAGGACAAAGCCTTTTTGAGCCAGCACATCGGAGACCTTGAAAACATCGCCACCTATAATTTTTTAAAACTGACCGTCGACCATTTAACACGCATTCTCGATATTCAGCCTGAAATTATCGCCTGCGACCGGCACCCGGATTATATGAGCACCCGCTTCGCCCGGGAGCAGACGGCCATCCCTAAAATACAGGTGCAGCATCACCACGCCCATATTGTCAGCTGCATGGCCGAGCACAAACTGGACGGCGCGGTGATCGGTCTGGCCTTTGACGGCACGGGATACGGCACCGACGGGGCGGTCTGGGGCGGAGAAATCCTGATCGTCGAAGAACATGATTTTAGGCGGGCCGGGCACCTGGCCTATGTTGCCATGCCCGGCAGCACCGCGGCCATCAAAGAGCCCTGGCGCATGGCGGTCAGCTATCTACAGGACGCTTACGGCCCTGACGTCGGCCGTCTTAATCTGCCGGCGCTGGAGGGCTTGGAGCACGAAAAGCTGACCGTTATCGGTGAAATGATTACCAAAGGGGTTAATTGTCCGCCGACCTCGAGTCTGGGGCGTCTGTTTGACGGTGTGGCGGCTATCTGCGGGATTCGCAGCCGGGTGAATTTTGAAGGGCAGGCGGCCATGGAGCTGGAAATGCTGGCAGCAGAATCGGCCGAATCCCTATATGATTATGAGTGGGAGAAGGATCGCATTTTGCGCATACTGCCGGCGCCCATCATTCGCGGCGTGGTTGCTGATATTCAAAACAGGCTGTCGCTGGCCGAGATCGGCGCCAAATTCCACCGAACCTTGATCTATCTGTTTGCGGATCTGTGTGATGCCGTGCGCAAAGAAAACGGTTTGAACCGCGTGGTTCTCAGCGGCGGTTGTTTTCAAAACGCCATGCTGCTAACCGGTCTGATCCGGGCGCTGGAAGAGCACAGTTTCGAGGTGTTCTCGCATGAACAAGTGCCGACCAACGATGGCGGGATAGCGCTGGGGCAGGCGGTGGCGGCGGCGGCTATGGCAAAAAGATGAAAGTTAGGATAAATTATTTAATGCAAGGTAAGAGATAGTTAATACCAACAAGGCCGCCGCGCGGAAGGAGCGCCGCCTGCGGCGGCTAGAGGAGCGTTTCACTATAGGAGCGCTGCGCTTGAGGTAAAAGAATAAAATTGATCGACTCCTAATTTTTTTTGGATTGTGAGCCACCAGCTTTTCTGCCTCTAACCCCAAGGCCCGTAGGGCCGATCCTCAAGCGCAGCGCTCCTTGAGCGAAGTGCTCTTTCTTCGCGCTCGTTTTGATTTTTGATAAGGATTTTTTAAATGTCGCTAAAACATATTGATGAATATCGAGATTCGACTATCGCCAAATCGCTGATCCAAAAAATCAAAACCGCCAGTAATCGACCCGTTCGGTTGATGGAGGTTTGCGGCACGCACACGGTGTCGATTTTTCGCAGCGGGATACGTTCGGTGCTGCCGTCAACCATATCCCTTCTGTCGGGTCCAGGGTGTCCGGTGTGTGTTACCGACCAGAGGGATATCGATGCCTTTATTGAGCTGGCCCGCCTGGATGATGTAATTGTCACAACTTTCGGTGATTTGATGCGGGTGCCCGGCAGTAACTCCTCGCTGCAAAAGGAAAGTGCTGAAGGCCATGATATTCGCATGGTCTATTCCACTTTTGATGCGTTAAAGATTGCCCAAAAGAATCCCGCTAAAAAAGTTGTCTTTTTAGGGGTCGGTTTTGAAACGACCGCCCCGACCATTGCGGCTGCCATTGGGCAGGCGGATCAGATGAACATCGAAAATTTTTCGGTGATCTCAGCTCACAAGCTGGTGCCGCCGGCCCTGGAAACTTTGATGAGCCTGGAGGACGTCCAATTGGACGGCTTTATTTTGCCCGGGCACGTGTCGGTAATTATCGGACTCAAAGCCTACCGTCCCTTTTTCGACAGACATTCCATACCTTGCGTGGCGGCAGGTTTTGAACCGGCGGATATTCTGCAGGCCGTCAGCATGCTGGTCGAGATGATCGAAACCGGCAAGCCGGACCTTGACAATGCCTATCCCAGGGCTGTTACCGAACAAGGCAACACGAAGGCGCAGAAAATACTGCAAGATATTTTTGAACCGACCGATGCCTGCTGGCGGGGAATTGGTATGATCCCGCAAAGCGGGTTGAAAATAAGGGCAGAATATGCAGTCCATGATGCCGAAAAACAATTTGAGCTCCAGGTCCCCGAACCGAAAATTCCGCCTGGCTGTGCCTGTGGCGACATTTTGACCGGTAAAAAAATTCCGCCGGATTGCAAATTATATCGCAAGGTCTGTACCCCCACCGATCCGGTGGGACCCTGCATGGTATCGACCGAGGGGACCTGTGCGGCCTATTATCGATATGACGGATGACAGATAACAGAAGACAGATAACAGAAGACAGATGTCAGAGGACAGAAGACAGAGGACAGAGAATAGAGGGCAGATGACAGAGGACGAAATTCGGAAGCGGGAATGCGGCCTCCGGCTCGGGAGGACTGCGCCCCGGAGGGAAGTCGGAAGGATAAAGGCTAAAGGCGAAAGGTGGAAGGTAATGGCTCGTTACCTTCTGATTTTAAGATAGATCTTATACCTTCACCCTATACCTTAAATCTTATACCTTCTTGCGTCTTTAACCCTGAACCCTGAACCTCTGAACGAATTAAACCAAAATAACGATCGAAACGATCATAACGATCATAACGAACTAAACGAACAAAACGATCTACACGGTCCACGAACAACGGACCACTGACCACGGACAACAGACTATTCACATGAAATCCGACAAAATACTTCTCGACCACGGCAGCGGCGGTAAAATTTCCCATCGTTTAACAACCGACATGCTACTGCCTGTCTTTGATAATCCCATACTCGCCGAGTTGAATGACGGCGCCATCTTTGAGCTTAACGGAATGCGCCTGGCATTTTCAACAGATTCCTATACGGTGGATCCCATTTTTTTCCCGGGCGGAAATATCGGCGATCTGGCCATTAACGGTACGGTTAACGACATTGCCATGTGCGGCGCGAAGCCGTTGTACCTGAGTGTCGGCCTGATTATCGAAGAGGGGTTTGCCGTGGCGGATCTTGCGGCCATTATCGGCGAAATGGGCAAGGCTGCCGAAAGGGCGGGTATCACCATTGTGACAGGGGATACCAAGGTTGTACCCAGGGGTGCGGTGGATAAAATTTTTATCAATACATCCGGCCTCGGTGTGATACCGCCGGCTGTCAACATTGCCAGCCACCATGCCAAGCCCGGTGATCGCGTGATCTTGAGCGGCTCCATTGCCGACCACGGAATTACCATACTGACCCGGCGCGAGGGGCTTGCATTTGATACCGGCATCACCAGTGATACGGCACCGCTGAATGAAATGGTCGATCAAATGCTCTGCGCCAGCACAAATATCCATGTGCTGCGGGATCCCACCAGGGGCGGGGTGGGCACCGCATTAAACGAAATTGCCGAAAAATCGCAGATCGGCATAAAAATCTTCGAAGAGCGGATACCACTGAAAAAAGAAGTGGCCGCAGCCTGCGAGCTATTAGGCTTTGATCCGCTGTATCTCGCCAACGAAGGCAAGTTGCTGGCATTTGTTGCGGCGCAGGATACCGAAGCGGTCCTGGCAGCCATAAGGGCAAACCCCTTTGGCAAAGACGCCGCGGTGATTGGAGAGGTGGTCGAGGATCATACCGGCCAAGTAGTCCTGGAAACCAGAATCGGCGGCCACCGCATAGTTGATATGCTGGCGGGGGAGCAGCTGCCGCGAATATGTTAAATAATGCACGGAGCCTATGCGCTATGCTCTATGCGCTCTGCCCTACGCCGCGAAGCCGATAATAGTAAGATGATTAAATTCATACAATTTTTAATCCTAGTTATTGCCTTTTCAATCGTACCGGGGATCAGCTGCGCAAAACAGGAGCATCTGATCCAGGGCCGCACCATGGGTACGACCTATCACATCACGGTGGTCACCGGCTATTTTCAAGGCATTTCAGGGCTGAAAGAAAAAATTGACGTCCGGCTGGAGGAGATCAACCGCAGCATGTCCACCTATCAGAAAGACAGCGAAATCAGCCGTTTTAATCGCTTCGAGGAGACCGGGCGTAAATTTAAAATTTCAGACGATTTTTTTCAGGTGATGACGACGGGCCGGACCATTTACCGGCTTTCGGATGGTGCCTGGGACGCAACGGTCAAACCTCTGGTGGATTTGTGGGGGTTCGGGCCAGGCAGCCGCAGCAATAAGGTCCCGCCCCAAAATGAAATCGCAGCGCTTTTGCCGGATATCGGGTTTTCAAATATTGAAATCCCGGCGTCCGGATATTTATTGAAAAAACGCGCGGCCGTCACGGTTGATCTGTCTTCCATTGCCAAGGGCTACGGCGTGGATCAGGTTGGCGATATCCTTCGTAATAATGATTTTGAAAACTACCTGGTGGAAATCGGCGGGGAAATTATTGCAGCCGGGAATCGCAAGGATGATCGGCCATGGCGTATCGGGATCAATCGGCCCCAGGCCGATGCCGCCTTTGATGAGGTATATAAGGTGGTCGATTTGCGTAATCAGGCGTTTGCCACCAGCGGCGATTACCGAAATTTTTTTGAGGTCAATGGGGTTCGCTACTCCCATGTGATTGACCCCCGAACCGGTTATCCGGTCTCAAACGGCGTCGTGAGCGTTTCGATTATCACCCATACCTGTACGTTGGCCGATGGACTTGCAACGGCGGTGATGGTGATGGGTGCGGACAAAGGTTTGGACCTGATCAACCGGCTTGCCGGAGTTGAAGGTCTCATTATCGTTGAGAAAGACGACGGCACTCTGGTGGATTATTATTCAAAGGGATTTGCAGGGAACTGACGTTTCGGCGTTTGTATGATATGTAAATTCGGTAATTGGGATTTGTTTGGTATTTGGAGCTTGTTATTTGATATTTTCTAACTGCTGAAGCCTGAAACCTCTAAAAAATCAAAGCACCCGGCAACATCGACAACTTATCGTCGATACATCGGCCATAATAAGCACCTAAGGGGTTGCCATGTCTATTTCCTTCAGGGATATCTTGGAGTGGATGCTTAAGCGGCCGCTGCTCGTCATTTTTGCGGTCGCCGCTGTCACTTTTTTCTTCGCATGGCAGCTGCCGACTCTCTCATTTAAAACTTCCATCTATGACCTCCAGATAGAAGACCTTCCCGAGACGGCGCAATATAATGCCTTTCGTAAAATGTTCGGCTCCGACGAGATTATCAGGGTTGTCATCAAGTGCGACCAGGTTTTCGATCCGGTCACCTTCCGTAAGATCGAGCAGCTGGCCGACACTGCCGCAACCTTGGCAGGTGTCAGACGGGTTATCAGTCTGCCCGGCATCAAAAAGGCGGTTGATCTTGCCGGTGACTGGAGCATGCAGAAATTTGCGGCGCTGATTTCGCCGGCCCGACTCTTCGATAAAAACCTTATTTCAACCGACCGCAAAACCACGGCCTTGACCCTTGTGCTGCAAAACGACGCCGACTCTGAAACGGTGATTTCAGGGGTGAGGCAAATGCTTGTCGACAGCCCCGCGGACCTGATGCTTTACCAGATCGGCATGCCCCTTGTTTCCGAGGCACTGGCCAAGTTCACTAAAAAAGATTTCTTCCGTCTGCCCCCCATTACTTTTCTGCTGATTGTCGTTATTCTTTTTTATTTGTTTCGCAAGGTACAATACATCCTGATACCGCTTGCATCCGTGGGGCTGGCGCTGGTATGGACATTCGGTTTCATGGCATTGCTCAAAATTCCGCTTTCCATGCTGACGATGATTGTCCCGGTTTTTTTGGTCGCCGTGGGAACTGCTTACTGTCTGCACATCGTTTCCGAATACCTGACCTGCCGGAGTCAATCCGGATCATCTTCCGAAGCAATCACCAAGACTTTTTCCAACATCGCCCTGCCGACTTTTCTGGCGGTTTTGACGACGACAATCGGTCTCGGATCGTTGCTGGTGAATCGGATTTCGGCCATTCAGGAATTTGCTGTTTTTTCATGCTTCGGTATGATCAGCACGCTGGTTATTGTTCTGACATTTCTTCCGGCCACCCTGAGCTTTATCCGAGTTCCGGGAAAAGGGCAAATCCGGCAGAGCGAGGTCAATCCTGTTTTTAACCGCTTTATCGAAAAAATTGTCGACCTTGATCTGAATCATCAGAAACTGGTTTTGCCGGTAATTGGGGCGGTAGCTCTGATATGTCTGATCGGTATCTTTCGGATTCGGGTGGAGACCAATCCAGTCGGGTACTTAAAGGATGACGCAGCGGTCAAAAGAAATTTTATAGATATCTACCGTAATTTATCCGGCAGCTTTCCCCTGAACGTCGTCATGGGGCAATCGGCGGCAGACTACTTCGAGAAACCCCATCATCTGGCCGATATCGCCCGCATTCAGGCATTTCTCGACACTTTGCCCGGCGTCGACAAAACCCTGTCTTTTGCCGATTACCTGAAACTTGTCAATTACGTTCTCAATGGGTTTGAGGCCAAATACTACACGCTGCCGGCTGAAGATTTTGAAGTGCGGATTTTACTGAACAACTACACGACCATCCTCGGCCAGGACATGCTCACGCGCTTCATGAGTCCTGATTTTTCGAAAGCCAACATTCTGCTGCTGACGCATATTTCAAGCTCTCGGCAGTTTCTTGCGCTTCGCGAAAAGACGCTGGCCTTTGTCAAGCAACACTTTTCAAAAGACTTGAACTGGCAGGTAACCGGCCTTGGCATGGTGATCGCTGCCAGCAGTCATCAGCTTACCCTTGGGCAAATCAAAAGCCTGTCCATTACCATGATCCTGGTCTTCGGGATCATGTTTATTCTATTTATGTCGAGCAAGGTGGGGCTCATCGCCATCATTCCCAATTTGTTTCCGATTATCATTAACTTCGGTATCATGGGATGGCTCGGGATCCAGCTTTCCATGGTCACCAGTCTTATCGCCAGCATTGCCATCGGACTTGCGGTAGACGACACCATCCATTATTTAGCACGCTACAACCGGGAGTTTAAAAAAGATCTGGATGACAAACGGGCCATTCGGGATACACTTCAGCATGTGGGGCGGCCGATCACCTTTACTACCATTACTATTTGCGCGGGTTTTTCGGTCTTATTATTTTCAAGCTTCAAACCCACGGCCATATTCGGCGTTATGATGATAATCACGTCGCTCGCGGCCCTGGTCGGAGATCTGGTCCTGCTGCCGTCTTTAATCCAACACGTCGAATTGGTAACCCTGTGGGATCTGTTGCGGTTGAAGCTCGGCAAGGAGCCCCGCATGGGAATTCCGCTTTTCAAAGGATTATCCCGCACCCAGGTTCATTACATTCTCATGGCCGGATCGCTTACCAAAATTGATGCCGGCGAGGTGCTGTTTCATAAAGGGGATCCCAGCAATTCCATGTATGCCATTATCTCCGGCACGGTGGACGTTTTCGATCCGGTTCGAGATGATGAACCCGGTCACGATCTTGAAAGCCGGATACTGATCAATCAGTTAAAAACGGGAGATGTGCTGGGTGAGATGGGATTTTTGCGTTTCGCCCCTCGTTCGGCAACTGTTACTGCCACCACACCGGTTGAACTTTTGAAGATCAACTGGAAAATGATTAAACGCCTGCAGTGGCTTTACCCACCCACGGCCCATAAATTTTTCCTGAATCTCATGGGGATTACTTGCGACCGGCTGGAATACCTGACTGAATGTTTTGCCGAGATAAAGGAGCAGGATGACGCCACGGGTTTGTGTAATAGAGGAACCTTCTTAAAAATTCTGGATGTCGAAATCGATCGTTCACGAAGCCATCGAACCCGCATGTCGCTGTGTTTTATGAAGGTAAACTTTGAGGATGATGAAGCCGGTTCAGGCAACCCGGCCAAAGAGCGGATTATCAGCTTTCTGGGCGAGTCTTTTGCGAGAGAAATCCGCAGCTGGGATACCCTGAGTCGTTACGGGAGGAAGACTTTCGCGCTGCTTATGCCTCAAATTTCGATTAATGAAGCACAATGTCTCTGTAACCGATTGCGACGCATTTCAGAGGACAGCCATCTTGAAACCAGCGGCAGCCGCGTTAAATTAGCTTTTGGTCTGACTGAACTGCTGCTTGATAAAGCCGAAAATGGTTCGGACCTGATCGACAGAGCAACAGCCTTTTTGCAAAATGTAAGCTATTCCTGACCCTAACGAATCTGATTAATCAGATCAGCGATTAACTGATCAAAATGCGGTTCCACTGTAGTAAACTCCACCCCGATCCCCCAGCGTGTGGCATGCGCAATTTCTCCTTTTAGTTTCACAGCTTTTGCCTCCTGGCTGACTTTAAACACCATCAGTACCTCTTCGCCGATTACGATCGGCGCTTTGGCAGAGATAAACACGCCGTGCTGGCTGAAATTTTTTATATAGCCTTTGTGGGTGCGGTCGGAGGTTGCGAAATCGACCGGCAGGTGACACGCTTTGCGGAAAAAAATCCGCCGGTCGCCTTTTACGGCCTCTTCGGCCTGTTTTAAAATTGCTGCCCGCTGCTCTTCACTCATGCTCAAAATGACTTCCATGAGCCTTGCAATCGTCATATTATACTTTTTCAATTTTACCCTGTTTGCCATGCTGGATTTCCAATCTGTCGCTAAATTATCGCTGCCCCTTAACTGTCTTTTGCATTAAACGGAATGTTGGAAAAAATCCGGACAGGCTTGCCGGAATAATTCTGCCATTACGACAGTGCTGATATAATTATCGGAATATTTTACGATAACATTAATTTGTTACCGTGAATATGGGAAAATTTCTCATTTTTAGAGGCATTTCGCTATAACTTACTGGAATTTCTAGCAAAATTGTTTTTAAATCCGACATCAGGGCACATTGACAATAATGGATGTGTAACTATGTTCCATCGTGAAAGTTACACAGCCGTATGATACCAAAAAAACAAGCGTTCACACATCAGCGGTTTAAATTTCGAAGGTAACCCTGAATCCCGCCCGGGCGGGAAACCTGGAACTTTTGAACCGTTTAAAAAACTGGAAACATATATGAAAAAGTTGTATCTGGAAAGCTTGGGTTGCGCCAGAAATCAAGTGGACAGTGAAATTATGATCGGGCGACTGAAAAAGGCCGGCTGGGCGCTTACCGACGATCCCGAGCAAGCCGAGGCTATCGTGGTGAATACTTGCAGCTTTATCGAATCGGCCGCGGAAGAGTCCATCGATGCCATTCTGGAGCTGGCGCAATACAAGAAGGAAGGCATTTGCAACCGAATGGTGGTCACCGGGTGCCTGCCGGAACGTTACCGGGAGGATATATTAGCATCATTGCCGGAGGTCGACGTCTTTTTAGGGACCGGCGCCTTCAATCAGATTGTCAACGCGGTGCAAGATCCGAAGTTTACCCATCAGTGTGTGCTGCCGGACCCTGAGCTCACCTCGCTGCAGCAACAAAATGATCCCAGAGATTTAAGCTTGCCTCATCTGGCTTATCTCAAGATTGCTGAAGGCTGCAGCAAATCCTGCACCTATTGTATTATTCCCAGGTTGCGCGGTAAACAAAACAGCCGCCCCCTTGATGATATCGTCTCTGAAGCCCGCCGGCTTGTTGCCAATGGTGTCAAGGAAGTGGTGCTGGTTGCTCAGGATACCACCGCCTATGGTAAGGATCTGGCATCACCGGCCAGCCTCAGCCAACTCATGGAAAAGCTGGTTAAAATCAAAGCTGATGACCGACAGGGCAATGCCGGGCCATGGCTCAGAGTGCTTTACGGGCATCCTGAAAGCATCGAAGATTCATTTATCAAAACCGTTGCCGCATTTAATAATGTCTGTTCTTATTTTGATATTCCCATCCAGCATGTCAGCAGCTCTGTTTTAAAACACATGGGTCGCCGCTACACCCGCAAGGATCTATACCGCCTGTTTGATAAAATCCGGACCCAGATTCCGGATGCCGTTCTCAGAACGACCATAATCGTAGGATTCCCCGGTGAAACCGGCAAAGATTTTGAGGAGCTTTTGCGATTTGCGGAGGACGTGCGATTTGATAATTTAGGCGCATTTATATATTCCGATTCTGAGGACCTTATGTCGCACCACCTCTCAAAACATGTGCCGCCGGAAGTGGCCAGAGATCGATATCATCAACTCATGTCCACCCAGTCGGGTATTTCATCCGAAAACAACCAAAAATATATCGGGAAAATAGTAAAAGTCCTGGTGGAAGAATCATTGGAAAACAATCTTTTTGCCGGCCGCGCCAATTTTCAGGCGCCGGAAGTTGATGGAATTTCTTACATAAATACCAGTCCGCTTCCTTTTGATTTGAAAATCGGCTGTTTTGCTGATATGCGGGTAACGGATGCCATGGAATATGATCTTATGGGGGAGGCGGTATGAATGACGTGAAACAGAAGATCCTGACAGCCGTTGAAGATGATTTGAATGAAATTGAAAAAGCCCTGTCCGATAATTTGAATCCTTACCTGGATCTCGTCTCAGAAGTGGCCGGCCACCTTCTTTTCAGCGGTGGCAAACGTCTGCGTCCCCTGTTAATGGTTCTTTCAGCCCGGATCTGCGGCTATACCGGAAATTATGAAAAAACCTTTTCAACGGCGCTCGAATATCTACATACCGCAACCCTGCTGCATGATGATCTGGTGGACGGGGCCAAGCTGCGCCGCGGAAAACAGGTAGCCAACGCAGCGTGGGGCAATTCCATTGCCGTTCTGGTAGGAGATTATTTATTGGCCCGGGCTCTGTCAATTTCGGCTGGTACGGGCCGACTTAGAGTCATCCAGGTACTGGCGGAACTCACCGAAAACATGTCCCAGGGCGAAGTTCACCAGTTAATGCGCAAGGGCGACATCAACCTCGCCGAGGAGGAATATCTGGAAGTTATCCGCCGTAAAACCGCCATGCTCTTTGAAGCCGCCTGCCGGGTAAGCGCCATTATAGCCGATGCACCGGCGGAAAAAGAAAATGCACTGGCTGCATACGGCCATAATCTGGGAATCGCCTTCCAGATGGCTGATGATCTGTTTGACTACACCCTGACGACCTCTGATTTCGGCAAAGAGGTTGGGGCCGACCTCCGAGAAGGCAAAATGACGTTGCCCGTCATCTTTGGCCTCAATCAGGCGACATCCGATGACAGAGATCTGATGATAAAGATTATCCAGGACAGAAACTTTTCGGCGGAGGATTTTAAAACTTTGATCGGCTTGCTGGACAAACATGGCGGACTCGCCTATACGGAAAATGTTGCGGCCGCTTATATCGGTAATTCCAAGAATGCCCTGTCAGTTTTCGAACCCTCCCAAACCAAAGACCTTATGCTGGATATAGCGGACTACGCCCTGGCACGACGCGTGTAATTACGCAGAGCGTATTAGTTCTTGATTCTCTGACATTTTTCATTTAATGAATATTCTTGCGCCTATATACTCAATCAAACATTGGAGCGAGACGATATGATGAAATTTGTTGCTGCGATTAAGATATTGATTTTGACAATTTCCTTGTCGGTTGGGGGATTGTTGCCGATCGAAGCCGCTTTGGCCCAGGAATCGGATCAAACCAAAACCTTTGTTGTAATAGGAACCGCAACGGTGCAAGGCACGAATGTTTCCGCCGCCCGGGAAAAGGCCATCGCAGACAGTCTCGTAACGGCAGTGGCCTTGATGACCGAAGAGCTTTTGGAGGTCGAGGTATTTGTGAGCCAATTTGCCAAACTCAACGAATTGCTGTTCGAGCAGACGAATACATTTGTCCAGGGCTACAAGGTATTGACAGAGGCCGACCTGGACAAAAGATATCGCGTGGCCGTTGAGGCCATCGTGTCACGGAGAAAAATTTCAAAACTGTTGACCGAAACCGGTATTCTGCGCCTTCAAACCGCGCTGCCCAGCGTTTTGTTTCTGATAGCCGAGCAGGGATTGGAGGCGCCGGTCTCCGGGTTCTGGTGGGGCTCGGAAGGATCGAATTTCAAATCTTTGTCAGAAGCGGCTATGGCCAAGCGTCTGCAGGAGGCCGGTTTTATCGTAATCGATCACAGTGGTGCTCGAAAACGTGCCGGGGAGCAATGGGCGGCCTTTGATAAGCCTGATTTAACGGATCAGGAAGCGGCAGCGCTCGGAGCTCAATTGAAGGCCGACGTGATCGTAACGGGAATGTCGGCGGTAAGTCCATCAACGAATATCATGGGTTCGGCCATGAGATCATTTAATGGATCGGTTAGCGTCCGTGCCATAAAAACGGACTCCACCGAACCGCTCTTAAACCTTAACCGAACTGCGGTAGCGGTCAGTGAAAATGACACTGCCGGCAGCAGGCAGGCGCTGGAGGATGCCGGCGACTTGGCGGGTCAGGCTCTGGCAGAGGAATTGACCGCTGTATGGCAGAAACAGGCGGGTAAACCTTCCAAAATCGCCATGGTTATTCGCGGCACAAGTCATCTTACTTATTATGTTCAGTTGCGCAAGTCCCTGAATACCATCCCGGGTGTCGGCGCAATCCGGGTTAAAGAGATCAAACCCAATGAGGCGACCCTGCAGGTGGAGTACAAGGGAAAACCCCAAGATCTGGCAGCGGCCCTGATGCAGCAAAATTTTGCAGCCTTCGGGATTAACATTTTTGAGGTGACCCAGGATACGCTGAGAGTCGAGCTTATTCCGGGGTAAGATAAAAATGCTTTAAATGATCTAAATTGTCTAAAATGAGCTAAAAATGAGGCGGCGGTTCGCAAATACAGGATTCACTGTTAAAGGTTAAACGGGAGGATTTTCCTTGACAGGTGAAACCACCGGTGCTACTTGGAGTTTAAATTTAAAGGCACGTAGCTCAGGGGGAGAGCGCTACCCTGACACGGTAGAAGTCGACAGTTCAAATCTGTCCGTGCCTACCAGTATAAATATGAGGTTAGGGCTTTATAAGCCCTAACCTCTTTTTTTTAGACCCATTATTCCAAGCTATTATGAATACACCAGACGATAGAGACCCGATCGAGCGCTTTCTCAATACGCCGGACGGCAGGATCCATTATCTGGACTGGGGCGGCGCCGGACGCCAGGTTCACTTGCTGCATGCCAATGGATTTTGTGCGGGAACCTACTCGCCATTTGTCAAATATCTGAGTGACGACCTGCATATCATTGCCAGCGATCTGCGGGGCCATGGCGGTTCCGATCAATTAAACCTGAAACGGGTTTACCACTGGCATATTTTTGCCGACGATCTTAAAATGCTGATCGAACAGAAGATGTCGCCGCCGATTGTCGGCATCGGCCACTCCCTGGGGGCGGTAACCACCTATATCGCCGCCGCAAAATACCCTTGGCTTTTTTCCGCAATCATATTAATCGATCCATCTATTTTACCCCGGCGGCGGCTCTGGCGATTTGCCGCCCTTAAAATGATCGGGCTGGCCGGAAACCGTCAGCTGGCCCAGTCGGCCCGGCGCCGCCGCAAAACGTTTCAGGGTAAAAATGAGGCTTTTAAACGCTTTACCGCCGGCCGCGGTATTTTCAAGAGCTGGTCCAAAGAATTTGTCGAGGCCTACCTGGAATGCGGGCTGCTTGAAAAAGACACTGAAACGGCCGTTCTTAAATGCGATCCGGAGCTCGAAGCGCAAATCTTCGAGTCCGTGCCGCTTGACGTGTGGCGATACGCCAAAAAGATTGCCTGCCCTGTGCTGGCGATTCGGGGGGAACGATCCGATGTCTTTACAGCCGATTCGGCCGAGCGCTTAAAACGCCTTCTTCCCGATTATGAATTCGCGGCCATCCCAGGTGCCGGACATTTTGTACCGATGGGTAAACCGGAGGCGTGCGCGGTGGTCATCACGGAATTTATTCGACGCAGGCTTGACGGCGTCGACAGCGATACCCTTCGGTAAAAAATCCCCCTAAAAACAGTTGATTCCCCAGAAAATAAAATTCCAAATCCCAAACGCCAAATTATTTACCCTGTTAAATAATTCGATAAATGGCGTGACCGGTCCTTACGAAGATAACATTTTCAGCCTGCTCGCAAATCGTTACAAGACAATTTAACAGGGCAGGTAAATCCCAAATTTCAATAACCAATGACCAAAACATTCATTCCGTTAGTATCGCATTGCTTCGCCAACCCGGGGCTGACGGAGATGATGGCATTCGGCACTATTTTAGACGGGCCATTTGTTTGGAATTTGCTTTTTGGTGCTTGGAATTTCCATGATTTTTTATTTCAGCAGGTAATTTGTGAAAAATCATTTTATTACCTGTTAAAATGACCGGTCAGTCTTTATCGGTTTTCCTGTAGAGCACGTATCTCATTGAGGGCTTTTGCTGGATTTTTTGATAGCCTTGCGGCACAACACAGGCGCTGTCTTTGTCGATAATGAGGTAGTCATGCCCCATTTCGGCACTCAGGCTGGCCTTGTAAAAGCGCTGCATATCGGCAAAGAGCCAGTCGTCCATCGCAATCGCAGGCGGGCAGATGGAGATTATGCTGCGTTCGGGCAATTGAATGTGCTGCAGGTAGAAATCACGGTAAAACGGTTTTCTCCTGGCGATATGATCTTTGTAATAGAGCATGCTTGCCGAGCCGGCGCCAAATAGAAGCAGCGCCAGAGTTGCCAATCCAATCAGGAGTTTTTTTCTGCCGGCGACCGCTTCTTCGATCTTTTGTGCGACGGCCTGCGTTAAGAAGGCCAGGCTCAATGCGTAAAAAGGAAACGATTGAAATATGTAGCGGATGTTTTGTCTGCGGCTGAACATAAACGGTAGACTGCATGACAGGGCAACCAGCAGAAAAAAAAGGGATTGGCGACTAAACTTAATGCGGCGCAGCGATACCCTGTTTGCGAGCATGAGGACGACAGCTACGCTGAAGGGTACGATCATTTCAGCCGACCATCTTTGCGCCAGATGCCAGTAGGCATGCCTGGCTGAGCGCTTGTTTTGCAGGCTGGCAACAATTTGAGAATTCCAGAAAAATTTAAAAAATTCAAGGCTGTCGGGATAAAGTTGAAATGTCCCGAGCAGCAATGCCGCAAAAACGCCAACCAGCAGCAAAGATTGGATGATTGTCCGGGACAGTTTGGCATTCAGGGTGAGCCGGCAAATCGCCGGCACCGCAAAGGTAAAGCAAGCTGCCGGTCCCTGGGAAATGAATCCCAGGTATGTTAAAACGCCGGCCAGGATGCTGTAGACAAAGGCATATTTTTCAGCAATCATGCTGCGGTATGCAAAGTACGCCGCCAAAATTGCAAACACCGCAAAGCCAAAGACCATTCGATTGGTCTGGGACAGGTAGGTAAACACCGGAACAGAGACCAGAAGCAGGATCGGCCACCAGGCGCCTGACGGCGGCAGCTTAAAATCCCATCTCACCCGGTTCCAAAACAAGGCCGTGCATGCGAAGATAATCAGTCCGACGGCCAGCCCGTATAAACCTTCAAAATAGGGACCATCGCCGAACAGCTTGAAAAGATACGACTGAATCCAATATATCAATGGGGGATGTTCACGGTAAAGCTTACCAAATGTCTCGCTGAAATTCGGCTTCCAGAGCGAGCCTCGTCCCTCGGCCATGTTTCGGGCGACCGACGCATATTCGACCCCGTCTCCATGCTTACCCAGCTCGAGCAGCTTGTGGCCGACGATCACAAAAAAGAGCAGGAGTGCAATGGCCAGCAGAATTCTTTGCACCGAATATTTTCTCGTCATCCATCCAATAATCCAAGCACTTCAGGATCCCTTCTGAGATTTAAAAGATGTTGTCCTTTTGCGAGGGAGTAATTCATCAAGCACGAAATTTTTGCTTTGCAAACTTGCGCAGTAAGATAAAGCCTTTGCCAAAATAAATCAAATGTTATAATTTGCGGTTTGGTGCGCTATTGGCCGAGCGAATAAAACATCTTCAACTCGATTCAGAAACCCTGATAAACGGATGCACCCACAAATTATCCGAAAAAATGAGACATTCCTGGTTCTCACCCTGATCACACTCTGCCTGACCCTGTTTTTCCTGCGTTTGGGCGCCCGGTCGATATGGGATATCGACGAAGGCAAGCATGCCGCTACTTCCAAGGAAATGGTGTTAAGCGGTGACTGGATCACCCCGACTTTCAACGGCGAACCTTTTTTTGACAAGCCGGTCTTATTCAACTGGCTGGGGGCGCTCGCCTTCCTGGTTTTCGGGTTTACCGAATTTGCCGCACGTCTGCCTGCAGCGATTCTGGGGACGGGATGCGTCATGATCACCTATCTGTTCGGTCGCAGGCTGGCCAATGCGACGGTCGGTTTTCTGGGCGGTGTGATTCTGGCAACCGCCCTGGAATTCACCGTTCTTTGCCGAACCATCGTACACGATATCAGTCTGGTTTTCTGCCTAACTCTTGCATTTTTTCTGTTTTATCTTGGCTATACGGACAGTCGGCACCGCCAAAGGAACCTGCTTTTTTCTTATGCGGCAATCGGCCTGGCAGTTCTGGCCAAGGGACCGGTGGGCCTGGTGCTGCCGGCCATGGCCATCGGGCTGTTTCTGATTTTTGAAAAAAAATTGAGTTTCATCAAACAGATGCAAATCGGATGGGGAATATTGATCTTTCTGGCGGTAGCGTCTCCCTGGTATATTTTGGTCAGCATGAAAAATCCCGGTTACGCCGGATATT
>Ga0307426_1000873_pt1 | contig 20553 bp, 21 predicted proteins | sample SalMarWE160340MG_FD_202165 | JGI IMG/M metagenome (GOLD analysis project Ga0307426, IMG submission 202165) | Salt marsh sediment microbial communities from the Plum Island Ecosystem LTER, Massachusetts, United States - WE1603-40 | ecosystem: Environmental > Aquatic > Marine > Intertidal zone >...
GTGGGCGCAATGGTGGTCGTCGTCGCATTGCGATACTTTATGCCCTGGTCTTTGAAAATACTTTTACCGTAATTTCCAAAGACGCCTCTTTCCTCTGCCAGACTGCGGGAAGCATCATGGGCTGCCTCCTGGATGAAACGCATGACGTTTTCGGCCGTCTCGAGCGCTGCTTCGGAATTATACGGTACATTTAACTGGTAGAGCATATCTGCAAAACCCATGACCCCCAAACCGATTTTTCGGTTGCCGCGCACCATTGCCGTGATCTCCGGCAGCGGATATTGGGACATTTCAATGGTATTGTCGAGAAAACGAACCGATAGATCGATAAGGCCCTTCATGCCCTCATAGTCGATCATGGGACCCTCGCCGTTTTCCGTTACAAATTTGGCCAGATTGATGGAACCCAGATTACATGCTTCCAGGGGCAGCAGCGGCTGCTCACCGCAGGGATTGGTGCTTTCAATTTCACCCAGGGCCGGCGTGGGGTTATCACGGTTGATGCGATCCAGAAAAATGATTCCCGGATCACCGTTTTTCCAGGCCTGTTTCACCAGGGTATCGTAAACTTCGCGGGCGTTCAACTTGCCGATCGATGTATGATTCCGGGGATCCACCAGATCATAATCCTTTGCGTCGACAACCGCTTGCATGAAATCATCGGTAACGCCCACCGAGATATTGAAATTGTTCAGTTCGCGGTTTTCCTGTTTGCTGTGGATAAATTCCATAATATCCGGGTGATCTACTTTTAATATAGCCATGTTGGCCCCCCGGCGGGTGCCGCCTTGTTTAACCTGTTCGGTGGCGGTATTGAAAATTTTCATAAACGAAACCGGACCCGAGGCCACACCGCCGGTGGTGCCTACCGTGCTGTTTTTAGGTCGAAGCCGCGAGAAAGCGAAACCGGTCCCGCCCCCTGATTTATGAATGAGCGCGGCGTTTCGCAGCGCGCCGAATATGCCTTCCATGCTGTCTTCAACCGGCAGCACGAAACAGGCGGCCAGCTGGCCCAGCCTGCGTCCGGCATTCATCAGGGTCGGCGAGTTGGGCAAAAATTTAAACTCGGTCATCATGCGGTAAAACAGTTTTTGAATCTGTTTGACCCGCTTCTCGTCGCCGCCGAATTTTTTCTCGGCTTTGGCGATGTGGCGGGCGACCCGTCGGAACATCTCCTCCGGTGTTTCGATAACGTTGCCCAGGCTGTCTTTTTTCAGATACCTTCTTTTGAGAACCCTTCTGGCATTGTCTGAAAGATTCAAACGCCCCTGAACAAAGATTGACTGATCCAGCCGGATCGGAGACGGCTTGGTTAATCCATACTCCATCAACTTTGATTCAATCATTTTTTCGATAAACGACATGGTGATGGTTTGAAACTCCATGCGGGTGATTTCTTCGCGTAGCGAGCGGCTGATGCCCATGGCCTGGTCCGTATCAATGGGGTTGTCCCTTACCAGGATATCCGTAAACAGCTGATCATCCCACATGTGGGTACCCAAATCAAAACGCCCTTCATTTGTAACTAAGAATTTACCTTTCTGCCCCATTGAACTTCTCCTATTCAAGCACTGATGTTTTGAGAATACATATTTTGCGAACTGGACCGGCGAACCCATATGAAGCTCAATTAAGAACGCTCCAGCTTTATGGAAAATACACCCTATTTTAGAATTTTCAACCCAGGATGGTGACTTAGGTTAAAAGGACACCGATTATACACAGCGTTTTAATAAATTGCGTATCGGTCTTTGAATCGTATGTCTAAAAACGACCCGAATCAGAATAAAACCGCAGAACGATTCACCATCGCATACAACATATTGTATGTCAATAAAAAAATTACCCCAATATATGTAAATAGATAAATTTTAATTAATACTACGGCCCTCGACTCGCCTTCAGATCCCATGTCGCCCGGTTTAATCTATCAAGGTATTTTTCCGCCGCTGCTTATGCTGTAATAGCGAGCAAACATGAATGGAAAGCCGGGATTCCCGGTCTTAGGCGAAGGACCATTACCTCTGGCAAAGGCGATGGCTGTCGGGTTTTTGGAATCTTTATGGGCAGATAGGCGAGTTTGTTTATCCCCCCCGCCAGTGTCATCAACGCGGCTTCGCCGCTCGGATAGCCCCACCGGGTTCCCGATGCGGATTCCGCGGATCAGGGTGCGAACCGCTTCATCCGCCAAAGTCTCTCCCTCGGCGCTGCAATAGTAGCCGAATAACACCTTGCCGGGTCGCCCCTGGGGGTCTTCATAGATCTGGTCCCATTCCACCATGAATCCGGCGCAAGACCGTTGCAGGCCACTGATCTTATAAGTTCGGTAAAACCAGGTTTTTAATTGGCGGTCAATGCGTTCGAGCGGTCCCCAGACAAGGTTTTGACGGGAATTCAGATTCCATGTCGCCACCATTTCCTTAATGGGCATTTGATAATCGAGCGACACTGTGAATGACCTGTCGGCCTCCGCGCAGATAATTTCACACTGCCGGCCTTCGGCCTCGAACAGGGCGTATTCCTCCGTCTGCCACGCATCCGTGTACTTGACGCGGATCGGTCGGCTGCTCTTAAAGCCTGCGGCGGTAGAGACGATCCGCTGCTCGCCGGGATTAACCCATCTGACATCGCGCTTTATCCCGCGCCATGCCGTGCAGCCCGCCACAGCGATTCCAAGCATCAAAGCCGCGGCAATCAGGCGCCTGTTTCTGCGATCTATTTTCACTTTAATTAATCCGCCCTGAAAAATGGCAGATTCAGGGTTGTGAATTGTTATTTGAAAATTGAAGAAAGGCGTAAGATCGAAGGTTCGGCGGATTAATTAGTTCATGCTGCGCATTTAGTTTTTTGCTGAGCCGCTTGAGCCTGTTTAACAGCATGCAAGCGAGTAGCTTTGCGCATTTTCCAGGCAGTGGCCACCCCAATCACATGGGTCTTATCAACCGCCGGGCCTTATATCGACAGCACCCCAATTATAAAGCAGATGGCGTGTACATGACCAGCACGCTTGGGGGTGCGGGAGAGGGGCGCTCAGCGATGGGCATCCCTCTCCCGATCAGGCGTTGCTATTGCTCGTCATTCGCGGACTTTTCCGGGTGTTTCTTTTTTTCACGGTCGGTCTCGGAATCCGGCGCGCCGTTTTTATTTTCCTCGCTACCCGTCTGCGGGGTCTTCGGCCCCACGATCACCCACTCCCCCTGGGAACCGGTGAAGAGGCCTTTCTCCGGCCCCTCCTCCCGATGGTTGGGCGGATTATAGGGCTGGATTCCGGCGCAGCCGGCAATCAGCAGCAATGCCGCCAGCAGAGCTGCTATCCGGATCGCCTTGCGTTTATATGTCATTGAAATAATCATTAGAACTTCACCCTCGCCCCGATGGTGCCGACGTTCAAGTCCTGGACACTGGGTTCAACATCCCGATCCAGCGAGTAAACGCGATACTGCATATAAAGCTCGGTGCCGTATTCCTCGAATTGCTGGACCACCGCCCCACCGACCGAATACCCGTCGTCCCGGCCCGTGGGAAAATTCACCGAGCGGGTGTAATCGACGCCGAACGCCGTCTGGCCAACGGAAAAGAACCGCGCCAGCCACCCCGCCTTGGCGTAATAGTTTTTGTTATCGCCTTGGTCGTCACGCTCCTTCAAACCGGCGGACAGGGTGAGATTCAACCCGGTGGCCTCGTGCAGCAGGGAAAAGGAGCCGTCGTATTGATAGTCGGTGTTGTCCTGGTTGGGATCAGCGAACGCCGCGGCAGCGACGGCCTTAAAGCCAAGCCCTTGTCCCCCCCACCACAAAGACGCATCCCAGCGCTGATTGCTCACCAGCGAGCCGGCGAGGCTGAATCCATAAAAGGTGGGCGTGTCATAGCGCACCCTGTTTTTGCGGCTCAAACCATCCAGGTCACTGAATGCATCAGACACCTTCACCGTTGTGAGGCTGTCACCGCTGCTTTGCCGGAACAACATCCCCGAGGCAATGTCCGCAATGCTTGCGTATTGGACCACGCTGGTTTTAGAAAGATCGACCTCGGCGGCGTTGTTGGAGGCCGCATCGCCCTTGCCCAGCGAAAGCTTGCCGAAGCGCTTGCTGTCAAGGGACACTTCCGCCCAGCGCTCATCGAGAAAGTTGTCGCTGCTGCTCAAGTTGCCGTTGTCTTCGTCGTTCTGGTTGACGCTTGAGGATTCATTCGGCGCAAAGGCGACTTCAATGCGCGAGCCGACGGTCAAATCGTCGGTGGCCTTGGCGGTGCCGATAAAGCGGACCCGGCTGTTGCTGGCGTCGTTGTCCACGAAGTAGGCGTCGGTGTTCTTGCCGTCGTCGATGATGTTCACGGCCCGGTTGACCTGCCCGGAGATGGAAAGTTTAATATTTCCGGGAGACGAAGAGACAATATTGCGAAACTCGTCCTTTTTTCCGATGGTGGCCTGCACCGCTGTTGTCGCCTCGCCTGCCTCAGATTTGGCTTTCTCGGCCGCAGACTTGGCTTCATCGGCGGTTTGCTTCAACTGGTTCAATTGGCGTTGCATCGATTCCAACTGCTTTTGCTGCTCCTTGATGAGACGCTCCAGCCTTTCAACCGTTTTGGCGTCCTGGGCCATAGCCGGACTCACATAAGACACCCCAACTGCCAACAGCAGACCCATGATAATAATTCCCTTACTCCATTTAATCGCCATGTTCTCCTCCTGAATTTTTAGGTGTATCATTTGCAGATGTTGCTAAATACACAGCCAAAGCCTTCTTTCTTCAAATTATTCCGTTGAAATTTAATTTTTTAGCCCATTCTCACCACCTCCCTTGCCGGTTTGATTTGCGGTTCGGATTTCTTATGACAAAAAATCATCCGGACTTTATTAGGAAATATTCCTGATTGCAACAATTTTTGATGTCCATATGAGATGGGGCAAACCCTGTATTTGCAGATAAAAAACACCTTATTGGTCAGGTCTGCACGTATTTGACTCTAAGATTAAGAGGAGTGCTTTTGCGGTCGGTGCCGATCATAGTGGCCTTGGCAATTAACCTTCAAATCCGAAAGAATGCTATGAACCAGATCAATCATGTCCTCACCGGTCCAGTCATCCTTTGGCACCAGGTGCTCAATCCCTGATGCCTCTGCTGCTGCCTGATATTCCGGTATATCATAACTTGTTAGCATGACAATCGTAATATCAGGATGATCTTTTTTTACCTGACGGGCAAGATCAAGGCCGCTTTCTGAAGGCAGGTGGATCTCGAGAAAAATCAAATTCGGACCGAAGCCTTGCACCATTTCCAAACCCTGCCTGCCGTCAGAGGCCTCCTGGATGTCAACGAATGGAAACCGGTTAACTAAAACCTTCCTTAACGATCGGCGGAAGGGAACGTTTGGATCGACGATTAATATTTTAAACATTGATAGATATCCATCTGGCAAAAAATAAAATCATGCTGCAGGTTGAAATCGGTCGTCCGATTTATCGTTCGGAGAATCCGGGCACTGTGAGTTAAACCTGTTTTGAATTTTGAGCTTTGGCCTGCCCTGGTGTTGCAGATTTGAATTGTGATCCGCCGGATCGGTATTCCAAAATGGGATGTAATCGAAATGTCCCGGATCTGATGCATGGGGTCCATTTAACCGGATAACGCTGTTTACTAAAAAATGAAGGCGTGATAAATAGAGTGAACACTGTATATTTAACCCAATTTAGCTGTATTTTTCCATTGTTTCAATTGGGTGCCGGTATCCGAAAGAGGCGGGCATGGATAATAAACTGCGCATTGTGCTGGCCGACGATCATACCATCCTGCGGGAGGGGCTGCGGTCGCTTCTGACAGCTGATCCTGACTTCGAGATTGTCGGGGAAGCCCGGGACGGGCGGGAAGCCGTGCGCTGCGTTGAAAAGCTTGGGCCGGATCTTTTATTAATGGATCTTTCAATGCCCCGCATGAGCGGGATGGATGCCATTCGGGAAATCAAGAGGCGCTTTCCGGACACCAAGATTATTGCCCTGACTGTTCACAAAACAGAGGAATATATTCTGACGACCCTTCAGGCCGGCGCCGACGGCTACGTCCTCAAAGACGCCACCCATGACGAGCTTATCATGGCCATCAAAAACGTGATGGGGGGCAAGTCCTATCTCAGTCCCGGTGTTTCGGAAAAGGTTATCGAAGGTTACCTGGAGGGCAAAGGAAACAGCCGGTCGGTATCTTCCTGGGAAACCCTTTCCCAGCGCGAACGGGAGGTGTTGAAACTGATCGCCGAAGGCTACAAGAACAAAGAAATCGCCGAGGATCTGTGCATCAGCTTGAAAACCGTCGAAAAGCATCGTGCCAACCTGATGAAAAAGCTCGATCTCCACAATGCCGCGGCGTTGACGGTCTATGCCGTGGATAGAGGGTTGGTTAATCGATAAAATTGGAAATTTTATCTGCTTATATTTCCCACCTCACCCGAATAGTGGTGCCTTTACCGACCGAGGAATCGATTTCGAATGTGCCCCCCGACAACTCGGCTCTCTCACGCATGCTGGCCAATCCAAATCCCCGCCGGGAAGCCTTTAAGGATATCGTTTTGGTAAAATCAAAGCCGTGGCCGTTATCGTGCACTTTCAACTCGATCCGGTTTTTTTTCTTTTTAAGCCCCAGCTGAACCCGATCCGCCCGGCTGTGCTTGGCAACATTGTTCAGGGCTTCCTGCAAAATCCGGTAGATTACAGTTTTCAGGGGGGAGGGGATGTCTTTTTCCCTGATGTCGATATCTCTTTTTATCGCAATGCTTGCGTAGACCTTCTGGAATTCACGGCAAAACCAGGTGATGGTGGCCAGAATCCCCAGATCATCAAGGATGGCAGGGCGCAGATCCTGCACGATGCGGCGTACTTCCTCAATTGTCTTTTGCGTCAGGGGGATGACGGCTTCCAGCGATTTTAATTCTGAATGATTCGGACTAGCGCGCAATTCTCTTAACGAATTTTCCACCCTGAATTTAATGGCACTTAATGCCTGGCCGATGCCGTCGTGCAGTTCCCTGGCGATTCGTTTCCTCTCTTTTTCTTCCGTTGACAGCAGCTGGTTGGAAAGAATACGCAGCTCCTTGCCCGATTCCCGCAGGGCGTCCTCAACCATGCGACGTTTGGTCATATCCTGCACGATTCCCGAAATGGCGGGACCGTCTTTGTATTTGATCAATGAAAGGCTTCGCATGACCCAGATTACATTCCCATTTTTCTTTAAGCCCCGGATTTCATACTCTGACGGAACCTTTTCACCCTTCAGCCGCTTTTCACGCAATTCGGTTACCAGAAGTCGATCTATGGGGTGAACGAGTATAGAAGAATCCATGCCGATTAACTCTTCTTTTGTATAGCCGTATATCTCGGCAAATTTATCATTGGCAAATTCAATCTTTCCGTCCTTTATAACATAAACGCCGATCAGTGCGTCTTCGACCAGCGTGCTGTATTTTTGCTCGGATTCGCGCAACGCCGCTTCGGCATATTCACATTCTAAAACCTGCCGGCGCAATTTTGCGTTTATTTTTTCGAGTTCAGCGGTGCGTTCGACCACCCTTTGCGCAAGTTCATCGCGGGCGTTAAGCAAGGCTTCTTGCGCCTCTTTATGATGGGTAATTTCTTTGATTACCGAGCGAAATCGATCCTGTTTTTCTCCACGCTTGCCCACCGCCAAACTTTCAAGCTGGACCCAGTGGGAAGGCTTGTTGCCGGCAAGAAGTCGGACGTCGCAGGTCTGCTTTTGGCGGGTTTCAAAAAGCAGCCGGCTGTGGGAGTCAAAAACCGGTTGAGAATCAGGCGAGATGAATGCAGAGAAGGGTTTGCGCAATAAGCTATCCCGATTTGTTCCCAGCAGCAGAGCACCGGTGGAATTGACATTCAAAATGACGCCGGCCCGATCAAAAGTAAAGTAGCCGACCGGGGCAAAATCAAAATAATCCGCATACCGCCGTTTAAAGTCCCGGGACTTCGATTGATTCGCTTCGTTGTCCGAATTATTTTTATCTTCATGCGATGGTGGCAATTGGCTTGCGGTCATAAACACATCTTATCTCATTAATTGTTTCAATTTTCAACAATTTGCAATATAAAAAGAGATTGGATGATCTCAGCGCCCGCGGCGTGGTGATCGCCCCCGACTTGACCCTTAATGCACTTTTTGCGGAGCGGCAACCGTTATACGCAAAATATGCCGATCTTATCGTCAGGACCGACATCTTGACCCCTGATCAAGTTGTGCGGGAATTGGTTAATATTTTAATTAGGAATAACTGACATGATAGAAACAAGCGCTTATTCAAGCACCGTTATCAATATAGTAATCGGCATAGTGGTGCTGACCTTCGGCCGTAAACTCTTCTGGCTGTTTGTCGGCTGCCTCGGTTTTGCAGTCGGCTTTCACTATGCGCCCCTCGTATGGCAAGTTCAATCAAATTTATTTTTGCTGATTCTGGCAACCATCACAGGCATTATTGGTGCTGTGTTGGCGCTTTTCTTTCAGAAGATTGCCATTGGACTGGCCGGTTTTGCAGGCGGCGGCTACATTGCATTGAATCTGCTAAATTTGTTGGGAATCAGGCTGGAGCAAATAATCTGGCTGCCTTATCTGATCGGCGGTATCATCGGCGCGCTGCTGCTGTTTTTCATCTTTGATTGGGCCCTGATATTCGTTTCATCTCTGACCGGCGCCACAATGATTATTCAAACAGTAAATCTGTCCCCGGGGATAGAACTGGTTGTGTATTTTGCTTTGGTCATTGCAGGTGTCGTCATCCAAACTGCGCTGTACCGAAAATCATCATCGGGGCAGAGAGAAATTAAAGATTAATTGCGGGTTGCGGGGTGCGAGTTGCGGGTTGCGTGCTACGGGTCACGGGTTGCGCATTGTGGGTTGGGTATTAGGGGGAAAGGTGTCAGCCCAGCCGCTTGTTGCCGAAGTCTATATGTTAGGGCGTCCAGTCTGATCGAAAAGAAAACTTTAAAAGAGCGAATAGCCGCCTGCCATACAGCAGATTTATCAAAGCCGGGCCATTAGAATCCCGCATACGGTATTTTGCAGGTTTCCCCCTATCGTGTGCCTTGCGCCTTGAGCCGTGCACCGTTCTCCTTGCGCTGTGTGCCGTTCACTTTCCACCCTCTACCTTAAACCCTATACCCGTGAATTTAAGAAACCAGCCGCCACTGACCAGATTCAATTTAATTCCTTGCTTTAAATTAAAAATTTGCTATGTTACAAAACTGTATTTTTATTATTATATCTCAACAGATTCGTAATTTATTACATAAATTTTTTGGGAAAAATTTTATTCATGAAACCGATTGAAGAAGTTACCCTGTTGTATGAGATCACCACGGCGCTCAATGAGCACCTGGATTTAAAAAAATCCCTGTACAAGGTGATGGACCTGCTGTCCAGCTCCATGAATATGGTGCGGGGAACGATAACAATTTTAAATCCCATCAACAACGAGATAAGCATTGAGGTGGCCCACGGCCTGCCCCTGAATGCCATGGAACGGGTCAAATACAAACTGGGTGAGGGGATCACAGGCCGGGTGGTTGAAACCGGCAAGGCGGTGGCCATACCCAAAATCAGCGAGGAGCCGCTTTTTCTGGATCGCACCGGCTCACGCCGGAAAAAATCGGGCCAGGATCTCTCCTTTATCTGCGTGCCCGTCAAAAAGGGCAAGCAGGTTATCGGCGCTTTAAGCGTCGATAAGCCCTTTGACAGTTCTTATCCTTTAAAAAGCGGACAAACGCTGCTTTCCGTCATCGCCACCATGATTGCCAGTCATGTGATCAAGCTTGAAACGATCCGAATGGAAAAAGAGCGGCTCAAAGAGGAGAACCGTCGGCTGCAGAATGTGCTCAAAGATAAATACAGTATCGGTAACATCATCGGCAACAGCAACAAGATGCGCGAGGTCTTTCAGATGATCTCGCAGGTATCCAAAAGCAACGCCACGGTTTTAATCAGGGGCGAAAGCGGTACCGGCAAGGAACTGGTGGCCAACTCCATCCACTATAACAGCCACCGCGAGAAAAATCCGTTTGTCAAGGTCAACTGTGCCGCTTTGCCGACCACCCTGATTGAAAGCGAACTTTTCGGCCATGAAAAAGGCGCCTTTACCGGCGCCATCAAACAGAAGATCGGAAAATTCGAGCTGGCCCACAAGGGGACGATATTCCTGGACGAAATCGGATCCCTCGATCTGGAGGTTCAGGCCAATTTGCTGCGCATCCTGCAGGAAAAAGAATTCGAACGGGTGGGCGGACACCGGACCCTCAAAACCGATGTCAGGATTATTGCCGCCACCAACAAAAACCTTGAACGTGCCGTGGAGGATGAAACCTTCCGGGGGGATCTTTATTATCGCTTGAATGTGTTTCCGATTTATCTGCCGCCGTTAAGAGAGCGCAAGACCGATATGCTGCTGCTGGCCGATTTTTTTCTGGAAAAATATGCCGCGGAGAACGCCAAGGACATCAAGCGGCTGTCAACACCGGCCATCGATATGCTCATGGAATATCACTGGCCCGGCAATGTGCGGGAGCTGGAAAACTGCATCGAGCGTGCCGTGCTGCTGTGCGAGGAGGGCGTCATTCACAGCTATCATCTGCCGCCGACCCTGCAGACCGGCAGGGAATCCGATACCTTGCCGGCCCTGTCTCTGGAGGACGCCATCGCCAATCTGGAGCGGGAGATGATCATCGATGCCCTGAAAAACACCCGGGGCAATATCACGACCGCCGCCAAAATACTGCAGACCACGGTTAGAAAGTTTGCTTACAAGGCGCAGAAGTATGGCGTGGACTATAAATACTACCGCTGAAAACGGTTTACAAGGCCGGCATCTCCTACCAGACGGCCAGATTGAGGTTTGACCTGATGGTTTCATCGGCCGTGATTAATCCCTCTCCAAGCAGCTTGGCTTCGGCTGACAAAAGGCGGTCGAAAACATCCCGCGACCAGCGTATTTTCAGGGCTTCATCAATAATTTGCTGCAAAGGAGTTTCTGAGATCTTTAAGCCAATGGCCTTGAACAAGGCCTTGATGATCGTATCCGGCTTGACTGTAATTCGTCCGATTTCATATAGATATTGCAGCTCCAGTCTCACCAGCGGTGAAATCAGCACGTCACAGTTATCGATAGCCTGTTTTGCATTATCAGATATTTTTTCAACCAACCCGGCGTAGAGCCAAACCGCGATATGGGTATCCAGGAACACTACAGGTTGCCTGTTTCGTGCCATTCTGCCACCTTTAATTGTACCAGATCATCTGGGTCGCCGACAATGCAGTCGCGAGAATTGAGATTTTCCAGTTTGCTCTTTTTTTCATCAAGCACAATTTTCAGATTGTGTCCCTTTCTTTCAAGGAATACAGGATTGCCGGTCTGGATCACTTGATCAACGATCTTAAACAGATTGTTTCTCAGTGCCGTCAGAGATATTGGCCGCATAAATCTTTCCTCCTGCATAATTATATATTTACACGTACATAAATTATTATATGTACTGTACATTGTCAAGCGTCTGGTTGATTGAAAAGGCAAAAGATCAGCAATTCGTTGATGGCGTGCTTCATAGGCGCAATATTGGTTTTTCCATTTAAATATTGACGCTTCATATTAGCCATGATAATTGTTACATATGATTCCATTTAAACCCTACTAATCATGGAAAACACCGTTCTAAAAACACGGTTGTACTATAATCCATGGATCGAAAATCCCAAGGGATGGCCGCATGCGGTCAAGGCACATTTGCCGCAAGCTGAAGGGCATCGATATATTAAGAGGTTTGCCGATGGTAATCCAAACTGGCCGCAACAGCACAAAGTCAATTTGCGTCTAAATCAGGAAGACCGAATAAATAACACGCAAATTCGTTATGTGGATCCGTTAAAATTTCTGAAGACCATCAGCCGTTACTGATCATCAATCATTTTATATTTTTCGAATTTCTCCCAAGGTTTTGGGATTAGGGGGCGGCAGCAGCCCGCCAAAACTAACGGGCTGCTGCTTTAAAGGCCGGGCTATATGTCATAGTAAAGATAAAACTCGTGCGGATGGGGACGCAGCCGGACGTCGTTGACTTCGTTTTCCGTTTTGTAATCAATCCACATGTCGATGGCGTCCTTGGTGAAGACATCGCCTTTCAGCAAAAATTGCTGATCGGCCTTAAGTGCGGCCAAGGCTTCATCCAGCGATCCCCCGGCTCGATTTTGTTCTGAATGCCGTCGATAACCGCCATCAGAATGGCCGATAATACCTGCCCCGACCAGCAATAGCTACTAGGTGGGTTCCAGGGTGCAAAGTGGGCGCCAGATCGAGCGTTTCGCTATAGCTGTTGACGCTTAAAATACCTCTGATGTTCGATCCGAGTATTCGGCTTTCGACAAATTGTCTTTCAATGCCTCCGGATACGTTTGGAATCCCGGGAAAAAGGTCCGATCCATGCCGCAGCACAAAGTCCAAGGCCCCATTATCAAATCTCAACCAATAAATTTCCTTAAACACTTTTTCCCATCGACCCGCGGGATAAATGAACATAGCGGACTATATCACCCTTTCCGGTTCCGGAGAACCGACCTTGCATTCCAGCTTCGGGAAAGTGCTTGAGTTCATCCGCTCAAAAACAACTATTCCCGCTGCTCTGCTGACCAATGGATCGATGCTGCAATTCCCGAAGGTGCGGGGACGCGGCTGGTTGTGCCGACGTGGTGAAGGTCTCTTTGAGCGCCTGGAATCAGGCTTCCTACGAGTGGGTGAACCGCCCCCATATTCAGTCGCAGTTTGAACAACTTGTTGCAGGACAAAAAGACTTTCGAGCGCAATTCAAGGGACAGCTTTGGATGGAGGTCTTCCTGATAGCCGGGATGAATTCAATGCCGCCCGATGTCAGCAAGATTGCGGACCATGCGAAGGGGATCGGCCCGGATCGCATCCAGCTTAATACGGCGGTTCGCCCGCCTGCGGAGGATTTTGCCACGGCCCTGTCCGAAGAACGTATGCAGACCCTGCCCCCTCTTTTTGACCCGACAGCAGAAATTATTGCGGAGTTCAGGGCCAACCATGCCAACCATATACAGACGAACCAGGCAACGACTTTTTCCATGTTGAAACGGCGACCGTGCACAGCGGAACAGATAGCGGATATATTCGGCATGCATCTCAATGAGGTGTCAAAATACCTCGGGAAGTTGATGCGCGCGGATCAAATCCGCGCGCAACGCGAAAGAGCCACTGTGTATTACGCAGCCACTGACAGGAACGAAAAAGACCATGCCGACATATGAGTACGATTGAAGGATTAATGAAATAACCAAAGAGCAGGTCATACCACCCAAGGCACAGAAAAATTAATGCATAATACTAAAAAGGCCGTTTTTATACATTCACAGGAGCTTGAAAAATACAGCTACCCGCCTGACTCCATGTTTGTCACTCAAAGAGCTGCAAAAACACGGGAACTTCTGATTTCACTCGGCCTGCTGGGGGGCAAATGTGGAAGGGAATCTGCGCCTGTACCCGCAACAATATTGGAGCTGAAAAATTTTCACTCGGCCAAATACCTGGAAGCATTGCAACAGGCTTCCGTTGGGGGAATTACGCCCGAAGCCTGCGGCATGGGACTTGGAACACCCGATTGTCCAGTGTTTAAAGATATGTTCGACTATGCTTGCTGGGCTGGCGGGCCGCTATTGCTGACAAGGAAGGAGAATCTATGAATGAGATGGAAGTTTTTTTTCCAGGCGGGAAAAAGGTGAATTCAACCTATAAAGGATTTACGGTAAAAACGGATCAACCCAAAAACGAGGGCGGAGACGGCACTGCCCCGGAGCCCTATGACCTGTTTCTGGCCTCCATCGGCACGTGTGCCGGGGTTTACGTTGTTTATTTCTGCCAGGAGCGGGACATCGACACCTCGCAAATTAAAATGACCCTGCAATTTGACCGCAACGAAACCAGACATCTGGTTGAAGCGGTTCGGATCCATATTGATCTGCCGCCGGGATTTCCGGAAAAATATAAATCCGCCGTGATTAAAACCGCCGAGCTTTGCACGGTTAAAAGGAATATCGCCGATTCGCCCCAATTTTCAGTTACCGCTGAAATACGTAACTAACAGAATCAAATTTTTGAGGAGACAAGGTAGCCTATGGCGATATCGCGTTTAAAATCCTGAAAACAAAAATCAAAACAACACAAGGAAGTATAGCAGTGTCTCTGTATCAAAAATCCATCCCTTTGTTCGCGGAAAAAAAATTCGTTGAGGGCAGTATTCAGTCCGCTGATCTCCTGGACGGCCGCTTCGTGCTGGCCAGCAAAGGGAAGACAGTTTGATCCGTGTTAATTATAGGGGATGAAGTGAAATGGGAAACCAGAGTCAACACCGAACGGACAGCGAAAAATTAAATGTTTTATTGCCCTACTGGGTTAACCATAACAATGATCATATCCGAGACCAGGAAAAATGGCTCAAAAAGGCCGAAAAAGAAGGCCTCATAGAGGTTGCCGATGAATTGAAAAAGGCCATTGACCATTCCATTAAAGCAAACCACCACATAGAGCAGGCCGGTTACCGTATAAAAAATGAAAAAGTATCCAAAAGGTCCAAAATCACTGAAAGCGGTGAATCTGCAGACCCATCCGGAGAAGATGGTCCCGTCCAGGTTGTTGAAAATGTAAATTTAAGACCGATCGGTGTTATTCGAACTCCCTATTCCGACAACGCCCCTTATCAACCGTTGGCAAATGACGAGGGTGATTTTCGGATTATTGTCAATTCACAATACAGGGATGGTCTGCGCGATCTGGACCGGTTCCATTACATTTATGTCCTCTATTTTATTCACCGGGTGAATAAAATAATATCGATGACGGTCCGTCCTCCCTGGACTCCGGGCAGAGAGGTCGGTGTCTTTGCGAGCCGATCACCGGTTCGACCGAATTGTCTGGGCTTGAGCATCGTGCGCATCAAACACATCACCGGCAACCAAATCGTTACATCCGGACTGGATGTCTTTGACGGCACGCCGCTGCTGGACATTAAACCCTACATCAAGGAGCTTGATTCCAAATCCGACGCCAATTTCGGTTGGCTGGAAGACCTTGATGATCGAGACCACCTGATGCTGCACATCAAAGGAATCCCGCACGACTATTAAACCTATTCAAAATTGCATCATCAAAACGTTACCCAAAGTTACCTGGAGCCAAAACTAACGTTACCTCACTTTGATATCCAATTGTTTCCAGGCTATTCGTCCAGTCCCTCATTGCAGCCATCAGTTTATTTTTAGATAAATTTACAGGAACTTATGGGTTTAACCGCCCTTTAATCAAACCTGTTTGTGGCCATGGCATCAATCATGCAGTTTGTTTAAATAGTTGACTATGAATATTTGGTCAGGAGCACGTGGCATTCGGTGGAAGATTGGAACAGATGGCTAAATAGCAAAGAAAGAGCCTCACTAAATGATCAGATCGATCAATTATCCCGCGAAAAAGCAGAATATGCGATCTATGAACCGCTGGTGGGAGGCATCATTCCGGCGTCAAATATCCAGGAGGAAGCATGAAAATTGCCATGGAAAAAGTTATTCTGGAAATTGATGACCGCACGTTTGATTCTCAGGTCTTGCAATCCGACAAGCCGCTGCTGGTGGATTTCTGGGCCCCCTGGTGTGGCCCCTGCAATTCGATCGAACCGGTGGTTGAAAAACTGGCCGGAGCTTACGGCGATCAAATCCAATTTACTAGATGCAATGTGGATCATAATCCAAAAACTCCCGCTAAATACGGAGTTAAAGGCATCCCCACGCTGATGTTTTTTAAGGGCGGCAAGCTGGTAGATAAACTCACCGGGCTGGTGCCCAAATCAATTATTGAAGATGCCATAAAGAATTGTTTAGCTTGATATAGGCGTGCCGGGCCGTTAACGCCGGAAATCCATATCTTCAAATGATTGAATATTTAAGGTCCGCCTGCGGCGGATCCGGGTTAGGAGGTATTAAAGTGAATAATGTATCGTTTGCGAATATCGCCGTCGTATCCTGCGGAACGTTGAGCCTTGAACTCAGTTATCTGAAAAAGGAAGGGTTTCTGGATACCTCCCATCTATTTTTTACGACACCGGGACTGCATGAAGATATTCATGAGCTTGAAGCGCAGCTGATACAGCGAATTAACAGGGCCAAAGAGACGGCAGCCAAGGTACTCGTAGTGTATGGCGGCAAGTTTTGTTATGTCAACGCCGATGAGCCCACCCGCACCATGCAAAAAATCATTGCAGAACAGGGTCCCGGTGTTGCAAGAATCCAGGCGACCCATTGCATGGACATGATCGCCGGCGAAGCCGAACGCGAATTGATTGCCAAAGAAATAGCCGGTGGGGATAAGGTCTGGTGGATGACACCGGGCTGGATCAAATTTCGTCACAATGTCTTCAAGGGTTGGGACAAAGGCCTGGCCAACGAAAATTTTCCCCGGCATACGGGTGGTGCGATTGTATTGGACGGCATCGGCTATGTGGACCAGTATATGGCTGAGCAGCCGGAAGCATTTTTAGAATACTCCGACTGGATGGGGATTCCCATACAGGGTTATCCGGTGACGCTGGACCGTTTAAAATCACTGCTGTTGGCGCAAGCCAAGATACTCATCGAGAGCTAATTAGGCTTCTTGGAATTTTTACAACTTCTTAGCTGTGGTTTCAAGAGCCCATCTAACGCGCAAAAACGGCGTTGCGGGTTTTCTCGAAATTATTTAATAGGCTGACGCTAAATGACTTCGGTCTGTGCCAAACAATACCTGGTATGAAAAATGGCCACGACTGTTTGCTTCGTTGAAGGATCTTGTGGGGTGGTATGTGGCTGGGAAGCAGACGTTGACATGGCGGGAGTATAAAAGTGAACGGGCTAAATGATGAATACCTAATCAGTGAAGAAGAGACGTTTAAGCGACAACTGGAAGAGCTAAAATCCAGGGTGACTCAGCTCCACGATTGTATCCCCGGCCTGAAGCGGTGTTCTCGCCTGAGCGATCTTTTGCAGAAAATGTACGAAATACGGGTGGAACTCAATCAATTAGAACAGGACCTCTTACAGACCCACCTTAAATGCTGTATCTCTTCTAAATTAAGAGTTCCGGCGGAGGTTGTCCTTGCACTTTCAAGTCTGAGTGAAAAACGTCACGGTGTAATCATCGCAATAGAGCATGAAGACAACCTGGATGACCATCTTCAAGGGGGAGTTATTATCGATGCGCCTGTCAGCGCGGCGATTTTAAAGAATATCTTTTATCCGGGAAGCCCGCTTCATGATGGGGCCATGATTATCCGGAATTCAAAAATCCACAAAGTAAATGTCCTACTTCCCTTAGCGCCGCATAATCAGGAATTGGAAGCCCTCGGTCTTGGAACCCGCCACCGGGCCGCCCTTGGACTTAGCCAGGTAAGTGATGCCCTTATTATTGTTGTGTCTGAGGAGAAGGGCTGGATTTCGATGGCGTATCAAGGCCAATTATACCCGAACCTCGGCACCTTTGCCCTGCTCGAAAACATAGGTGGTGTCGCGGAGGATTAAATCCGGCCTATTGCAGGCTGATTGATGGTTCTAATAGGCGATACCACAATGGCATTTCTCTTACCAATGGACAAAACGATACGACTGACTTAATTTACCAATTCGTCACGTTAAGGGGGGGCGATAGATTAAATTTCGCTGGAAACTGCTGATGGGGATTTCGCGGGTCACGGTCTGGAACCGGATGAAAAAATTCGGCGTTACGGCCCAGAAAAAAATCAACTCCTAAATTTTGGGTTTTCCCTGAGCCGGCTAAAGCTATGGCAGCGGTCTGCTGCCGGAAATTCGGGGTAAGGGCGTGTGACCGGATATTCAAAGATTCTCCACGGAATTTTTCAGAGGGATATTCCTCTTTTTAATATACTTCCATACCGCCGTGCGGCTGACCCCCAGTCGGCGGGTGACCTCCGCTTTGTTCCAATGACTGGTCTCCAGCAGTTTCATCAACTCTTCCTTTGAAAGATCCCTGCCGATTCTACCTTACGTTAGCATTGTGTTCACTTTTTCCCCGGGCAAGATCTTTCAGATTTCGGCTGCGAATAATTTTGAGCATATGATCAAAATATTTATTGACACTATATGAAACAATAGATATATTACGATCAAATGCCCATAACAGGAGACATTCATGCCGCGTCCCAAAAAGCCGAGATTTGTATCAGGATATCCCACACTGACAGCATTTATTCCCGAGGGCGTTCCGGCAACCGGTGAGGTTTCTCTGTCCGTTGAGGAACTCGAAGCCGTCAGGTTGAGCGATTTTGAAGGTCTGGATCAGGAATCCGCCGCCAATTTAATGGAGGTATCTCGTCAAACCTACGGTAGAATTCTGGCCCGGGCACGCCATTGTATCTCCGCAGCGCTGATAACCGGCAAAGTACTGAGAATTGAAGGCGGTGACTACGAATTTAGAGGCATGGGCATGCGTCGTCACCGAGGCGGCGGCAGGGGGCGCGGTCAGGGCAAAGGCCGAGGAAGACAGTCTTAACAAACTAACCAATCAACCATTTTACTAATTAACGATACCGAAGGGAGGTGAACAATATGCCCCAAGGAGATAGAACAGGCCCCCAGGGCCAGGGTCCGAAAACAGGAAAAGGCCGTGGTAAATGCGGCCCGAAAGGCGGAACACCCGCACCACAGAGCCAAGGTAGTATGGGAACCGGCCGGGGTCAGGGCCAGGGAGCAGGCAGGGGTGCCGGACAGGGTCAGGGAAAAGGCAGAGGTACCGGACAGGGCCGCGGTAGGCGATCTTAACAAATCAACTATTCAACCAATTAACTAATTACATACGTAAAGGAGGTGATATTATGCCAGGATTTGATCGAACAGGACCCATGGGAGCCGGAGCTATGACCGGCGGCGCCAGAGGCCTTTGCAACCCGGCGACAGCTGGAAATATTGCTGCTTATGCGGGCGGTTACGGCTATGGCCGTGGTCTGGGGCTAAGGCGCGGTTTCAGAGGCGGTTACGGGCCCGGTACGGGACGGGGACGCGGTTTTGGCAGAGGTTACGGGTGGTATCCACCCGCTGCCGGTCCGGCCTATTCGATGGGCGCCGCCGGAGAGATGGACATGCTGAAGGCTGAAGCCGATTACATGAAAAAATCACTGGATGCGGTCAACAAACGCATTGATGAGCTGAGTGAAAAAACTGACGAAGCGTCTTAACTAGCCCGCAGCTTGGGGAGGCTGCATGATACTCAATGACTTAAGGGGTGGTAATTGGACTACCCCTTAATTTTTTAGAACTGGTTTAAAAACCACTTCCAGTCATTTGAAAAGAAAAAAATACGGCGGCTGTGATGTGATGGCAGCCGGAAAAATAATCAAGGAATTTTGAGTGAAAATTTTTGTCTCAGCCAATGGTTCGACGATAGACGCTTCGGTGGGGCAGCGTTTTGGTCTCTCTCCTTACTTTATAATCGTTAATCCGCAAACCATGGAGTTCGAGTCGGTACCCAACTCCGGAGCCAACGGCAAACGCTCAGCTGGTATGCGGGCCGTGGTGCTTGCCATCAGCAAAGAGGTTGATACGGTTTTGACCGGCTACTGCAGCCCCACTGCAACGAAGTATCTTTCAGACAATGGTATTGACATCGTCGCCGGGGTCAAAGGCACGGTGGCAGAAGCTGTGGCGCAATACAAAAAACAGCTTCATGCCATCCCCAAACAAGGCAAGGGAAAACCTGTTGTTACTGCAGCTCCATTGCTGCACGCACTGAAAAGCTCCGGCAGGCAGCTGATAAATATACTGCCTCTGTTTGTCGGGGTGGTCCTGCTCGTCGGACTCTTCAATGTTTTTATTTCAAAGGAACTGCTGTCATCAATTTTTACCGGCAACGCCCTGCTGGACACACTGTTTGGAACCGCTCTCGGCAGTATTCTGGCTAGCAATCCAATCAACTCTTATGTCATCGGCGGTGAACTGCTGGCACAAGGTGTCAGTCTTTATGCGGTCACGGCTTTCATTGCCGCATGGGTGACCATTGGGCTGGTTCAGTTGCCGGCTGAAATGGCAGCATTGGGAACAAAATTTGCCCTGATCCGAAATGCGCTGTCAGTTGCCCTATGTATTTTTATTTCCATACTCACGGTGGTAACCTATAATGCAATTATCGGCCCTTAGCGACCTTTATCTGACAACATGTTGGCAAGAACTGAAAACCAAAAGGGAGATGGAATGTCTGCCGCGAAAAGATCCGAGCTCAGGAATCTGATTTTCCCCGGCTGTGTGTTGGTGATCTATGGAATTGTTTTTGTAATCTATCCGGCCGGGGCAGCAAGGGCATTTGGCAGCAGCACCGGCATATTGCGCAGCCTCATGATACCGTTAAGCCTGGTTTTTGCGCTTATGGTTTTTATGAATCTGCTTTTAAAGCCGGCTCATATCGTCAGATTCCTCGGCCAGAAGTCCGGCTACAGAGGCGTCACACTCTCAGCCGCCGCCGGTATTATCTCGATGG
>Ga0307426_1000874_pt1 | contig 20543 bp, 18 predicted proteins | sample SalMarWE160340MG_FD_202165 | JGI IMG/M metagenome (GOLD analysis project Ga0307426, IMG submission 202165) | Salt marsh sediment microbial communities from the Plum Island Ecosystem LTER, Massachusetts, United States - WE1603-40 | ecosystem: Environmental > Aquatic > Marine > Intertidal zone >...
TTCCACTATTTTATGTTGGTTTCAAACGGTCAAAATTGTCCGGGGGTGGTCGTCTCGATTTTATATTCTACCTAATATTTTTCAATTTCCTCCAGAGGGTCGTTTGGCTGATTCCGAGGATTTTTGCCGCGCGCGTCTTGTTTTCTCCCGTCGATTTCAGGACAAACTTGATATATTCGGATTCCAATTCCTCCAAAGGCCGCGGTCGTGATATGTCGAATTTTGGGAAATTAAAATCCGGATTTAAAATATACGGAGGCAAATGTTCGCACTTTATATTCCCATCTTCACTAAGAATGGCAGCCTGTTCAATCGCATTACGCAGCTCTCGGGCATTCCCCGGCCAATGATAGGCCCGGAAGTATTCAAGACACTCACTATTAAGATTCAGACCAGGAAGCTGCAACCTCGCGGCAAGTTTGTTTATGAAATATTCAGTGAGAGAGATTATATCCTCGGGCCTTTCACGAAGGGGCGGGATCTTGATTTCGATAACACGTAACCTGTAGAACAAATCATTGCGGAATTTCCCTTCTGAAACGATCTTTTCCAAATTTCTATTTGTCGCAGAAATAATTCGAGTATCTACCTTCCTTGGGATGTTTTCACCGATCCTCAATATTTCCCTTTCCTGAAACACTCTTAAAAGCTTTAACTGAGTGACGGGACTGACATCACCTATTTCATCGAGCAGGATCGTACCTCTGGCCGCCTGCTCGAAGATTCCTACTCTATCTTTTATGGCGCCGGTAAACGAACCCGCTTTATGGCCGAATAATTCGCTTTCGAGTAGCGTTTCGGGAAAGGCCCCACAATTGATTGCCAACATCAGGTTCTTTGCCCGCGGGGAGGTTTGGTGAATAAACCGAGCAACGACTTCTTTGCCCACCCCGGTTTCACCCCTGATTAAAACAGAAGAATCGAATTTGGCTACTTTTTGAGCGAATTCAAGAATCTTGTGAAATACCCGGCTTCTGACTGTAGCCAAAAAGGGAAATGATTCGTTTTTCAGACTATCATTTCCGCTTTGCGGTTTTTCGTTATTAATATCGGAGTTATTTCTGTTATTCTCGATCATATACCATTCATTATGAAATGATTCTATTTCAAAATAGTATAATTTTATTAATTGTCAAGATTTATTTTTGATTAATTCATTGTGTGATAATAAGTTTAAATATTGATTAAAAAACGGCATTATTCTTGCTAAAACCACAATAATGAAATAACAGAAGAAATAGCACAGCATCATATAAGGAAAAAGGGCATTATGAAAATAGCCTCCAATTCAATTACACAGCCGCATTCTCTTCGTTGGCGCATAGTCGCAACGCTCCTGACTGTATCAATCCTGCCCCTGGTGGTGGCCGGTTTCGGGGGCTGGATAGTTTTCGGGAACCTCCTGGAACAAAAGGCATTGGAGCAGATGCGGATATTGGTTCACGATCACGCCAAGGCAATCGAAAGCAATATCTCTAATCGTATTCACCTGCTGCATCTCCTGGCTCAATCGCACTCAATCGATAATATTCGTAACCCGGAACGACTCCAAGATTTCCTGTCGGATCTGAATCAATCCAGTGATGGTGGTTTCATAGATTTGGGCATCATTGATATTAACGGCAATCATCTGGCTTACGTCGGTCCGTACGAACTTAAGGATAAAAACTACCATGCGACGGACTGGTTCAAGGAAGTAATGATACGTGGAGTATATGTCAGTGATGTCTTTCTTGGTTTCAGACAGGTGCCCCACTGTATTATTGCCGTCAAAAGCACCCAGGGAAAATCCCCGTGGATTTTGCGCGCTACTATTAATAGCCAGCAATTTGACGAGCTTGTTAAAACCGGCGTTTCCAATAAAATCGACGACATCTTTATTATCAATAAAGATGGCATTTACCAGACGACCCCCAAAGGAGGCTCGTTGCTTGATAAATCTCCTTTGCCGATCAATGATTTTTTTCGTGGCGTCGGTTATCAAAAGTTTACACAAAATGATACGACCTGGATGATAGTCAATTCCTTTGTGAATGATAATCGCTGGATATTGATTGTTAAGCAGGAATTAGCGACTGTCCTGGAACCGGTCAACCAGGCCATTACGAAAGTCGCCAAAATTGTCATTATCGCGGTAGCTCTGTTGATTATTACTACTTTTCTGGCTACATGGCATTTGACAAATCAGATTGACAGGGCCAACGCCGAACGTGAAGAGATGTCACGCGCCTTCGTTCGCTCGGCGAAATTAGCTTCGATAGGGGAACTGGCCACCGGCCTGGCGCACGAAATCAATAATCCGCTGGCCATTATCAGTGCCGAACAAACCAATATATCGGATCTGGCCTCCGATCTGAATATAGACGAAAGCGATGCCGAACAGATCAATGATTCCGTCAAGCGCTGTAAGGAGCAAATCCGGCGGTGCGCTAATATTACCGGCAAAATGCTTCAATTCGGGAGAAAGCAGGATTCAAGTTTGGAGCCGACCGATATCACACCAAGATTGAAAGAGATTATTGCATTGTTGGAACGGCGCGCCAGCGTCCGCAACATTGATATCAAGATGGAAGTGCAGGAAAATCTTCCCCGGATTTTGGTCGATCCGATAGAATTCGAACAGGTCATAGTTAATTTGATCAACAATGCTATCGACGCCCTCCCCCAGGGTGGCCTGATTACCATAGAAGCGTTCCAAAAGGACGACCGGCTTATTTTAAATGTCCTCGATAATGGAATCGGAATATCTCCCGAAAACATCGAGCGTGTTTTCGAGCCGTTTTTCACGACCAAACCGGTAGGGAAAGGAACCGGTCTGGGATTATCGGTTTGTTTCGGAATTATCCACTCATGGGGAGGGCGAATAAAAGCGGAGAGTCTTGAGGGAACGGGAACCAAGATGCAAATAATTTTGCCGCTTCAATCAGGCAATAGCAAAGTGAAATGAAGCGGAGGTTGAAGATGGAAAAGGATAAAAAAATAAAACTGTTACTGGTTGATGATGAGGAGGAATTCGCGACTTCATCGTCACAGGCTCTTAACAGGCGCGGATTCGAGGTTAGTATAGCGCTCAATGGCGTCACGGCGCTGGAAATAATCGATACACAAATATTTGATGCCATTGTATTGGATGTCAAAATGCCGGATATCGATGGTATCGAAGTTTTTAATCAGATACGGAAAAAACATCCCAATCTTCCGGTTCTCATCCTAACCGGTCATAGTTCCTTCGATGATGCCTTTCAAACAGCCAAAGATGGTATTGCCGATTATTTGAGCAAACCGATCGAAATCGAAGAATTGGCTGAGAATATTAAAGAAGCGGTGAAGAAAGCCGGGGAAATGAAGGTCGACAAACATGCTGAATCCGCCTCCGAATTTATTAAGGACGAAATTAGAGTAATGCTTGTCGACGATGAAGTCGAGTTTCTGGAATCCATGAAGAGGATTCTACAACGTCGGAACATGATTATTACGGTTGCTGAAAGCGGCGAAAAAGCGTTGAACCTGTTGAGAAAAAGTATTGTCGACATAGCGGTTGTCGATGTCAAGATGCCCGTGATGGATGGGCTGGAACTTCTCAGGAAAATAAAAGAGGATTTCCCCAGCGTCGAAGTGATATTGCTTACCGGCCATCCAACTGTCGAGGCGGCTTTAAAGGGAATTAAATTGGGGGCCAATGAATACTTAAAAAAACCGCCGGATATAGACGAATTGATTACGACTATTCGCCGGTTATTTCAAAAGCGGCAGCAAATAATTCTTGAACAGCAAAAGAAGCTCATTGAAGACATAAAGAGGCGATATCCTGATTAAACAGAAGTATGCAATTTTATTGGTGTCAGCTAAATGACAAACAAGTCTAATAAAGCGTCAGCCTACGACAAATATGTCGATTACCGACGATTTTCAATAGCGGTGCTATTATTTATCGTTATCCTGATGCTTCCCATTCCAAGTAGTATGCTCGATGTCGCTGTAGAATACAGAATGGGGAAGACCTATGTTCTTGACTATTATTCTCAGGAACTGTTTAACAAATCGACCAGAGAAATCGACCAGTGGCAGAAACTAACGGTTCAGGCGCTGGAAGGTTGCATGATTCAGGGTGTTTCACGAAAAGCGTCCCTGTTAAAGCGTAGCGATAAAGAATTGCAGAGAATGGGTATTCAGGGAGATCCGGACCATTTCAAAAGATACAGGTCATTACTGGATTCACTCGATGAGAAAGCAGTCAATCAACTGCTGTTACGCGGGCGGGAACTGCGCCACGAAAAACTCACTTATTCTATGTTGTCCCCATCTCAGAAAAAAGAAGTGGATAAAGCGGCCAAACAAATTTTAGTTTGTATTGCCATGGTTGCGTTTGTGGTCACCTGTTTTTTGACCGAAGCCATACCGCTTCCCGGAGTCGCTTTCTGCATCGGGCTGATTCTGGTTTTTTCCGGGATTGTGTCCCGAACCGAGGTCGCCCAGTTATTCTGGTCTGATGCCTGCTGGTTTATAATGGGCAGCCTGATGTTTGCCGCCGCCTTTGTCAAAACCGGGGTTGATAAACGTATTTGTTTATCGGTATTTCGATATCTGGCAAAACCAAGTGTCAAATGGGTAACGTTCATTATAATTTTAGTTATTTCGCCGGCGGCTTCATTTATCTCCGATCATGCTCTGGCGGCGATTTTCTTGCCGATTGGCATTATTCTTTACAGCAACAGCCTTACGCGGAATGTCCCCGAGGACAGAGAGCTGGCGAAAATGATGATGATTACCATTGCGATGGCCTGCAACGTCGGCGGCTTCGGTTCACCATCAGGAGGGGCACGTAATGTAATAATGATGACCTATATGGAAGATATGTTCGGAATATCCATCGGTTACGGTCAATGGATTCTTTATGGAATGCCATTTGTGATTGTTATGATGCCGATTCTATGGATTACGACAAATCGCGTTTTCAAACCGAAAATCCGCGATTTACGCCCGGCTCTGGATTCATTAAAAGCGGATATCAGCCGTATGGGAGGGTGGAATCGTACCCAGATTATCGCCGTGGTTATCTTTCTTTTAATGTTATTCGGCTGGATAACCGAAAATAATTTAATTGCGAGTATTACCGGGATTCGTCTGGGAATCGGGGTCATCGCCGTTGCCGGTGCCGTAGCCTATCTACTAACCGGCGTCGTTAATTGGCGTGACTATCAGGAAAAAGTCGATTGGGGCGTAATCTGGCTCTATGCCGGCGCCATTATTTTCGGCCGGGTCCTGGATCAGACCGGAGCCGCTTATTGGATGGCACGTTCCATTGTGGAAGGTCTGGCTTCAATCGGCCTGAAATCGGGAATTGTTCTCCTGGGAGCAGGCGGCGCTGTAACCGCCTTTATGACTAATTTAATGGCTGACGGGCCGGCGGCCGCCTCGGTCGGCCCCATCGCTTTAAACATGGCCGCGGTCGCCAATCCGGGAACAACGCTTATTCCATTTATGGGTCTGGCGACGGCATGTGCGTCATCAATGGCCTATTTACTGGTTATCGGGACGCCTCCCAATGCAATCGTTTATTCAAGCGGATATTTGGAGGCAAAAGATTTTCTGAGAGTAGGGATAATTTGTTTTATAGCTGCATTTATCGTCCTCCTTGTGTTAAGTTTATTCTATTGGCCGCTATTGGGTTTTGGGGAAATGCCGCCGGCATAATGGAAAATATACTAAGGAAGAGAGTCATATGGGAAATAATCAGAAAAAAATGAAATTGCTTCTTGTTGATGACGAAGACGAGTTTCGTCAGGCAGCATCTAAAACACTAAGCAGGCGCGGCTTTATTGTTACGGAGGCTGCCAGCGGCGAAGCAGGTTTGACGGCCATTCGTCTGGAACGGCCCGATATAGTCATTCTCGATCTCAAAATGCCGGGAATCGACGGCATTGATACTCTGCAGAGGATCAGAAAAATAGAACCTGATTTGCCGGTTATTATTCTCACCGGCCACGGTGATTTGAAGGCGGCCATGGCCGGGATTCATTTGGAAGTCGTCGATTTTATCCAGAAGCCGGTTGATATCGACCAGCTCGGCGAGAGAATAAAAACTCTGCTGGAGGAAGGGAAGGATAAGCCGTTGCGCGAACCGACCATTGGGGAGTTAATGGCATCTCCGGCGCTCTATCCCCGCGTATACGTCGACGAGAAAATGAGTTCGGTATTGAAAACAATTCGATCGGCATACCTGAAAATGGTACCGGAAGGTTATTTACCGGGACAGGTTCGGTCGGCTCTCGTTTACGATCGTAACGAGAAATTTGTCGGCATCGTCAGATTTTCTGATTTACTAAAGCTGATCCTGCCGTCATTTTTAAGCGATTCACCATATTCCACCTTCTTTACCGGCATGTTTCTGGCGCAATGCAAAGTAGCGGGCAATCGAACAATCAGTGAGTTATTAAGCAAGCAAGTATTTATTGACGTTAATGCACCACTTATGGAGGCGGTACATCTACTGGTCGAACATAAACTGATAAATTTGCCTGTCTTGAAAGACGGCAATCTGGTCGGAATTTTAAGAGGCCGGGATATTATTCTCGAAACGGCGCGGAGTATGTGGGATTAAAGCAGTCGGTAGGCAAGTCAGGATAAACAGAAATTGCTGAAGTTGATGGATACAGAATATGAAAAATAGATTTAGCCATCTATTAATTTTTTTAATCGCTTTACCGATAAGTCATCCGGTTCAGGTGACAGCGAAAGTCAATTCCTCGATCGGGCCGTTTGAGATTTTCAGCGCCGACAGCGCCAGTTCAATCAGATTGCAATTCGCCGGGCAGTTAAGATTGATTTATGACAGTCGCGACAACGGCCCGGACGCGGCCAGGACAGAGAAGCTGTCAATGCAAGCGCGAAGAATCAGACTTACCTTAGCGGGGACTGTTTACAATGCTAATCTGTCATACAGATTGCACTTAAGTACCGCCCCGAAATCGCTTGAATTAATGGATTTCTATTTTGACTATAAATTTCGACCATATCTGCAATTCAGGTTCGGTCAGTATAAGACGCCCTTTACACGTTATCGAATTCAGTCTTTTCAAAGATTGGCTTTTGTCGATTGGGCAGTCGTCACCAAGTATTTCGGGGCCGAACGCCAGATGGGATTTGCCTTTCATAACGGCTATGAACAACCGCCGAAATATGGTTATATAGTTGGCGTATTTTCAGGCGCCAACGCGCGGGCCTCACATGCCATAGGTTTGTCGGATGTATATGGCGAAAAGGTTTTCAATCCGTCGGATCTTGCCAATCCGGGCACGACCGATAAATTTCATCCCGAGTTGTTCTTTCACATAACTTATAATGCCAATAATATTAAGATAAACTCCAGCAGCGACGAAGCGAAAACGGGATTACGCTATAGTCTTGGAATGAGTTCGGCATGGGATTTATTCCCTACAGAGTATCATGATTTCAGCTTACGTTTTGCCCCGGAGCTTTTGGTAAAATATCGCGGCTTATCCTTCCTTGCGGCAGGTTACGTCGGCTATTCGAAAATTGGCGATCCAGCAAAAAATAAACCGGCCATGACCGGAGGATTGTTTCAAACAGCATATCGTATTAATTCCAGGTTCGAGATTTCGGCCCGATATGCTATAGTCGGTTTTAAGGATAGACTTACCGATGACGCACGCGAGCGCGCCATGCAACTGATCGCTGATTCGGGGAATGACCCGGATGTCATAGAACAATATGAAAACGCCGGGCAAATATTGCAGGAACAGGAATTAACGACAGGATTTAATATCTACATATCGGGACACTCATTAAAATGGCAAAATGATATAGGCTGGTTGAAACATTTTTTTATAGATGAGAATCGCGATGATTATCAGATCCGTTCTCAATTCCAGGTGAGTTTTTAATTATGTGTAATCAAATGGAAAATTTCACAAATATATTTAATAAAGGGTTGTGACTCTGGTCACATCGACCGTTATGAAAAACAAAAATAATATTGTCATTCTTGAACGGGAGGATTTCCACATTCTGCTGGAGATATTATTTCGAGAAGGTTATGAATTGTATGGACCAACCGTCAACAATGAATGCATTATCTATGATCGGATTCAAAAAACAGAAGACCTTCCCATCGGATGGAAAGATCACCAGAAGGCCGGTAGTTATCGCCTGGAAAAAAGTGATGAAAAAACGCTTTTCGGCTATTCCGTCGGTCCTCATTCATGGAAAAAGCTGCTTCATCCGGCTAATGAAAGACTCTGGGAAGCCGCCGCGGACGGAAATGGATTTACTATTAATATTCCGCAAGGAGATGACAGCAAGCGGGCTTTTATCGGTGTCCGCTCCTGTGAGCTTCAGGCGCTGTCGATACACGACAAAATCCTTGCGGAAGGGCCTTACGTTAACCCTCTGTATCGGAACCGTCGTGAGAATGTCTTTATAGTGGCTGTCAATTGCACTCGACCGGGAGGAACCTGCTTTTGCGCATCGATGAAAACCGGTCCGAAAGCGGTATCAGGTTTCGATCTATCCTTAACGGAAATTCTGGAATCTGATGCTCAATATTTTACAGTTGAAGCCGGTTCAGCATCGGGAACGGAAATATTGAGCAATCTGCCGACCAGAGAAGCAAGTCAGGCAGAGATCGAAGCGGCTGAAAAAATTATGGAGCGTTCGGCTGAGAATATGGGCCGGACATTGAATATCGATCATATTAAGGAGTTACTGTATGATAATTTCGATAATGCGCATTGGGAGACAATTGCCGAACGCTGTCTCACCTGCGGTAACTGTACTATGGTCTGCCCGACTTGTTTCTGCGTTAATATCGAGGATATTAGCGGCCTTGCCGGTCAAAGCGCCGAAAGATGGAGTCGCTGGGATTCCTGCTATACCATTGATTTTTCATATATCCACGGCGGCAGTATTCGAACCAGCCCCACCGCGCGTTATCGCCAATGGATGATGCATAAACTGGCATATTGGCTTGACCAGTTCGGAACTTTCGGCTGCGTTGGTTGCGGGCGCTGCATTACCTGGTGCCCGGCCGGAATAGATATTACCGAAGAAGCGGCGATATTTCAGGAAAAACAATGAACCAAATAATATTTTTTAAATATAGGTGAAGTATGGAGAATCTGGAGAAAATTCTGGCAAATCACCCGTCCCTGAGCGATTTGGACGATAAATATATCCAACTGCTCGTAAGCTGCGCTTCGAATGTTGTCTTTAAAGCAGGTGAATATATTTTTCGCGAGGGAGAACCCGCCGATAATTTCTATCTTATCCGGCATGGGCGGGTACTGATAGAGGTCAATCTACCTCCCAAAGGATCAATAATCATTCGATCGCGAGAGGAAGGGGAAATATTCGGCTGGTCCTGGCTGGTTCCGCCGTACCGCTGGCACTTTGATGCCAAGGCGGTAGAATTGACCAGGGCCATTGCGCTTGACGGTAAATGTCTTCGCGGGAAATGCGAAGCGGATCATGATTTGGGTTATGAAATCATGAAAAGATTCGTACAAATTATCGCGGAGAGGCTGGAAGCTACAAGATTACAATTGATGGATATATATGGCAATGGCAAATAAAAATAGTATAAACCAACTTGGTATCGCCGATAATCCGGTATTTACGCGGCAATTTCGAATTATCCGGAAAAGAACGGAGACCTACGATACTTTCTCAATTGATCTGGTCGCTCTCGATGATATCGCTGTTTTCGACTTTGAACCGGGGCAATTCAACATGCTGTATATTTTCGGAATCGGTGAGGTACCGATTTCGATTAGCGGCGATCCTGAGAATACCGGAACGCTGACCCATACTATCAGAAAAGTCGGCGCCGTTACCAGGGGAATCGGCGGTTTAAAAAAAGGCGGCTACCTGGGCGTGCGGGGGCCATACGGGGCCGGCTGGCCCATCAAAGCGGCAGCCGGCAAGGACGTTATCGCGGTTGCCGGCGGAATCGGTCTGGCGCCGCTAAGACCGGCGATATATTACCTGCTCGCTCACCGGGAGCAGTACAGCCGGATTATTCTGATGTACGGGGCTCGGACTCCGGAAGACATCCTGTATCTCAGGCAACTGGAAAAATGGCAATCGCTCAAAGACATGACCACTCTGGTAACAGTCGATCGGGCGCTCGGAGATTGGCGCGGCAATGTCGGTGTCGTTACGACATTAGTAGGTCGCTCCTCATTTGATCCGAGCAATTGTATTTCCATGATTTGCGGACCGGAAATTATGATGCGCTATACTGTTCTGGAACTGGAAAAGCACGGCGTGGAGGAAAAAGACATATATGTTTCCATGGAAAGAAATATGAAATGCGGAATAGGGCTATGCGGCCATTGTCAAATCGGCCCGACTTTTGTCTGTAAAGACGGTCCCGTGTACCGTTACGAGCAAATACGTAATCAGTTCCTTAAGCGCGAGATGTAGTATGACGAAAAAGACTAAACCAAAACTGGCAGTATGGAAATTTGCTTCGTGCGACGGTTGTCAATTATCGCTGCTTGACTGCGAAGATGAACTTCTGGCGGTCACAGAAGTCGTGGAAATAGCGAATTTCCCCGAGGCATCGCGGCAAGTCATAAAAGGTCCTTACGATATATCGCTTGTGGAAGGATCGATAACCACGCCCCATGATGCCGAGCGTATCCACAAAATCAGACGGACGTCAAAGTTCCTCGTATCTATCGGTTCCTGTGCTACGGCCGGAGGAATCCAGGCGCTTCGTAATTTTAAAAATGTCAAGGATTTCATAAACGTCGTTTATGCCAATCCGGATTTTATAGAGACGTTGAATAAGTCAACGCCCATTATGGACCATATCCCCGTCGATTTCGAACTTCGCGGCTGTCCCATCAACAAATATCAACTCATCGAATTGATAAACGCCCATTTAAATGGCCGCAAACCGAATATCCCGACCTACAGTACCTGTATCGAGTGCAAAAGAAAGGGCATTGTATGTGTGATGGTTTCAAAAGGAATTCCCTGCCTCGGTCCGGTTACCCAGGCCGGGTGCGGTGCGCTTTGTCCATCGTACAATCGCGGATGCTACGGCTGTTTCGGCCCGAAGGAAACACCAAACACAGCTTCTCTGGGAGCTATCTGCCAAAATATGCAAATGAAAGACGCTGATATAATGAGAGCCTTTCGGAATTTTAACGCTTACGCCGAGCCGTTCAGGAAAGCGAGCGAATCTTATGAAAAGTAAAACAATCAAAGTCGACTATCTTGCCCGGGTGGAGGGTGAAGGCGGTCTTGAAGTAAAAATAAAAGATAATGAAGTAACGGACGCGAAATTGAATATATTTGAACCGCCGCGATTTTTCGAAGGTTTTCTACGCGGCCGCAAATTTACCGAAGCGCCTGATATCACCGCCCGCATCTGCGGCATTTGCCCGGTCGCCTACCAGATGAGTTCGTCACATGCCATGGAATCGGCCTGCGGTGTTTCTGTTAAAGGGCAACTTCGTCAACTTCGCAGGCTGTTATATTGCGGTGAGTGGATCGAATCACACGTTCTTCACATCTATATGCTTCATGCTCCCGATTTTCTCGGTTACCAGGATGCCATTCAATTGGCTAAGGATTATCCCGATGTCGTTAATCGAGCCCTGAAACTCAAAAAACTCGGGAATGATATCGTGGCATTAATCGGAGGACGGGAGATACATCCCATCAATCCCCGGGTCGGCGGTTTCTATAAGGTTCCCGGAAAAGAAGAACTCGATAAATTCGTGGAGCCGCTTAAATGGGGAATCGAGGCTTCGTTGGAAACGATTAAGCTGACGGCGACATTTCCTTTCCCCGATTTCGAACAGGATTACGAATTTGTTTCGCTGCGACACGCCGATGAATACCCATTAAATGAGGGAAGAATTGTCTCCAGTAAAGGAATAGATATTGAGGCGAAAGATTTTCTTGATTATTTCGAGGAGGAGCATGTCCAGCATTCGACCTCGCTTCAGGCCAAAGTAAAAGCACGCGGACATTATCTTGTGGGACCGATGGCACGTTATAATCTCAATTTCGATAAGCTGCCGGAAATTGCGAGGCAGGCGGCAATTGAAGCCGGTATTGGTGAAGAATGCAGAAATCCATTCAAGAGTATAATTGTCCGGGCCACTGAAACACTCTTTGCCTGCCACGAGGCTTTACAGATAGTCGAAAATTATGACATGCCGAACAGGCCTTACGTCGAAATCGAGCCCCGTCAGGCAACCGCTCATTGGTGTACTGAGGCGCCTCGGGGGCTGTTGTATCATCGTTATAGTATTGATGACAACGGTATTATTAAAGATGCCCGAATAATCCCACCAACATCGCAGAATCAAAAGGCGGTTGAGGATGATCTTCGCCATTTGGTCGGCAAAAATCTCGATCTGTCCGATGAGGATCTTACCTGGAAATGCGAACAGGCGGTCCGTAACTATGATCCGTGTATATCCTGTTCCTGCCATTTCCTGAAATTAAACATCAAACGGGAATAACGGGGTGCGTGATGAATAATGTCGCCAGTATAATAGTCGTGGGAATCGGCAATGAGTTCCGCAACGATGACGGCGTCGGTCTGTACGTATCTCATTCACTTCGGGAAAAAACAGATGAAGAGATAAAAGTTGTAAATGGTGTACCGGATGGATTCGCGCTTATCGAAACCTGGGACGAATCCAGTCATGTGATTGTCATCGATTGCGCCGCTTCCGAAAATATTCCGGGTACTATATATCGCTTCGATGCTCTTAAGGAAAAAATCCCAAGTGGTCTATTTGACGGTTTTTCGACTCATTCTATCAGCATTGTCGACGCCGTCGAAATGGCCGGGACGCTGGGAAGGTTGCCCAAAAGCCTGACGGTTTATGGTATCGAGGGAAACAACTATTCTCCGGGAAGGTGCTTATCACCGGAAGTTAAAATAGCAGCGGAGCGATTGGTGGATCGAATCCTTGAGGAACTAAGATAATCCTCAAGATTGAATTAAGATAAAGAAAGGTGGTTTGGATGCACGAGTTTTCTCTTTTAAAAGATCTCTTAAACAAGATGAAAACAATTGCCAGAGATAATAATTCCGATAAAGTGACCGGTGTCAAAGTAAAGTTAGGGGCATTGGCCCATATCTCGGCCGATCATTTTCGTGGGCATTTCGAGCAAGCTGTCAAGGGGACGATTGCTGAAGGTGCAAAACTCCAAATCGAGACTTCGACAGATATGTCCGACCCTCACGCCCAGGAAATAATTCTTGAAAGCGTGGAGATCGCGGAATAATGCAAAAAGGAAGTAAAATATGAGGTTTATAAGTCAATTTTCGCTCGAGCATGAATAACAATTAAGCAATCCTTTAAAAAGGGAGGTCAAGATGGTTACTTTTGCATATAAGGATCGAAATTACGACATAGACGAGGAAGATTTTTTAATCGACTTCGAACATTGGGACGAAAAATTCGCGGAAGGAATGGCCATAAAGCTCGGCATGGAAGGGGGGCTGGTAAAAGAACATTGGGATGTAATAAACACTATCAGAGGGACTTACCTCGCCGATGGGAAGTGTCCGCTGATTTACGAAATCTGCAGACTATGCGGTTTGCGTCTAAAAGATTTAAAGATGTTGTTTCCCAGTGGATATCTCCGGGGTGCATGCAAGCTTGCCGGAATAACGTATAAAGAGGGATACCTGGGGCAGGCCAGCCTGCCTAAAACCGCCGACGACTTAAATGTAATATCAGCCAATAAGAATTACATGGTTGACGTCAGGGGCTTCCTTGTTGATCCCTCCCAGTGGGATGAATTTTATGCAAGTTTCAGGGCCTTCGAAATGAAAATACCGGGCGGGCGACTTGGCGAAAAGCATTGGCAAATCATAAATTATTTGCGTGACTATTACGATAAGAACGGGGACGTGCCGACCGTCTATAAAACGTGCGAGGAAAATCAGATCGATCTCGCCGAATTGGAGCAGTTGTTTCCGGACGGCTATCATCGCGGCGCGATAAAGATTGCCGGATTGAGAGTAAAATAAAAATTGATATGTTGATAATATGAAAAGCTCGAATATTGGGAATTTAAAAGACTCAAATAAGACTGAGTCCTTAAGCCGGCTCCGATTAGACATTTCCGGGGTAGTACAGGGTGTTGGTTTTCGACCCTTTGTATATCGACTTGCAAAAAAACTGGATCTCAACGGGTGGATAAATAATTCACCGCAGGGAGTCGTTATGGAAGTCGAAGGCGGCAGCGATAGACTTGAAGAATTTGTCGAACGTATTAAGATCGATAAACCGCCGCTGGCGACTATTCAGAATATGAATTTATCTTATCATCACGCAAAGGGCTACAGAGGATTTACTATTGGCGAAAGCATACAGGCGGGCGAGAAAAATACCCACGTACTGCCCGATATCGCCACCTGCCCTGAGTGCGTCCATGAGATATTTGATCCCGGAAACAGACGCTATCATTATCCTTTTACCAATTGCACCAATTGCGGCCCCCGCTATAGTATAATTGAATCATTACCATATGATCGCGATAAAACGACGATGAAAATATTCCCCATGTGTGATGAGTGCCGGGCGGAGTACGAAAACCCTCTCGACCGAAGATTTCATGCCCAGCCGAACGCCTGCCCCAATTGTGGACCGCACCTGGAACTATGGGACAAAGATGGTAAGATTTTAGAGATAAAAAATGAATGCCTTCTCTTAAGTTTTTATGCTTTACTGGCCGGGAAAATCCTGGCAATAAAAGGCCTGGGCGGTTTTCAGCTTCTGGTTGACGCAAGAAACGACGAGGCAATCAGGCGATTAAGAAAACGAAAAAACCGTGAAAAAAAACCACTGGCATTGATGTTCCCTGATATCCACACCGTTAAAGAATATTGTCTTGTTTCAAATTTGGAGGAAAATATATTATCATCCCCTCAGTCTCCGATAGTCCTTTTAAAATGCAGGGATGGCGCCGATCAATTGGTTTCCCGCGAAGTGGCGCCCGATAATCCGTACCTTGGAATTATGCTGCCCTATTCTCCGTTGCATTGCCTGATAATGGCGGAACTCAATATTCCGCTGGTGGCCACCAGCGGTAATCTTTCCGATGAGCCGATCTGTATCGATGAATATGAGGCGCTTGAACGTTTAAAAAACATCGCCGATCTCTTTTTGGTGCATAATCGGCCAATTGCCAGACAGGTCGATGATTCCGTGGTCAGAGTCATGATGAATCGGGAAGCTGTCCTGAGAGGGGCCCGGGGATACTCGCCGACCACGATTCAATTGCATAAACATGCGCATCCGTTTCTTGCCGTCGGCGGCCATTTGAAAAATACAATCGCCATCTCGATTGATAAGAGCGCTTTTATCAGCCAGCATATTGGCGACCTTGAAACCCGGCAGGCTCACGAGACGTTTTTCAACACTATCAAATCGATATCGGATATTTATGATTTCAAACCTGAAAAAATAGCCGCGGATATGCACCCCGATTATCTTTCAACAAAATACGCCGAAAAGTTATCCCCTCATACGCTTAAAATCCAACACCATCACGCCCATATCTTATCCTGTCTGGGGGATAATAAATTGGAGCCGCCTGTCCTGGGAATATCGTGGGATGGAACCGGATTAGGCTCCGATGATACCATCTGGGGCAGTGAATTCTTAAAGGTCTTCCGAAAGACCTTTGTGCGGGTGGCGCACCTGCGTTGTTTCAAATTGCCGGGTGGAGAAAAGGCCGTTGAGGAGCCCTGCCGCTCCGCGATCGGACTGCTGTATGAAATTTACGGAGAAAGGCTATTCGGAAGGTCGGAGATAATCCCTCTTTCTTTGTTCGACAGCAAAGATAGAATTGTACTGAAAAAAATGCTCGAAAATGATATCAACTCACCTGTCACGTCGAGTATGGGTCGTCTTTTTGACGCTGTCGCTTCAATTATTGATTTATGTCATAAGTCGACCTTCGAAGGCGAAGCGGCCATGCAACTGGAATTCGCCGCCGATAAAGTCAATACCGATGAATCATATCATTTTGACGTTATGTTCGACTATATGCCCTATGAAATTGATTGGGAGCAGGCTATTCATTCTATTTTGAATGACATGCATAATTCGGTATCGAAAGATTTAATTTCCGCCAAATTCCATAATGCCCTTGCAAAATTAATAGTAAATATTGCCGGTCGAGTTAATGATAAAAATGTAGTCTTATCAGGTGGTTGTTTCCAGAATAAAAATCTTATCGAAAAAGCGGTACCCGCTCTGCAAAAAGAAGGATTTAAGCCGCACTGGCATAAACGTGTTCCGACCAATGACGGTGGTATTTCTTTGGGGCAGATTATGGCCGTCGTTAATTCGGAATCAAGGGAGAAATAATTATATGTGTCTGGCCGTTCCCGGAAAAATCATCTCAATTGAAGATGAAAGTGAGATAATGCGAAGCGGAAAAGTCGATTTTGGCGGAATCGTCAAGACAGTTAATCTGGCATTCGCCCCTGACGCCGTAATTAATGATTATGTACTAATTCATGCCGGTTTTGCGATCGCCAGGATTGATGAAAAAAAAGCGGCTCAGACTCTCGACGAATTAAGATTGTTTAATAAAAGCAAAAATGACTCATGAAATATATTGATGAATACAGGTCGTCTGAATTCGTGAATAGATACGTGTCGCGAATCAGGAAAACCGTACGTGGTAAATGGAATATTATGGAAGTATGCGGAGGGCAGACGCACGCCATTTTCAAATTCGGCCTTGATCAGCTCCTGTCATCGAATATAACGCTTTTGCATGGTCCGGGATGCCCTGTCTGTGTGACCCCGGCATCCATAATCGACCAGGCGATATCTATCTCTCTTAAACCGGGTACGATGCTGTGTACTTTCGGCGATATGATTCGTGTGCCGGGAAACGATGCCGACCTATTATCGGCCCGGGGTCAAGGAGCTGATGTTAAAATCGTTTATTCCCCACTTGATGCAATAGAACCGGCAAAAAGGTTGCCCGACAGGGAAATTGTTTTTCTCGCCATCGGATTTGAAACGACGGTTCCAGCAATTGCATCCGTTGTTTTAACGGCCGATAGACTCAAAATAAAAAACTTTTCAATTCTGAATGCGATCGTAAGAATCCCGCCTGCCGTTGAAGCGCTTCTGAAAGATCCCGAATGCCGGATAGATGCTCTTCTGGCACCGGGGCATGTCTGTACCATTACCGGTTTACGTGAGTACAAATCACTTGTTAATAAATATCAAATACCGATTATTGCCACCGGTTTTGAGCCGGTCGATCTTATACAGGGAATATTTGCGGCCGTCGAACAGCTTGAAAGGGGCAAAGCCAATCTCAGTAATCGATATTCTCGGGCAATAAATTTTTATGGAAATAAATATGCTCAGTATATTATCGGCCAGGTATTTGATATAACCGATAGAGAGTGGCGCGGTTTGGGTACTATAGCAAACAGCGGCTATAATTTGAAGGAAGAATATAAACAATATGACGCGAAAAATCGTTTTGATATCGCACTAACCAAATCCGATAATGAAAACAAATGTATAGTATCTGACATTCTAAGCGGCCGATCCAATCCGAGCCAATGTCCCGAATTTGGAAAAACCTGCCGACCGGGGCATCCCCTCGGGCCTATGATGGTATCCTCGGAAGGTTCATGCGCCGCCTATTATAAATACAGGAGCAATGATGCGAGACGATAATGACAATAAGATGGTACAATGCCCGACGCCTGTGCAACAACATGTGAATATCACCATCGCGCACGGTGGCGGGGGAAGCCAGATGCATCAATTGATCGAAGACCTGTTCATCAAAATATTCGCTTCCGAAGAACTTAAAAGGGCTCATGACGGGGCCGTATTCAATGGCCAAAAGAAAAGGTTTGCCTTTACGACAGATTCATTTGTTGTCAGCCCGCTTTTTTTCCCGGGCGGTAATATCGGTTCGCTGGCGGTTCTCGGAACGGTCAATGATCTGGCCATGTGCGGTGCCAGACCGCTTTATATAAGTGCCGGTTTTATAATCGAGGAAGGATTTTCTGTCGAGATGTTAAACCAAATCACGCATTCGATGAAAATCGCTGCAGACAAAACAAATGCTAAAATAGTAACCGGAGATACCAAAATAGTCGAACACGGCAAGGGTGATGGTGTCTATATCAACACGTCAGGTATAGGAATTATGGATCATGAATTGGACATATCACCGACCTCAATCGAGCCGGGAGATTCAATCATAATAAATCGGGATATCGGCCGTCATGGCATTGCCATAATGTCGGTTCGTGAGGGATTACAATTTGAGACGTCAATAGAAAGCGACATTGCGCCTCTGGCAAACTCGATAATCGCTCTTATAGAAAATGATATTCGAATAAGGTGCCTTCGCGACTTGACGCGCGGAGGATTGGCATCCGCTCTTACCGAGCTTGCCGGTTCTTCCCGGCTTCATTTTGTACTGGAGGAAAGGAGTATTCCTGTATCGTCGGCGGTAAACAATGCCTGCGAAATTTTGGGTTTGGACCCACTGCAGGTTGCCAATGAAGGTACTTTCATTCTTTTCGCTCCTCAATCTGACGCCGAAAAAGCATTAAATATATTGCGTAATGATTTGAATTGGCCGGAGGCCTCGAAAATAGGGCGAGTCGTCGATGATGAAAATGGCCTGGTCACTCTGGTGACAATACTGGGGGCGGAGCGAATCATTACAATGCCGGCCGGTGAGCAATTGCCGAGAATTTGTTAGTCAATTTCGTATTTAAATTATTTCCCGTAAAGAACAATGATATATATTGCTATTTGCTTTAAAAATATAGCTTGATACAAGTTAATGAAACTCACCGCGGCATGATAATAGAATCACCTTAGAATTACAGTTAAGTTGTTGATAACTTAAAAATTGCCGGTGATAATGGTTTGTGATTCACAGTCCTCCGGCAGTACAAAATCAGCCGACTGCTGCGTCAGGCAGGTTGATCAATGGGGTCTTTATTATCCAATGCTGTACGAATGGCCTTAGCGATTATCTGAAGAGTAAACGGCTTCTTTATAAACGGGCAGCCACCCAGTTTTTGAATTTCCTGAACCCGTTCGGTGGCCGAAAATCCGCTGACGACAATTACTTTTTGAGCCGGGCGGAGTCTTATTATTTCACGATATGTATCCAGGCCGTCGAAATCCTTTTCCATAATCATGTCGAGAATTACGATATCCGCCGGATTTTTCGATAGATACTCAATCGCTTTGCGGCCATTTTCGACGCAAACAACTTTATACCCGACGCTGCTAAGCATATCATAGGCTATTTCACGTTGTTCGATGATGTCATCGACCACCAGAATACTCTCGGTCCCACAAAATGTATCTTCACTTTCATAAGCCGCCTTTTCGAGCAGGTCAGTGGCCGGGAAATATAGAACAAACTCTGTCCCCTTGCCTATCTCAGAGAAGATGTCATAATAACCCTTATGATCTTTAACAATTCCGTAAACTACAGATAATCCCAATCCGCTTCCGCTGGAACCCATTTTCTTTCTGGAGAAGTAGGGCTCGAAAATTCTTTCCAGGTCCTTCTGTTCTATACCTATACCGGTATCGCGAACACGTAAAACGGCATAATTGCCTTCTTCGATTTTGTCGTAACCCCCGGACAATTTTTTCAGATATTCGCGGGAGGTAATTACGGCGAGTTTACCCCCCTCGGGCATGGCGTCAAAGGCATTTACTATCAGGTTCATCACCACTTTGTAAAGGTGCGGAAATGAGCCATTAATATTGCAAATATTTTCGTCCGGATTATATTCGACAAGAATATCAGGTTTGTCTTTACTTCTCTGAATATGAGCAGGAGATTCAAGGTAATCCGCTATGACCTTATTAAGATTAACAGGCTCCATTTCATAGCGTCCCCGTCGAGCGAGAGTCAGCAAATCCTGGATCACATTCGATGCATTTCGGGCTGAATCGGCGATCTTATTCACCTGCCCTCTGACAGGGCTGTCCTCGGGCAGTTTCCTGAGTATCAATTCCGGATAACCTACCAACGGCCCCAGCATGTTATTAAGATCATGCGCCACGCCGCCCGCTAATACCCCTAACGCCTCCATTTTTTCGGCCTGCTCCAGTTTTTCCTGAAGCAACCGTCTTTGTTTTTCTGCCCTTCGCCGTTCGGTAACATCATCCAGGGTTACGATGAAATCGGCCTGAAATTCGGTGTCCCCCGAAATTTTGCAAAAATAAACATCATAAGCATATTCGACACCATCGGTTTTTATAACCAATCCCTCGATACTTCCGCTGTCATGTTCAGCTATACCTTTTGCAAGACGCTTGGCCCAGTCATTGAATATTTTCTCGTCAAAGACTTCCTCAAGCGACAGGTTGTACATCGAAACCACGTCGGGAATATCGGGATTATGACGCCTGATAATATTGATTCCGACCGTATTGATTTTTTTCAGACGATTATCATAAGCAAAGGCAAAAACACCCTGTTTGACGTGATTAAGAATATCAAGATGCCAGGCG
>Ga0307426_1000875_pt1 | contig 20540 bp, 19 predicted proteins | sample SalMarWE160340MG_FD_202165 | JGI IMG/M metagenome (GOLD analysis project Ga0307426, IMG submission 202165) | Salt marsh sediment microbial communities from the Plum Island Ecosystem LTER, Massachusetts, United States - WE1603-40 | ecosystem: Environmental > Aquatic > Marine > Intertidal zone >...
CATTCATGCTAATTGCGTCCACGTGAGCGTAGTCGGTTTGAATATCCGGATACTCCCGAGCCACTTCGTTAAAAACCCGCTGCCAGAGGTCAAAGGCGTAGGTCAACACATTGGTTTTACCGCATAAAGTCAGTTTTTTGACTTTGTTGCGGCGTTGGCAGTAATTATAGGCAAACCGCACACATCGCTCTACCCCCATGCGGGTGTTGACCGATTCCTGAATGGCGACTTCATGGGGCGTCCCTTTCCGAAGAAAGCCGCCGCCACCGGCGTAAAGTCCCTCGGTATTCTCTCGAACCACAACAAAATCTATGTCCTTCGGGCCTTTGTTTTTGAGAGGCGTTTCGACACCCGGATAAAGAATCACGGGCCGCAGATTGACATATTGATCCAACACAAAACGCAGCTCCAGGAGAAGGCCTTTTTCAAGAACTCCCGGCTTGACATCCGGATGCCCGATGGCACCCAGAAGAATGGCCTGAAAAGATTTTAGTTCCTCAGGAACACTTGGCGGCAGGATCTCTCCGGTCTTTAAATACCGTTCTCCGCCCAGATCATAGGTTTGCTGTTCAAGCTTGAATCCCTTTTTATCGGCCGCTGCCTCCAGAGCCTTAACGGCCTCAGCGACAACTTCCGGACCGGTTCCGTCGCCGGGAATTACGGCAATTCGGTAGGTATCAGACATGTTGATTCTCCTTTTGAATTTTTTTGATATGCGTGTATAAAACTGGCTGTCAAGAAAAAAATTCCGGAAGTGCAACAAAAATGCAGGGCTCTTCGTGTCTTGAAATTCCTCTTAATCAGCCGCGTAATTCCGTTCGGCTTCGTAATACTCGGGAAAACCGACGATTTCACGGAGGTGTGCAAAATCCGCCAGAGTCCGGGGATGATTTCCTCCCTGGAGGGCTGAAATTGCGCTTTCCATGGCCTGGATGCCTGAAAGCATCAAGGTCAGCGGATAGGCGACGATCTTATACCCGATTTCCTGAAGTCTGGCCGGGCTGAGAAGCGGTGTGTCGCCCTGTTCCACCATGTTGGCCATGCAGGGTCCCGGTACATTGTCGCAGTAGGCGCGCATTTCTTCTTCATTCAGGGGCGCCTCCAAAAAGGTGATGTCAGCCCCCATTTCAAGGAATTTGCCGGCGCGATAAACGGCCTCCTCCAGGCCCACGGTGGCTCTGGCATCGGTGCGCGCCATGATAAGGATATCAGCGCCTTCATTGCGGGCGTCGACGGCGGCTTGGATGCGGGCAAAGGCCTGGCCCCGGCTCACCGTTTGTTTGCCGCGGGTGTGCCCGCAGCGTTTCGGAGAAACCTGGTCTTCGATCATGATGCAGGCGAATCCTGCGCGGGCGTAACCCTGCACGGTGCGTCGAACATTGATGGCATTGCCGTATCCGGTATCGCCGTCTCCGAACACGGGAATCGATACCGCGCTGCAGATGTTGCTGCCCTGATCGACCATTTCGCCGTATGAAATCAAGCCGGTATCCGGCTGGCCGAGGCGCGAAGCCGAAACCGCGAATCCACTCATGAAAGCGGCCGGTAAGCCGGCGCGCTCGATGAGCTTCGCCGTGAGCGCATCGAAACAGCCGGGAACGACTATTATTTCAGGCCCGTCCAGCAATTTTCTCAACCGATCCGTCGTACTCAATGGTTCATCTCCCCTTGTGATTGGAATACAGCCATTTTAAATTATTTGATCCAATTTGTCGGGCATGCTAAAGAGGATTCATTGCTTTGTAGAAATGGTTTCGGTGCCGGTTCAGCGGCAGCGTCGTCCTGACAACATTATTTGAAGAAAATCACGATGTCAAATCTTATCATTAAAAATTGTTGTTGAACTTTATTGACTGCAGTTTAGCGCAAAGGAGGAGAGATCATGAAGATAAATGCCAAGGGAATTGACATAAACTATGAACTAACCGGCCGGGAGGGAGCACCGGTAGTGATGCTCAGCCATTCGCTGGCCAGCAGCATGTTAATGTGGAATCCCCAGCTGGGTTCGCTGGAACCGCACTTTAAGGTTTTGCGCTATGACATGCGGGGCCACGGCGGCAGCGCGGCGCCCGATGGTGCGTATACACTGGATCTGCTGGCGGAAGATGCGGTTGCCTTACTCGATGCCCTGAGTATCGATACGGTGCACTTTGTCGGGCTATCGATCGGCGGTATGATCGGCCAGGGCCTTGCGCTGAATCACGGGGATAGACTCAAAAGTCTCACGCTGTGCGATACCTCGGCCGTCATGCCCGATGAGGCCCAACCCATTTTGCAGGCGCGCATTGCGGCCGCCCGCCAAAGCGGTATGGCGGATCAGGTCGACGGCACCCTGGAGCGCTGGTTTACACCGGAGTATCTGAAAGCAAATTCGCCGGAAGTGGAGATGATTCGGCAGCAGATCCGGGCAACCCCTCTGGCCGGCTATATCGGCTGCAGCGAGGCGCTGCGCGGGCTCAACTACCTGGAACGGTTATCCGAAATCACGCTTGCCACGCTGATCATGGTGGGCGAGGAGGATCCCGGTACGCCGGTTGCGGCCGCTGAAGCCATCCATGAACGGATTGCCGGCTCTGTGCTGGTCGTACTGCCTGCGGCGCGGCATTTATCCAATATCGAACAGGCCGAAGCCTTCAACAAAGCGTTGATGAACTTTTTGCTGCAGCAATAATCGCCTGCACTTCCGTTTTCTTCAACACTCAGGGGAAACGGTTCAAGCAGGGCACCGGCAGCTTAGGACGTTCTTTTAGTTTCCTGACATACAAAGCTGATCGGATTATCAACCTACCATTGGCAATTGTTTCTAAAACAATCTAAAGGCGGGTGGGGGACCATGGGTAAATACGCCAGTATCAGACGAGAGGTACTTGACTGCAGCCGCTGGCTGTCCGAACATGGGTATCTGGGTCAATTGAGCAGCGGCGGAAACATCTCCGTGAGAGTGCCGGGTGAAAAAACCGTTGCCATAACGCCTTCGGGAAGATCCTATTTCTCGCTGAAAGTAAACGACATCTGTGTCATTGATTTCGATCATAATTCCATAGAAGGCAGCTTATCTCCATCCATCGAAGCGGGGATGCACATCGGTGTTTACAAAAACCGGTCGGATGTGAATGCGGTCATCCACACCCATCAGCCGTTTGCCAGCATCCTTTCGATTATCAACAAACCGATTCCGGCCCTGTTTGATGAGATCACCGTTGAAATCGGCCACGAGGTGGATATTATACCCTATGCGTTTTCAGGCAGTTCGGAACTGGTCGACAATGTCGTCGGCAAACTGGACAACGCATGTCACTGTTACCTGATTCGAAATCACGGTGCTTTGTCCTTGGGCGCCGATATGAAGCGCGCGATGAAAAATACGGAACTGCTGGAAAATGTTGCTAAGATCTATTATCACACCCTGGCGACCGGTGAGGAGATTCAAAAGCTGCCGTCATCCGCAATCGATTATTTTGCGGACATGCGCAAGTTAAGATTTAAATTGACCTGAAATTTTTCGCCGGCTCTTCGGCAATTCCGCGGCAATATGCGGGTGATGCTTGATAAAGTTCCGGGCGTGGGTTTCGCTATATGCACTTGCCATGTTTGATGCTCAACCATGCGCTTTGATGCGCTGTTGGCTTTCCCGATCGAAGAAGTGGGCCTGCTCGATATCCACTTTGAGGCGGCATTTGGTGCCTGGTGGAATCTCGAATCTACCCTGATTGGCGACGATGAATTTTTGCCCGCCTAAATCAAAGGAGAACTGTGTTTCCGTACCGGTTGTTTCGCTGAGCAGCAGCTCGGCTTCAATGGCGTGGGGGTGGGGCTTGGAATCATCCGTTAGGACTTTAATATGCTGCGGGCGCAAACCATATACAATTTCCCGACCGGTTTCAAAATCGGCTTCAGAAGGCAACGGCAGCACGAAATTATGGCCCCGAAAAAATTGACGGCCTTGCTCGGCCGCGATTTTTCCCTCCAGCAGATTAATCGACGGCGTGCCGATGAAATCCGCTACAAAAAGGTTGGCCGGTTGGTCAAAGACCTCGGCAGGGGATCCGACCTGCTGGATGACGCCGTTGCGCATGACCATAATTTTATCCGCCATGGTCATGGCCTCAACCTGGTCGTGGGTAACGTAAATGGTGGTGGCTTCGAGCTTGTTGTGTAAAGAGCGTACTTCAAAGCGCATATGCTCTCTTAATTTTGCATCGAGGTTGGAAAGCGGTTCATCGAATAAAAACACTTTCGGATCCCGCACGATCGCCCTTCCCATGGCGACCCTTTGCGCCTGACCACCGGAAAGCTGGTTCGGATAGCGGCTGAGCAGTTCCTCGATATCCAGGATTTTAGCCGCCCACTGAACCCGTTTGTTGATCTCGGATTTAGAGACTTTTTTCACCTGCATGCTGAAGGCAATGTTGTTATAAATTTTCATCTGCGGGTAGAGCGCATAGTTCTGGAAGACCATCGCAATGTCCCGGTCTCTGGGATGCACTTTATTGACCAATTTGCCGTCGATGTAAAGGTTGCCGGCCGTGATGGCCTCCAGACCGGCCGTCAGCCGCAGCAATGTTGATTTTCCGCAGCCGGAAGGCCCCAACAGGGCGGCAAACTCACCGTCGGCCACTTCCATATTAATGCCGCGCAGCGCCTGCACTTTGCCGAAACTTTTGTGAATATCTTCGTAGACAACTGTTGCCATCGATTTTCCTGCCTCTTTTCCCTATCTGCACTCGTCAGCGAACCCTTCAAGCAGACCGGCATCGCCGGCCATATCCAGCATGGTAAACCTGTCCCGGACTTCGCGGGAATGAAGCACAACATCCCGGTAAAAGCCTTGCGGAAGACCCAGATCCCGTCCGGTGAGCGGGGCGCCGATTTCCTGCAATGCCTGTTGCACCTTTTCAGATGGGAGCATAATTGCGCGCAGTTTTCCGGCAAAATTCTCCCAGTTTTCTTCAAGCCAGCGATTGACGCCGGCCGCCTTTTTAGGATCCAGCGCCTTGCGTTTGAATTCTGCGACACATTGCCGGCCGACTTCCCGGCCGTAACGGGCATACATATCGGGTTCGTCGATTCGGGTCGGGCCAAGCGCGGGCGGAGTGTTTGCGCTCAAGATCCGGTTTTGCAGACGGGACATGGCCAGCGTGGCGACACCGACCTGTTCGCCGTGCAGCGTGTTGGGATTGACATCGCTGAAGAACATATCCATATAGTGGGACATCATATGTTCCCCCATGCTGCCGGAGTGGCTCGAGTTCGTAAAGCAGGTGACCAGCCCCATCATAGCGCAGATTCGAACCAGCATCCCGAACGCATCAAAATTGCCATCCTGCAGGGCGGTTGCATTCTCGAAAAGCGCATCTTCGTCATAGGCCAGCAAAATATAGGGTACCTGGCGGTAAACCGTGTCAAAGAGCAGATGGGACATCAACCAGTCCACCTGCGCGGTTGTTCGGCACATCACATCCGCAAATGCGCTGCGGGTTAAACGGATTGGGCAGCGGGAAACAACCCCGAGGTCAAAGAACACCCCCTGCGCCGGCAGGGCGGCAAGCGATTTTTTGAATCCGCCAAACGAAATCGACGCCGTGGGGGATGCATAGGCCAGTTGCGGAGAGGTGGCAAAAGCCGAATAGCGTTTTTTATCCAAAAAAGCGGTGTATTTGACGCTGTCGTTGACCGTGCCCGAGCCCACGGCGATCAACCCGTCACAGTTGCGCGTCAGGTGCCGCAATTCCTCCACCCGTTCAATGGCGGCATGCGGTTTTTTCCAGACAATCTCTTCGATTGAAAACCCCTCGGAACGGAGCGCCGCACCCACTCGCCGGCCGAGCACTTCGTATGTGTAGCGGTCCGAAACGACGGCAAGCCTTTCATTTTCATGCAGCGGTGCAATCAGCGCGCCCTCCATGCCCTCCAGAGTCTCTTTAATGACGATCGACCGAATATTGATGGATACCGGTTGACCGGTGCGCGGATGTTGCCACTCACCGGCCACCAATTCATTGATGACACCGCCATAGTCTTTAGACATTATCACCTCTAAACTATTTACTGCCGCCGACGCTTACACGTCATAAACTTTGGCCGCCTTCACGGCAAATTTAACCAGGTCGTTGAAGGTTTTTTCATTGTCGGGGAAGATCCGGCGGTATATCAGGAGCAGTTCATCCCATGTCTGCCGGAGCTTCGGGTCGGGTTCTACGATTTTTGTATTGCCGCTCATCGCTTCGGCGGCTTCGTCAAAGGTGGCAAACCAGCCGGCGCCAAAGCCCGCGATCATCGCGGCACCCAGGGCGGATGCCTCCACGGTTTCGGAAATGGCCACCGTCTTACCGGTTGAATCCGCCAGCATCTGCGTCCATAAAGGGCTTGATGCACCGCCGCCGATGGCGACAAATTTTGCGACGTCGATTCCCGTTTCTTTTTCCAGGGCATCAGTCGCCTGGGCCTGATCCAGGCACATTCCCTCCAGGATGGAGCGGTAAAGATGAACCGGCGTATGTCCGCCGGCCAGACCGATAAAACAGCCCCGGCCGTTCGGGTTCCAGTGCGGGTTCATGACACCGGACCAGTAGGGCAGTGTAATCAGGCCGTCCGAGCCGACAGGTATCTCCCAGGCCTTTTGCTCCAGCTTTTCAAAGAAGCCTTTTTCTCTTCTGTTCCCCGGCACGAATTGATCCACAAACCAGTTGATCAGAAAAGCGCCCGATCTCAGGCAGGTTTCCAGGATGTACCCCTCTCCGGTCGGAGAGATTTCGGTTCGCCAGGCTTTTTTGTTCAGACATTGCGGTGACCAGACGCCTGATACGACAGCCGTTCCCAGATTAATATATGCCTGATCCGAAGTGATGCAGTTTGTGCCCAGGGCGGCGCACTGCCCGTCGCCGCCGCCGGCAAATATAGCGGTTTCAGGCGGCAGGCCGGTTAAGCGGGCGGCATCCTCCGTAACACTTCCGATTTGGGTGCCGGGCGCAAAGGGTTGCGGGAACCGGTCCTCCGCAAGCCCAAGGTCATTCAAAAGCGTTGGTGAATAGACCTTTTTGCGGATATCGAAATACCCCATCGGGTCGGCGCTGAACCACCCGGTTTGCCATTGCCCGCTCAACTTGTAAACGAGGTAGGCCTGAACATCCGCAAAAATTTTGGTTTCTGCGAACGCTCGCGGTTCATTTTCTTTCAGCCAGGCCAGTCTGTAAAGCACAGGGGTGATATCCACCGGCCGCCCGGTGATGTCGTGAATGACATCGGAGCCGATGCGGGCAGCCATTTCCTCGACCTGCCTGCGTGAGCGCTCGTCGAGCCAGACCATTGCCGGCCGGGTATCCTGGCCTTCAGCGTCAAGAAACGCGACCGTCTCCCTCTGGTTGGAGATCGAAAGACCGGCTATTCTTGCGGGATCTACTTGATTCGTCAGCTGTTGCAGGGCAACCTGGCATGCATCCCACCAGTCCCGGCTGTTTTGTTCGAACCAATATAAACGCGGGTTGTGAAGCTCAACCGGGCTGCGGCCTTCCGTTACCAACTGCCCGCCTTTTGTCCAGGCGATCGCTTTCGTGGATTGAGTGCTACTGTCAATGCCGACAACGAGATCTTTCATTTCGGCCCCTGTTCTACATTTATAAGATGAAGCCGGCGAAGCCCTGCCAAGGGCCCGCCGGCCTTAGATCTGAACTACTTGCCTACAATCTGATTCACTTGCTTCGCAATAATATCCATTGTCTGTTTCGGTGATTTGTACTCGCCGGCAAAAAAGCGGCCTAACTCCACCGGGATGACATTGCTCGAAATTTCGGCCCACTCGGGCAAATCCGGTTCAGACCCCATATAATGTAAAATGGTCTCTTTCTGAACCGGAAAATGGCGGGTGGTTCCCGCGCCGACTTTGGCCGCCGCCAGGACATCGGGGTGGTTGAATGTGCTGTGGCGCATCGGGCTGGAGCCGCCGCCCAAAACGGAGATACGGGCCTGGGTGTCCGGACAAGTCGCCCATTGCATAAAAATCCAGGCGGGGTCCTTGACGCCGGAGTATTTGGACAAACCCAGGGCACTGCCGCCCTGGTGGCCGGTATTGGGAATTTCGCCGTAGCCGCACTGGTCGAGGGGGCGGAGTTTGTTGGCCTTGGGCGGCACGGCCACCCCCAGCAGTCCCGAAACTTTTGAGTTTTTCGGGTCGTCGCAGCTGGGCAGAAATTCACCCCAAGTCAGCACCTGGCCGGCGAGCCCCTGGGCCATCGACTGAGCTTCTCCGTCCCAGGTCCAGGTGTCTACACCGGAGGGCATGTTTTCTTTGAGTTTGACCCAGTAATCCATGGCCTCCAGTCCCTCGGCGTCATTGCCGGAAAATGTGCCGTCGGCGCGGAAGACCGATCCGCCATGGCCCCACAGCCACGCCGTCCAGTCGCACTCGAGGCTGTAGTGGCCGGATTTCATCTGGCCGGTGGTGCCGTAAATGTTCTGGCTTTTCTTCTTTTCGGTGATAATTTGAGCGTTTTTCAGATACTGGTCCATGGTGGTGGCGACTTTGAGGCCCAGGTCATCGTAAACGTCCATACGATACATCTGGATAAAAATAGGTATGTCATAGGGCACCCCCACCATTTTGCCCTTGTACATGCTGATGCCGTCCACCAGTGGTTTCAGAAAATCGTCGAAGTTATAGTCCGGGTAGGCCAGTTTCTTGTTGGAAGCGTAAAGCTCCCGCGGATCGATGGTGTCATTGCTGAAACTGGCCATCCAGCTTTGATCCATATAGTAAAGATCATAGGTGCTGGTGCCGGAGGCGACGTCCAGGGTCAGCTTCTGCAGCACCTGTTCCAGGGGCAGCACCTCGATTTCGACGTTGATCCCGGTGGCCGGCGTGAATTCGGATTTGACCAGTTCGGCGATGCCTTTGCTGGGTGGTGTGGATTCGGTTGCCATGCGAACGGTTTTGCCCCCGTAAGGTTTGCCGACGTCCTTAATCCAGGCCGTCACATCTGCGGCCGGCGGCATCGCCGCGAGGGCATCCTTGTTAATCCCGAGGCGTCCCCTGAACGGCAGATGGGAAAGCGCCCCCAGGGCCGACATGCTCAACCCCACTTTGGCGGCCTTGCTTAAAAAATCCCGCCGGCTGATTTTGCCTTTGGCCAACTTGTCGGCCAGTTTTGCCAGGTATTGCTTTTTGTCATGTTCTTTCATGATTTTCCCTCCCTTACGTTGCGAGAATTAAGATCGAAAATAAACCCTTGCCTAATTACGAACGAGATCAGTGCTTTAAAGATCCCATGGTTAAGCCGCGGACCAGATTTTTTTGCACCAGCAGGATAAAAATAAAAGCGGGAATCAGGGCGGCCACCCCCAGGGCTGCCAGACTTCCCCACTGGGTGCCGGTGGAAGTTACAAAGGTCGAGGTTGCCACCGGCACGGTTTTTACTTTGGTCGCGGTCAGCATCAGCACAAAAAGAAACTCGGTCCAGCTGAATATAAAACACAGCACGGCTGTTGCCGCTATGCCCGTGCGCATCGTCGGCAGAATGATGCGGCGGAAAATCTGCCAGTACGTTGCACCATCGATAATTGCCGCTTCATCGATTTCCAGCGGAACGTCGTCAAAAAAACTTTTGAGAAGTAACACCGCCAGCGGGATATTCATCATGGTATGGGCTAAAATGACTCCGATATGCGTATCGTACAGCCCGATGGATTTATAGGTCAAAAAAAGCGGAATGGCCACGGCCACCGGCGGCAGCATGCGGGTGGATAAAACGATGTATACGAAGTGGTGCTGGGCACGAAACCGGAGGCGGGATAGGGCAAATGCAGCCAGGGTGGCAATACTCAGCACCAGCACGGTGGAACTGACGGCAATAATGATGCTGTCAACCAATCGCGGAACCATATAGGAAATCCCGCCGCCGGAAAATCCCAAAGAGCCCCGTGACTCGATGGACTGCTGGTCCGAAGAAATATCCAGCAGGACGGCTTTGAAATAATCCGCCGTGGGCTCAAAACGAAACAGCTTGGGCGGCAAGGTGAACACATCCTTGTCCCGTTTGATGGAAACGGTAATCCAGTAATAAATCGGCAGCACCATAATCAGGGTGACCACCCAGGCCACGGCAATGCGCAGGATTCTGGCTCTTAATGAATACAAAGTGTTACCATCTTATTTTGGCGAATTTGATTAAAAGATTGGCGGCAATGTTTATAAGGATGAGCGCCAGTAGACTCAAGGTCGCGCCGTAACCCCATTTCAGCGACGCCGCAAACTGTTTCCACGTATAGAAACTTAGCGTATAGGTCTGAATTCCCGGTCCCCCGGAGGTCATTACGAATATATAGTCAAATGTGCGGAAAAGATCAATGCCGCGAATCAGGACCGCCACTGCAATCACCTTGCTCAACATAGGGATGGTGAATCGGGTGGTAATCGTCCACTGGGAAGCCCCGTCGATCATTGCGCTTTCAAATGGCTCCTTGGGCAGACCCCGCAGTCCGGCCAGGAAGATTAGCGTTACAAATGGCGTCCATTGCCAGATATCGGCCACCATAACGCCCATCAACGCCAATTGGGGGGTCGCCAGAATCGGCATATCCTGCGACAGGATATTTAACTGCGCCAACAGCCAGGCGATCATGCCGAACTGGGGATCTTCCAGCAGTTTGAACATCATGCCGGTCACGGCGGGAGGAATCACCAATGCCAACGAGAACAGTGCCCGCATAACGCCAAAGCCTTCCTCATCGCTGTCCAGCAGCATTGCGATCAGAAAACCCAACACAAGTTGAATGGTCAGGCAGACGATGGTGTAGATGATGTTGATAATCAGGGCGTTATTCAAACGCGTATCATCAAAAAGCTTCAACCAGTTCTGCCAGCCCACAAAAACCAGTGAGCGCTTGAAAATTGCGAATTCATGGAAGCTGAGATATATATTGTAAGCCAGCGGGAAAACAGCGAAAACCAGTAACATGGCAATGAGGGGAAAAAGCCAAGGAAACGGATGCTCGGAAATCATGAATCGCGGCACGGCTAAACGCATATTATCCGCTCTTTGATGATTTTGTCTCTGACCTTTCCATGTGGGTGGGAAACCTCCGGTTCATATTTCAGCCGGAAATTCGACCCCATCAGGACTTGCATTTTAATGGGAATGAAGAGTTGTTTAGCAGGTGCATAAGAAGATGTCAACTCACTAATAGGCCGAAATTTATCACCCCCGATTTTTTCGTTTGGCAATCAATCCGTATATGTTGTATTAACCTGTCAGCATGAAAAAGCACCAAATTTTTGGTATAAAACACGCTTGTGACGAGTTCACGATCCTCGCTGTTTATTCAGAATTAGAAAGCCGGGTCATCCCTTCTGGCTCTAAGCCCTGCGGGCCGGAAGCTGCGCGCGGATCCTTTACTCGATAAATAACAATAAGTGACAAGCCGCCAAGATCTACCCCGCTGAACGCAGCGGCTTTAGGAGGCAGCGAAAAAATTATGGCAAAAATAATTGTACTGGGCGCCGGGGTTATGGGCAGCGCGTTTGCACAGCTTCTAGCCGATGCAGAGAATGAGGTCTATCTGGTCGGTACCCATCTTGACCAGGATATAATTGATAGCATCTTGGCTGACCGAACACACCCCAAACTGAAGGTGAAGCTGCCGGAGAGCATCCGCGCCGTCTTTTACAGTGACCTGGATCGTATCATGGACGATGGTGTGCGGCTGATCGTATGCGGTGTGAATTCAGCCGGTGTTGACTGGGCTTTGGCGCGTATCGGCCCCAACCTTAAAGCGTCTGTTCCCATCCTGATGCTGACCAAGGGGTTGGCGGTTCGAAACCATTCGATCGTAATTTTGCCGAGTATCGTTGAGGAGGCTCTCGCTCAATATGATTTAAGCGGGGTACCGGTGGCTGCCGTCGGCGGGCCCTGCATCGCGGGTGAACTGGCGGCCCGTCGCGAAAGCAGCGTCGTGATTGCCCATCCGGATGCCGAACTGCTTGATCGGCTTTTAAGTATGGTCAAAGCCCCTTACTATCATGTTCGAGGCAGCACGGATCTGATCGGGGTCGAAGTATGTGCGGCCCTCAAAAACTTTTACACACTGGCGGTCGGCTACGCTGCCGGTCAATTGGAAAAAAAAGGCCAAGCTGCAAACGGTGCCTTGATGCACAATCTTGCGGCCGGCCTGTTTACCCAGGCGCTGGCGGAAATGTCCTATTTTGTAGATTTTCTTGGCGGTCAAAGGGCCAGTGTCCTCGGTTTAGCCGGCGTCGGGGATCTTTATGTCACATGTCAGGCCGGACGCAACGGCCGCATGGGGAAGTTTTTGGGCACCGGCTTGCTATACCGAGAGGCCAAATCCCAATATATGGCGGATGATACCGTGGAGGGCGCCGAATTGGCCCTGGTTATCGGCAATACTTTAAAGCAGTTGATTGAAAACGGAAAAATAGTCAGGAATGCGGTTCCTTTGGCTGCATCCATCGTTGACGCCGTGTGCGACAATCAACCCCTGCTGGTTAAATTAAATGAATAAAAATCCACTTATCCGCAATCAGAATAATAGGGGGCGCGCATGTCTCCGTTGCGCCGGTGGATTATTTGAAGCGATCGGAATTTCAATTGGCCTGTATTGGCGAGGGCGTTGAGACCCTATCAGAATTAGCATTAGTGCTGTGTCGTAACCCTGATCCTGATTTTTCAACAATCCCAGGTATGGCCTTTAAAGACGGCAGCGGCCGGGTTTATTTGAATTCATTGCGGACACCGGCTCTAAAGCTTGATGAATATCCGTTTCCTTCAAATAGTTTAGAATTATTCTGGGAGCGAATGGCGGATTCAAAAGAAAATCAAAACCACCTCGTCTACATTTTGTCCGGCTACGGTTGTCCGCATGATTGTATTTTTTGTGCGCAGCGCAGCATCCACCATAAAAAAATCAGAGAACGAAGTGCGGAAAATATTTTTGAAGAGATAAGGCAATTGTTCGCCAGGGGATTCCGTAAATTTGCTTTTGTCCAGGAAACTTTTTTGAACCGCAAAAAACGAATTGACGCATTTTGCCGTTTGATTGAAGACGCCGCAATGCAAATCGAGTGGACCGCCGAAGCCAGGGCCGATCAATTGGCGTATGGACAACTAAAGCGAATGCAGGCTGCCGGACTACGGTTTTTACAAATTGGGGTTGAATCCGGCGATCCGGCTTTATTGAAAAGATTAGGGAAGAACACCGACCTTGATCAGATCCGACAGGTGAGGAATTGGTGCTGCGAATTAAAAATCAGCACCGCCTTTTATCTGTTGGTGGGTCTTCCGGGCCAGGGATGGCAGAGTGTATGGCGGTCCGCGCTTTTCATGAGGGATCATCCCCCCTATAATCGTATTACCAGACACGCATCGGTCTCCATCGCCATTTCTTATTGCATGCCGTGAATTCGGATCCGCATGACACGAATTCGTCAAGTAGAGCCAAGTCAATTGAATATGCGGCCCGGATGTCGTACATGATTCAGCGCCGAACGATACGCGATCTCATCGTCCGTGCGCACTCAAATGTTACCGCAGAAAAACGAAAGGCCGCCTACTCGCAGATTGTCAAAATGGACGAAGATGTCGAAAGGCATTTTAAAGATGTTACCAGCGCCACGGAACCGGCGATTGACGTTATGATGCGATTTCTGGCGGCCGCTCGATTCTTAAATGGATTCAACACCATGAAATGGCTGAGCGTCGCTAACCGGATAAAATGGATGAAAATTTGCGCCATGCTATGGCAGTTTATGGCCGGCAAGATTAACGCTTTCCAATTTGCTGAGGATCACAAAGAGACGGGGCTAGCGATGGACAGACGGTTGCAGGCTCTTGCCAGGATCCGGTTGAATCAGTGCCTGGTTAAAATTGATGCCGGGGCTGCGCCGGATTCATTGCAGGATATAAACCGAACCGATCAGCATATTTCCGCCTTCGGGTTTATATTTTTTCCCGTTGGAGACAGGTTGTTTGAGATAGGTATTCTCTATCGCGGGAAAGCCGGTCGGCGCAATGCGAAAATCCCTGCTTTAGCAGGAAACCCAAAAAGACAAGCTAATCACGCAAGCACCAGCTTAACCCCCTTGGCCCCAATTTCCTTTCTGATGTCTTCAGGTAGTCCCTTGTCGGTAAAAATTGTGAACGAAGGTTTCAAAGGTGAGATCTGATAAGTGCACAGTTTAAAAAATTTATTTTCAGTTTACAACACGCCTTAAGGGTACTAATTAAGGAATTAAAATATAGGCTTCATGCGCTTTTCAAACCCAATATTCTATTTTTCCCAAAGTTCCATTATTCCATTTGTTAGCAACCGGCAACCCATTAGAGTGAAATCAATACTTACTCCTCTGGCCATTGTCTTTTAACCGCTTCCGCGTAAAATTATCTTTACACACACCGGTGTCGGGACTTCCGTAACCTGCCCGGTTGGACTGAGTTTGCCGGTCTGCGGGTCGATGCGAAAGGTCACAATCGTGTCGGAATCCTGGTTGGCTGCCAGCAAAAAATTTCCGGCAGGGTCGATGGCAAAGTTGCGGGGGGTATTACCCCGGGTTGATTCATGACCGATACAGCTGAGCCGGCCGGTGCTTGGATTGATTTTGTAGATGACAATGCTGTCATGCCCCCGATTTGAACCATAGAGAAATTCTCCCGAGGGAGAGACATGCACATCGGCGCAGGTGCTTGACCCGCGGTAATCCGCCGGCAGCGTCGAGATTGTCTGGATTTCGGCCAGTTGCCCCTTATCCCTGTCGTATTGATAGGCGGCGATGGTGGAATCAAGTTCGTTAATTAGATAAGCATATCGGCCGTTGGGGTGGAAAACGAGGTGGCGCGGACCTGCCCCGGGTTTCACCGCCACCTGGGGCGCCTCGTTCGGCTCCAACTTTCCTGATTCAACATCGAATCGATAAATCAGCGTTTTGTCCAATCCGAGATCCGGCACAAATGCATACCGGTTGGCTTCATCCAGCGTGACAGCATGGGCATGGGGACCTTGCTGGCGGTTCGGATCAACGCTGGAGCCTTGATGCTGGATAAAATCAGAGGCATCCCCCAGACTTCCATCCGTCTGTATCGGCAAGACGCTTACGCTGCCGCTCATGAAATTGGCGAGCAGAACATACTTGCCGGTCGCATCCAATGTCAGGTGGCAAGGGTCGGTGCCGCGCGTCGGTTTTTTATTTAAAAACGTCAACTGCCCGGTCTTTGAATTTACTGCAAACGCACTTACCGTGCCGGTCGGCTCGCCCTGGTATGACTTTAATTCATTGACGGCATACAGCCGACTGCAGCCGGTATCAAAGGCTAAATACGATGGATTCGTAATGCCGGTGTTGGTTCTGATCAACTGCATGGCGCCTGAGACCGGATCCATGCGGTAGACATATATCCCTTCTCCTTTGCCTTCGAGGATTTTGCCGGTTCCAAAGAGAATCGGATCGGTATAGGTTCCGATGTAAACCGTATAATCTGGTGTCATGATGATACCTCAGAATGCCCGTCGGTTCCGGGGCCTTTTTTTTTGAAAAAGCGAAGCGTTTGCATCACAAGCTGATCTCTTGTTTGCGATAGGGAATCCATGTCCTTTAATTTCCAGTCATAGAAGCCGGAACCGGTTTTATAACCCAGGTTTCCGTGGTCCACCAGATCTTTGAGCAGACGGGTCGGAGCGGGGTCGTTGAACAGCGCCGGCAGCACCCGGCTTTGGACGGACAGTGCCAGATCCAGTCCCACGGCGTCAATGTGCTCCAGAGGACCCCAGGCCGGCAGCCGGATTCCCATCCCCATCTTAATGGCGGTATCGACGTCTTCGGCGGTGGCCAGACCGGATTCGACGATGTAGGTGGCTTCGCGAATGACCGCCTGTAAAATACGGTTGGCCAGCTGGCCGGGCAAATCCTTTTTGACAATTACCGGCGCCTTGCCCCAGTCGAGTAAAATGGATTTAAGACGATCCGCAATGGTTTTTTCAGTTTTTTGACCCATTACGATTTCAACCAGGGGCACCAGATGACCGGGAAACCAGAAATGGGTGGTCGCCGTTCGGCCGGGGTGTTTGACTTTGGCGGCAATATCCGTGATGCAAAGACCGGACGTATTGCTCGTCAGCATCACGGCGGGATCCGTCATCTCATCAATGAATTTAAAAAGCTCCTGTTTGACAGGCAGGTCCTCATTGATTGACTCGATGACCCAAAAGGATCCCTCCAGGCCGCGTCTTAAGTCGGGCTCCAGTCGCACGATTTCCTGCGCGCGGTCCGCCCGGGCCCGGTCGATCAGCTTCCCGTCAAGAAGTTGCGATAAATTGCGCCGGACGGCATTGCGTGCCCGGTCGGCCGAAGCCGGGCTGCGGTGGACAATTACCACCGGATGGCCGGCCAGGGCGGCACTGGTCGCGATGCCGGGGCCCATCATGCCGGCACCCACCACGGTTACTTGATTTTTGCTGGCCACAATACCTCCGTCTGTCTCTTACTTTTCTGCTCCATTGGGTTCTATGACGACTTTAATGGCACCTTGCCGCCGGTTGACAAACGTTTCCAAAGCCCGGGCGAAATCCTCTAAAGGGAACGTGTGGGTGATAAGGTCTTTGACGACCAGTTGTCCGCTGTTGATCAGGCTGATGATTTTACGCGACACATTGGGATTGGCTCGGGACCCGACAACAGCGATCTCGTTGTGGACGATATATTTAAACGGCAGCTCCTCGACCACATGATCCGGCGGCACACCCAAAAGCGCGACTTTACCGCCTTTGCGTACCATGCGCACGGCCTGGTTAAAAGTGCCTTTGGCCCCCGAGCATTCAAAAACCTCATCCACCCCCAATCCTGCGGTGAGTTCTCTGACTTTTACGATCGGATCCTGTTCTTCAAAATTGATCGTCTCATCGGCGCCCAGTTTACCCGCAGCCTGAAGGCGTGCGCCGCGTCCCACCACGATGATGCGGGCCGCGCCGAGCAGGCGGGCAAAACGCATGGCAATCAGACCGATGGGGCCGGGACCGATAATCACCACGACACCCCCCGGCGTTACACCGGAAAGCTCCATTCCGTGCAGGGTGACACCGGCCGTATCCACCAGGGCTCCCTCGCGGAACGAAACATTTGCCGGCATTTTGTTGATGCTTTTGATCGAATAGACATTGTACTGGGCATAGGCGCCCTGGGTAACGAAACCATAATGCCGGTGGCCGGTCTCAGACCGACCGTAGTTTTCACAGATATTGTAATGGCCCGACAGGCAGTTGCGACAATGGCCGCAGCCTTTATGGGCTTCTCCGGCGACCCGATCGCCGGCCTTAAAATTCAACACACCCTCGCCCACACCGACAATTTCACCGGACCATTCATGGCCGGCAATGAAGGGATATTGCGGCGGCCAGGTACCCGCCAGATCGCCCCGGATAATTTCGGGATCGCTGCCGCAGATCGCCACGGCCCGGATCCGGCACAAAACCTCAAACGGCCCCGGCTTCGGGTCCGCTACATCCTGTATTTCAAATTTTCCCGGCTCGGTCAGTACTAATGCTTTCATCGTCACCTCCACAACACATTATTTTTTACTCTTGCACCATTTCATAACTGGCATCTTTTAACGATTTGCGGGTATAGATAAAGATAAATTCGCAGGGTTCATCAAAGGGGTTGTAAAACCAGTGCACCGCTCCCCTGGGCACCCACACGGTATCACCGGCTTTAATCTCAGTCTCCTGATCATCCACTCCGGTAATACCGCGGCCTTTTAATATATACATAATCTCTTCAGCGTTTTTTTTTACTTATTCATTTGCCCAACCTTTCCTGTGAAATGAGATTGTCTAACGCGAAAGCATCTTGCTTTCAAGGGAAAAGTGTGGCAATTAAAAGCCCCTTGAAGAAAAAATTTTAATAAAGTCTAACCTCCCTTCGCCGAACTGCAGTTGTTCGATGGTTCCCCTGCACATGTCGTCGGCATGAATGTTTTTAATTTTGGGTCTTGGCGGTGAATCGAATTGATTGATTTTCCTTGCCATTCGGGTTGATAGTGGGCCTTTTTCCGTTTCTGTTTTATAATCTGCTTTTATCTGCAGGTAAAATTTTCGGTGAATCCGGTACGTTGCAGCCGGTCTTCGGCATGTGGCTGCCCAACGTGTTGACCGGGGCAGTGTCAGAAGGATACGACACGACAGTTTATTGGGTGGACTTTTTTAACAAGTTTGCTTATCCGAGTAACATTTTAATAATACTTCAATATCATGCGTTGCGGCATTATCAAAGCTCCCGTGTTCAGCATATCGAAAGTTCTTCCAGGATCTCTGCCAAGCGATTGGCGATGATGGAAAAATGCCCGTCTTCCGGGTAAAATACGGCGTGGCAGTTCGGGATTTCGTCCGCCAGCATATGCGCCATGGCCGGAGGTACGACGGCGTCTCTCTCACCGTGCCAGAGTCGCATCGGCACTTGAATATCGTGAAGGGCAAACCCCCAATCTCGCCCGTAGATCACCAGATCCCTGGCCGGGCCGAGGAGGCTGCGGCGAAAGGCTTCCCGGAAGGAATCGCACAATAGCTGATGCAATGCCGGTATCTGCAGGGCCCGCTGATCGCATTCCGCAAACCTGCGGGATATCAAGGCCAGCATGAGCTCTGGATGTCCACGATAGATCAGGGCCGCGGCCGCAAACGGCAACCGCGCGAAAATCGGGAATCTGCCGGCCAGGAGCAGCCCGTTTACAGTGAGGCCTGTGGCGCTGATCCTGCCGCCGGGGGGTACCACCGGCCCCAATCCGCAAACGATGGCAACCTTGTTTAACAGCTGCGGAATTTTGAATGCACAGGCTGCTGCATACGGCCCTCCACCGGAAATTCCGACTATTGAAAAGCGCCGGATGCCCAAGAAATCAGACAGGTGAACCGTGTCATCCGTCCAATCCAGCAGCGTTCGATTTCGCTTCACATCCGACAGTCCATACCCGGGCCGGTCCACCGAGATAAGGCGGACACCATACGAAACAGCCTCCTTTTCGACCAGACGGGCCTCAAGCCGTGATCCTGGAAATCCGTGAAAATAGAAAACCGGCAGACCCTGCGCATCTCCGTACTCGGCATAGCCCAGGTATCTTCCATCGGGTAACTGGAATCGTTGTTGCGTCCTGTCTGAAGCCGCAAATAGTCGCGATTTACTCGTCCGCATGGCGCCTGATCTCGTGGCTTTGATTCCTTCAGACCAATTTGGCTAAGTATTCAAATGCCTGCCCGGCCGCATGGAAGGCATTGCGGCTGTGGCGGCTGAGCTCCACATTGACGAGCCCTGTATAGTTAATTTCTTTTAAAGCCTTAAATATTTCAATAAAGTCCATCTCCCCTTCGCCGAACTGCAGATGCTCGTGGGTACCTTTGCGCATGTCTTCGGCATGGATGTTATTGATATCATCTTTGAACTGCCGGATGCAAGCGGCCGGACCGGCCTCTTCGGTCAAAAAGGCATGGCCCAGATCCAGGGTCAGGCCCCATAAATTGTGATCGAGGCGCTGCTTCAGCATCCGGTACTGGGCCAGATTTTCGATGAACATGCCCGGCTCCGGCTCAAATGCCAGGGGAATGCCATATCGGGCGTTATAATCCAAAAGCTCCCGGCAGCCCGCGACCAGCCAGTTCCAGGCATCCGCCTCCGTTACGCCGCCATGCCTGATACCCGACCAGAACGAAAGGGCTTCCGCCTCGAGCCGGGCGGCAATGGCGATGGCCTGCTTTAAAAAATCCAGTCGAATCTGTCTGCCGGCCGCATCGGCGGAGATCAGGGTCGGTTCATGCTTGCGCCGGGGATCAAGGAGAAAGCGGGCGCCCGTTTCGATAACACAGGCCAGTGATTTATTTTTGAGTGTCGCCTTTGTCTGCGCCAGTTTACGCTCCAGAACCGGGTCCCGGGGATTCAATATGTAGTTGTCCAGGGTTATGGCAACACCCCGGTATCCCAGATCCGAGATTATATCCAGATCCGCCTCCAGCGCGTGGCAATTAAACCCGTTGGTATTGTATCCCAGACGAAGCACTTTCTAAACCTCAAAAAAATCAAAGCACTCAGCGGCATCAACAAAAAACTGTCGATACGGCGGCGTTATGCGCTTAAATTACTATTTCTCAGCCACCAGCCGATCAAAGGCCTCCACGGTAACCGCCGGGCAAGTTGTGAACGCGATTCCGGTCAGTTTCCTCAGGGTCACAGACGCTTTAATCGCCTCATCGATTCCGGGTAAGGCAACACAAAATAACAGGTCGTATTCTCCGAGAAGGACATGCATGGCATTGACCTCACCGCCCAACTTCTTGATCTCGTCGACGGCCTGCTGCGTCCGCTCGGCGCTGATCTTCTCGATAGCTTTAGTGGTGTATTTGCCAAACATAAAAAAAATTTCCATTTGAGAGTCTCCTTTCTACGCCTTGTATAGTGAAAAAAATAATAAAATAATATTTTAAACGGGGGGTGCGGGGGGTGTCCCCCCGCCCTCTTAGAGTTTGGGTTTTAATACTGTTTCCATTTCGGTAAAATTTGC
>Ga0307426_1000878_pt1 | contig 20503 bp, 19 predicted proteins | sample SalMarWE160340MG_FD_202165 | JGI IMG/M metagenome (GOLD analysis project Ga0307426, IMG submission 202165) | Salt marsh sediment microbial communities from the Plum Island Ecosystem LTER, Massachusetts, United States - WE1603-40 | ecosystem: Environmental > Aquatic > Marine > Intertidal zone >...
AAGTCAAATTCCGGCAGATTGCCAGTAACCTTTTTAAAAATGCCCTCCATCATCGGAGGGAGCGGGTCGAAATCCTGATGGATGTTGCAGACGAAAATCTGTTGCTGGCGGTGACCGATGACGGGCCGGGGGTCGAACCCGAACATCAGGAAATGATATTCAGGCGCTACGTCCAGGTTACGGAATGTTCAGTCGTCACCCGCAAAGGACATGGTCTCGGCCTGGCGGGCGCCCAGATTTTGGCCCACTGCCTGGGCGGAGATATTAAAATAGACAGCCGGAAAGGGCCGGGCGCGACCTTTCGGTTGACGCTGCCGTTGAAGACGGCAGGGGCATAGATAGAGGAGCGCTTTGCTCGAGCAGCGGCCTTTCAGAATCGAGGGTATGCGCGATGCAGACGCCGCGGTCGAGGTTGTGAACCTTTGCGAATTATTACAAATATTGAGCTATTGGCAGGAAACATGTAAATATGAAATAAAGTTATATTTTTATGGATGAACTTATGCTACTTACGGATGGAAGTGCGAGTTGGTTAAAGTGCGTGGACATCAGGAATCGAATCGAAAAGATGATAATTTATTACAAAAGGAGGTTAGAATGAAGATTTATGTAGGAAATTTGTCGTACGAGGTCACCGAAGAGGACTTACGGCTGGCTTTAGAACAATTCGGGCAGGTTGAATCCGCCACCATTATAAAAGACAAGCACACGGGTCAATCAAAAGGATTTGGATTCGTGGAGATGGCCTCGAAAGCTGAAGGGCAGGCTGCAATCGATGGCCTAAACGGCAAAGAGCTAAAAGGAAGAGCGCTTAACGTGAATGAGGCTCGCCCTCGCACCGAAAGTCGCGGTAGTGGAGGAGGATACGGCGGCGGCCGAGGCGGACAAGGCGGTGGCCGGGGCGGTGGCCGAGGCGGACAAGGTGGCGGCCGTGGAGGATACGGCGGTGACCGAGGCGGACAAGGTGGCGGCCGTGGAGGATACGGCAGTGACCGAGGCGGACGAGGGCGCGGCAGATGAGGACCAAAGGGGGGCCGCAGCTTCTAAGCATCGACATTTAACATCTATAGTTATGATTGTATAAATTTTCGCTTTACAAGCCGCTCAAAACCGACCTGAAAAAACTCACCGCTTTTTCAGGCGGCTCAGCTTTCCGTTGATATCTGCTTATATCGCAAAAAATAAACCGATAAGTCGAAGAATTTCTTTTGCCCGACTCGGGCAGTATCTTAGAGAAACGGAATCGGTTTGCCGGTGCGAAATGCCAGGGCCTGACACAGGGAAATAATCTGTCCGTTTTGATCGGTGACCTTGATATTGTAGCTGGCCGTTTTGCGGGTCCGGCTTACCCGGCGTGCTTCGGCCTGCAATTGCAGGCCCGGTTCGGGGCTGGACACGTAGGTCACGTTTACATTCAATGCCACCGCGATGGTTCCCTCGGTCTGTCCTGCGGTTTCAAAGGCTTCGTCGATCAGGGCGAATATGGCCCCACCGTGGGCCCGGGCATAAATATTGTTCATTTTTTCAGGTTGATAAATCATGCTCACGACCGAATAGCCCTCTGCCAGCTCTACCAGCTCCATCTGTAATGCCTGAGCAAACGGCTCCCTTTTTACAGCCTGTTCAATTGCTTCTTTTACCTTTGGGTCCATGATTCGTCTCCGTTTTCAGCCTCGCGGGAATATATATGCACAACACTCTATATCATATACGCCGGCGGGATCAAGTCCAGATCAGCAGCGAGCAAAGCCACCTCTTTTAAGCGGGTAAGTGCCAGGTGCACTCATTCGATGTTGGACGTTTCACGCCTTGGCGCGATTCGATGTTCGACGTTTCTTTCAGCAAACATTCCGTATGGTATACATGCAACGTGTAAACATTTACGAAATATCTTAGAGCGAATGGGGACAACCGGTTCTTGACAAAATGCCTATCTTTCATCTAATAAGATAGATCATGGAACCGATCTTGTTCTGCGTTGCAGCTGCGCTGAGTATTTTGCAAACCGGTGTCGGTCTGAGTTACTTTATTTCATGTATCTGTGAACAGGAAACACGGGCGGCGGTATTTGGGGGAGCCCAGTTTTTGCTTATGCTGGGGCTGGCGATTCTGCTGTTTTATCTGCAGGCAACCGGCTTTTTCACCGCCGGCGCCGGTTCTTCCGTCTTGATTCTTGGTCTTTTATTTGCCTTCGGACTTTTGGGCGGTCTGACCTGGCCGATCGGGTCGAATCACAAGGCCCTGGCAGGTACGCAGGGGCTTGTCGTCGGCCAGGTGACAAGAGTTGATGAAAGGGACATCGTGTTTGCCCGCAATCGCACCATACGACCGGGATCGGAACAATATAAGACCTATTATGAATTGCGTCCCGAAAACGAGCAATTCGATGCGGCCCGCCGGAAAAGGGGCGGTCCTCTTGGACAGCCCGGTACGATAGACAAACCCAAAGACAGAGCCAATGTGGCCGCCGCCATGGCCTGCCTTTCCATACCGATTCACCTCTCACCATCGGAAAAGTATAATCCCCCCCCTCACCCGGAATTCCATGAGCAGCGGGTGGAAATGCTTCCTGAAACGGCCGGCAGCAGAGTCAAAGGCTACGCGTTGTCCCTGGGGGCCGATCTTGTCGGCATCACCGAAATCAACCCCTTCTGGATATATTCCAAGCGGGGAGAGATATTCAGCGAAAACTGGGATGAGTGGGGCCAGCCGATCGAATTAAACCATAAATATGCGGTCGTCTTTGCCACACAGATGGCCGTTGACCTGGTGGGTACAGCGCCCCATACGCCCACCACCATTGCCTCGATGGCCAATTATGCCCGGGGCGCCTTTATTGCAACCCAGCTGGCGGCCTACATTGCCAACCTGGGGTATTCCGCAACCGCCAATCATTTGCGGCATTATGATGCGGTGCTGGTGCCGTTGGCCGTCGATGCCGGTCTGGGGGAAACCGGACGGCTCGGTTATTTGATGACCAAAGAATTCGGCCCGAGGGTGAGACTGGGAGCGGTAACAACCGATCTTCCGCTGATTCCCGATCAACCGCTCGACCTGGGTGTCGCCGATTTTTGCAGGATCTGCAAAAAGTGTGCGAACTGCTGCCCTTCGAATTCCATTCCTATGGATGACCCGAAAGAAGTCAACGGCACGCTGCGGTGGAAGCTGAATGCGGAAACTTGCTTTGATTACTGGGGCAAGGTAGGTACGGACTGCAACATTTGCATGCGGGTCTGTCCCTGGAGCCACGCCAATACCTTTCCCCATAAGTTAATCCGGGCCTTAATTACGCGTAACAAGCATGCCAGGCGCTTATTTAAAATTATGGACGATATTTTCTACGGACAAAAACCCAAAACGAAACCGGCTCCGCGCTGGGCTGAATATGAATACTAGTCTTTAAGCTCATGAGTTGGTAAGCTCGTAAGCTGTAAACGTAATCATATGCTGAATTCATAATAACTCAACAGCTCAACAACTTATCAGCTTATGAACTTATCCATCATTGCGTAATCCGAAATCAATAAATCTTATGTCCCAAAAGGATAGCTGCAAATGAGCGAACAAAAATATTGGAATCCGGTTCTTGAAACCCTTCCACAGGAGAAATTACGGCAGCTTCAACTAAAGAAATTTCAAAAGATCTTCAAATGGGCCTACGATCATTCGAAATTTCACCGGCGTCTGTATAATCAAGCCGGGATTAAGCCGGAAGACATCATTTCCTTTGCAGACATTGCGCGGGTTCCGACGGTGGAAAAATCCATGATGCGGGACATTCAAAGAAAAGACCCCTTTCCTTATGGAGATGCACTTTGTGTTCCCCTGGAAGAGGTCACGGTCTTTCGCCAGACCAGCGGCACCACCGGCCAGCCCGTCTATCAGCCGGATACCTGGCAGGACTGGGAGTGGTGGATGGAATGCTGGTCCTACATTCTCTGGGCCCAGGGGTATCGCCCCCGTGATCGGGTCTTTATTCCCTTCGGGTATAACATCTTTGTCGCCTTTTGGGCCGGCCATTATGCGGCCGAAAAGATCGGCTGTGAAGTCATTCCAGGCGGAGTCTTGGATACCAAAGCTCGAATCCTTAAAATACAGGAACTCAAGGCCACCGCCATGATGGGCACGCCCACTTACATCCTGGGGATGGCTGAGACGGCCCGGATGAAAATGAATATAGATCCGTCCGAGTTGACCATCAACAAAATTACCTGCGCCGGTGAGTGCGGTGCCAGCATTCCCAGCACCAAAAAGCGTCTGGAGGAGGCCTGGGGTGCCAAGGTATTTGACCACGCCGGGGCGACCGAAATCGGTGCCTGGTCCTTTGAATGTCAAGACCAACCGGGGGGAATGCATGTCAATGAAGCTTTTTTTCTGGTTGAAATCGCGGATGTCGAAACCGGTGAAATTATCGCGGAGCCTGGACGGCGCGGAAAAATGATCATCACTGCCCTGGACCGTCAGGCCCAGCCGTGTGTGCGTTTTGACTCCAAGGACGTCATCGAATGGTCGGCCGAAGCCTGCTCCTGCGGCCGGACATCGCGCTTGATCAAAGGCGGCGTCGTCGGGCGGGCCGATGATATCACCAAGGTCAAAGGTGTGCTGCTGGCACCCTCGGCCATTGAAGAAGTAGTGCGAAACATAGACGGACTGGGCGACGAGTACGAAGTAATTGTCGAGCGAATCGACGATGCGGATCGCATAAAATTAAGAGTGGAAGTGTTGCCCGAGGCCCAGGACCAGTGCCGATTGATCGAAGGCGAGCTGGCCGATCAACTCAGGTTAAAGACCAATCTGCGCTACGATCTGGAAATTTGCGGCTGCGAAACACTGCCGAGGTATGAGGTCAAAGCCAAGCGGTTTAAAGATTTACGCCATAAACCGAAAGAGGATTAAAGCATGGTACCGTCAGATCTAAATGAGATCGATGCTGAAATTCGACTGATGAAACGATCCGCCGAAGCGTTGAGCCTGCTTGGCAAAGATTTTCCCGCGATTAACAGAAATGTTGCCCGAATTTTAGCCAGTATAAAAATGCTGGAAATTAATATTTCCGATTTGATTGAGTTGGACAGTGAATCTTAACACCTTTCAGATTACGCTTTACTGTCAATAGCCGGCCCGTCTAATCAAAATGCGGGGTAGAATTACCCTTGACATTAGCAATCGTGCAAGGTATCGTCACATTGCAATTCGAAACATAGTTTCACATCATGAAATTTTCTTTTTGTCCATACATAAACCGCCTGCTGTATACAATTCAAATACTTGAAATGTATTTCCCATATCAACCATTCAGCCGGTCGACGATATCTGAATTGAAGAAGGAGGTGTTGGCAAGGGATCAAATTCGACAATAGAACCACGCCGTTTAACCAATTCAAAAAGGAGGCTCCTTCCCATGAAAAAGAAATTTTTGCTGATATCTTTGTCTTTAGCCGTCATAATAAACCTGACACTAGCATTTTCCAATCTTAATTCCCCGGCATTTTCAGCAGATGTGATTAAATTAAAATTTGCGAATTATTTTCCTCCACCGGCACCCCACTCCAAAATTTGTCAAGATTTCATCGCCGAATTAGAAAAACGCACCAATGGTAGAGTAAAAGTACAATACTTTGCCGGAGGATCCTTGTTAAAGGCTACCAGTATGTATGAGGGGGTTGTAACCGGAATATCAGACATCGGCCTTGCCCATGTCGAGTATACGCCGGGTCGCTTTCCGGTGACGGAAGTCTGTGACCTGCCTCTGGGGTATCCTAGCGGTTGGGTGGCAAACGAGGTCGTCAATGATTTCTATGAGAATTTTAAACCTAAAGAATGGGACAATGTCCATATTCTTTGGATGCACGCCAGTAATCCCAATGTAGTCATTTCAAAGAAGCCGGTATATAATCTTGATGATATGAAAGGATTAACGCTGCGAGCGCCGGGACGTGTAGGCGATACCATTAAAGCTTTAGGGGCAACTCCGGCACCGACTCCCATCATGGAAGTTTATGATGGAATTGCAAAAGGTGTTCTCGACGGAGTTAATACACCTTATGAGACCTTGCGGACTTTCCGGTTTGCTGAAGTAGCCAAATATGTTACCACCAGCTGGCAGGTAGGCAACCTCTATACCTTTTATGTGGCAATGAATAAAAACAGCTACAAAAAGTTGGCCCCGGACATCAAGGCGATTTTCGATAAGCTTTGCGGCGAATACAAAGAGCGGATGGCATTGATGTGGAATTCCATCGATTTTGCGGGCAAAAATTTTGCCGCTGACAAGGGCGTTGAGTTTATCGATCTGTCTCCTGCAGAGGCTGAGAAATGGAAGCAAGCCACTGCCCCCGTTATTGAAGACTATGTTAAGAAAATGGTTTCCTCCGGTTACTCTGAGGCCGAGGTCAGGGGATGGTTAAAATTTCTGGATGAACGCATCGACTACTGGACTAAAAAACAGATCGCGTTGTTCATTAAATCACCAACCGGACCACCGGAGATAAGGCCGTAACACATCGAATGAAATTGGAATTATTATTTTAGGAATTTTATGAATTTTTTGGAGAAGTTTGAATCATTTAATCGCAAGTTCAGCAGATGGTTTGAGCTAGTCGGTGTTTGTGGGCTTCTGTTGATGGTGGTGATTACCTGCGCCGACGTATTTGGAGCCAAGCTTTTCCGACAGCCGGTTTACGGTGCCCTCGATATCGTCATGCTGGCACAGCTGGTGGCGGTGTCCTTTGCCACTGCCTTCTCCCTTATAATCGGACGGCACGTTACCGTTGAATTTTTTGTTCCTTTACTTCCGCCGCGACTCCGGGCAATCGTTGATACGGTTGTTGCCTTTTTTGGCTTGATCTTTTTTATATTGATTGTTTGGCGCCTTGCAGCATACGGCTATTCACTTCAAATCGGCGGCGAAGTAAGCGCCACCATTCGCATACCATTATATCCTTTTGCTTATGGCGTTGCCTTTGCAAGTATTCCGGTCTTACTGGTTTTCCTGGTCAGAATGCTTCGGGCGGCTGTGAGGATTGTCGAAAAATGAGCCCTGTTACGACCGGACTTGTCGGCATTGGAGTATTGCTTTTACTATTTCTTCTCAATATGCCGGTGGGCTTTGCCATGGGTTTTGTGGGAGTTGTTGGTTTTGCCTATCTGGCGGACCCCGGACCCGCCCTCAGTCTTCTTGCGCAAGACATCTATGAACAATATTCTTCCTATCCCTTAAGTGTCATTCCCATGTTTATTCTGATGGGAACTTTTGCTTTTGCCTCAGGCATCAGCAGCAGACTTTATAAAACCGCCTATGCCTGGGTCGGAGAGTTCCGGGGCGGATTGACAATTGCAACCGTCATTGCCTGTGCCGGTTTTGCCGCTATTTGCGGATCCACGGCAGCTACAGCAGCCACAATGGGAAAAATCGCGCTGCCTGAGATGAAAAAATACAAATACGATGATACTCTGGCAACCGGAACCGTCGCCGCGTCCGGCACCCTTGGAATCCTCATTCCTCCGAGCACCATTTTCATCGTTTACGGCATCCTGACCGAGGAATCCATCGGCAAACTTTTCATAGCAGGCGTATTGCCGGGCATTTTGCTCAGTATGGCTTTTGTAGCAACTGTCGTTATCCTTTGCCTGCGCAATCCGCACCTGGGCCCGCCGGGTGACCCCACCAGCTTTAGAGAAAAAATTAGGGCCGTCTCAGGAATTGTCGAAGCCGTGCTTTTGTTTCTTTTAACCATCGGCGGACTGTTCCTGGGCTGGTTCAGTCCGACCCAGGCCGGGGCTATTGGAGCCGGCGGTGCGTTAATCATAGGTTTGGTACGCCGCCAGTTGAGCTGGCAAGCATTTATGGAAGCTGTCAGGGAAGGTTTGCGCACATCCTGTATGGTATTAGTGATCATTACAGGGGCTACCATCTTCGGTCATTTCATGGCGATATCCACCATACCCTTTGCCCTTGCGGGTTGGGTAGAAAACCTTGCCATTTCCCGTATTGCTCTGATAGGGGTAATTATTTTTCTTTATTTCATCGGCGGTTTTTTTATGGATTCCATGGCCCTGGTGGTAGTGACCATCCCCATCTTTTTTCCGGTGGTCATGCAATTAGGGTTTGACCCGATCTGGTTTGGCGTTATCATTGTGCTGGTTTCGGAGATGGGAGTTATTACCCCACCTGTTGGGGTAAACGTGTTCGTCATCAAAGGTATCGCTCCCGATATTCCGTTGCACCGGATTTTCCGAGGTATTCTACCATTCCTCGTTGCGCTTGTCTTCATCACGATTTTGCTGACCATCTTTCCGCAAATTGCTACTTTTTTGCCAAACCTTGTTGCATACTAGTTTATTTCATCCTCCGGGGAAGGGCCTGCTGGACGATGCGTTCGGATAGTAATTGCGTTTTTCCCCACGCTATGCAGCGGGTGGGACAGACCGAGTAGCAGGCCGGCACTTGATTGTTTTTCAGACGATCAATACACAAATCGCATTTAACAGCGGTTTCCCGGTTATCATCATACTGCATGGCCCCGAACGGACAGGCTTCCAAACACGCTTTACAGCCGATGCACAATTCTTCATCGATCAGAACCAGGCCCATTTCATTCCTTGAGATGGCATCCACCGGGCAAGCCTCCCCGCACGGCGCATGGGCGCAATGGTGACAGAAAACCGGAAAAAAATCAGCTGATTTTTCGATGACCCGGACCAGGCGCGGCCCGACACCCAATGCGTGTTCCTGCTTGCAGGCCACCTCACAGGCGTGGCAGCCCATGCAGTCTTGCTTGTAAAACATTAATGAGACCTTTGACATTGCTACTCCTCCTCTTTGTCGTTGAGATCGTCCCAGTTAAACAAAAGACAAAAAGGTTTAACGGGATAAATTTAGATCGTTCCGTTCGTTCCGATGTAATTCGCATTGCTGATACGACGTATAATCACGAGATAGATATAGATGCTTTAAGCCGTGAGGAGCTTATCCCCGGACACAGCGGACATGATATTCATTCGTCTTATAGTAACTGAGCACGTAAGCGCCGTCGAACATCACGATCCAGGCGCTGTTTTTAGCGGGTCCAAAGGTGGTAGAAGACCAATAGCTTAAGTTATCTCGAAAAGGAATCTCTTCCCTCATAACCGGTCGATATTTAGTTCGGTCCAATAAAGTTTCCAGTTCTCTTGCGGTCGGCAGGCGCCAATCGCTCTTTCCATTTATCGATAGGGATTTGGCATAGGATTGCGCTGCGTGCCAGTTCCGCCGGCCCGGTGAATCGCACTGCCATTCCAGGCCGGTTTCAGGATCGATCCAGGTGGCCGTATTCACTTTTTGCTGTTCAATATTTTCGTCTGGCATGTCAAACATTTTTGCATGCTTTGCAATAATAGGTGTCAGGTGTCAGGGTAGAGAACGCAAGAATTAAATATCCTGTCCCAATCTGAGTCCCAGGGATAATGCACACCCCAAGGTTTTCAACACTCCATAAAGCTTCTTGTTTTCTGTGTCTATTTTGAAACCTGACACCTGAAACCTGGCCTAGTCGACAGCCTCCTCCACCCGCGCGATACTGCACAAACAAGTTCGCAGATTGGTGGCGCCGATGGCCGGATCCATGGTTTCGTGGGCATTGTCCGTCAGCATGTTGATATTGGATATATCCCAGCCATGGCCGTGTTCTTTGATCTCCGGGTACCACCAACCATGCTCGGCAACGATTACGCGGGGATCGATTCCGTCGTTAAACTTGGCCCGCTCTCTGGCACCGCCGCGCGGCGATTCGATGTAGACCCAATCGCCCTCCCCGATACCATGCTTCCTGGCGGTGTCCGGATGGATCTCCACGATCGGATCGGGACGGATTTCCCGCAGCCATGGCAGGTTGCGGTTCGCGGAATGAAAAAAGGTCGGGGTGCGCAGCCCTGCGTTGAGAATGTAGGGGTAGCGATCCAACAGCTCCGGCTTGGAAACCGGGCTTTCGGGAAGTTCGGTATACTTGGGCAAGGGATCATAGCCCCATTTCTCCAGCACGGTTGAATAGAGCTCCACTTTACCCGTGGGGGTCGAAAACCCCCGCTCTTTGTATTTGTGGTAGACCATCTCACCTTTTAAATATCCGACCTTTTTAAACTCTTCCCAGGTAAGTCCGGCAGGCTCGAGCAGGTAGTCAAGGGCATCTTCTACGGTGTCCCACCATTCCTGGCCCATGCGCTTGCCAAGCTCTAAAAAGATTTTGTGGTCCTGCCAGGCCTCACCGATCTCCACGCACTTCTGTCTGGCCAGAACATATCCGTGCCGCTTCCAGTTGTCGGCCACATGATTCTGCTCAAGCCAGGTGCCGGCCGGCAGAAAGATGTCGGCCAGATCCGCCGTGGGCGTCATGAAAAAATCAATAACTGCCAGAAACTCCAGCTTACTAAGCGCCTGGTAAACCTCTGCGGCGTTGGCCCGCGTCGATACCGGATTGGTGCCGCACAACAAGCCGGCTTTCAGCGGGTAAGGTTTGCCGGTCAGAATGGCCTCCCAGGCAACCTTCGGGGTGATAAAGGCCACCCGGGCGCCGAGCTTATACTGGTCGCCGCCCAGCCGCTTGGCCCGCTGTTCCTTGGTAAGATCTTTGTGGCGGGAAAATTCCGCCACCGTCCGCGTCGGCGGGTTGACGTAAAGAACGTTGCCTCCGGGAGTATCCAGATTGCCGGTTGCCGCCATCAGTCCTGTAATGGTGCGCGTGCAGTCGGCGCAGTTGTTGGTCTGCTCGGTGGGGACGCCCCAGTGAATACAGGCCGGCTTGGTTTTGGCATACGTTCTGGCGGCCCGGCGGATGAGTTCCTTATCCACCCAGGTTATCTCCTGCACCTTTTCCAGCGGATACGCTTTGACCCTTTCCTTGAAAGCGTCCCAGCCGTTGATATAATTTTCTGTGAATTCCCGATCGTAGAGTTCTTCCTCCACAATGACATGGTGAAAACCCATGGCCAGGGCGGCATCGGTGCCCGGTCGCAGCTGCAGCCAGAGGTCCGCTTTCTTGGCCGTGAATCCTTTGCGCGGATCGATGCAAATCAGTTTGGCGCCCTTTTTATAGGCGCGCCAGAATCCCTCGCCCTTATATTCATCCGGGTTGGTCCACTGCGGGTTGCAGCCCCACAAAACAATGCATTTGGGTCCGCCTGCATAATCACAAATGGGAAGATTGCCGACCGTAACCAGGGTTGACGCAACGCGCGATACATAGCACATATGCCCGGCGGTCAGAACATTGGGGGTTCCCAGCTGGTTGGCAAACCGGTACAGATGACTTTCATAATCTCTGCCGGTACCCTGTCCGATAACAATGGATTCCGGTCCGTACTCGGCAATGACGGCCTTAAACTTTGCGACGATCGTATCCAGGGCCTCATCCCAGCTAATTCGCTGCCAGCCCTGCGCAGTCTTGCGCATGGGGTGAAGGATACGATCGGGGTGGTAGGCCAGCTGGGTCACCGACAAGCCCTTGCTGCACATCGTTCCGTGGCTGATGGGAGATTGCGGATCCCCCTCGACCTTGATGACTTTACCGTCCTGAACGTGGGCGATAACACCGCATCCCCCATGACACTGACGGCAGGCCGTGCTTACTTTTTTGACATCACCCATCTTCCACCTCCTTAATCCGGACAAGCCGGAATTGACGATTGAATATTTACAGATACAACAAATTTTCGAAACGGCACGGCTAAGCACCGTTGGTCGTTATATAAAACCGATGATTTATATCATCAGCAATTTTCTTCAGAAAATTGCTGATTTCGGTTATACTTTCCGGGCGAACCTGCTGCTTTAACCCCACGGCCCATATCGCGGCCTTTAGGTCCGGCCGATATGTTTTAAGCGGCACCGAAAAAGCGACGATGCCGTCGATATATTCCTCATCATCGAAGGCAAGGCCTTTTTCTCTGATATCTAAAATATCCTTTTTAAACCGGCTTTTATTGACGCATGTTCTGGCGGTGAATTTTTTTAAGGGCTTTGCGTTCAGAATCCGGTCGATCTCCTGGTTCGAAAGTTGACTCAGCAGCGCTTTGCCGCCGGCACCGGCCAATAAAGGCAGGCGCATGCCGATCTCGGATGAGATCTTGATGTCATAAGCCGTATCGACTTTGTCGATGATAACAGCCTGGTCTTCGGAACGAATTCCCAGGAAGGCTGATAGTTTTGTCTGTCGGTTTATCTTTTCCAGATAGGGGTGAACCGTTTGAATGAGTTCGGATTTTTGTCCATTGGCGTTGCCCAATAGGTGGAGGAGGGTGCCAAAATGAAATTTACCGTCCTGATATTGTTCGAGGACCTCCAGATGTTTCAGGGTGTAAATGATGCCGAATACCGTGCTCTTGTTCAATTTCAGCTGTTTGGAAATTTCACTGATGCCAAGCGCCTGCTTTGATTCTGCAAAAAGCTGCAGGATTGAAAAGCACTTTTCGATGGCAGGGACATTTTTGAATTCATTCGGCATGGATAAATTAATCCCAAACATGTTCTTTATGAAGAACGGTAGTTCTGGATATTAAACGAATGGTTTAATCCTGTCAAGAAAAAAAGAACAGGAAGTAGTGAAACTTATCTTGGACTGCGGGGATTTTGCAACTTTGAGTTTCTGACAACAAGTTGTCGATACGGCGGCGCTAAGCTCCTAAACAGAAACTCACCATGAGCCCATCGATTCCTGGCATTTTTCCTTGACATGTTTAATTCTATTGAATATAGATTTTGTTATTATTAATAGTATGAAACCCAAAACCATCCAGCCAATGAAGACAACCTCGACCCATCAATCGCTCAAGCGAGGACTGCAAATCGTCGAAATGGTGGCAGAAATGGCCGAGCCTCCAACGCTGTCGGCGATTGCTCGCAAAAGCAAATTAAAAAGGAGTACGACGCACCACATCCTCAAGGCGCTGGTAGAGTTCGGCTATCTGGTCCAAGCACCCGAGACGCATATCTACTCGCTGTCATCCAAGCTATTTCGGCTTACCCGGCGGACTTGGACAGTCGAACAACTGGCCGAGATAGCCACTCCGTTTCTCGAGGAATTGGGCAATTTGACGGGGGAAGGCACCAGCCTGGCCGTCTTGCGGAACGGGCATGTGACTATCGCTGCCAAACAGGAGCAGAACGGCCCGTTGCTTGTGGTCCAACGGATCGGGGAATCGCGGCCGGTCTACTGCACTGCCGTGGGCAAAGTTTTGGCAGCCGAGTTGTCCGAACAGGAGCTTGAAAAACTCATCGAACGAACCGAATTCCAGCGGAAGACACCAAAAACGATTACTTCGCCGGATGCCTTTCGCAGGGAGATGGCCAGGATTAGAAAGAAAGGCGTTGCCTTCGATAACGAAGAGCATATCAAAGGGGTGCGATGCCTCGCGGCTCCCATAAGAGATTATTCAGGCGAGGCCCGGGCGGCCCTGTGTGTCGTCGGCCCCAAAGACAACTTGTTGCCTAAACGAATGAGTAAGGTGCAAAACGATTTGCTTACCGTAGCCGCCGCGCTGTCGGTGAGGCTGGGATTCAAGCCTCAAAAATTGGGAAGTTGTCATTTGAAATATTAAGCACTACCTGAACATTTCAGAAAAACGGTGAAGCACCAGCCGGAAAGGAGGATGAAACCGGTCCAAGACCGGATGTGCCGCTCGGATACGGTCTGGCAGCGTTCATGACCGTGTCACAGCCTGACCACCTTTAATTCATGTCGATTATTATGAAAGGAGACCTTATCATGAGAAACACTCGAAGAATTATCGTACTGGCCACAGTTGTGGCCCTGTCAGTGCTGCTTGTCTATTCACCGGCAATGGCCAAAGCCAAATATACCCTGAAGTTTAACCACGTGTTGTCTCCGAAGGACCCGTTCCATGCTGGTTTTCAAAAGTGGGCCAAGGCGGTTGAGGAGAGAACTAAAGGCGAGCTGGAGGTCCAGGTCTTCCACAGCGCTCAGCTGGGAGTGGAAGAGGATATCATTGAACAGATACGAGCCGGTGCCAATATAGGCCAGAATACCGACTCGGCCAGAATGGGCAACTACGTGCCCGAAATAGCCGTCATGAACGGCCCCTATTTTGTCAGCGATTATAATGACGTGTTCAAACTGGGCAACCTGCCGGTCGTCAAGGCCTGGAAAGCCAAGCTGGAGAATGAGTTCGGCATCAAGATTCTATCCTTCTACTGGGTTCAGGGGTTTCGCCACATGATTACCAACAAGCCGATCCGGACACCCGAAGACTTGAACGGCCTTCGCATCCGGACTCCCGGCGCCCCGATCTGGCAGGAGTCGATCCGCTCCATAGGCGCGACCCCCGTGGCCATGGCTTTTGGCGAAATTTATCCAGCCATGCAGCAAAAGGTGATCGACGGTTGTGACAACGTTTACAATGCTACCTATGCCGGAAAACTTTACGAGGTCGCCAAGTACTTGAGCGAAACGGCCCACATTCTGCTGATCAACTTTGAAATTGTCAGCGCCAAGTGGTTTTACAGCCTGCCGCCCGAATACCAGAATATTTTGGAAGAGGAGATGGAAAAAGCGGCCATTGAGACTTCAAGACTGGTCATGGATGTCAAATCGGCCGATTCCAAAATGAAGTTGAAAGAAAAGGGTATGATCATCATTGAGGACGTCGACATGGAGGCCTTCCACCAAGCCGGTATGAAAGCGTACGAGGTCCTGGGCATTACCGACGCCCTCAAGCAGGTTCACAAGGAACTGGGCAAATAGCCCCTATCGGTGTGCGATGATCCAAGCAACTGACGGAAGTCGTAACCTTTAAATCGCTGCCATTCCGGATCGAGCCGCGGCTCGGTCCGGGAGGCAGGCAAGAAGGCCGGGTGGATTTGCCGTCCGGCGTCGACAGCTCCGGACCAGCGGGCGGAAAAGTCAGCGGGTCGGCGGCTGCGGAGGTTTGATGAAAAAACTTTATGGCTATGTCTGCCTCGGCGAATTGTTGGTCGTAAAAGCGGCGTTTGTTTCCCTGGTGCTGCTGGTCTTCATCGCCGCCTTTACCCGCTACATCGGATATCCGATCAACTGGTCGGTGGACATGGCCCAGTGCCTGTTTGCCTGGTGCACCTTTTTGGCCGCCGACATCGCTATGCGCAACAATAAACTCATGCGGGTCGACTTCTTTGTCAACAAGTTGCCGGAACACTACCGAAGCAAAGTCGAGCTGGTCAACCTGATCATCATTTTGGCTTTTCTGATGGCACTCATCGGCTACGGTTGCTGGCTCAGCTATACAACCCGTTTCAGAACTTTTCAGGGCATTCCCGGTTTCAGCTACACCTGGGTCACCCTCAGTGTTCCGATGGGCGGTCTGCTCATGTCCATCACCACGGCGTTGAACATCAGGGCGCTTTTTAATAAAAACCGAGCCGTGAACGCGGCCTGAAGCAGCCCGCCAACAGCGGGACGGCTGCGCCGGGAGAGGGGTAAACGTGCTGCTGGTCGTTATCTTGTTCGTTGTTTTTCTCATAATGGGCATGCCCATCGCCTTTGCCATCGGGATTTCAGGAGCTGCTTTTTTTCTGCAATATGCGGACTCGCTGCCGTTTACCATGACGGTCCAACTGGCCATCTCCCAGACCCAGAACTTCCCGCTGCTGGCCATCCCGCTGTTCATCTTTTCGGCCAACCTGATGAATGAGACCGGACTGACCCAGCGCCTTATAGACCTGGCCTCGGTATTGACGGGACACATGCGCGGCGGCCTGGCTCAAGTCAGTGTCGTTCTCAGCGCGCTGATGGGCGGAGTGTCCGGTTCAGCCATTGCCGACGCGGCCATGGAGGCGAGAATACTGGGTCCGGACATGATCAAAGACGGCTATTCGAAAGGATTTACCGCTTCGGTTTTAACCATACCGTCCAATATCACGGCTATCATACCGCCGAGCATCGGCCTCATCCTTTATGGAACGATCGGCGAGGTATCCATCGGGCGACTGTTCGCGGCCGGTTTGCCGGTTGGTTTGTTGATGGTTTTAGCCCTTATGGTCGCGGTATCGATTTCGTCCAAACAAAAAGGCTATTTGCCCAAAAGGAAGCGGGCTTCATTCAAAGAGATCGTCACGGCCTTTATCGACAGCATCTGGGCGTTTTTGTTCCCTGTTCTTTTGATTGGCGGTATCCGGTTTGGTTTTTTCACCCCGGCCGAAGCCGGTGCCTTCGCTGCCGTCTATGCCATTGCCATAGGTATCTTGTTCTACAGGGAGCTGACCTGGGAGAAGTTTAAAAAAACCCTGTTTTTAACCGTTTTGGATATCGGGGCGATTATGTTCATCATTTCCATGTCCGGTATCTTCGGCTATGGCCTGGCCTACGAGCAGATGGGTGATGTCTTCGCCGAGGTGATGCTCGGCATTTCCGACAACCCACAGGTGGTGCTGCTGCTGATACTCGGCTCTTTGCTCGTGATCGGCATGTTCATCGAGAGCGTGGTCATTATTCTTTTGTTCACCTCAGTTTTACTCCCGATGATCGACCAGGTCGGGGTCGATCCGGTCCATTTCGGACTGGTCATGATGCTCATGGTCACCCTGGGGTTAGTTACACCGCCGGTTGGGGTATCGATGTACACGGTCTGTTCAATCCTGGATTGCCCGCTGGAGAAGTACGTCAAGGCGAGCATTCCGTTTATTGCCACCATCATTTTTGTTGATATTCTCATCGTCTTCTTTCCGGATATCTGCCTATTTCTACCGAACCTCATATTCGGCAAGTGACCGTCGTAGGGCCTACATTCGTATCGGAAACCTTACCTATTGTATTTTAATGCTTTATAGAATACCAATGAACCGGAAGTTTAGGACCGATCAATTTACATTCGCCAAACCAAAAACTTTTCAAATAGCAACTCGTTAATTATTAATCTCCATTTATTCAAGGTGAGATTGTCGGTTTGATCGGACCGAATGGAGCCGGCAAATCAACCCTTTTTAATCTGATTTCAGGCTCTGTGGTCCCCGACGGCGGAACCATCAAATTCAGGCGCCATTGCATTTTTGGATCACAGAATCGACAAGCTCGCCCCGCACCGGATTGTGCGCCTGGGGATTTCCCTGGTTCCGGAGGGCGGCAAACCCTTCCCGGAAATGTCGGTGCAGGAAAACCTGGAAATCGGGGCCTATATGTATCAAACCTGGAAAAATAAACAGGAATCTCTTGAGCGCGTGTATCAGATGTTTCCGGTACTTAAAGAAAGAACCCGTCAATTGGCAAAAACGCTGAGCGGCGGAGAGCGCCAGATGCTGGCAATGGCCAGGAGTCTGATGGCGCAGCCCAAATTGTGCCTGTTTGATGAACCATCCTATGGACTGGCACCTATCATCGTCAGGCAGCTTTTCGATATCATCCGATCGCTGCGCGAAGAAGGAATTACGATTCTGATTGTCGAGCAAAATGTGCAGCACGCGCTGGAGGTCGCCGATCGAGCCTATGTCCTTGAAAACGGGTGCATTGTACTAGGCGGCGCGAGCAGGGACCTGCTCGCAAACGAACATGTCAAGAAAGCATACTTGGGAATCTAGTACAGATATCGTTGATTGGGGTTACACATGCGGCGGCCCGACATAGTTCTCCGCAAGGCTGCGTGCCGCGGCTTCGGAGCTGCAGACGTATTCCAGCTGCGCGTGTTGGAGACGGCCCCTGAATCCATCGTCCTCGGGATAGCGGTGCAGCATTAAACTCATAAAGGAGGAGAAATCCTGGACCCGCCAGACTCGACCCAGACATCTGTTGGAATATTGCTCCAGAAGGTCATTGGTACCCTTGCGATACCAGGCGATGAACGCTTCGGCAAGTTTATGTACATCGTGAACTGCCAGATTCAATCCCTTGGCTCCCGTGGCGGGCACAATATGCGCTGCGTCTCCCGCCAGGAACAGGCGTCCGTACTGCATGGGCTCAACAACGAAGCCGCGCATTGCGGTGACGCCCTTTTCCAGGACGGGGCCGTAGGTAAGCGTCCAGCCGTCATTGGTGGCAAGGCGTATGCTGAGTTCTTCCCAGATGCGTTCATCCGGCCATTCATTGATGTCCTCGTCGGGTTTCACCTGAATGTATAGGCGGCTTATTTCAGGGGTCCTGAGGCTGTGCAGGGCGAAGCCGCGTTCGTGAGAGGCATAGATCAACTCTTCGGTTGACGGTGCGACGGCAGCCAGAATCCCCAGCCATCCAAACGGGTATTCGTGGTGGTAGGTCCGCAGGACGCCGGCTGGAATCGATTCCCGCGACACACCGTGGTATCCGTCGCACCCGGCAATGAAATCGCAGGTCAGAACATGCTCCCGGTCATCCAGGCGATATTTAATGACAGGCTTGGTGGAGTCGATGCCGGACAGCCTCACGTCACCCACTTCGAAGTGGATCATCGCATCCGCCGCCAGCCGGGCATTGATCAGATCTTTGACGACCTCCTGCTGGCCGTAAATCCAGATGGCGCGGCCGCCGGTAAGATCGCTCAGGGCGATCCGATGACCGCGGCCGTCGAAACGCAGCTCGATGCCGCGGTGCACCAATCCTTCCCGCCGGAGTCTGTCGCCAAGGCCCGTGTCGCACAGCAGGTCGACCGTACCCTGCTCCAGAACGCCTGCTCGAACGCGTTCCTCGACATATTTGCGGCTGCGCGCTTCCAGCACAACCGAATCGATGCCCTCCAAGTGCAGCAGATGGGAGAGCAGCAGGCCGGCCGGACCGGCACCGATGATGCCAACTTGTGTCTTTTCTTTCATTGGAAGAACTCCCTTTCTGAACCCCTGAACGGTTACCTAAGCATTATCGTAATAAAAGTCAACTTTCTGACTTAGCAGGTAATCGGAAAATACTTTATTGGCAGCAAGATATTTTACTGCCGACCACTTGATAATTCTTCGCCAGTGTTTAGTTTGCAGTTATATTTATACGACTTCTGCCAGCAGAGCTGCTTTTTCTTCGTGTTATGTCCGTTTTCGAGATTCGTGCGTCGGATTTTCAGTTAACCCGGTCAGGTACTCAAGCATGCCTTTTATAGAAGCCAATAAGGTCGTCCATTATTACACCGTCGAAGGTGCAGAAAGTGCCCCGGCATTGGTGTTTTCAAATTCTCTGGGGTCGGATTATCGAATCTGGGATCCGGTAATGCCGTATTTGCGGGATAAGTTTCGCATTATTCGTTATGATCAGAGAGGCCACGGGCTTTCTGATGCTACGCCCGCACCATACTCAATTCATGATCTGGTCGAGGATCTTACCGGCCTGCTTAATAGGCTCAATATCGACAAGGCCTTCGTGTGCGGTTTATCCGTCGGCGGTATGATCGCGCAAGGTCTTGCCGCCTCTTATCCCCGGCGGGTGCGCGCGTTGGTCCTTTGCGACACTGCGATGCAAATCGGTCCGGCCTGTATGTGGGATGAACGGATTGCTGTTATCCAAAAAGACGGGGTTGGCGCATTAACCGATCCGATCATGGAACGCTGGTTTACCCCTGCATTTCGCGACAGCCGTGTCACGGATCTCAGGGGCTACGTCAATATGCTGGAAAGAACACCCGTCGAGGGGTACATCGGCACATGTTGTGCGATTCGGGACGCTGATTTGCGTGAAGCCGCGGACTCCATCAACCGGCCGACGCTGGTTTTGTGCGGTGATCAGGACTTGGCCACACCACCCGGCCTTGCCCGCGAACTTGCCGACGCCATCAGCGGCGCGAAGTTATCTTTAATTGAAGGTGCCGCACATATAACCTGTGTCGAACAGCCGGAGTTATTCTCACGACTGGTATTCAATTTTCTGGAGGGAATCAGCGGTGCTTGACCAAACATACGAAAAAGGTATGCAGATTCGTAAATCCGTGCTCGGTGAAGATCATGTCAAACGTGCCGAAGCCGACAAGTCTGATTTCGATGCCGACTTTCAGCGGTTTATCACCGAGACCGCCTGGGGTTCGGTTTGGACCAGGCCGGGGCTGAAAATAAAGACGCGGCAATTGCTCACCATCGCAATGCTGGCGGCGCTGGGTAGACATGAGGAATTGGCCCTGCATGTGCGGGCCACCCGCAATACGGGCGTCACCCGGGAGGAAGTCAAAGAGGCCTTATTGCAGGTCGCTGTGTATGCGGGCATCCCGGCTGCCAATTCGGCCGTTGCCGTTGCCAAGCGCGTGTATGCCGAGATGGATGAGAAGAGTGGATGAAGTGGGGGACAACTATGATTCTGAAAATTAAACGTTACGGACCGCGGGACTGGAATGTACATCCGCCGTATCTTTACCAACCCTATCGATCGACACCGCTGCGGTCGCCACGCAAACCGCTTATCCCGCTGATCCAGACCCTGTCCGAAATTACCGGCCCCGTTTACGGACATGACGCCGTTCAACCCGGCGACAGTGATCTGACCACCAACGCGGGTAGGGGGGGCGAAGCGATTGGTGAACGGATCATCGTCACAGGTCGTGTGCTGGAAGAAGACGGGCGTCCGGTGCCCAATACGCTGATCGAAGTGTGGCAAGCCAATGC
>Ga0307426_1000879_pt1 | contig 20487 bp, 14 predicted proteins | sample SalMarWE160340MG_FD_202165 | JGI IMG/M metagenome (GOLD analysis project Ga0307426, IMG submission 202165) | Salt marsh sediment microbial communities from the Plum Island Ecosystem LTER, Massachusetts, United States - WE1603-40 | ecosystem: Environmental > Aquatic > Marine > Intertidal zone >...
GAGAAAATTAAAGGAAAAAGTTAGATGGACTGCTTACTATCTTGGAGTAGTCGCTGGTGCAGTTCCTTGGATCGTTATCTCAGCATATTTCATTAACACAGGAGTAAATGGTGGAGAGATTCCCGGGTTTGTATATTGGATTTATGCAATTGAATTATTCTTTTTTAATACATTTGCGATTAATATGATTCTCCAATATAAAGGCGTAGGTAAATGGAAAGATTATTTATATGGTGAAAGAATGTACATTATACTTAGTCTTGTCTCTAAAACGTTTTTAGCATGGTTAGTTTTCGGGGGAGTATTCTCTCCAACTGGCTAATAATTTTTTTTCTTTTTCTTTTATAATTAATCAATGTAATACAATTATTCTTATCCTAATTTGATTTATTTTTTCAGTAATCGATAAGCTATAATTGAAAAAATGGATGGTATGCTTAATCCTAAGGTAATTGTTATCCAGTCTGGAATTGTTATTGAAATTGCACCTAAGAAATCAAGAACCAAACTTCCTAAAGCAAATATACCAAGTAATGTAAGAAATAACTCGACTCTTTTACTCCTTCTTGAAGATTCAATTTCATCTAATTGACTTATTAAATCACGTAGCATTCCCATCTTTGAGGTAGCAGCTTCAAGGATATCATCAGTTCTCCAAGATTTACGTATTCTCTCGATAAATGTAATGCTATAATATGTAGAGGTGACATTTCGAGGCTTGTGTGTGTCTAATACTAAAATTATATGATTTAGCAAGGCATTTACAGCATAGACATCACTGTATTCTTCAGTTCTCTTGTATTTTAAGTGAGATGTGACAACATTCAAGAGAACATAAAATCCTCTGTCCAATTCCCAAGCTGTCTTCCAAGTGTAATGTTGTATTGCTATCCATTGGATCCAATCCTCGTTTGCTATAGTTTTTGGGGATCTATTACGAATATCGGGAACGTTTGGCAAACAGATCAGTGAATCTCCAGATTCTACATAAGCAAAGATATTAGGCACAATTGAATAGTTAAAAACCCCCTCTGGGTTGACGTTAAGAAGAACCTCCTGAAAATGTTCGGAATTAACATCAAAATCTTCTGGCATGGCAGCAACTATTGTAGCATGTGTCCAAAATAATTGAGTAGTCATTTCATCGCTCAATTGAGTAAAATCCATAATTGGAGTCTTTAAAATTGGAGGGTTAATCTCTTCTACAACCTTATTAAAAATCAAATTTAATTCAATAATTGTAGGAGCAAAAATGGATTCCATATCTATACCAAATTCTGTTAACGGATGCAAATGTCTTTGAATAAAGAATCTTACCCGTTTTAAAACTTCCTTGTCTTGCCAAGATTCTTGAGGGATATATGCCATGAAATGAAGGATAGCACAATTAAAGTGATATATATCTATATAAATTTCATCAATCCTCACATCAAGGAATTTTTCATCATTAATTCTAATATTAAATTCTTTTGATTCAACAACATCTGTAATATCTACACTTAAAAAATTGCCTACCTTAGGAGGTGAATAATTATCAACTGCACCAGAAGCCAACACTCCCGAACCTTCTTCAGACCAATCAAATTTAGAATGATTTTTAACCAAATAATCTAATATAATTTTCCTATATTTTCTTTCTTCTGCGATTGTATCAAAATCAAATATATGATCTAGGCTGAATACTCCAGTTCCATAGAAATATAGCTCTTCTGCTTTAGGTAAATCTTTTGAAAAGCTTGCTTGTTTTTGATCTTTGACAACTTTAGCAATTATTCTTACTCCAAATTTCAATCCATCATCTACCATTTCCAGGAGCATTTTATGCCATTTATCCGGACTTTCAAGTTTTTCCCCATATTTCTTCTCCATTCCTCGCATGTGATTCTTATAAATTTCGCTAAGATCCTCAAAGATTATATTTGTAAACCCTGCTTCTTTCAAATCTTGAATAAAATCATGAACAGAAAGTCTTATCATTTCCGAAAATCCGACTTCAGAAGTAACTTCTTCAAAATACTTTACTCTTTCATTTGAAACCGTTGAAAAAGGGATCCACAATTGGAAACCAAACCTCCCCTGAGGTTTGAGGGTTCTCCGTATTTCATTGAATATTAATTTTCTATCCTTGTGAGCAATACCATCTGGATCTTGACCGTATACAGCATCAAATGAATTATCTTCATAAGGTAGTTTAAAAATATCTCCTTCTTTAAAATCTACTAAATCAGATACACCAAGTTCTTTTGCTCGACTTTTAGCAACACTTATTGCTTTACTTAATATATCAATCCCACTTACATTGCATCTATATTCTTTTGCTAGCCAACAGGCTGTACTACCTTCACCACAACAGAGATCCAGCACATTTTTTACATTTTTTAAGTCTAATTTCTCAACAAGTTCATAAGTAGTTTTCCAACCACCAAAATGAAGTTGTTCTCGAGGTTCAGGCCAGAATTCAGATAATCTATCAATAATTGTTTCATCAAGTCTTCCCTTAGGCTCCTCCTTTGGTTTTTTATTACGATTACTCAAAATTCCATCTACCTCTCTATTAATTTCTATTAAAATTCCTTTTAAAAAGTGATATCAAGAATAAATCTCTTATGATTATGATTATGTAAGTATTTTCAAGAAATCTTTATTTATTAATTAAGTATTGAACTGAAATAGATTATCTATATAAATCTTTTTAGTAGAGGAAAATGATATTAAAAACTTTAATGAGTTTTCCCTGCAGCTCTTTGAGTAAGCAAGTCAATCTGACTTTTAACAGGTACAACTTCTCGAACCTTTTCTAAAACAATAGCTTCTTCGGGACAATTAGAAGCACATAACCCACATCCTATGCAACGATCTAGTCGAATTTTGATTTCATTGTCAGATGAATCTTCTTTGTGAGGCCAATGATGATATATTGCTCCCATTGGGCAAATTTCCAAACATTTTTCACACAACGTACACTCTTCTTGTTGAACATGGGGTTCAAAATTGGATTTTGTAATAGAATTGTAATTGTTAAGTTCCTTTACAGATTTTAAAAACCCACAACAGCATGAACAACAATTGCACACAAACGTAGCCGTATCTTGCATGTTAAACGTCTCATGAACTAAACCTTCCTTTTCTGCCCTTTCCATTATTTCCATCAATTCATCTAAAGAAACTTCACGTCCAACCCCTTGTTCAATAACCATTTTTGCCAAAGTTCCTGTAGTAACACAAAAATTTTCATCGGTTTGATTACACGGCTCTCCAGCTAACTTTGCGGCATTTCTACAGCTACATGGAACGACTGCATATACTTTCGGATTAGCCTTATCTAAATATTCTTTTAAAATTTCAAAAGGTAAAATTTGATGTTTCAATTCCATCGAATTTTCTATTTCAATCAATTTTTCAGTGGGTTTTATTGTAGGAATTACACGATAAATCGTATAATCGCTAGCACTTAATTCATAAGGAAATCCTAATTTAAATAATTCCAAGTGTGCTTCTGCGGCCTTTTTCATTCTTTCTGGGTCATCCCGATTAGTGGTGAAATATACTTCAAAACCACCGGGTAGATAAGGTAATAAGACATACAGAGTGCCTAGTTTTATCAATTTTCCTTTGTGATACATATCTTCAAGTATATCTGTCAAATCATCAATAGCTATATTTGATAGCCTTGAAATCTTTTTCACATTCATCGGAGTACTGACTTTGCTAAAACTTGAAGTTAAAATTTCAACTTCTTGTTGAGTAAACATGTTTTTCAATAATTTCATTGTTACTTCATGTTTTGGCAATCCAATAACATTTTCACCTTTACTCAATAATACGCGCAATCTTTCATATATGTCTGATACAACCATTTTTTGATTCACCTTTAGATTTTTCTATCTTTTATGAGTTTTAAAAATTTTGATTAATAACTCAATTTTGGCTTTCATATTGCATTTTAATAAAGTTAAGATTTTTCTGAGTTGTTAATAGCATTTGAGTATCATCTATTTCTTTATAGATTTCAAGAGCTCTTTCTAAGAGATTAATAGACTTCTCATAATCTTTTTTGAATTTATAATATACTGTACCTAAATTATTGAGCGCATTCGCAATTCCTGGTTTAATCTTTAGATCTTCCATGATATTGAGTGCTTCTGTATATTTTTGAATGCATTCATCCTGTTGGGCAAGATCTCCCAAAATTCCTCCGATATTTAAAAGTTGCTTAGCTACTCCATGCAAATTTTGTTGCGATCTTTCGATTGCGAGTGCTTTCCTGTAAACTTCGAGCGCATTTTGAAACTCTCTTCTAGCTTCATATATTGAAGCAATGTTTCCATAACGCACTGCTAAATGCGTTTTCTCTCCAATATTTTCAGCTATTTCAATTGATTTATTGAATAATTCGAAAGCTTTATTATAATCTCGTTTTGCCCTATAAATTAATCCCATATTGTTCAAGCTAGTTGCTTGACCCGATAAATCTCCCATAATTTTTCTTATTTCGTAGGATTCATCATACTTCCTCATAGCATCATCAATCTTTCCGAGGTTAAAGTAAATCACTCCTATGGCATTCCCTGCAAGTGCCTTAATTCTTAATTTTTTAATTTTGTCCGCTGTTTGGTATGCTCGCTCTAAATTCTTCAATGCTTCTTGATAATTTCCAGCGATTCTATAAATATTACCGATTGTATTCAAATTGGAAGCCATATCTTCTAAATCTCCAAGTAATTCATCTATTTTAAGCGCTTCAGAAGCTTTTTTCAAGGCAGGATCTAAGAGTCCTTGTGATACGTAAATTCCTGCTAGATTATTATAGCATAAGGCCTTTCTCGATAAATCTCCCATAATTTGAGCAATTTCTAGAGCCAATTCAATATTCTTAATTGCATTCTGAACATCCCCATTTGCTCGATATATTACTCCCAAACTGTTTAATATCGAAAATTTTAACAAGTTAGGAGTATCTTCACTCATAAGACTTAAAGCTTGGGTTGTGTATTTTATTGCATTTTTAAAATCCCCTTTTTTCCGATAATTCTCTCCGATATTAATAAGAACTCCAATCTTCTCATTTTTCTGATTTGATATTGTTGTTAATTGCAAGGCTTCATTAAATTTTTCAAGCGCTTTATCTAATTCCCCTTTAGTGGAATAAATTAATCCTAACGCATTTGTGAAATACATCTCGTTAATATCATCATATTCTTTCTTTGAAAGAGTTAAACCTTCCAGCGCAGTTCTTTCAGCAAGCACAGTTTCTCCTAGTTCAGTATAAATTTCGTGAGCAAACCTATTCTTGGAGGATTCTGTAGCATTAAAATGATTCTCTTTCATAAAATCCCTAAAACTAAGAACTTGTTTTGAAGGATCTTCCTTAAGAGTATCGAATTTTTCATTAAATATGGGAGCTAATCTAGTCTTCACAAAATGTATCGTATTCGTTTTTATTTTATGTACTTCTATTTTATTTTCAGTAGCAATTTCTAATAGCATGTTATCATGTTTCGAAAGATCTAAATCCGAAGATAAATTTGAGACTTTAATGGGTTTATATTTATAAATATCCTCAGTTTCAAGATCCTGATCATGATCTATCCAAATCAACCTTTTAATACCTGTTAATTCTCTTAACATAGGACCAATGTCGAAATCATCACTACCAGAATACCCCATGACTATAAGATCTCGGTATTGCATGATCGAATCAATTAGCTTCTTCTTGTATGGTTCAATAGCAAAAGTTTTACCTTTTTCCCTATCTTTTCCAAGAGCACTAATTGTAGTAATTAATGAATTCTTAGTTAATCTCCCTTTAATGCAATCCCATTTTGAACCATGTATCTTAATGATAGGAAATTGAAATCGCACATCTTTCTCGTAATCATCTTTTGTGATGATGGCTATGACTTTTTTATGATAATCATGAAACATGGGAAATAGTGTTAGCTTTTTCTTCAGTGCTATTTCAATGAGAAAGTCGAAATTGGTTGTTACAACGTAGTTATATCTCATTATCATGTTAGCTAAGAAAACATGATTAGCGTTCGGTTCTTTTACCTCATCCAAGTAGTCTAAAAATTTGATGTCTTTATCAAATAAATCTTGTATCTTTTCTACTAATAATTCATATCTCAGCGAATCAAGCCTGGTTAAATCCTCAATTTCGTTATCAGGAGCATAATACTTTAATAATTCATTTACAAACATTCTTGCAGAAGGTACACAAGATGGAGGATCCATTGAGATCCCAGCACCCACTAAAAAGGTGTAAGCACGTTTTTCAGAAAATAGGTTTGCAATCTCCTTTACTTTCTCTTCTTCTGGAACTTTTATAATATAGCTTTCAAGATAAATTTCTTTCATTATGAGATATTTCTTTAATTTTTTTAAGAAAAAACGAATACAATGTTAAAAAGTTAATGAATCTCATTCATTTTGAACAAATTCGAAAACGCTCTTAAATAACCCGATAAGGGTAATGATTATAGGATTTAAGTAGTAAACTTGTAGGGAAATGGACTCCTAAAATTCATTTGCTTTTTTATCCTTTCTACTAAGTGGAAAAAGTTTTTTACCATGTAATATTAGTTCATGCAAATTCACGAAAATAAAATATTATGACAGACAAGTCTAAACTGTTAGAACTTTCAAGTAAATTTGGAACTCCATCGCTGGTAATTGATCATCAAATAATAAGGAATAACTATAACCTTTTTTGCTCAAATCTTCCTCGAGTGCGACCTTATTTCGCAATAAAAGCTAATCCAGAATCAGAAATTGTTAGAACAATGTATAAAATGGGTTCTGGATTCGATGTTGCGTCGTGGGAAGAATTCATGATCGTCCATGACGTGATTGAAGGGAATCAAAAGAGGAAGAGTCATTTTATGAATGAAAACGTGATATATGCGAATCCTGTAAAACGTATAGATTCTTTAAAAAATCTCAATAACTACTTCCTTCAAATGACGTTTGATAATTATATTGAAATTGAGAAAGTTGCTAAACATTGTAAACACAGTCGCTTAATTCTGCGAATTGATGTCCCAAACACGGGCTCTGTTGTGGAATTATCAACTAAATTTGGAGCATCTCCTGATATTTGTATTGACTTGATAAAATATGCTAATAAGATGGGTTTTAAAGTAGAAGGGCTAAGTTTTCATGTAGGTAGCCAATGCAGCAATTTTGATAATTATGTCCAAGCGTTTAAGATTGCCCATGATCTTTTTGAACAATCTAAACAGATTGGAAATGAATTATCTATAGTAGATATTGGAGGAGGATTTCCAGTACCTTATGATGATCAAGTTCCTCCTTTTGAAGAGTTAGCCAAAATCATTAACGATAACATTGCTCAATATTTTGATAAGCCGGGGATAAAAATCATTGCGGAACCTGGACGCTTTTTAGTCGCAACAAGTGCAACTTTGGTAGCAGAAATTAACGGTAAAGCAACAAGAAACGGTAAAACATATTATTATATTAATGATGGGGTCTATAATACATTTTCTGGAGCTATCTTTGATCACATTCAGTATCATTTCAAATCATTCAAGGATGGAGTTCTAATGGATAGCGCGGTTGTAGGACCTACTTGTGATGCTTTAGACAAAATATCTCTTGATGAAAAACTACCAGATCTAGATGTTGAAGATTTGCTTTATTCTGAAAATATTGGTGCTTACACGAATGCTTCAGCTACTCATTTTAATGGATTTCCTCCAGCAAAAGTGCTCCATATTAATACTTAATTTTTTATTCATTTATTAATTAGTTTATTAGTTGATTTTCTAATGGATACTCCTAATAATGATGAGATTCTTAAAAAGAAAACAATGCGAGTTTCAATCGCAGAAGGATCTTTTGGAGTACTTAGTAGCATGCTTTCTGATAACTATATCGTACCTTTCGCACTCAGTATTAATACATCACCTTTTCAAATTGGGATTCTATCCTCTCTGGGAAATTTACTATCGCCAATAGGACAAATTATTGGGTCACGCAGAATTGAGAAAAATTCAAGAAAGTCAGTATTAATGAGTGGTATTATCGGTATGGGAAGTGTTTGGCCCTTTTACCTTATAATTGCAATATTATATTCCTTAGGAATTTTATCAACGATTCTTCCTTGGATTTTGATAATTTTTTTTTTGTTCTACATGTTATTTTCTGGGATAATGAACCCTCCCTGGTTTTCAGTAATGGGAGATGTAGTTCCCGATAATTTCAGGGGTAGATATTTTGCTAAACGTAATCTTTTAACAAATGCGATTGCCTTAATGGGCATTTTAATCTTATCATATTTATTGGATTGGTTTAATTTCCAAGGAAATATTCTGTTTGGTTTCATTTTGATATTCATTTTTGGGTTTTTGACACGTGGAGTCTCTGCTTTACTTTTTACAAAACACTATTATCCTCCATTTTATTTTGAAGTCGCTGATCATATTAAATTTAGCACGATAATTAAGGAAATACCAAAAAGTAACTTTGGAAAATTTACATTATTTGTTTCCTTATTAACATTAGGACAATGGATTGCCGGTCCATTTTTTTCTGTCTACATGTTATCTGAGTTACATTTCGATTACTCCATATTTATTATTATCAGTCTGTTTTCGTCCTTTATTGCATTATTTATCTTTCCGTTGTTGGGTAAATTATCAGATAAGCTTGGAAATGTTCGATTACTTCAAATTGGAGCAATTCTCATTCCATTACTCCCTGTATTATGGCTCTTTTTCGATACACCAATAGGGATTCTCTTAGGACCCCAATTGCTTGGAGGAATTGGGTGGACATCTTTTAATTTAGCAACATCAAATTTTATTTATGATAATATTCCAGGAAGAAACAGGGGTACATATATTGCTTTCTACAATGTCTTATTAGGAGTAGCTATTTTAATTGGAGGATTGGCAGGAAGCATCATAATTACCTACATCCCCATCACTTTTATGAACCGATATCATTTTTTATTTTTGATCTCAGGAATTTTTCGGATCGTGATTGTCATAGTCATGTTACCAATGATTAAAGAAGTTAGAGTAACTACTAAACCAATATTAAACTTGAAAAATTCTACCGTTTATAGGTGGCTCTATGATCTAACCCTAAGAAATGAAAGTAAAATCTCAAAAAAAATGAAAAAAAGTAACACAAAAAGCTAGAGAATATATATAAATCTGTTAATTAGTTGAATTTGCTATACTAAGAGTTTAAATTTTCTTCAATATAAAGAATAAAGCTCCTAGTTCACCAGTAATTGGTTCATGTATTGAAACTTCTTGATAATCTTGGTTAAATATTCCAACAATTTCGAATCCAGCTGATCTAGCAAATTCTTTAAACTCATCATAGATCCAAAGTCTAAGATCATGAGATTCTTCGACAACGAAACTATTCCCATTATCATTAACTTTCATTTTAAAATCGACGTGTCTAATTCTTTTCTCAAAATCATACCAATTTATTGCCCATTGCACCTCAAGTTCTATGCCTTCTTTACTTACATGCCATATATCATCAATTTTTTTCTCATTTCTTATATCATTACACATGCAACTCAATTCAATTATATAAAGTCCACCATCATTCAAAGAATTACTAATATTATGAAAATGTGATTCAATATCCACATCTTTTCTTAAATATCCTAAACTGTTGATACATATAAAAGCAGCATCAAATTTCTTCTCAAATTTCTCATTAACCATATTACCAATAACAGCATCAGCAATATGGCCAGGGATATTACACTTCTCTAATCTCTCCTTAGAAAATTCAATCATAGAGGGATTTAAGTCATATCCTAAGATATTATATCCATATTTAGGTGCGTGTTCCAAGAATAAACCAGGTCCGCATGCTGGTTCTAATAATTGTTTTATATTAATATTAGAATAACGCTTGAAACATCTGCTGAAAAACTCTATATCACGATTCGCATCTCTTTCAAATGCCAAATCATAATACCTCGATAAATTATAAAATTCATAGAGCTTTTCTTGATCATCATTTGATTCAATTCTGTTAGAGCCTAAAAGAGGAGTATTATCAATGATCTGACTACTCTGGTTCATCATTTCATCACATAAATTATTGGTATTAATTACTGAGCTTTTTTTTAAAATATCCATATCTTTTAACATATTTAACACCTTATGCTTAAAATTTTATCCTAAATTTCTTCTATGCATATTTAATAAGAAAATTACAAAGTAAAATCATATTATATTTTCTTTTTTGGAGATCGTCTTAAATATATGATCCCTTTAATTTGATCATTACTTTATTAGTATTTTGCAAATGTAATCTAGTATTAAAGTTTTTCTACGGATCTCTAAAATTAATGAAAGTGGTAATAAAAAATTTAATACTAAAAATTTCTTTTAATTAGCAACAAGCTACAATGTCATATTGATACCAAAATCTTGAAACATGAAACTCAAATCCAATTTCAAATAATAATAAACTGAAATAAACAAAAAGAAAATGCTGTTAAATTTATAGAATTATTAACATAGGAGCATCTCCTCCTAGTACCTTATGATGATCAAGTTCCTCCTTTTGAAGAGTTAGCCAAAATCATTAACGATAACATTGCTCAATATTTTGATAAACCCGAGATAAAATTTATATTATTTCTTAAGCGATTTTGAATTTTTTCTATTAATATTGTAGTTGGAATTATACTAAGAGTTTTAAACTAGTTTTAAATATAAGAGTGAACTTATACGATCAGATTATTTTATAAATAAATTCTTTAAAACCTTTTTGACACATAAGCCATAATGTTAATTTTATGCCATTTAATTAATTTCATAGATGAATATGATTCGATTTTTTGATGAAAACAATTTAACAGTTGAGCTTGCGGGAGGCAAAGGATTAAATCTTGCGCTGCTGGCTAAAGCAGGATTTCCTGTTCCACCAGGGTTTATTATTACAACAGAGTTTTATAAACTCTTTATAGAAGAAAATAATTTAGATAGATTTATCTCTGAAAAACTAAAAGAAAGTCCATCCAATGATTATAATGCATTAGAATTATTATCTAAAACGATTCGAGATCGCTTTGCCGAGTGTAATCTACCTCCAGAATTACTCAAGGGTATTTCTGATGCGTATAAGAAATTGGGATCTCCACCCGTAGCAGTGAGATCATCAGCAACGACTGAAGATACAATAAATCTATCCTATGCAGGACAACATGATACAATTTTAAATGTTGTAGATTCTAAGAGTTTAATTCCATCAATTATTGAATGTATGAGTAGTCTCTTTACCGCTCGTGCAATATATTATCGGAGAATTAATCATATTAGTTCCGAAAATCTTGCTCTTGCAGTTGTAGTTCAACAGTTAATAGCGAGCGAAATTTCAGGCGTACTTTTTACAGTCAATCCACTAACAGAAAAAAGATCAGAATATGTTATTGATGCAACTTTCGGTTTAGGAGAAGCTCTAGTATCTGGTCAAATTGAGCCAGATCATTACGTCATAGATACAATAGCAAATAAAATTATTGATCAAAAGGTAGGGTCAAAGAAATTTTCAATATTACCTAAATTAGAAGGTGGGATCCAACCAGATTCTAGAGATGTTCATAAAAAAAGTAGTTTAGATGAATTACAAGTTAAACAGTTAACAATTCTTGGGAAAAAAGTTGAAAATTACTTTCATAGTCCGCAAGATATCGAATGGGCTTTTGCAGATGGAACTCTTTATTTAATTCAATCTAGACCTGTAACTACTCTGTATCCCCTAACTAAAGACTTTTTAAACGGACCTCCTCAAGTTTATCTATCGTTTGGTGCTGTGCAAGGAATGTTAGAGCCAATGACACCACTCGGGAGGGATAATATTACTCATTTCATATTAAGCGTCGCAAAATTATTCGCATCTAAACTAACCTATAAAACCCAAAAGTTTTTACGTCACAATGGTGAAAGAATCTGGATGGACTTTACATCAGCGTTAACGCATGTAGGACTTAGGAGTATCGCAACTAGGCTGCTCATAATCATAGACCCTGTTGCATTAGAAATATTCCAACAACTATTATCTGAGAAATTTCTTCAAAAGAAGAAACGACCCCCTTTTTCAGCCATAAAGCATTTAATTAGATTTTTAATTTTCATGTTACCACAATTTAGAAAAATGATATTGGATCCCATCAATGAGCGTGAAAATAGATATCAATTCACCGAGAAATTCGTTAATCTTATACAACAAAAAAGTCAAAAAATAACAACTCCTTTAGAAATCTTTAATTTTTATACAAAATGGATGGAACGTTCAGGAAAATATGTTTTAACTTCGGTAATTCCCATAATAGCATTGGGGTACCTTCCATTGTCAATTCTCTCAATCTTAACAGGAAACACTTCTCTTCCGTTAGAATTTACGCGAAGTTTATCATTTAATCCAACCACAAGTATGAACTTAATGCTTGGAAAAACAGCAGCAGTTTTAAAAAAAGATCCAGAATTGTTATTTCTCTTCAAACAAACAGATTCCGATGAATTAACAATGAATTTTTTAAATGAATCATTACCTAAGATCGCTCAAAAAGGCATTAAAGAATTTATATCTGCTTATGGATTCCGCGGATTAGCAGAAATTGACTTAGGTCGAGAAAGATGGAATGAACAACCTAAAGTAGTTATAGATACAATTAAATCATATATGCTCTTACCTGATGATGAAAGTCCTGATTCATTATTTAAAAAGGGGAGGAAATCAACCTATATCGCATATCATCGTCTATTCTCTTTAGTGAGAAATTCTCGATTTGGGTATTTCAAAGCAAAACTATTGAACTTTTTCTTCTACCGTATAAGAAATTTAGCGGGATTTAGGGAATATCCTAAATTCGTTTTAGTACGAATGTTCTGGATTTTTCATTCTTTATTCTTAAAATTAGGTAGTTTATTTGTCAATGACGGGATTATCAGTAAACCAAGTGATGTCTTTTTCATACATTACGAGGAAATAGAAAAAATGTTAAATGAAGAAACGCAAAATTGGAAAAAAATAATTGAGGAACGTAAGGAATCATTTGATCGTGAAAAGCTGCGGAAATTGGTTCCACGTGTGATTGCAAATGATGGTAGAGTTTTTTATACTAGTTCAGTTTCAGATGAACAATTATCTTCAAAAAAACCCGGACTATTAATAGGTTCCCCTGTCTCTCCTGGAGTAGTAGAGGGATATGCACGAATAGTTCATAACCCTTATAAGTCTGAACTGAGGTCAGGAGAGATTTTAGTATGTCCAGCAACTGATCCCTCATGGACGCCCCTATTTCTCATTGCTAAAGGCTTAATTATGGAAGTAGGAGGGATGATGGTGCATGGGGCCGTTATTGCAAGGGAACATAATATTCCCGCCGTGGTAAGTGTAGTGAATGCAACCACTCTTATAAAAACAGGACAATTATTACGGGTTAATGGGTCGACGGGGCAAATCACAATAATTGATAAAAAATCTGCATCAAAATAATATAACTCAAGGTATTCTTGATTAAAAATACAAAATGCTGAAATGGATTTATAGATAATTCATAAAAGTAGCAAGGTGAAGTTTGGTTTCGACCTAATCAGGAAAAAAGAAAAATTTTGAGACATAAAACTAAAATTCAATTTCAAATACTAATAAACTTAAATAAACCAAATGAAAATGTGGTCAAATTTATAGATTTATTAGCATAATATAATATAATATAATAATAGAAACTATAAAATCTGACCTTTTAAATCTTGAGAATAAGAATATTATGAGTAAGACGGGATTAAGTTTTCTAAAAGTTTACGTCGATGGAGCTTCTCGGGGTAATCCGGGTCCTTCAGCAAGTGCCTTTATTTTTGTATATAATAATAAAATTCTCCATGAGAATTGCGAATATATTGGAAAAACTACCAATAACGTTGCTGAATATACAGCTATTACTAATGCATTAAAATTAGCTCAAGAATATTCTAAAGGGGAAATAGAACTTTTTTCAGATAGTAATCTTGCTATACAACAAATTAATGGAAACTGGAAAATTAATTATCCCCATTTGAAGAAATTGAATAAAGAAATACATAAACTTGTAGGGAAATATGAGAAGGTGAAGTTTATTCGAGTCCCGAGAGATAATCAATTCATTTCTATATGTGATCGGATGTGCAATGAACGTCTTGATTCGGAAGGAATTAAATTTTTAAAGAAATCTTCTTAGATTAGTGATATTATGGATCCAATATTAGGATTTTTAATGATTTTTCTTATTGGTTGTGTAAGTCTAATTGGAGTGTTTATGATCTCCTTGAAAGAAAGAACCCTTGATGAAATACTATTTATCCTTGTCGCATTTGCTACGGGTTCGATACTTGCTACAGCATTATTTGATCTAATACCAGAATCCTTACACCATCTTGAAGAACTTAATGCTGAAGGAGCTGGAATTACTGACGCTTTCATATTTGTTAATGTTATTTTCGGATTCGTGACTTTTTTCATTTTAGAACGATTCATTTATTGGTTTCATGGTCACGCTCATGAACACGAAAATCAATTAGTTTGTTATGATAATCTAACTGAAGGTTCTAGTAAAGTCTTGGAAAAAGGGAGTAACATAAAGAGTTTTGCACTCCTTAATTTAATTGGTGATGGTCTACATAACTTCTTAGATGGGATCATAATTATGGTAGCATTTTTAAACGGACCCGCAACGGGTATTGTGATTACGCTTGCTGTGTTATTTCACGAACTACCGCAAGAAATTGGTGATTTCGGGATTCTCTTATATGGTGGTTTTACAAAGAAGAAAGCTCTCATATTCAATTTCATTAGTGCAATGGTTGCTTTAATTGGTGGTTTAGTAGCATTAATTTTTTCAAGTCCATTTGTTTTGTTTAATATGTTCTTTTTAGCATTTAGCGGTGGAGGATTTATATACATAGCTAGTACCGAACTTATGCCTGAACTTATAAAGGAGAAAAATCTAAAAAAATCTATTATTCAAGCATTAATCTTTATAGGTGGTATATTACTGATCATCTTCTTAATAATTCTATTACCACACGAATAAAAAAAAGTGATTTAGGCTTAAATTCATTAATGAAACTTTGATCTCTATTATATTAGAGCGTGAAAAAAATGGGTCATAAATATTTCTATTTTATTAAAAGTTCACCTTTGGAAGAGATATATGAACAAACATCAACTTTTTGGCATAGGAATAAAGGAAATATCGAACAAGAAAGCGTATCATCTGATAAATTAGTGAAGACATTAAAAATTCATCGTGGAATGTCATTAACATCAAACGGAGAGGATTATATAATCGATTTTTCCTTTAATCTCAGAGATTCTAAGACATATATCAGAATTGAAGTTTCACTTGCACTTGGTTATGGAATTCAATGGTTAACGCCAAAAAAATTAATTAATAATTGGGTTAATGAATTGAACATCACTCCTACTTATCTATCCGGGAGGACAAATGAAGAATTCTTTGATTTCGACAAAATTCCGGGAGGAAGAACTCGACAAGTGGAGGAATTTAAGCCTAGACAACCAATCAAAGTTGATTCACAACTAATACAAACACCCCAACCCCAGAAATTTGCTCCCCCTCAAGCATCAATCCCTCTTCAAACATCTAATCCACCTCAAAATACTTACCAAACACCAAAACCTTCTCAGGCTTTGAAAGATGATAAATATAGGATTAGATATTGTACCTTTTGTGGTACTGCAGGAAACTACAACTACCACTTTTGTAAAAATTGTGGAAGAAAATTTGAAAAAATATAAAATTTTTATACAAGAACTACAAGGTCTTCTTCTCTTTTCTCGCTTAATCTCTTTTTAAATTTCCGGAATAATTTTGAAAATTTCAATGGTTTTTCTTCGTAATTAAGATCAACTAAAGCTTGTTCTTGATATACTCTAACAATCTTATTAGAAAGTTCTTGCCAATCCTTGCAAATATTTAACGTTATTTCGTCGCTTCTTAAAAGGCTATCATGAGAAACAATCCTTGCAAACCTTTTTGCTAAAGGTTCTACGATACTACTATCGGCTCCCTCCAGCACGTCTCTGATAAATTCTTCTGCAGAATACCATTCAGCGACTCTTTGGAGATCACGATGAATTTGAGTGAGTAGAACATTTCTGGGACCTTCCCAAAGTTCCATTATCATGGAATCTCGATGGAAGCGCGGTAATGCTATGAAATCCTCCATTATTCCATGACCACCAAAAAATGAAATTGCCGTACGTATCAGTGCGGGAGCTTCATCAGCAACAGCAATCTTACATAGCATTATAAGCTCACGTAATCTGAATCGTCGTTTTCGTTCTTCAATATCATCAATTTTTTGTAATTCTCTTATCCCACTAATTAAATTCTCACCAAAATGAATAAACTCTGAATATAATTTAAACCCACCTGCCGTTGTTCTCATGACAGCATGTTTTAAATCATTAATCTGAGTCATCATTAACGGAAAAGATGCAATTGGAACTCCAAAGGCAGTTCTATACTGTGCATATAATATAGCTTCCCTTGCAACACGAAGTCCTCCTGCTGCCATGCCAAAAGCAATATGAAGTCTCGATAGAGAAAGGACAATTCCAACGACATCTGCTAATCCTTTTTCATAAGGACCTACGGGATATGCGACTGCACCATTGTAAGTTATCTCTGCTGTGGGGAGTTCAGCCGTACCTAGCTTTTGTTTGAGTCGATCAATAGTATATGAATTTCTTTTTTCCTTTTCTTTATTTCCGGGAAGCCAAGCTGGAACAGCAAATGCAGCGACTCTTGTTGATGATGGAACATTCTTAGGTTTTGCTGTGACGATAGAATAATCTGCTTGCATTGCAGAACAGAAGAATTTTTGACCGTATAAACGCCAGCAATTTGAAATTCCATCAGGACCCTCTTCCTCTTCATAAACAGCTTCTACTAAATTAGCTGCTACATCACTCCCTCCTTGAATTTCACTAATAAATTGTGAACCTAAACTGTATTCTCCATTGATGCCATCTCGAACGGCTGCTAGACACTTTTTTGCTTCTGAACTTAATTCATCTTCATATTTTTGCATTAACCAAACCATTCCATGGGTACAAGCAACAGGACACATCACTCCCATCTCTCCCAACTGATATAGGAGAAACATTTTCGCAAATCTACTCCAAGCGGTATTTCTTTTAGGATCGAATAAGCCTAAACTAAATATCTCCTTTTCGAGCTGCTCGGTTTCAGCAGCTCTTTTTATCCTATCTATTCTATGATTATGAGCATCATAATGTTGTACTACCGTACACTTAGCTCGATTTTCAAGCCGAGTTGCCTCATCTGCTAAATCTCTCCAACGATAGGAAATTTTATCCGACATCTCCTTAAGTTCTGCATCTATTCTCTCGAATTCTGAACCCGTATACTTTTTAAGTAATGCTTTTAAAAAATCATCATCTCTATAGAAATTAAATTGATTTTTAACGAATAAATAATCATCAAATGAATAAGGGTTGTTTCTATCACCCTCAGTACTTTCTTGGGCACACACGTTTTTTCACTAACCTTCTTTAGATATTTTTAAAATTTTTTAGCAAGTTTTGATTTAAATCTAGATAAACTCGCTTATATTTTTATATGAAATGAGATTAATCAAGATACGAGAAGAATAAACTATATTAAAAAAATAGCATTCTGAAATAATTTAAATTTCAATAAAAAAGGTATTATTCAGATTTGATTCTAAATTATTACTGCTGAATCGATTATTATTGATAAGATGTAAATCAATAATGTTGCATGAAATAGAGGTAAAGCCTTCAATCTTGATTTTGAATCCTTACTTTTTACGATGAGTATATTCGCGATTATAAGTAATGCCCATGCTATGGAAAATCCGATCAAGGCAATCGTTCCCATATCCAATAAGACAAACATTGCTGATGTAATAAGGTGAATAACAGTAAAAATGATTACCCATAATTTATTCCCTTTGATCCCGTACAATCCAGCTACAGTCTTCAATTCTTTTGCTTCATCATTTACAGTATCTACGATATCATTCGCACCGAGATGAACAAGAGCCCAGGGATAGAGAAATAGTATGTATAATACTGCTGTAAAATCAAATTGGCCAATAATTAAATACCCTGCGATTGGAAACATGACGAGATCAGTTCTTCCTAATAATTGAGCAAATGGAAATTTCTGCTTTCTTTTAACGAGTTGATAGAAGACTTCCATGGAGTATGCATAAACCATAATGAGATATACATATATAAGATTGGGAAACGGTAAAAATGCTATTAAAATGACCGTGATCAATACGAAGATAAGGAAAACAGCAATAGCTTCTTTTAGCGATATTATTCCTGAAGGAATTGGGCGCTCATTAAACGGTCGCCAATAATTAGTTAAAGTATTGTCAGTATCCTTTTTATCTACATTATGATCAACAATATCGTTTAATACCATTCCAGCTTCAAAACCAATAAGACCTATGAAAATTGCTAAAATAAGAATCTCCCCAGAAAAGAAACCTTCATTTCTAAACGCAAGCATGAGCCCGGATACAAACAATAACGGCCATACGGGAGCAAAATGAGCTCTGGTTAAGTCAATATATGCTTTTATTTTCTCTTTAATTGTCATAATTCTTAATTTTCACTATTAAAATTACAATATAAAAATTTTCTCCGTTTATAAAGTAAATGGAGACCAATCATGCAGATTAGGAATTCTGAATAATTATCCATATAATGTATATCTCTATCGAGTTATTTCTTAACTGTTTCCATTAGAATCTTAAAACTAATTTCTGGATGATGGTATCTTTGAGTTTTTAAAGTTAGGGATCCAAATTGTATCGCTTTTTCAGGACAATAATTAATACAAGCTAAACACTGCTGACATTTATGCTGCCATTCAGGTTTACCATCAACTAGAATAATGTTTTTAACTGGACAGATTTTTTCACAAATTCCGCAACTATTACAATTTTCATCAGTATAGAAATTTTTATCGTTCTGATTGACACTGTCATGAAATTCTTGATTAAATTTTGCTTTTCGATTTCTTTTATTTTCATTAGAGTCAATCCTAATACTATCAACTTGTTGTTTTATAATTTTGAAAATTTCTTCAATTTTTTTATCTGCAATCTCAAAGAGTTCCGACTCTTTTTCTTTGGGATCAACATCATACCCAATAATATAGTTATTAGGCATTCTTATAAAAAATCCTGCATTTAATTTCTTTGATTTTTTGACCAAGATCTTCTCAATTTGAAATAATGGTAAATCAGTTATATCTCCTGCACTTGTAACAATAGTGAAAAAGTACTCAGAATTACTAAAATCCATTTTATTTATGAAATCTTTTACTATCTTGGGCAATCCCGCATAATATAATGGAAAAACAAATCCAATTTTTTCACTATTAGATTTAATACTTTCCTCTTCCCAAATGCTTGCAATCGACACCAATTCACATTCCTTAAGTTTATCACATAAGAGTTGGGCAATTTTTAAGGAATTACCGGTCCCAGTAAAATAATATATTGTCGTGTTCATTTTCAAAACCATTTACAGTTTTAGGTATTAATTGAGTTTTTTGAAAGTCTTTTTACTCCATAGATTATACATGCTATTACCACGATGAGGAGATTAATGATGAAAATTATCCATCTTCCTAAGCCAGTCACCCAGTAAGGAAAAATCATTGAAGAGAAGTTTCCCATTGCGTGGAACATGATCGCTAAAAATACGTTGATGTTTCCACCTTTATCTCTATTATTATTGAGTATCCATGTATAGAGGATGGACAAAACCATTTGCAATAATACAAATTCATATATTGGCATGTTTGACTGACTTTGCACACTTCCACTGATAAAGAATAGCGGTAAATGCCATACTCCCCAAATCAACCCTAAAATTAGACTTGAAAATAAAGCGTTAAATTTTGACTGCAGGCGATCTAAAGCATATCCTCTCCACCCATATTCTTCTGTAAATGGGCCTCCAATAAAGTAGAATAGAATGAAGTTTGGGATCCACAAGATTAATGGAGTTGCGTACTGAAATCTATCCATGGGTTCAATAATGCTCACAATAAATATTGCTAATCCTGAAGTAAAAATGGGAATAAATAATGAAAAAATCCAAACCTTCTTAAATTTAAAATTCCATCCGCTTAAAAATAATCGCTTTGCTTCTCCTTTTCCTCCTTTTAGGGAACTTAGCAGAAATGCAGCAATAAAAGGTCCAAAAATCGCAAGGTTTCCCAGAATTTCTATTGGTCCCGGAGCAATTAATCCAGCAGAGACTAAGATGCTAGGTAACCATAGAAGCCATGAAGTTAAAAACGATACAATAAAAAATACCAATAAATTCTTCTTTTCTTCCTCAAAAATCATGATAATCATTCGGTTAATTAATATTTGGTAGGATTAAAATTTTTCAAATAAGTTT
>Ga0307426_1000882_pt1 | contig 20438 bp, 25 predicted proteins | sample SalMarWE160340MG_FD_202165 | JGI IMG/M metagenome (GOLD analysis project Ga0307426, IMG submission 202165) | Salt marsh sediment microbial communities from the Plum Island Ecosystem LTER, Massachusetts, United States - WE1603-40 | ecosystem: Environmental > Aquatic > Marine > Intertidal zone >...
ACAACGAAACCAGCTAAACGCTGCCACACTATGAATAGTCTGGGACTCTTATAAGACTTAGCGCGCATTTATGTTTCCAGTATCAGTGATGACAAATTTTAAGAGAGGGGGCTTTCACAGTATTGACAGTTGGAGGTGAAAACGTGCCTACATTCGCTGTGAACATGAAGCACACTGCTGAGTCATGTCCTATGTTTAACGCTGAGGTGAAGAAGAGGCTTAAGGAAATGCTCGGCAAGAAAGAAGAAGCATGGGACCGAGCAAAGAAACATGGTGTACAAGTGTTGAGTGCTTGGACTACAATTCTGGAACATGCCATTTTCTACATCGTGGAAGCCCCTTCTCAAGAGGCTGTTGAAGACTACTTTAAGGACATAGGCTTTGCTTTCTGGAACAACATTGAAATTCGACAAGTGAGACCCGTAGAAGACATAATAAAAGCCGTTGTTGAAAAATCCTAATGCGCCATAAGCGTGAGACGCAGTCTCTTAGATCACGCGATAGCTAGTTATAGATAAAAATATAAAATGCATCCTGCATATAGAACTGTGGAGGAGAAGATATGGCCGAAAAGAAAAAAAAGGCCCTCGCGGTTAAGAAGGAAAAGAAGCCTGTGCTTGCCGTCAGGGAACCTCAGCCTAGCTGGATTCCAGTTGTTAACAGGTTGTTAGAAGAGTTCGGAGGTTACATGTGGGATCCCTTTAGGGGATTCGAGTGGCCTGTTGAATATGAGCTGCCGACGCGAATACCGTATGTTGATGTTGTCGAGTCTGGCAGCGAGTATGTCGTGAAAGCGGAACTTCCAGGGTTGAAAAAGGAAAACGTGCAGATTGAAGTGGAAACGAACGAGGTGTCAATAACTGCTAGATCTGAAGTGGAGACGGAGGAGAGGGGAAAAACCTATTTGCATAGGGAAAGGGCATTCTCGACGTTCCGCAGGCGCATAGGGTTCGGAGAAAGCATAGATACAGAAAAGGTGTCAGCAAGCATGGCTGAAGGGATCCTCGAAATAAAACTTCCCAAGCTCGAGCCCAAGCCTAAAAAGAAACCCAAAAAGATAACACCAAAGTAACCCCTTTTTTCATCTAGCTAGTTGACTGGCCCGTTCAAACAAGTACACTTGCTTTCTACATAATGGTTTAGTTAGGTCTCTTTATATTGTGCAACGGTCCTTTTGATTAGGTTGAGGGAGTACATGAGCAAAACAAGAAGAAAGAAGACTAAGTACATCGACACTGACGACGCTGAACAAGAGGAGGAAAGAGAAACTGGGGACATTTATGATGACAAACAGAGAGGAGAAATGTTGAAAGCAGATGGAATTACTGCTGCCGAAAACGCGTTCATGCAAGGAAGAGAGATGAAGCCTGAAAAGAGAAAACGCCCCACCCATAAAGACACCGTTTCAGTTCAACTCGCTGAAAACGAATACAAAGAAGACTAATCAGATCGCGCTAAAATCTACACGAGAAATTGCATAAGCACGCGGAGCGCTTAAACCTTAAAACGCGCATTATCATCATAAATTCAGAAGGAGGAACAGAATATTTGAGTTATGGTAGAAGACAAGGTGGCAGTTATGAGGGAAGACGTGGCCATGGTAAAGGCTTCAAGCGCTGCCCGGTTGAGATGGGGAAAGAATATGAAGTTGAAATAACCGAAACGAGTCCTCAAGGAGAAGGCATAACCAGAATCCAAGGTCTCGTAGTACGTGTTGCTGGGGCAAAGCCTGGAGACCATGCCAAAATAAAGATCACAAAAATAAGTGCTATGACCGCAAACGCCGAGATAGCCAAATAGGACTTCAACCTCCAAAACACAAACAATAGCTCACGCGAGAGGGAAGAGTCATTGATGGGTTTTATGTCTGTCCTTGGTTTCTTTTGTCGCTCTTATCTTTCCTAAACCGCCGTTGTGTGCGCTCAACACAAATTGAAGTGTGCTTTCCTTGAAATATTCTCTAAATTGATTTCCACATTTAGTGCATTTGTACATCTTGACTCTGAATCGCCCAAACTTCCATTCTTTATTGGGTCCTTGCATGTGCGCTGTGCAATTCGGACATTTTGGCATAACTGATCACCTTCCAGAGTTTTGCGCATGATTGCTATAAATCGTCTTAATGGTGTATTCGCCAGTAACTTTTAAGCGTTAACTTGGTGAGATGCAGGTCAGCGATTACCCTCAAGTTTCACGCGCCCACCCGTAAAGTGGCAACCAACAGTTTTAAAGTTAATGCCAAGACGCGGGGAATTCACCGCGGTTTATCCTTGAGCTGCCTAGTTCACTGCACCAGCGCTTCAAGCAATTTCCGTATCAGCTCCTTCGTTTGCTCATTAGTCACGTTCCCCTCCGCGTCAACATTATCCTCCGCAAAAGGCATTATAACCTCTGGACGGTTAACTGGATGCATATCAAGAAAAACAAAAGACTGCCGCAGATGATACTGAGCGCGAGCACCACCCAAATGACCAATAGAGGCGCTCATGATGGCGACGGGTTTGCCTTCAAACGCGTTGTCGCCGTGCGGCCTCGAAGCCCAATCAACCGCGTTCTTCAAAACGCCAGGCACCGAATAATTGTTGATTCTGGAGAGGCGATCAAAAGCGCGTCTGCACCGCGGATTTTCGCCTTGAAGTCCCGCACCGATTGCGGAGACTGCATTTCCAAATCCTGATTAAACGGCGGAATCCCTTCGAGGTCAAAAATCTCTATGTCGGCGTCGTCTGGCACAAACTCCACTGCGGCACGCATCAAAGCCTTGTTGTACGAATCTTTGCGCAGGCTCCCGACAAAACCCAAAATTTTCACACGCTGCTCTATAACAAAGTCACGACTTCTAAAATTCTCAACGAAACAACAGAACGAAATAGAAGCAAAAACAGATTTAAAGTTAATCCTCTTTTTTCGTGACCGTTACGTCTTCAGAGTTTTCACTTTTGTCTTTCGGCTCTTCAACGTACTTGGCAAAGTGTTTTTCCCAATCGAACTTGAACATTATAATAAGAACGATCACCAGCAGAACTATCCCGATTATTGTTCCAACTAGCAAGGAGGTTCCTTCGCCTTCCACGCCGAAGATGTTTTTAACAATGTCCAACGATAAGCGGCCACTGTACGCTATTATGAGGTTTGAAAAGAATTTACCCAACACCGCTGGAATAAAAGCGCGAAGCAAGCTGTAGCGCATAACACCCAACGGAATAAACAATAAATCATCAGGCAGAGGCGTGAGAGCAAAAATGAAAATCGCTATTGACCCATATTTTTTGAAGAGTTTCGTTATGAAATCCATTTTTTTCTTGTATCTGTCGCCGATGACTTTTCTGCCTCCCACACCGAGCAGATAGCCTGAGAATTCTCCTATTGCCGAGCCTAAACCAGCCGCAACCGCAATCAAGAACGGGTCAAACGCCTGGAGACCACCAAGAATGAATATGACTATGGTGTAGGGAATCGGAACGAAAATTGACATGGCGCCTATCAGGCTTATGAGGAAAATGCCTAAATATCCATACTGAAGCGCAAAATCCCTCAACCAATCAGAGATTTCCTGAAGCGACAAGGCGCGGTCAAACCTTTCAATAACGTATGCTTATTGTGCTTAAAGAGATTTATGAATTAGAAAAATCGTAACGCAACAATCAGTTTACATTTTTACCTTGCCCAACATGCTTTCAACAATACGTGCAGAACCAGAATGGGAAAAAGCAAGAGAGAGGCACTGAGTTCAGCGGAGTTTCATAAGAACCATTTCAGCCGCTAAGACCATTGGCTCCCACGTTTCGCACAGTGGCGGCGCGTAAGCCGTGTCAGCTTTAGCCAACTCGCGCACCGTCATGCCCTTTTGGATGCCGAAGGATATGGCGTTTATGCGCTGCGTGACTTCTTCGCCGCCGATTATCTGCGCGCCCACGATTCGCTGTGATTCTTTTTCGACGACGAGTTTGACTTTTATGGACAATGCATTGGGGTAGTAATCAGCCTTTGTCTTCGAGCTTATGGCGGCAGTGACCACTTCGATTCTGGCTCTTTGCGCTGCTGCTTCTGTCAGCCCTGTCACTCCGGCTTCGGTGTCGAACAGTCGCGTGACCGCCGAAGCTAACACGCCTGAAAACAGGGCGTAACCTCCTCCAGCGTTAGTGCCTGCCACTTTGCCTTGCCGCACTGCTATGGTTCCTAACTGTGCGCATGTTGGCTTGTGCGTAAGTATGTTTGGCGCTTCTGCGCAGTCACCAACCGCGTAAACGTCTTTCACGTCGGTTTCCATTCTGCCATTGGTTTTTATGGCGCGGGTTTCACCTAGTGCTATTCCAGATTCAGCCGCCAGCTTGGTGTTGGCGCGGACTCCGAAAGCGCTGATGAACAGGTCAGCTTCTATCTTTTCGCCGCCAGCCATAATCGATGTCACTTTGTCGTCGCCGAGAAACTCTTCTACGCGTTTCTCCGTGAGAATGCACATGCCCTTTTCCTGTAGGTGCTGCTGAACCATCTTCGCCATGTCCGCGTCAAGCATGGCAGGCAGAATCTGCGGCAGCATCTCGACTACGGTTACTTTTAAGCCGCGTTCGATCAAAGCCACGCCTGTTTCCAGCCCAATCAAGCCAGCGCCCATGATTACTGCCGATTTAGCGCCGTTCTGGACCGCTTGCAGAATTGCTTCTCCGTCCTCCAGATTGCGAAGGCTGAGTATCCGCTGCTTTTCATGACCCTTAATTGGGGGCAGAAAGGCGTCTGCGCCTGTGGCGAGCACTAGGCTGTCGTAGTGTAGCGATGCTGGGGCGGCTGCTTTGCCAACGGCAGTGACGACTTTTTCTTTAGTGTCAATGGCTGTGGCTTTCGTCTCAGTCTTCAAATTCAACTTCAACATCTGGAAGTAAGCAGGCGGGTAAACAATCAAATTCTTGAAGTTCGGTATTTGCCCACCTATTACGAAGGGTAAACCACATCGGGAATACCCTGCGTTTTTCTCCTGTGTTATCAGGGTGATTTCAGCCGTGCGGTCTTTTTTTCGCGCGGCGGATGCGGCTTCCACACCTGAAGCGTTAGCTCCAATAATGACTATGCGCCTAGCCATCGGTTTTTCCTTCATTTTCCTTGGTTCTTGTGCCACTCAACTGCCTTATCAAAATCCATCAAGTTAGTCAGTTCTACTTGCAGGTTCGCAGGCTTCACGAGAAGAAGCCAGCCTTTCACGTAGGGGTCTTCATTCAGGATTTCTGGTTTTGACGCAACTTCCGCGTTGACTTCCTCCACGGTACCGCTTACGGCGGCGACCAAGTCGGAAACGGCTTTCACCGACTCGAGCGTACCGTAAGGCTCGTTCTGTTGTACCTCTGTTCCTGGCTCTGGCAGTTCCGCGTAGACTATCTCGCGCAGTTGCTTCTGAGCGTAGTCCGTAATGCCTATGCGGACCTTGTCTCCTTCAATTTTTATCCAAGCAAAATCTTTAGAATAGTATAGGCCTTCAGGCACTTCGTAATTTTCTACCTTCACCATACATACGCACCTTTAAATTGTGAGTAATCAGAGCTTCTACCCTTAAAAGTTTTCATGAAGCCCTTTTAGGTCGCAGGTGCCGTTCAGCACGGTTTAGCGTTCTCTTTTGCCCGCAATCCAGTCTTCAGTCCACTGACGCGCCACAGGGTCAGGCACCTGAATCGGCGGGTGCTTAAAAGCGTATGCGGGCATGCTCAGCAACGCGCCTTTGATTTTGCGGTCTAAAGCTATTTTTGCGGCTCTTATCAGGTCGATGACCACGCCAGCGCTGTTAGGAGAGTCTTCCACCTCGAGCTTGACGTTTATGGTTATGGGTCGGTCGCCGAATTTCCTGCCCTTCAAGGTTATGTAGCATATTTTCTTGTTGTTCAGGAAGGGAACGTAGTCTGAGGGTCCGATTCTTGTGGGTAGTTCGTATGGAACGAGGCTTGTGACGGCTTCGGTCTTGCTGATTCGCTTCGTTTTCAACCGTTCTTCCACGGTCATGTTTAGAAAGTCGGTGTCTCCGCCAAGGTTCAGCTGGTAAGTTTCGTCCACAATCACGCCCCTGTCCAGGCAGAGACGTACAAGGTTCCTGTGTAGAATTGTGGCGCCCACTTGGCTTTTGATGTCGTCCCCGAGCACGGGTAAGCCGGCTTCCTCGAATTTTTTAGCCCATTCAGCGTTTGAGCCGATGAATTCGGGCATGCAGTTTACGAATGCGCATCCAGCATCCATGGCGGCTTGCGCGTAGAAGCGTGCGGCTTCGTGGCTTCCGACTGGCAGGTAGTTTACGAGGATTTGAGTGTTTGTGTCTTTTAGGACTTTTACGACGTCTGTGCTGCCTTGTGTTTTTTCGTCGTGTATGTTGAAGACTTTTCGCATGTGTGGTGCCACGCCGTCCATGATGGGTGCTGATGAGACTTTGACGTTTAGGTTGGGGACGTCTGCGATTTTGACGACGCAGTTTGGCTTGGTGAATATGGCTTGGGAGAGGTCTTTTCCGATTTTGTCTTTGTTCACTTCGAAGGCGGCTACGAATTTTATGTCGTTTATGTGGTATCCGCCGAAGTTAACGTGCATGAGCCCTGACACGGTAGTGTTTTCTTTTGCGTCTTTGTAGTATTGGGTTCCTTGGATTAGGGCGGATGCGCTGTTGCCAACGCCTACGAGTGCTACACGGATTTCGGGCAAGTCTTAAACCTCTTGTTTGAAGGCTTAATGTCTGTCTGCTCTATAACTTTTTCCCAAAGCATAGGGTTCTGTTGGGCATGGTTGTTGCGTTTTAAAAGCGTCCTGAACTAATGCTCGGAAAAGACTATAGCCCCCTTATATATACTAAGCTGCATAGAATCCTGCAGAACGGTGTTTTCCACATGCTTTTGGCTGCGGAAAACGCCAATACGGATACCCCCTATAGTTTCTGCATGCCAATTTCTATTAGGATCCAAATATATTGGTTTGGCAAGGAAACTTGGCTAAAGTTTGAGCTGCTTATAGACATGGGTCTGCTTGTATACTTTAAAAAACGTCGCCGTTAAACATTCTTTAAAGAAGCAGACTACAGCAGGTGCTTCTCAACTGGACTTTTTAACTCGATACCCCGTGTTTTCGGTCGAAACCTTCTTAAAAATGTACAAATTACTGGCGAAATCTCCCGCAAAAACACCCCCTTTTTTATTCCGCATTATAAACACACGAATGTCGACGAATTTATGATCCTAATTTTCATGGAGTCCTTAACTTTTGTGAAAAGTATAATTTGCAGTGTCTAACTCTAATTAGTGGCGGAGACGAGGGTTTTTGACTATTATTAGGGTCAAGTCCACATATATGCTGTGTAATAAACGGAGGAAGCAGATTGTGGTATTAAACTCAAATCCAGTTAGCGCGAAGAAATGGTTCCCCTAAGGTGCATATTTTATTTTCTGGGTATTAGTTCATTGAGTTCGTAAGCTGCAACACATAAAACGCTATCTGCTCCTCCGTAGTAGATCAGAACTTCGCCGTCAACCTTAACGTTTCCGCAACTGAAGACCACGTTGGGTACTTTACCGTAGCGTTCATAATCCTCGGTAGGTTTCAAGATCGATTCTTCTGAACGTGACAACACCTTTTCAGGTTCGTCCTTATCGAGCATGACAACTCCAAGAGAGTATACCTTTTCCTGGTTCACACCATGATAGATGCACAGCCACCCCTCGTTGAGTTCTATCGGAGTTCCAGCCGCGCCTACCTTCCAAGAGTCCCAACTCTCATGCCGGGGGGCCATCACGGAGCTGGTGTCATACCAACGCTTTAAATCATCGGAATAAGCAACGCATATGTCAGGGTCAAAACGATGGAGCATGACGTACTTGTTGTTTATTTTCCGTGGAAAGACTACTGCGTCCTTGTTTCGGATGCCTCTGAAAGGCAAAACTCGATCTTTCCAGCGCCAGTTCTTGTCGAGAAAATCATCGGCTTCAATGGATGTCAAAGAGATCTGATAAACCTGCCAATGATCGCGCACAGCCAACGCCGTATAGGTCATGAATAACTCGTCATCGATAAGCGTTAGTCTTGGATCTTCGCATCCGTTTCTCTCCATTTCGAGGGTTGGCTCGAAAATGGGTAGGGGCAAACGCTCATCTATTTGGAAGCCATCCGAGGTTCTCGCGTATCCAAGTCGAGAAACGCCGTCGTTGCCCATCGCCCGATACAGAATATGAATATTCTTGTTCATTGAGATCGCGGCTGCGTTGAACACCATTTTGGATTCCCATGGGTGTTCCGGTATGGGTTTGAGAATCGGATTGCCGTGAAACCGTTTCATCGCGTTTGTTTCCTGCTAGCAGATTTGAGGATTTGACCCGAAGAACTGGTCTAGTACGTCTCTCACAGATAGCAAACCAACGAGCTTGCCTTTTTGGTTCACCACTGGCAGATGTCTGATTCTATGCGAACATATTATTCTTCTTAACTCATTAATCGAAGAGTCTTCTGTGACAGTAACGACGTTCTTTGTCATCAGGTTGTCCAGAGGCTGGTCCAACTGAACGTTCTTAGCCACTATTCTAATAGCGTCTCTTTCGGTGAAGATTCCTATGCACTTCTTGTCTTCATCAATCGCAACAACACATCCTATGTGTTTCTCATTCATCGTTTCGATAGTTTCCTTCACAGTCATGTTTGGACTCGCTGTAATAACGTCTGTTAGCATCATATGTTTTACCAGTAGCATACCAATTTCGCCTCTTCCGATAACTCTTACGCATTAATACTAAATAAAGTAAATCCACAGAAACCTGCATCTTCTGACAGTGCGATCCCCAACAAACCTGGATTATTCATAAAACGTGTAGAAAACCCCTTAAAACGAAAAGTCAGCTCACGATCGTTTCCAGGTCTAAGCGGGCAAGAAGATAAGCAACAGTGGCTTCTGCACCCTGATTGAGGTTTACCCCCTCAGGAGTTATTCCATCATAGCAACCTTCCGTATTGGGATTGTAAACACTTAAACCCTGAGTGTTTTTTCCAAGAAACCACGCGAAAATGGTCCGAGCTGTGGTTCTGAAATGGATGTTACGCGTTGCCCGAAAAGCAGCCAACGCGGTCTCTACCATGCATGAAGCTTCCACCGACTGTTGATCATACATCGCCCTTAACCCGCCTTTTTTGTACCAGCCTTTGTTGCCTATGGGCGCGAACATACCGTCGTTCATCTGAACTTTCATAATGAAATTAAAAGATTCCTTGGCCACCTGAAGATAATCCTCGTCTCTGAGACGTTCGTACGCTTCAAACAGGGCCTGTGGAAGCCTGCCGTTGCAGTAAGTCAGGCACGCTTCAAACCAGTGCCAGTCAACAGAAGATTCTTGCTCATAGAGCTTTAGAAGTTGCTCGATGAGTTCTATCATCCTCCCCGAAAGGGCCTGATCCTCCGGATAAGCACGCTGATAGTGGCTGAGACCCAAGACTGCGAAGGCTTTAGCCCTGGGCGAGGTAAAGTTGAGAGCATGTGGCAAAGCTTTGTCGAAAACCTCTTTGGAAAGCAACTTTTTTTCTTCGCCAAGATTGGAGTTTATGACGGAGCCACACGCCCAAAGCGCACGGCCGAGGTTGTCGTCAGAGCCCACTTCGTCGAGAAATCGGCGTTCATAGCTCAAAAAATTGTGTAATCTGCCGTCCTCCATTTGCATATGATAAAGAAAGCTCAAGTAGACATCTGCAAGCTTTGCTGTTTCCGGGCTTCTGTTTAGTCCATTATGTCTCGTACATACAATCAAAGCGCGGGCGTTATCGTCCGTGGTGTAACCGTCTCTTCTGTTAGGCGTGGCAAACTTCGTGTGTTGGACGATCCCAGTTTCATCTGTGATAGATGCCAAATAGTCCAGCTTTATAGGCGGTAGCTGAAGCAAATTCTCTTTCAATTGTCTAAGATTCTCCTGTATAGCTCAGCATATCTCTTTGCCACTACGGGCCAAGTAAAATTTCTGCTGTAACTGTAAACCTTTCTTTGAATGTTTCTTCTCAGTTCCTTATCATCCAAGATTTGGCTAATACCCTCTGCAATAGATTTGTGATCTCTAAACTTGCAGAAAAGCCCCCGACCCTCGGCTAGGGCCTCTTGGGCGTGAAGGTACGGCGTAGCTATTATTGCTTTACCTGTTCCCATTGCATACACAAGTGTGCCGCTGCTGATCTGATTCGGCTCAGGGTATGGCGAGAGATAAATGTCTGTTGCTTGAAGGTACTTGATTAGTTCACGCTTAAGGAGGAAGCGGTTGTGAAACTTGACATGTTCATTAAGATTTAGATCGTCAACCAGTTTGATAAGATATTTGCGGTAACGCTCACCTTCAAACTTCCTCACCTCTGGATGAGTCTCCCCGATTACCAGATAGATAATTTCAGGATGTTTCTCCACAACCTCCGGGAGAGCCTTAATTACATACTCTACGCCTTTGCTTCGACCCATAAGTCCAAAAGTTGACAACACAATTTTTCCTTTCAAACCAAACAGCGAAGGTTTTACCTTGTTGCTATCAACAAACGGAACATCAGGACACCCATGTTGGATGATTTCGATTTCGTCACGCGGGACATCGTACGCCATAAGTATTTGTGTGGCGGTGTTAGTCATAGTTACTATCTTTGAGCTGTGCTTTGCGATTTGTTTCAAGACTGTTTGAGCCTTCGGTTCAAAACTCGCAGACAACGTGTGAAGCGTGGAAACCATCGGCTTCTGGAGCTTCTCCAAAAAAAAGTTGGCGTATTCTCCCCACTCTCCTCCAAACAGACCAAACTCGTGTTGCAGATTAACCAAATCGGCCTTGGACGAATTAATGTAGCCAGCAGCTTCAACATAATCTTCAGGAAAGTCTCTTCTAATCTGACATCTGACAAATCTGTCATAATTGTAGATGGTCTCCCTTTCATTCATCGCAACGACCACAGGTTTCCTAAAAATGCCCAGCCGGTTTGAAGCGATAACCAAGTCCTTTGTGAAAGTGGCTATCCCACATTCTCGCGGAGGATAGCTGCTTACGTAAGCGATCTTAATCATCCCAATATCATCCAATGCATTCCCATTTCTATGCTTTAAACACTTCTATTACTCTCTCGAAAAGAAGAAATCAACAACTCGTCCAACAAAGTCAAATGATGAAACCATTGCTAAGACTCAAGATAGAAGAGGTAGAAGTAGGCGAATCTTCATTAATTATTATATGATATATTAAAGGCACGCACGCTAAATACACAAAAATTTAAACAGCCTCGCAAAATACATATCGAAACGATAGAAAATGGCAAGACCAAAACAGTCTTTTCGCATACCGCTCCCTGATGGAAGCAACCTCTCCCTCGCAGTATTTGCAACAAGAAACGACCCAGCAGCGGAAGTAATTTCTGTTCAAATCACCCGACTAGTCGATGACAATTGGGTAACAGATGCAAGATTAGCGGTCTACCGTTCACCTGAAGGAAACTATAGCCAACTACCCGACCGCGAAAAACCATCAAAATAGAGCTAGTTCAAACGCACGCTTCACAAAGCCATCCCAAATCGTTCTACCAACTCGACTTTATCCCATCAACTAGATGTCCCAAAGAGATAACCCAGTTACGGCATCATTTCTCCGCACAATTTTCTCTCCTATCAGTTCAATTAGGTGAACTTCAGCTGCAAAAACTTTACCCTCAAGCAGGTGCCCAGCTTTTGTATTACCGTCTAGGTCAGCTAAAACTGCATGCGCATGAACAAAGGGTTCACCTTCCTTTAAGCAAATATTGCCTACGCAACTTGCAATTTCTTGCGGAGACGAAAGCAAGGTCTCAAAATATTCATGTTTCTCTTGATTATAAAATCCAAGCTTCGCACATTTCAAAGCACCTATCGCAGTGAAGGACGCTGTCATTATCCCGTGCTGTTTTGCCACATTAGTCACGAAATTAATTATGTCCGAATCGTGTTTGACACGCACAATAAAATTTCTGCCAACATCTAATTTTATAGAGCTCATTCTCATGTCTCCTTCATTCAAGTTGTGCTTAACGAATTAAAAATTTTGAGATAATCAACTCCACGCGTTTAAGCGCGTAGCGCGCTTTCCAATCTCCAGATAACTCCCTGTCAAGGTTGAATCTTTCGGTTTTTTGGGCTACGCTCCTATCTGTTCTCGATATATGTTGTTGTGGGAAATAGTGAATATAGGTAAATTGTGAGATAGAATATTCACCGGGGCGCTGAAAGTGGTTTTGAGAGAAAATTCGCGCCTGGAATATTTGAGGGAAACCAAGAATGGGCAAGATACACACATATTTTGGTTTTAAGAACGGGAAGTTGGTTTCGGTGCTGCAGAGCATTAATGACGACGCGAAAAAAGCCATAGATTGTACCTACTACATTACAGAACCTCAAGAAGTGGAAAAACAAATAGAGAAATGGAAAAAAAAGAAGCCAGAGTAAGAATAAACTCAATTCTGACTTCACCACATGACACCTTGCTGACACCTTAAATAATAAAGGGCGCCATTTTTCCATTCTTTCAGAAAAAGAGAGAAAGCCATTTGGAAAATCGACAATTATTAGCGCCTGCTTAGGCGAGTTTCCTTATCCTGAATGGCACCGCGCGCGCTCTGGACAAAAATCAGAACTCAAACTCAAATGCTTTTTCACAAAGCACAAAGAGAAAGGGCTTGCCCGACAAGGTTCTGCTATAAAGGATTTCTGCTCTCCTGAAGACAGAATTCCACGAGGTCGTGAATGTTAGCTGTCCCAACACACATAACAGTGTCTGCACCTCCCCAATAAATCTTCAAGGTATCGTCTTCTTCAGGAATGGCTGCACAGCAAAAGACCACGTTGGGAACATACCCCACACGTTCCCAAGGATCCTCAGGCTCCAAAATCCATCGATCCCCAACCCCAATGATTTTTGCGGGATCATTTAAATCGTGTAACGCGACTCCCAAACGATAAACCGCTCCGGCCATCGTTTCGAAGACACCGTGAAAGATACTTAACCACCCTTTTTCGGTCTTGACCGGAGGTGCTCCTGGCCCCACCTTCATCGAATCCCAGTGATAAGTCTGAGGTCTGAGCACAATTTTGGACCGCCCCCAGGAAATCAAATCTTCAGAGTAGCTAATCCAGATTGACCACCTGGTTAATTCGGTATGAGGGCGATCAAGACGAACATAGTATTTCCCGATCTTCTCCGGAAATATAACCACGTTCCTCAAGTCTGGCTGGGTTATGTATGCCACCCTTTCAACCTGGCTAAAGTTTTTTGTCCTAGCCAGCCCAACGCGCACACCATACCGGGAGTAACCACTGTAAGTGATCAAGTAGTTCTCCTCGATACGGGTAATGCGGGGGTCTTCAACTCCGTATTCGTCGTATTCATCTGAAGGAGTCATGAAAGGTTTGGAAGCAACTTCAAAATGGAACCCATCACTGCTACGGGCTAGTCCTAAGATGCTGCGACCGTTTAAGCGGTGGGAACGAAAAATCATGATATACTCATTTTGATGCTTGACAACTGCAGCGTTATGCACTGTTGCCACAGGATAGGGGACATCCTTTTTGGTTAAAATTGGATTTCCTGGAAAACGGGTGATTAATTTCTTCAAATTAAATTCCCTCGCGCATTTTTCTCTTTTCTAACTGAAAGATTCGACGGTATACCTTCTCATAATTTTTTACCATAACATCCGAAGAAAAATGGTTTTCCGCTCTTTGGCGGCAGGCTCGGCGAGATATTTCAGGAATCTTTTTGATTGCTTTAACAGCCTGGTCAACATCGTTAACCAAAAAACCTGTCTGCCCATTTGCAATTACCTCTCGGCAAGAACCGAGATCCATAGCCACTACGGGTACGCCAGCAGCCATAGCCTCCACCATAACAAGCCCAAAACGCTCAGGGATTGTATTCAGGTGAAGGACCAGATACGCCTGTTGAAGAAGCTCGTCACGCTCACGATTGGTCACAACACCTAAGTATTTAACGTTATCACCATCAACATGAGGAGCTATCTCTTTTTCAAAATAAGACCTGTCCTGAACGTAGCCAGCCATGATTAGCCGTCGCCCTGTCTTTTTGGCGACTTTGATGGCGAGGTGAAAACCCTTGTCCGGGTGAATACGTCCATAGGCAACTAAGGCGTCTCCGGGATTTTCCGAGAACGTGAACTCTGAGAGATTAATCCCGTTGTATACTGTAGCTAGGTAATTCAATCCATTAGCTCTATCTGAATTACTGATCGAGACAAAGTAGCTTCCCCTGTACTTTTTATAGACTGGCAGTATCTGCGGAGATGAGAAGCCATGGACCGTGGTTAAAATAGGAGTAGACACTAATCGAGAATATGTTAACGGCAAATAATCGAAATGGTTGTGTATGAGGTCGAACTCTTCAGCATTTTCGAAAGCTTCGGAAACATGCAAACAGCTGACGACACGAGGATCAACACTGGCGTCTTCCTCATATCCTTTAGCTACAGTAGAGAGCAATTTCGCCGATGTCACAGAATCAGCAGTGGCAAAAAGGGTCACATCCCACCCTCTTGAGACCAGTCCTTCCGTGAGGTTGCTAACAACAGTTTCCCAAGCGCCATAACCCCTCGGCGGGGTCCTCCATGCAACAGGCGATAACATGGCAATACGTTTTCGCTCTTTTACAACCTTCATTAAACTCCCCAAACAAAAAGAACAACATGCATTAGCTAGCCGTAAGACCTTAAAAAACATATAGGCACAAAAAAACCGCTAGTAGTCTAAAAGAAGATGAGGAACTATTGTTGGCCGGCTTTGAGTTTGTCACCGAGTGTGAAGGAACAAAAATCTACAGAAAGAGAAAATGAAGTGAAAAATTACATTCACTTCCACTATCGAAACCTACACTATTAGAGTCGAAACCTTCTTAAATGAGAAGCGTTGATAAGACTGTGCCTTAAAAGGGTGAGGCTAAAATGTCCAAACCATTCTATGTAAAATATGAAGCGCCGAAAGAAATAGTAGACGCAGCCTATGAAGCCCTGCAAATAGCTTCAAAATCAGGCTTAGTCAGAAAAGGAACAAACGAGTCAACCAAAGCCGTTGAACGGTCCATAGCAAAACTCGTCGTCATAGCCGAAGACGTTGACCCCCCAGAAGTCATAGCGCATCTGCCGCTGCTCTGCGAAGAAAGGAAAATCCCCTACGTGTTTGTCCCAAACAAAGATAAACTGGGTAACGCAGTAGGCATAGACGTCCCATGCGCATCAGCATGCATAATCAAAGAAGGAGAAGCCACCGGATTAATCAAAGAAATCATCAACCGGATCGAGCAGGTCAAAAGAGGAGCTCAGTGATGAGCCGAGAAGAGAAAGCAGCAGAACAGGAACTTACACCTTCAGAAGTCATCCAAATTATCGGCCGCACAGGCGTGACCGGAGAAATCACTCAAGTAAGAGTGCGCATCTTGGAAGGAAAAGACAAAGGGCGCATTATAACGCGAAACGTCAAAGGACCCGTGCGCGTAGAAGACGTCTTGATGCTCAGAGAAACCGAAAGAGAAGCCAAGAAAATCACCAGATAAAACAAGCTGTCTAAGAGGAACCTTAAATGCCTAAACCCCGAAAATGCTCCTTCTGCGGCACCGATTTCCCAGCCGGCACAGGCATGATGTACATCAAAAACGACGGCACCATCCTGTGGTTCTGCTCAGGCAAATGCAAAAAGAGCTCGTTGAAATTCGGAAGAGACGCCCGCAAACTCAAATGGACCAAATACTTCGGCAAAGAAGAGAAAGGAAAAGGCTAAAACCTGCAAGCAGCGTTCATTGGCGACCATTTCCAACAATTTTTTCCCATTATGGCTTGTTGTGAACACAGCCGATGTCAGGCTTGGTCACATCTCCGTTGAAGTAACTGTAAGCTCTCGCTCAGCATGCATTGAGCAACGGGTATATCCGATATGGACATGTGTCACCCCCAGAAAAAACGGATTTATTAATACACGCGATACTCCCATAAAGTGAAAAAGGTGAGCACAAAAAAGAAAACATCAAAACCAAAAAAAGGCGATTTACTTGAACTATCATCTTCCAAAAAAGCTCGTCTCCTCAAAAAAGCCAAAGAAAATTTGCGGCAGAAACGGATGGAAGCAAAATTTTGGCAGTCACTAGCAAAAATTGAAAGAATCACGATAAACGGGCAAACAATCCAATTTTAAAAAACCAGCCTCAAAAAGTGAACATGCCACGTTAAAACACCTAGACTAGCACCGTCCAATACTGGTCTTCGGGCAATGTCGAAAAATGAAGCGCGTGAAATTGGTAGCGGGGACTAGATTTGAACTAGCGATCTCTGGGTCTCTCCGAGCAGCGTTTAACCGCTCTTATGAGCCCAGCGGGTTAATCCTGGCTACCCCACCCCGCTGTGTTTACGCTGAAAGCGTTTTTTAAATCCTTTTAGTACTACCATTCGTCAAATATTAATAGTTTCTTTTTTTCTTTCAGCAAAAGCATTTTAGTGTCGACATTACTTTGTATGCGTGGTGCAATGGTAATGGACAAACCGTTCTTCCGCGAGATGTTCAATCCAGCCCTTGAAAACCCAGTTTTCGTTCAGGGACTCCCAGGTTTCGGCAACGTCGGCAGAATAGCGGCGCACCTATTGATAAAGTTCAGCGAAGCCAAACCTTTCGCAGAATTGTATTCCCCGTCATTTCCAGATTATGTTTCAATCAGCACAAAAGGAATAGCCTATGTGCCAAAGTACGAGTTCTATTCTGCTCCTTTGGAGAAAAACAACCTTGTCATCATGACCGGTGAAACACAACCTTCCTTCGACGATGTTTTGGCGCACTATCAGGTTTGCTCTGAAATAGTGGATTTCGTGGAAAAGTTAGGCTGCCGCTTCATCGTGACGATGGGCGGAGTACCCTTAACTGAAGATAAAACCCAAGTGTACGTGGCCGCTACGTCATCAAGGCTGGCAACCGAGTTCATGGAAAAAGGCGCCGTCATATACAGCAAAGGCAGAATCGTCGGGGGAACAGGACTTACGCTGGCGCTTGCAAAGGAGCGAAACCTTGAGGGCATCTGCTTGCTGGGCACCACAACGGGTTTCAAGGCCGATCGCGGGGCGGGATTCAGAGTTTTCAAGTTTCTGATGAAGGCTTTAGGAAAAGAGATAAAAGAAGGGTTATAAGAAAAAACAGTACACTTAGACAATAGCGGGAACGTGTTTGCATGGTAGAGAACGACGAAAATATCGCCTTTGACAGATTCGATGTGAATTCAAAATTCATGAGAGTGCTTTTAATTATAGTTTCGGTTTTTCTGATCTTTGCGGGTCCAACATACGTTTCCTACCTGCTAGCTGATGCGCTTAAGGTGAATTATGTTGCCTCGGTAGCTGCAGGTTTTGCCCTTTTCATCGCAGGATTAATCTTAATGGGGTTTCTTGTTCGAAAGAAAATAATCACGTAAAGACGTGCCTCAGATACCCCAGGGTGCATCATCGAATTCAGCTTTTAGGATTCTTCATCGGCATCCTCTAGATTCTGATGGCGTGTATTAAGTCTTCTTTGGATTGCGCCGCGGCGGCTTCGGCTAGAAAAGCATATAAGATATACCCAGAGATATATGTGGTATGTAGGAATCTGGTATGCGAGACGACAAGAAAAAGCGCCTAGAAGAAATGGTCAACAAGGAAGAGCAAACCACCAAGAGAACAACCATCATACTGGAAAAAGAAGAAAGAGAGTTCATAGACCAAATGATACGAGAAGGAAAGGAACCCGGGATCAAGCCACTTATCTCCAAGATGCTTGACGTCTACCGAAGCATGATGATCTACGACTGGCGCTTTCCCGGTGAATACTACTGCGGCATAAGTCGCATTGCTTTCGTTAACGTGGAACTGCTGAACATCCTAATCCAGCACGTCCCAAAAGAAAAATGGCGTGAAATCGGGAAAGAAATGGGCGCCGCCCTTAAAGTCTCGTTGGAAACAACCTTAGGCCTCCAAGCAGCACAGCGTGAAAACTGGGAAAACATCTTCAAAAGACTAAGAGTACAGGGATTCGGAGACTTCTACTTAAAAGACAAGTACCTGCTCATAAAAACACCCCTGATTATCGACTCCGAAATCTGGGAAGGCATCCTAGAGGGACTTTTCGACATAGAGCTAGACATGAAAACCACCGTGCCCCCGCTCGTTTTCGAGATAAAAACACAAACGCTTCCAACGCAATGATTCGCAACCGCGCCACAGCTAATATTAATTAGGATAAGTTTATTAGGAAGACATCAAGTTAAGGTGCCTTTCAGTGATAAAAGTTGAGGGATCGCGTTCATACAAGGCGATTGCATTCATCAAGAGTAAAAGCAATCGAAGAAACCCCCGTCTAAAAACGAACAACTATTTTAAACTACGCATGACCCTCAAGAAAACGGTTTTTCCAAAAACGTCTATTTTTTCGTTTGGAAACCCAACTCGCTATTTCTTCAATAAAAAATTAGGTGATGAAAAATGGAAAAGGTAAAGTTTGCCATACCAGCAGGCTCCCTAGCCAAAGCAACCTTCGAAATCTTGAACCGTTCAGGGTACAAAGTCTCAGGTCAAGAACGCACCTACCGACCCACCATAAACGACCCCCGCATAGAATTGAAAATTCTCAGACCCCAAGAAATCCCCGTTTTCGTCGGCGAAGGCCTACAAGACGTAGGCATCACGGGTCAAGACTGGATCAAGGAAACAGGTCCTGACGTTGAAGTCCTCCAGAACCTAGAATACGGAAAAATACGGTTGGTAATAGCCATACCCAAAAGCTTGAGCACAAACTCCATCTCCGAACTCATGGAAGACGTATGGAACAAAGGAAAGAACTTCCGGATCTCCACCGAATACTTGAACATCGCAGCCGAATACATCAAAAGCTGTCCTGCGTATCGAAAACACTTCGGCGATTCAGAGCCCTTAATAGTGACGCCGTGGTGGAGAAAAGGCGAAAACCCACGCGCCAAAATTTTCCTGTCTTTCGGCGCGACTGAAGCTAAGCCGCCAGAAAACTCTGACTGCATCATGGATGTAACGGAGACGGGCTCCACTTTAGACGCGAACAACTTGAAGATAATCGAGGACGTAATGCGGTCTTCAGCGGTGCTTATCGCAAACAAAGATACCCTACAGGACCCGCAGAGGAAAGAAAAAATCTACGACATCCTGACCTTGCTGAAGGGCGTGGTGGACGGCTCCAAGAGAATCCACATTTTCGTAAACGTGAAGAAAGCAAACCTGCAAAAACTGCTTGCGGACCTCCCAGCTCTGAGGAATCCGACGGTGGCGCCGTTGGCGGATGAAAAATGGTGCTCAGTCAACACTATAGTCGAGAGAGACTGTCTCATAACCCTCTTGCCCAAAATCCGCAAGCTCGCCCAAGGCATAGTTGTGTACGAACCTCGACAGGTGCTGGCTTTAGACGAGATAACCAGGAGAGAAAGCAAATGTCCAAGCAAACCTGGGTGAGAGTCTGGAAATCCTCAGCATTGCCGCCAGACTGGTTCAAGAGACAGCCACCCGACAATAAAGCAAATGAGCAAAGCGAAAACAGCACCAAAGCCATCATAGACAAAGTAGTGAAGAACGGCGATTCTGCGCTGGTTGAGCTTACTGAGAAATTTGATAAAGCTCGCATAGACCCCAAAAACCTACGAGTCACAGAGGAAGAAATTGAAGAAGCCTATGACTCAGTCACCAAGGAACAGGTTTCCGCCTTAAAATTCATGAAAGACAAAGTAGCTGCCTTTGAAAAACTCGTCTTAGAACGAGTGGAATTTACAACCACCAACGATGGCGTTACGATTCGAAGCGCACTGCGCCCAATAGAGAGCGTCGGCTGCTATGTTCCAGGTGGACAGGCGGCTTATCCGAGCACCTCGGTCATGACCGCAGTTCCGGCTAAAGTGGCAGGAGTTGCCAGAGTTGTGGTGTGTTCGCCGCCCAACTCTGGGGGCAAAGTTAACCCGTTGGTTCTGGTTGCCGCTGATGTTTGCGGGGTAAACGAAGTCTATAAGGTTGGAGGCGCCCAAGCCATCACCGCGTTGGCTTACGGCACAGAAACAATTCAGCCTGTGAAGAAAATCGTCGGTCCAGGAAGCAAGTACGTGACGATGGCAAAGATACTCGTTTCAAAGGACGTTGCCATCGACATGCCTGCGGGTCCCAGCGAAGTCCTCGTTCTGGCAGACGAAACTGCTAATGCGCAGCTAATCGCTTTGGACATGATTTCTCAGGCTGAGCACGGGGCGGACAGCGTCGCTGGGCTGATTACCACTTCGGAGAAGCTCGCGGAAGAGGTGCAGGGTTGGCTGGCGAAAACGGCTACTTCAGCGGAGCGTGGAGAAATTGTTAGGAAGGCTCTGGAGGAGTACGGGTTCATAATCACATGCAACGACATGGACAAAGCGGTTGAGTTGGCGAATGTT